>ERZ840517.544-NODE-544-length-49423-cov-11.570714_pt1 | contig 49423 bp, 43 predicted proteins | sample MGYA00519876_ERZ840517 | MGnify/ENA primary metagenome ERZ840517 (study PRJEB31850, sample SAMEA3708882) | human gut metagenome | biome: human gut; feature: human-associated habitat; material: faeces | place: China | collected 2014 ... | reverse complement strand
GTATAACACACTACACTTTGCTTCGCAAAGTCGTGTGCCAAATGGGGGCGTTGCCCCCTTTGGAAACCCCCACAAGAAAAGGCGGTACGCTACCCCTCCACGGGGCGCATACCGCCTTTTCTTGTTATCCAGCCCTCCGGCTGTATCGGTTGAGCAAAAGTCAGCGTGGGATTGATGTGGTATCTTTAACTTTGGGAAACTCCGCGCTCCCATCTGCTTACGGCCTTGTCGGTTACATGTAGCTGTTCGGCAAGTTCTGCCTGTGTAAATCCTTGCTTTTTGCGCTGCTGTGCGAGAAATACCCCGAAACTCTTAGCGTCCATAAAATCTCTCCGTTCTTATTTGCATTAAGGGTAACACGAAATTCGTGCTTTGTAAACCGATGCTCCGTTTAGATACGATGCATCGAAAAAAATGACCGATTGACACCCGCCCTCCGCTGGGTTATAATAAGTTAACTGATACTAAGGAGCGTGAACCTATGTTGTTCCTGCAATACCCACCGTGCTCTACTTGCCAGAAGGCCAAAAAGTGGCTGGATGAACACGGCATTGTCTACACCGCCCGCCATATTAAAGAGGATAACCCCACCGCGGACGAGCTGCGGGAATGGGTAGCCCGCAGCGGTCTGCCCATCAAGCGGTTCTTCAATACCAGCGGTCTTGTCTACAAGAATCTGGGCCTTAAAGACAAGCTGCCCGCTATGAACGAGGAGGAGCAGATCGCCCTGCTGGCCTCGGACGGTATGCTGGTCAAGCGCCCTCTGTTGGTGACGGATACTTTTGTCCTGCCCGGCTTCAAGCCCGCCGAGTGGGAAAAGGCCCTATTATAATCTGTAGGGGCGAGCATTGCTCGCCCGCGGAACATTGGCCTGCCGCAATGTCCCCGGGCGGATATGGAATCCGCCCCTACGCGTAGGGGTCGGCGTCCTCGACAACCCTGCAACGCGGTGGATGCCACCGCACACCCCGACATCTTCTGCACAACAAAATATTTTACAATAAGGAGAATACCAATGGCCGAAATTTTGAAAGAGCGCAGTGAGCTCGACCCGCAGTTCCAGTGGGATCTGACGCCGATGTATGAAAGCGATGCCGCGTGGGAGACTGCGCTGGAAAGTCTGGATGCCGACATCGAGAGCCTGTCTGCCTTTGCAGGCAAGCTGAGCGATGCCGTCACGATCGGGGCTTATCTGGACGCCTCCACCGAGGTGAGCCGCAAGGTGGAGCGCCTTTATTGCTATGCCTCGCAGCGCCACGATGAGGACACCCGCGATAACGCCGCCCAGAGCATGTATGCCCGCGTCGGCAGCAAATATGTCAAGATGGTCACGGCGCTGTCCTTCGCCCAGCCCGAGATCCTGAGCCTGCCCGAGGACAAGCTGACGGCCATCGTCAACGACCCCGCAGTCGCAGAGTACAAATTCAATCTGGAGGATCTGCTGCGCAGCAAGCCGCACACCCTGACCAAGGCCGAGGAAAAGCTGCTGGCCAGCTTCGGCGAGGTCATGTCCGCGCCGTCTGAGATCTACCACAATCTCGAGGATGCCGACATGGTGTTTGATGCGGTCAAGAACGGGGAGGGGGAGACCGTGGAGGTCACCGGCTCCAACTTTGTGCCGCTTGAGATGAGCACCGACCGCACCCTGCGCGAGAATGCCTTCCACAGCTATTACAAGGGCTACCGCCAGCACATCAACACCTTTGCTGCGTCCTACTCCGGCGCTGTCAAGGCGGCGGCAGCCGAGGCCGCAGCCCGCAGCTATCCGTCCTCCCGTGCTATGTCGATGGCGGGGGAGAATGTGCCGGTTGAGGTCTACGACAATCTGGTCGCAACGGTGCGCAAGCACATGCCGGCCATGCACCGCTATGTCCGCCTGCGCAAGAAGATGCTGGGCGTGGACGCACTGCACTTCTACGATGTCTATGCACCGCTCGTCGGTGATCTGAAAAAAACCTACAGCTATGAGACGGCACAGCAGATGGTGCTGAAGGCAGTTGCGCCGCTGGGCGAGGACTATCAGGAGACTGTCCGCAAGGCCTACGCCGAGCGCTGGATCGATGTCTACCCCAACCGCGGCAAGCGCGGCGGCGCTTACTCCGGCGGCTGCTATGACTCCAACCCCTATATCCTGCTCAACTTCAGCGGCACGCTGGACAGCGTTTCCACGCTGGCGCATGAGATGGGCCACACCATCCACAGCTGGCGCTCCCGCCAGCATCAGCCGCCGCAGTACGCGGACTACACACTCTTTGTGGCGGAGGTTGCCTCCACCGTCAATGAGAACCTGCTCATCGAGCAGCTGCTCCAGAACGAGAATGACCCCCAGACCCGTCTCTATCTGCTGAACCAGTACCTCGAGAACTTCAAGGGCACCGTCTACCGCCAGACGATGTTTGCTGAATTTGAGCGCGAGGCACATGCGATGGTCGAGCGCGGCGAGGCCCTGAACGCCGCCGCCCTGAACGAGCTGTACAAGCGTCTGGTCATGGATTACTTCGGCGAGGATATGGTCATTGATGAGGAGATCCAGTATGAGTGGGCCCGCATCCCGCACTTCTACCGTCCCTTCTATGTCTATAAGTATGCGACCGGCTACTCCACGGCAGTGGCACTGTCCGAGGGTATTCTGAAGGAGGGCGAGCCTGCCGTCAAGCGCTACAAGGAGTTCCTGTCTATGGGCGGCAGCGCCTATCCGCTGGATGAGCTGCGCTATGCTGGCGTGGATCTGGCCACCCCTGCGCCGGTCGATGCAGCCCTTGAGAAGTTTGAGCGCATTCTGGATGACGCCGAGGCAACACTGGCGAAGCTGCAGTAAGCCTGTCCCTGCAACCGGGTAGAGATGTAGGGGCCGCACATGTGCGGCCCGCAACCCTCCGGCAGGCGCCTGTTCACCTTACATGAGCGGGCCGGGCATGCCCGGCCCCTACAGATGCAATACACCAAAAAAGAGGAGCGCCCTCCGCGGGCGCTCCTCTTTTATAATAGGTATACGATGTTACTTGCCCAGAACTGCCTTGATGTAGGCGGCCTCACGGGCTGCAATCTGATCCTGATATGCCTTTACGGCCTTGGCGTAGGCAGCCTCACGCTGATCGGCGGAAGCCTGCGCGGCCTTGCCGGCGGCAATTACGGCGGCTACTCTGGCGTCAGCCTGAGCCTGTGCGGCTTTTCCTGCGGCGATAACGGCAAGGCACTCTGCATCGGCTTTTGCCTGTGCGGCTCTGGCGGCCTTCAGGATCGCGGCGCTGTCGGAGTCAGCCTTTGCCTTTGCGTTTTTAGAGTAGGCATTGACAGCGGCCACATAAGCGGCTTCCTTGGCTGCAATCTGCGCCTGATAGGCCTTGACTGCGGCGATGTAATCGCTGTTTGCGTCTGCAAAAACGGGTACAGCGAATGCGGATACCATGCACAGGGAAATGAGAACGGCAAGCAGTTTTTTCATTGTCAATACCTCCTTGAATTTCATGTTGAATAAAGGTTTTCGGCAGGCTCGTCATTACCTTGCCTGTAACTATAGTATAACAAAAACCCGCGCTGGGTGCAATAAAAATCGTATTGTCATTCCTACGATTCTTTCGGACAAAAATTGTGAAATATGTATAAAAATGTCTGAATTATGGACAAAAGGCGCCGCCTTGACGCATTGCATCGGGAAAAGCCGATCGCACCGCTGCCGGATTATCCGCGTGCAAAGCTTTCCAAAAGCAGCCTGCAGTCCTGCGGAAGGCGGCAGAAAGAGGCGACTGGCTTTGAAAAAATAAAATTCTCCGTATTGCACGATTTTTTCAAGATTTTTTTGGCAATACTCTTGACAATTCGGTCGGAATACTGTAATATAATCATTGCGTGAGTTGCGGGGAATAGTGCGGCCTAAAGGTCGCGGCAACCGCAAAAAGCGCGTCAATAAGTGAAGAAAGGAGAAAAGAAATGCCTACTTTTAACCAGCTCGTGCGCAAAGGCCGTGAGGTCCTGGTCAAAAAGAGCACTGCACCCGCCCTTCTGAAGAGCTACAACTCCCAGAAAAAGGAGTACACCAACCTGAACAGCCCGCAGAAGCGTGGTGTCTGCACTGCTGTGCGTACCATGACCCCCAAGAAGCCCAACTCTGCTCTGCGTAAAGTTGCCCGTGTCCGCCTGACGAATGGTATCGAGGTCACCTCTTACATTCCCGGTATCGGCCATAACCTGCAGGAGCACAGCGTTGTTCTGATCCGTGGCGGTCGTGTCAAGGATCTGCCCGGTGTCCGTTACCACATCATCCGTGGTACTCTGGATACGCAGGGTGTTGCGAACCGTAATCAGGCCCGCAGCAAATACGGTGCTAAGCGCCCCAAGGCCGGTGCCAAGAAGTAAGGAAACATCTTTTCGCCATAAAATAGGCCAACGCCTTTTTTGTGGCACAACGGGAGTTTCTTAACTTTCGAGTACCGATGATATCATTCTATGTGAAGGAGGGAAGAAAGATGCCCAGAAGAGGTAATGTCGCAAAACGCGAAGTTCTGGCCGATCCTATTTACAATTCCAAGGTTGTCACCCGTCTGGTCAACTACATCATGCTGGATGGCAAGAAAGGTGTTGCTCAGGAGATCGTTTACGATGCATTCAACATCGTGAAGGAAAAGACCGGCAACGACCCGCTCGATATGTTCGAGAAGGCTATGGAGAACATCATGCCTAACCTCGAGTGCAAGACCCGCCGTGTCGGCGGCGCTAACTACCAGGTTCCCCTGGAGGTCAGCCCTGCCCGCCGCGAGACGCTCGGCCTGCGCTGGCTGACTGCTTACAGCCGCGCCCGCGGCGAGAAGACCATGTCTGCTCGTCTGGCCGCTGAGATCATCGACGCCACCAACGGTGTCGGCGGTTCCGTCAAGAAGCGCGAGGATACGCACAAGATGGCCGAGGCCAACAAGGCTTTTGCCCACTATCGTTATTGATAAGCTGTCTGAGGAGGTTTAAGCCATGGCTACGCCGAGAGATGTATCTCTGCAAATGACCCGTAACATCGGTATCATGGCTCACATCGACGCAGGTAAGACCACCACCACCGAGCGTATCCTGTACTACACCGGTATTAACCATAAGATCGGTGAAGTTCATGACGGCGCTGCTACGATGGACTGGATGGAGCAGGAGCAGGAGCGTGGTATCACCATCACCTCCGCTGCTACCACCTGCTATTGGAGCCATACCGAGACTCAGCACGATCCGGCTCTCTTCAAGAAGAACCGTCATCGTATCAACATCATCGACACCCCGGGCCACGTTGACTTCACTGTTGAAGTTCAGCGTTCCCTGCGCGTTCTGGACGGCTCTGTTACCGTTCTGGCCGCCAAGGGTGGCGTTGAGCCGCAGTCTGAGACCGTTTGGCGTCAGGCTGACGAGTACAAGGTTCCCCGCATGGTCTACGTCAACAAGATGGATACCATGGGTGCCGATTTCTACCGCTGCGTACAGATGCTCCATGATCGTCTGCATGCCAACGGTGTGCCTATCCAGCTGCCCGTTGGTCAGGAGGATACTTTCAAGGGTATCATCGACCTGATTGATATGCAGGCTGACATCTACTATGATGATATGGGCAACGATGTCCGCGTCGAGCCGATCCCCGACGATATGAAGGACAAGGCTCAGGAATATCACGATAAGCTGATTGAGGCTGTGGCTGAAACCGATGAAGAGCTGATGATGAAGTATCTGGAGGGCGAAGAGCTTTCCAAGGAAGAAATCAAGGCTGCTCTTCGTAAGGCTACCATCAGCAATGAGATCGTTCCTGTTGTCTGCGGCTCTTCCTACAAGAACCGCGGTGTTCAGAAGCTGCTGGATGCCATTGTTGACTACATGCCGGCTCCTACCGATGTTGCAGCCATCAAGGGCACCAACCCCGAGACCGGCGAGGAGGAGGATCGTATCTCCTCCGACGACCAGCCTTTCGCAGCTCTGGCTTTCAAGATCATGACTGACCCGTATGTCGGTAAGCTCTGCTTCTTCCGTGTGTACTCCGGTACCCTGGACGCAGGCACCACCGTTTACAACTCTGTCAAGGATAACAACGAGCGCATCGGCCGTATCCTGCAGATGCACGCCAACAACCGTAAGGATATCGAGACCGTTTACGCGGGCGATATCGCGGCTGCTGTCGGCCTGAAGAATACCACCACCGGTGACACGCTGTGCGACGAGAAGCACCCCATCATTCTGGAGTCCATGAACTTCCCGGAGCCGGTTATCCGCGTTGCTATCGAGCCCAAGACCAAGGCCGGCTCCGAGAAGATGGGCATTGCTCTGGCAAAGCTCGCTGAGGAAGATCCGACCTTCCGTACCTGGACCGATGAAGAGACCGGTCAGACCATCATCGCCGGCATGGGCGAGCTCCATCTGGAGATCATCGTCGACCGTCTGCTGCGCGAGTTCAAGGTCGAGGCTAATGTTGGCGCTCCGCAGGTTGCTTACCGCGAGACCATTCGCAAGGAAGCCAATCAGGAGACCAAGTACGCCCGCCAGTCCGGCGGTAAGGGCCAGTATGGTCATGTTAAGATCAAGCTGGAGCCCAACCCCGGCAAGGGTTACGAGTTCGTCAACGGTGTCGTTGGCGGCGCTATCCCGAAGGAATATATCCCCGCTGTTGACAACGGTATTCAGGGCGCTATGAAGTCCGGTGTTCTCGCCGGCTATCCCGTCGTGGATGTCAAGGTCACCCTGTGGGATGGTTCTTATCATGAGGTCGACTCCTCTGAAATGGCGTTCTCCATCGCCGGTTCTATGGCATTCAAGGATGCCATGAAGAAGTGCGATCCCGTCATCATGGAGCCCATCATGAAGGTCAATGTTATCGTGCCTGATGAGTACATGGGCAACGTTATCGGCGACCTGAACAGCCGTCGCGGCCAGATCAACAATCAAGAGTCCGAGGGTGGCACGGCTCGTGTTACCGCTTTGGTTCCTCTGTCCGAGATGTTCGGCTACGCTACCGACCTGCGCTCCAAGACGCAGGGCCGTGGCCAGTACTCTATGGAGCCTGATGAGTATCAGCAGGTTCCCAAGAGCGTTGCCGACAAGATCATGGCCGACCGCGCTCACAAAGCCTGATTTTATAAGTCATACTTTATAAAATAGACTTGCTTTTTCTCTTTAAATTTTGTATGATAGTCTTACGCAAGACTACCAAATGTTTTAATTAAAGGAGGACACTTCCAATGGCTGAAAAGGAAAAATTTGACCGCTCTTTGGAGCATGTCAACATTGGTACCATCGGTCACGTTGACCACGGCAAGACCACTCTGACCGCTGCCATCACCAAGACCCTGGCTCTGAAGGGCGATGCCGACTTCATGGATTACTCCAGCATCGACAAGGCTCCCGAGGAGAAGGCTCGTGGCATCACGATCAACACTGCTCACGTTGAGTACCATACCGAGAAGCGTCACTACGCCCACGTTGACTGCCCGGGCCATGCTGACTACATCAAGAACATGATCACCGGTGCTGCTCAGATGGACGGCGCTATCCTGGTCGTTGCTGCTACCGACGGTCCCATGCCCCAGACCCGTGAGCACATCCTGCTCGCCCGTCAGGTCGGCGTGCCCAAGATCGTTGTCTTCATGAACAAGTGCGACATGGTCGATGACGACGAGCTGCTGGATCTGGTTGAGATGGAGATTCGTGAGCTGCTGAGCGAGTATGACTTTGATGGCGACAACACCCCCATCATCCGTGGTTCTGCACTGAAGGCTCTGGAGAGCACCAGCACCGATCCCAACGCCCCCGAGTACAAGTGCATTTGGGAGCTGATGGATGCTGTTGATACCTACATCCCCACTCCTGACCGTGCTGCTGACAAGCCCTTCCTGATGCCCGTTGAGGACGTTATGACCATCTCCGGCCGTGGCACCGTTGCTACCGGTCGTGTTGAGCGTGGCACTGCTCACGTTGGCGATCAGATGGAGATCGTTGGTATCAAGGAAGAGAAGATGACCACCACCATCACCGGTCTGGAGATGTTCCGCAAGAGCCTCGAGTTCGCTCAGGCTGGCGACAACATCGGTGCCCTGCTGCGTGGCGTTGACCGTGACCAGATCGAGCGCGGCCAGTGCCTGTGCAAGCCCGGTTCTGTTCATCCCCACACCACCTTCGACGGTCACGTTTATGTCCTGAAGAAGGAAGAGGGCGGCCGTCATACCCCGTTCTTCAACAACTATCGTCCTCAGTTCTACTTCCGTACCACCGACGTTACCGGCATCATCACCCTGCCCGAGGGCACTGAGATGTGCATGCCCGGCGACAACGTTGATATGCACGTTGAGCTGATCACCCCCGTTGCCATGGAGGAGGGCCTGCGTTTCGCTATCCGCGAGGGCGGCCACACCGTTGGTTCCGGCGTTGTTTCCAAGATCGAGAAGTAATTTCTTGCTCTGAAAAGCAATACTATGGGCGCTGTCCGCAAGGGCAGCGCCCATTTTTTGTACCCATCAGCCTGCCGCAGGAACCACCCGTAACAGGCAACGCAAAAAAACAAAGAAGCCATACGGAGCAGGTGATATGCCTGTTCCGTATGGCTTTTCCTGTTGGTGGCTATACAAGCCAGAATTCGGCCCGCAAACGCACCAGCATCGCGCGCTGGGCATCGGCCTCGGCAGAGCTGTCCACGTTGCCAAAGGCGCGCGCAGGGGCGCTGCCGGGGCCTTTGGAGCCGTATTCGCCGAAGCGTGCGGTCTTTTCGTTCTCGGGGTCATGCCAGTTGTCCCAGCCGCCGGCACAGACCTCCTCGCTCAGGGAGCAGTCCAGCCAGTAGCAGGCCGCATCAGCGCGCCACGGACGGCCCAGATAGACGCTGCCGGGGGCACAGTTGCCCGCCACGGTGCAGTCCACAAAGAGGTAGCCGGGCTTGCCTGCGGGGGTGCAGGGGGCTGTGATATAGCAGGTGCCGGTCTTGTGGTGCCACGGCTCAATGCGGCAGCTGTCAAACACAGCATTGGCCCCGCCAAAGATAAAATCAATGTTGCCGCGGATTGTGCAGCGGCGGTAATACTGGGTCGTATCCAACCGGGGGGTGTTCTCCCGCGGGCCGCGGAAGCCGTTCTTCTCACGCTCCTGCAGGGGCAGGGGAGCGGTAAAAAGGGTGTCCTGATTGCCGTAGAGGTTTACGTCCTCCATCAGCACACGGCTGGCATCGGCATAGACGGCAAGCGCCTGACCGGCATTTGCGCCGTCACCGGCGTTGTTCTGGATGGTCAGGTTGCGCACGACCGCCCTGCCGCCGCCCAGAAACAGCGTTTCGCTGCGAAAGGTGCCGGTTTTGGCCTCGCCCGGCCATGGGTCACGCCCGCCGACAGAGGCCGTGATAATGGTGGCGTTGCGGTACTCGCCCTCAATGATATAGTCGGCCAACTCGATAAAGGGCCGCTCCTCATAGATGCCGTGGCGGATGAAAAAGCGCACCGGCAGCTCCGGCGTTTCGGCGCAGGCCGCTACGGCCTCCGTCAGGGTGCGGTAATCGCCGTGCCCGCTCTCGTCCACGATCAGTGTTTTTCTTTCGGATTCAGCCATCAGAAAAATCCTTTCATAAAAGCGATGTCGCTGGCCGCACGGGCCGGTACAGCCTCCTCGCGCAGCACCGGCAGAGTGGGCTGGGGCAGCTGGCGCAGCATGGCAAACGCCCCGGCATAGTCGGTGCGGCTCTCCTCTAAGCTGGTGTGCAGCAGGCTGCCGTCCGGCGCAAACGCCTGCCCTTTGAAATGGACAGCCACGATCTGATCCCCCAGCAGTGTGCCCATATCGTACCAGATGCGGTCCTGCTCGGCTACATTTTCGGCGGATACAAGGTTGCTCATGTCAAAGATGACCTTCAGATTCGGGCTGCGCATCGTGTCCAGAATCTGGCGCGTGGCTGCGGCGGAGTTCATGCTGTGATAAATCACAGGCTCGATGCCTACGGTAACGCCGAGCGCCTCGGCGGCGGGCAAAATCTCTGCCAGACTGCGGCAGAGCAGCTCCTGCGCCTGCGCACGGGTCGTGCCGGCAGGCTGCTTGGACATGGCCGTGGTCTCGGTGCCGATGCAGCCTGCCCCCAGTGCCTTGCATACAGCCAGCTGGCTCTTGAAATCGGCTACATTGCAAAGGCGGCTCTCATCATTTATGGCCAACTCGACATAGGTGCCCAGCACGGCGACCTGAATATGGTGTGCCTTTTCGGCGGCAACCGTCTCGGCCACCAGCGCATCCGTCACATCGGCGTAGCTCTTTACAGTGGGGACGCATTTTTTGTATGCAAGCTGCACGGCTGCAAAACCATCGGCAGAAACCTGCCCGAACAGCTCATCCGGCGTGCCCTTGCCATAGTCGTGCAGACGGGCACCCACAATAAAATTCGGCATAGTGCAGCCTCCTTACTTTTTGCGCGCGGCGAGGATCTCGGTATAGGCCAGCAGCAGAGGACCGACACCCTTGGCGTCGTTCTCAACAACCGGCTCGCTGAAATAGTAGGCAAGGCTGCCGTCACGGCGGGTGGCGCCGCCAAGCCCGGCCACCAGACAGATGCCGCCAAGCTGCAGGGCACCGTCAGCGCCCACGCCGAGATGACGGTCGCAGGTGCCGTAGAAGGCCTTCTCGCCGTAGGCGGCGTACCGCTTGGGCAGGTAGCCAAGGCGCACGCCCTTCAGCACGGCGTAGGCAAACAGCGCACTGCCGGAGGTCTCCAGATAGTTGCCCTCCACACCGGCTTTGTCGATGACCTGCCAGAACATGCCGCTCTCGGCATCCTGAAAGGCAATCATTGCGTCCACGGCGTCCTTGAGCATTGACATGATCGCGCGGTACTCATAGTAGAGCATATCGTCCATGCGCTCAAGCACATCGACCATCGCAACAAGGAACCAGCCCATGGCACGCAGCCAGAAGTTGGCGCTGCAGCCGGTCACGGGGTCGGCCCAGTACATCTCGCGGCTCTCGTCATAGCCGTGGTAGTACAGGCCGGTCTTGGGGTCCTTCATGTGCTTCTGGATATTCATGAACTGCTTGTAGCTGTCAATGCAGCCGTGCATCCCGTTGCAGCGGGTCTCGTACTCCATATAGAAGGGCTGGGCCATGTAGGTGCCGTCCAGCCAGACCTGATTCGGATAAATCTTTTTGTGCCAGAAGTTGCCCTCCTTGGTGCGGGGCTGGGTTTCCAGCTGGCTGCGGATCGTCTCGATGGCATCGCGGTAGCGCTGCGCACCGGTCAGGTCATAGAGGGTGAACAGATTCTTGCCCTGATTCACATTGTCAAGATTGTACTCCTGCGGGTCATAGGTCTCAATGACGCCGTGATCCTTGACAAAATAATCGAGAAAATTGCGGGAGAAGGTCAGAAACTTCTCGTCCCCGGTCGTCTGGTAGAGGCTCAGGCAGGCGGTGATCATGCAGCCGTCGATGTAATTCCATTTGTTCGGCTTGCCGCTGCGCACCTTTTCAATGTTCCAGAGCGGGGCCTCGGCGGTGGAACCGGCAATCAGGTAATCTACATAGCGGCCCAGTGTGGTCAGAATCTCGTCATGGGTCATGGTTCAGTCCTCCTCATAGCGGTCAACATGGGTCAGCTGCAGGCGCTCGCCCTCGTAACCGGTAATTTCTACATTGTGCAGTGCGATCTTGCGCACATTCTCGGCGTGGATGCCTACCTTGCAGCTGGCGCCTGCGCCGCACATCATGGCTGCCTGCCCGGGGCGTGCATCGGGTGCAAAGCTGATCTTCACATCCCGCATCGTCACGCCCTCGATGGGCTGCTCCGGCAGACCGCTGAACCAGCAGCCTGCATACTGGGCATCCGTGGCCACGATATGCTCCATCTCCAGCTTGCCGAGGGTCGGGGTCGTATCGTCCACGGGCTGAGGCTCATGCGTCTGTACATAGTCGGTGTGGCCGTCCGGGTCGCAGAAATAGAACATGTTGATGACAAAGGGCGTCAGAACGCCGTCCATCACGACATTGCGGAAAGCCAGCCCGTCAATGACTGCGTACTTGCCGCGGCCGCGGCGGGTCTTGACGCGTAAGCCCCGGTCGGTGTGGTCCATCAGGCACTGGGTCACCGTGACATTTTTGATGCCGCCGCTCATCTCGCTGCCGATGACCAGACCGCCGTGACCGCGGCTCAGGCAGCAGTTGCGGATGATAACATTCTCGCAGGGAACATGCAGCTTCATGCCAAGGAACAGCTTGCTCGACTTGAGCGCAATGCAGTCATCACCGACATGGACATGGTTGCCGATGATGTTGACATTCTTGCAGCTTTCGGGGTCGATGCCGTCCGTGTTGGGGCTCTGGGAGCTGTTGCGGATGCGGATATTCAAGATGTCTACATTCTCGGAGTAGGTCGGGTGAATCGTCCAAGAGTAGCTGTTGCAGGCCAGCACGCCGTGCAGCACAACATTTTTGGCGCCGCTTGTAAAGAAAAGGCGGGGCCGCCATGCGATCTTCTTCTGCTTCGGGTTCTGGTACCAGTCACCGTTCTGGGCGTTGCAGTCCAGCGTGCCCTCACCGGTGATCGTCACATTCTCAGCGTTGATCACGTTGATGAGCGCGGCAAAGCTGTCGAGGGGGTTGCCTTCCCACAGGGCCAGATACTGCTCGTCCTTTTCGCTATGGCAGGGGAGAACGCCCGGCAGGATCGGGTAGTCACGGCGGTCGGTGCCGCCGAGCAGGGTGCAGCCCTTCTCAAGATACAGGGTCGTGTTGCTCTGCAAAAAGAGACTCTGGGTGCGGTAGGTGCCTGCGGGTACATAGACCGTACCGCCGGCCGGGCAGGTGGAAAGCGCCGCCTGCAGCTTGGCGGTGTTGTCAGTCACGCCGTCTGCCGCAAGGCCGTAACGGCTGGCATCGACAAAAAAGCTCTCCTCTGCGGTGGTGAAGGTGAGCGTGTCGGTCACGCCGTCCAGCGTCACAGCGAGGGTATAGGTATGGGCAGGCTCAAGAGAATAGAGCGAAAATATGTTCGTATCCCCGCTGCAGACGGCGGCACCGTCCAGCGTGACGGTGTAGGGCGCCGGGGCGCGATAGCAGCTGTCATTGACCAGCTCAAACACCGCGCTGCGTGACATAGAACGAACAAGCGTGATTTTCATGAGTGAACCCCCAAATGATTGAAAATTTGTATAAAAATAGTTTGAAAAACAGCAAAAATTGTGCTATCCTTAGGAATAGAACAAGAATCAAACGCCGGGTGCAGCGCGCCGCGGCAGTCAGGAGCAGCAGTATGGTTTTGGAATATGTCTACTCGCCCCATGTGGACTTTTTCATCGACCGGGTCGACCGTGATACCGGCTACGAGATGGCCAGCTTCCATATCCACCATAAGTATGAGATCTACTATGAGATCGAGGGCAGCCGCCGCTATTTTATTGAGGATGCCGCCTACATCGTCAATGCGGGCAGTGTGGTGCTGATCGGTGAAAATCAGATCCATAAGACCGCCGCGCTGGGGGATGGTGCGTCCAGCCGCATCGTGGTCAACTTCAGCCGCGAGTTTCTCGACAAAATTACCGATTTGTTCCCGGATGTGGACTTCTTCTCTTTTTTGAGTGAGGAGCATAACCACCTGCTCTCGGTCATCACGGTCAAGCAGCAGAACCATATCCAAGGCATACTGCAGCAGCTTCTTACCCTGCAGGAGGAAACCTCGCCCGAGGCCGATGCCATGCGCAGGATGCTGCTGGCAACGCTGCTGCTTGAGCTGAAGGAGCTCTGCCGCCAGCAGCAGGAGAAGGGCGGCGACAGCGGCCGCGTAAGCAACCACATCGTTGACCAGATTCAGGCCTATATTGCTGAGCATTATGCGGAGAAGCTGACCCTGACCGGCATTGCCAACCAATTTTATATCAGCCCCTACTATCTCAGCCGCCTCTTTAAAAAGTCCATCAACCTCAGCCTGATCGAGTACATCAACGGTGTGCGCATCAAGGCTGCGCAGAATCTGATTGAAAAATCCAACGAGAGCATCTCTGATATTGCTGAAAAGACCGGCTTCATGACGACCGCGCATTTCCGCCGTGTGTTCAAGGATGCCACGGGGCTTTCCCCGCAGCAGTACCGGCAGTATTATAAGAGAGCGAATAAGTAAGAACAGGGAAGCGCTCCGCAAGGGGCGCTTTTTCTTTAGGGCAATACCGCATAATTCTAAGTGCCGCAGCCGCCGGAGCGGTGCTTAAGCCATAAGGCGGGAATTATGCGGTGCTGCCTTAGGCTTCCCCATCGGGGGAAGCTGTCCGCGCAGCGGACTGATGAGGGCAAAACTTGCCGCCGCAGCCCGTACACGGGTAATAGCGGTACAGTCTCGCCTCATCCGGCCTCGGGCGGAGCCTCGGCCACCTTCCCCTCCGGGGAAGGCTCTCTATCATACAACCCCTCATCACCCAATAGAAGGGCAGGGGAGTATAGTTTTCAAAATAAAGGCTGCCCCGTACCCCTTGAATGTGGTACGGGGCAGCCGTGTGCCTGAAGAAATTATTCAGCGCTGCGGGGCGGCATCAGCCCTTGACAGCACCGGCAGAGATACCATCAATGAAGGCATCCTGCGCGCAGAAGAAAACGACCAGCTGCGGGATGATGGAGATAAGGGAGAGAGCCAGAATGCGGTTCCAGTTGAAGCCGCTGTCAGCGTCCATGGACAGCTTGACGAAGATGGACATCGGGTATTTGCTGGGGGTCTGGACATAAAGCAGGGGACCCATGTAGTCGTTGCAGCTCCACATGAACTGGAACAGACCGCAGGCTACCAGAGAGGGGCTCAGCATCGGGGCAATGATCTTGTACAGGATCTTGACCGGGCTGCAGCCGTCGATGGCAGCCGCCTCGTCCAGATCGTGGGGGATACTGCGCATGAACTGCACCAGCTGATAGACGAAGTAAGTCTCGGTGGCAAACAGGGTCGGCACCCACAGGGGCAGGTAGAAGGGGCTGTTGATCCAGCCGAAGGAGTTGTACATCAGGTACTGGGGCACATTCAGAACGACCTGCGGCAGGAACAGGGTGGAGATCATGATGCCGAACATCAGGTCACGGCCCTTGAACTTAAAGCGGCTGAAGCCGTAAGCGGCAATGACAGAGCTGATAACGGTAAAGATGACCTTGGGGATAACGAAGCTGTAGGTGTTGATGAAGGCGCGCCAGATGCTGATGTCGCCGCCGTAGTTCTGGGTGACGGCGTCAATGTAGCCCTGCAGCGTGGGGTTGGCAGTCAGGAAACCGATGCCGGAGAAGATCTCTGCGTTGGACTTGAAGGTGGCGCCCACCATCCAGACCAGCGGGTAGATCATGATAACGCCGACAAGAATCAGCACAAAGTACTGGAAGAAACGGCCGATTTTATGGGCGGTAGAAAGTTTCATTTTTCAATCCTCCTTAATCAGCGTAGTAGACCCAGTGCTTCTGGCTGGTGAAAGCGATCACAGTCAGCAGAGCAACGGCAATGAACATGACCCAGGCCAGCGCACACGCCATACCCATCTCATTAGACTTGAAGGCGTAGTTGTAAACCAGCAGGGAAACAAGCGTAGTGGCATTGCGCGGGCCGCCCTGGGTGATGATGTAGGGGCCGTTGAATTCCTGGAACGCCTGTGCGATCTGGGTGACAAGGTTATAGAAGATAACGGGGGTGATCATCGGCACGGTGATCGAGAAGAACTGCTTGGTCTTGGAGGCACCATCGATGGTGGCGGCCTCATACAGATCGGCGGGAACGCCCTTCAGGGCAGCAAGGAACAGCACCATGGCGGAGCCGAACTGCCACACACGCAGCAGGCAGATGACGAACAGCGCCCAGGTCTTGTCAGCCAGCCAGTCGGGACCGGCAATGCCGAAGAAGCCGAGGATCGTGTTGACAACGCCGGTGTCCTTGAACAGGGCGCGCCACAGAACAGCAATGGCCACAGAGCCGCCCAGAATGGACGGAATGTAGTAGACCGTGCGGAACATGTTGACGAACTTGATCTTGAAGTTCAGGATGTAGGCGATGAACAGGGCGAACACCAGCTTGAGAGGCACGGTGATGAAGGCGTACTTCACGGTGGTCAGCAAAACGGAGAGCGTCTTGCGGCTGGTGAAGATCTCCACATAGTTCATAATGCCGTACTGACTGATGCCCTTAAAGAAGTTCAGGTCGGTAAAGCTGTAGAACAGAGAGCTTGCAAACGGATAAGCCTTGAAGATCAGAAAGCCGAGGATCCAAGGAATCAGGAAGAACAGGCCGGTGTTTTCATCACACCAGCGCTTAAAGGGTGTGCGCTGGGTCGTTTTGGGTGCTGCAGAGCTCATCCAAAAACCTCCTATCACTAATTGCTGTATAGCGTTTCAACATAAAGAGCCGGTCCCCGCCATGCCTGAGAGCGGGGCTGGGACCGGCTGGTATTACCTAAAAGATTTTACCGTTGCTAAGGGATCAGGCGTTGGCGCTAAGCACACCGGAAACGCCGTCCAGCAGGATCTCGGCAGCCTCCTCAGCGTCGTAGTCGCCGTAGCTGAAGCCGTCGAACACATCGGTGTAGACGCCATCGGTGGTGTCCTTCAGCTTGCTGGACTCGAAGTACGGGTCGAGCGGCATGTCAACGAAGGCCAGAACCTTGGTGTTGGCCTCGAGAACCAGAGGCTTCACAGCGTCAGCAGCCTGAGCGGCAGCCAGACCGGCAGTGGAGGCGGGGATGCCGCACTCAGAACCCATGATGGCAGCGCCCTCGCCGTTCCACAGGAAGTCGATCAGGGCAGCAGCCTCAACGGGATGCTGGCAGGAGGAGGTGATGGCCATGCCCATGGAGACCTTGGAGAAGCCGCCGTTGGCCTTGTCGCCGAACTTGATCTCCTCACCGACGGTGAAGCCGGAGTTGTCAGCCAGAGCAGACTGGTACTTGTTGGCGGAAGAATCCCACTCGAAGATGCCGGCGTACTTGCCGTCGATCCACTCCTGAGACTTATCGATAGAGTCGAAGCCTGCAGCGATCATGGTCGGACGGGTGGGGATGACGTGGTTGTCCTCGAGGGACTTGATGAAGTTCAGGCCGTCAACGACCTCTTCCTCGGTGTACTGGCACTCGTTGTTCTCGACCCAGGCCTTGCCGTACTTGGACTCAAGGTAGAAGGTCATCAGGATCATGCGGTCATACTGACCGATGGCCAGAGGATAGTAATCATTGCCCAGCTTCTCCTGGAAGGCCTTGCCGGCAGCGATCAGATCATCATAAGAGGCGGGGACCTCCTCAATGCCGGCCTGCTTGAAGGTGTTCATGTTCCAGTAGAAGATACGGCCGGTCATCGAGATGGGCACAGCCTGCAGGCTGTCGGCAACGATGCAGGCGTTCTTGGCGGCATCGCTCCACTGGCTCAGGTCGATGATGTCGCTGTACTCGCGCAGGTCGACGAACTTCTCACCCGTGGGGCTGTACTGGTACAGCCAGTTCCAGTTGACCTGCATGACATCAGAGCCCTGATCCGCAGCCAGTGCGGTGGACTGCTTCTCTTCCCAGCCGGACCATGCGCCGTAGGTGGGGGAGACGGTGATGTTGGGGTACTTCTCGTGGAAAGCCTCCAGAGCCTTCTGGTAAGCCTCGTGGCGGGAGTCGCCGCCCCACCAGCTGATGGTCAGCTCAATGGGATCGGTGGTGTTGATCTCGTGGGCCTCGGAAGCGGTAACCTCAGAGCTGGCAGCAGTGCTGTCTGCCGTGCTGGCGGCCTCGCTGGAAGCAGCGGGGGCGCTGCTGGCGGCCGTGCCGCAGCCGGCCAGCAGGGTAGCTGCCATGGCGGCGGCAACACCGAGAGAAATTGCCTTCTTCATGTTTTTGTCCTCCTAATATTGCTGTGCGATGTATTGACGCAGGCTGCTGTGTGCGGGAACCGCACCACAACATCTGCCTTTCGCTTGTCTATATGATAACAAAATGTTCACGCAAAATAAACAGTCAAATTGGTGTGTTCGCAAAGAAACCGAACAAATCTTGCTTTGTTGCCTGTAACCAATTTGACACCACCGTCAAAATCAACGAATATCAACAACACCGTTTGTGCAGATTGCTACAAGAAGCCGCGCGGCTTGCTTTGCCTTCCTGCCGCAAACGCGCTTTTTCTTACCTGTCGAAATGTGCGGGAAATCGCAAAAAATGCAGGTTTTCCGCAAGAAAAGTGCGAAATTGCAAATAATATTGCATCTAAATACGCGCGGTGCAATATAGTTGCGATTTTGCATCCGCAGCACTGCGCAGGCAGGATGGCGTGATGAAACCGCAATTTTTGTACCGCTGTAAAACACACCGATTTTGCAGTGCAGGTGACTGTAAAACAAGCGCATAAAAAATCCCGCCGTGTGCAGCGGCGGGACAAAATCTGTGCGGAATATCTTATTTGTGGGGGTGCCGCGCCAGAAAAGCACGGTACTCGCGGTACCAGCACTGGGGGCAAAGGCTCTGATACTCGACATTATCCACCGTGTCGATGGCGACCTGCGCGCCCTCAAAGACGAACTCGCCGTTGACCTTGCGGCCGTTGCAGATGGCCTTGCGTCCGCAGGCACAGATGGTTTTCAGCTCCTCGATCGTATGGGCGATCTCCAGCAGCCGGGTCGAGCCGGGAAAGCCGCGCATCATGAAATCGGCCCGCAGGCCGTAGCAGATGACCGGAATGCCCAGATCGACCGTGACAAGAAACAGCTGGTCGGCCTGCTCGGGCGTGAAAAACTGGCTCTCATCGCAAAGCACGCAGGCAATTTTGCCGTGGGCGGCCTCATCGGCCCGGACCAGCTCCGTAATGTCCACCTCGGGGGTGACGAGCTGATCCACCTTGCAGCAGATACCCAGCCGGGAGACGATCGAGTCCTGCCCCTTTGTGTCGATGGCAGGCTTGAGGATCAGCACCCGCATACCGCGCTCTTTATAGTTGTGGGCGACCTGCATCAGGGCAGTGGTCTTGCCGCTGTTCATTGCGCCGTACCGAAAATATAGTTTTGCCATGTTGGCTCCTTATCGGTTTATTGATAACCGTAGGGGCCGGGCATGCCCGGCCCTCAACCTTCCCGCAATCGCGCGTCAACCAGTAGGCTGAGGGCCGCACATGTGCGGCCCCTACAAGGCGGTCTTTTTATAGAGATATTAGGCAACACCGTACAATTCCCGCCTGACGGCTTAAGCGCCGCTCCGGCGGCTGCGGTACGGCATCTGCGTTGCCAAAATGCTCGCCAATACACAAAGTATTGCCTGCGCTTTTGGCTTAGCAGCTGCCGCACCTCGCTCGCCGTATCGGCACTTAGAATTATGCGGTATTGCCATTACTTTTCCTGATTTCTCAGCCTGTACCCCAGACTCATCAGGCTGTCGCCCAGATGAACATTCTCCACTGTGACATCGGGATACTCAACGGACAGGTCGTAGTGGCTGAAATTCCAGAAGCCCTTGATGCCCTGCTCCACCAGCTCACCGGCGAGATCCATTGCACTCTGGCGCGGCACACAGAGAACCGCCACCTCGGGGTGATGCTCCGCGCAGAATTTGTCCAGATCACTCAGGGGCAGGATGGGAACGCCGCACATCTCCTTGCCGATGAGGTCGGGGTTGACATCAAAGACGCCGAGCAGCCGGTAGCCGTTGGTGTCGCGGCTGATGAAGCTAGAAACTGCCGAGCCGAGGCGTCCGGCACCGACCAGAATGGTGGGAAGTCTTTCGCCGTCACCAAAGAGCAGTTTACCGATCTCTGCGCGCAGCACATCCACCTTGTAGCCGATGCCCTGCTGGCCGAACCCGCCGAAGCAGTTGAAGTCCTGCCGCACCTGACTGGCGGTGGTGCCCATCATGTGGGCCAGCTCACTGGAGGAAATCTTGTCCTTCCCGTCAGCGGACAGATTGGTCAGATAACGATAATATTTGGGCAGCCGCTTGATGACCGGAAGCGACACCTTATTTTGGACAGCCATGATCGAATACCTCTTATCTGTATTTATCTTATAACTTATTATAAAATGCGCCGCGTCAGTTGTCAATTTTTTGTCTAAGTTTTTTGCGGGATTTCCCAAATATTATAGGGATATACAAAAACCTAACAAAGCTTTTTGGCGGCATCGACAAACACGACTTGCCTATTCTGCAAAACCGTGCATATTTTGCCTGCCGGGAGGACAGACTTTTTCTGTGTGCAGCTGTGCAACAAAGGAGAATGAAGATGGAAACAAACGCAAAAAAGCCAAAAAGCAAGCCTCAAATCACCGAAAACCCCACCGAGGAGGCCGCTTTAAAGCGGTTAGAGCATGATTTGATCAAGGAGGACGGCATTGTGCCTGCCACAAAGGGCCGTCATGCCATCCACTGCCTGACGGTGATCGGTACGATCGAGGGACACAGCCTTGCGCCGGATGCGCAAAAGACGACAAAATATGAGCATGTTATCCCGCAGCTTGTCGATATTGAGGAGGACCCCGAGGTCGAGGGGCTGCTGGTGATCTTAAACACGGTCGGCGGCGATGTCGAGGCCGGCCTTGCATTGGCCGAGCTGATCGCAGGGGTCAGCAAGCCCAGCGCCACGCTGGTGCTGGGCGGGGGCCACTCCATCGGCATCCCGCTGGCCGTGGCCGCCCGCCGCAGCTTTATTGTGCCTACTGCAACGATGACGGTCCACCCGGTGCGCCATTCCGGCATGGTGCTGGGGGTGCCGCAGACGCTGCGCTATTTTGAGCAGATGCAGGAGCGGATCGTCAGCTTTGTCGCGCATCACTCGGGCATCACAGCCCGGCGGTTCACCCAGCTGATGCACAACACAGGGGAACTGGTCATGGATATGGGCACTGTGCTGGACGGTCATCAGGCTGTGGAGGAGGGACTGATCGACCAGCTGGGCGGGCTGGAGGATGCACTGGCCTATTTATATAAGGAAATAGAGCAGTAAAGGCGGACGGGCAAATCTTGTTTGTCTGCCAACTCTGCGGTAACCGCGCGATTCCGGGCGTGCAGCCCTGTAGGGGCCGGGCATGCCCGGCCCGCGACCTTCCCGTAAACGCGGCTATACCTTATAGCGCCAGGGCCGGACATGTCCGGCCCCTACTATGCGGCGGCGCGGAAGCGTATGTACTGCCACACGAGACCGGGGGTGAACCATGTCCGCCCCTACATAATTTTGTTGCGGCAGCCTATTGCAATCTACAATATTATATGCTATATAATATATAACCCAATACACCATACACCCGGAAAGGGGGCACCCTATGGCCATCAACACCACGGCGGGGCTGCTGGATGCCATTGTGCTGGCTGTCGTCGGGCGGGAGGAAACGGGCACCTACGGCTATAAGATCACGCAGGAGGTCCGCGCGGTGCTGGACCTGTCGGAATCCACGCTGTACCCGGTGCTGCGCCGCCTGCAAAAGGACGGCTGCCTGACCGTCCATGACGAAGCCTTCAATGGCCGCAACCGCCGCTACTATCAAATCACGCCCGCAGGCCGCGCCCGGCTGGCAGAGTTTACCGCCGAGTGGGACGCCTACACCACAAAAATCAACAAGCTCTTTAAGGGGGAGCAGCAATGAAAAAATACGAGTACTTATCGGAGCTGGAAAAACGGCTGTCCGCCCTGCCTGCTGATGCGCGCCGCGACGCACTGAATTATTATGAGGAATACTTCGACGCCGCAGGCCCCGACAACGAGGACGCTACCGCCGCCGAGCTGGGCGACCCTGCCGAGGCCGCCCGCAAGATTCTGGAAGGGGAGGGGCTGACGCCGGAGGCCGACCCTGCCGCACCCGAGAGCGCATGCGGCGGTGCTGTGCCGCCCGCCGCCCCGGAGCCGCCCGCCGCCGACCCACAGCCCGCCCGGCCCCAAAAGCACGGCCCCGGGGCAAAAACCATGTGGATGATTTTCGCCGTTGTCATTGTTGCGGCGCTTCTCATTCAGCTGGGCGTCCTTGTGCTGAGTTTTGCAAAGCCCGGCGGCGGCACAGCGTCGATGGTTGTTGCGCCGACGGAGGAAGAAACTGCTGCATCCGGTCTTGTCCGCACCGAGGACTTTTACAACGGGATCGCCGCCACCGAGGACGCGCACAGCGGCAGCCCATTGGAGAAGATGGATTTCACCACCGGTCTGGCCGACGCCAAAAATATAACCTTCGACATCGACTACGGCACGGTCACAGTCGTTGTGGACAGTGGTGCGGCGGAGCCGACCCTTTCCTGCACGAACCTGCGTCAGGACTGGTTCACCTTTACCAACACGGGCGACAACACAAGCCCGGTGCGTGTCAGCTACAAGGTGCCCGCCAACTACAACCTCGGCAAAGAGCTGGGGCCCGAGCCTGAGTTTGTCCTGTCCGTGCCGGATGCGAATACCTTCCATTTTAAAAGGCTCTCCATCACTGTCGCTATGGGCGATGCAGAATTTGACAACAGCAATACCATCGCCGCCGACAGCATCGACTTAGACCTGGCGATGGGCAACTTTACCGGTAGCACCGTGCAGGCAGAGCAGTTTACGGCGAATATCTCAATGGGCGATTTTGATTTGGGGCTGCTGGCGGGCGTTGAAACCGCTAAAGTCGAAGCTGCCATGGGCGATATTGGCCTGACGGTGGACGGCAGGCCCGACGATTACGCGCTTGACCTGCAAACATCCATGGGGAATGTGATGTTCAACGGCAGGACGATGAGCAGCATCTACACCCAAACAGCCGCCGCGCCCCGCAGCGTGACCCTTACCGCGTCGATGGGCGATGTAGTGCTGACGACGACGCAGTAATCCCGTATGGCAGGGGCCGATGCTCCGCCTGGCCGCCACAAAGTCATACTCCTGCTCCGAAAACTTGTTCAAATTCCACAACTTTCGTTTTTGCGGTGCAAGAAAGATTTCCGCAGGAATCCTTTGTATTTTGTCCGTGGTTGTGGTACAATCTTTCTAATACGAAAAATGTCGAAACAGGAAAGTCAGGAGAGTGTATTATGGCATACTATTTTTCCGAGCCGTCCCGTACTTTTGGTGAATATCTGCTGGTTCCGGGGTATTCCTCCTCGGAGTGCGTCCCCACGGCTGTCAGCCTCAAGACCCCGCTGGTCAAGTACCGCAAGGGCGAGGAAACCTGCCCGCTGGAGATGAACATCCCGATGGTCTCTGCCATCATGCAGTCCGTCTCCGGCGAAAAGCTGGCGATTGCACTGGCCAAGCAGGGCGGCGTTTCCTTCATCTACGGCTCTCAGACCATTGAGCAGGAGGCCGATATGGTCCGCCGCGTCAAGGCCTACAAGAAGGGCTTTGTCACCTCCGACTCCAACCTGCCGCCGGAGGCCACCCTCGGCGATGTGCTGGACCTCAAGACCCGCACCGGCCACTCCACCGTTGCCATCACCCATGACGGCACTGCCCATGGCAAGCTGCTGGGTATCGTGGCCAGCCGCGACTACCGCCTTTCCCGCATGACGATGGATCTCAAGGTCACCGAGTTCATGACCCCGCTGGACAAGCTGATCACGGCCCCTGACACCACCAGCCTGCATGACTGCAACGACATCATCTGGGACAACAAGATCAACTCTCTGCCCCTGATCGACGCCGAGGGCCACCTGCAGTATATGGTTTTCCGCAAGGACTACGACTCCCACAAGGAGAACATCAACGAGCTTCTGGACGAGAACAAGAGCTATGTCGTCGGCGCGGGCATCAACACCCGCGACTTCGCCCAGCGCGTGCCCGCACTGGTGGATGCCGGTGTGGATGTGCTCTGCATCGACTCCTCCGAGGGCTTCAGCGAGTGGCAGTCCCGCACCATCGCATGGATCCGCGAGAACTACGGCGATAAGGTAAAGGTCGGCGCAGGCAACGTTGTTGACCGCGAGGGCTTCCTCTTCCTTGCCAAGGCAGGTGCAGACTTCATCAAGATCGGCATCGGCGGCGGCTCCATCTGCATCACCCGTGAGACCAAGGGCATCGGCCGCGGTCAGGCTACGGCTGTCATCGAGGTTGCCAAGGCCCGCGATGAATATTATAAGGAGACCGGCATCTACATCCCCATCTGCTCTGACGGCGGCATCGTGCAGGACTATCACATCACGCTGGCACTGGCCATGGGCGCTGACTTCGTCATGCTGGGCCGCTATTTCGCCCGCTTTGATGAGTCCCCGACGAACAAGCTGCGCGTCGGCGGCAACTATGTCAAGGAGTACTGGGGCGAGGGCTCCAACCGCGCCCGCAACTGGCAGCGGTATGACCTCGGCGGCGCACAGAAGCTGAGCTTTGAGGAGGGCGTTGACTCCTATGTTCCCTACGCCGGTTCTCTGGCGGACGGTGTGCAGACCACCCTGTACAAGGTGCGTTCCACCATGTGCAACTGCGGCGCGCTCTCCATCCCCGAGCTGCAGGAGAAGGCTCGCCTGACAGTCGTGTCCTCCACCTCCATCGTTGAGGGTGGCAGCCACGATGTCATCCTGAAGAACGGCCCGCAGAACCGCTAAACCATAATAAAAATTGCCGCCGACCGGACAAAACCGGTCGGCGGCTTTTTTACGGTAATACCGCATAATTCTAAGTGCCGATACGGCGAGCGAGGTGCGGCAGCTGCTAAGCCAAAAGCGCAGATAATACTGGATGTCTTATCGAGCATTTTGGCAACGCAGATGCCGTGCCGGAGCCGCCGGAGCGGTGCTTAAGCCGTCAGGCGGGAATTGTGCGGTGTTGCCTTACGATTCAGATTGTGCTTTGCCAACCTCTGCGTTAAAAAACACCACCGGCAGCATCAGCAAAAACGGATTGGCGGAGAGTAAAAACGGCTTATTCTCCATAAAGAGATATAAAGTCAGCGCCATCAGGCAGATAACCTCGGTCGAGCGATGCTTCTTTGCCAGCCGCCACAGCAGCAGCAGAAAGACCGCTGCAACTAAGATTGCGCCCAGCACGCCCTTGTTCATCGGCACCGCCAGAAAGGTGTTGTCGATGGCGTGATGCTCGTCACCGTCGGTAGGCAGACCGCCCAGCAGCGAGAGGGGCGCACTCCAGAACACATTGTGCCAGATTTCAAACCGGCCGGACAGGGCGATGCTCAACAGGAGCAGCGCCATACGCTCATACGGCCATTCCGGATTGTAGACATATCCGGCGTACAGGCTGAAAGCCGCCAGCGCGATCGGCAGGGCAAGTGCCAGTGCATAAAAGATCTTATTGTCGAACAGCCTCGGCAGGAAACGCTGCACAAAAAACAGCGCAAACAACACCGCCATGCCGCCGAAGGCCCCACGGCTGCCGGGCACCTTGTAGGTGAAGATCGCCAGCGCCGCCAGCCCGGCCCAGTCGAAGGCCCGCAGCCGGTCGTGACGCAGCCAGCCCCACGCAAAAAAGACACCGACCAGCCGAGCGCCGAATCCGTTGTAGTGGCCGTAGCCGAAATCCCAGTTGCGGCAGTAGAAGTTATAGGGCATCAGCGGTGTGGCAAAGTGCAGGACCTGCACAAGCACCAGCCCCGCCGCAGCGGTGATCAGATAGACGCGCAGCGCCGTTTGCAGGTCCACATCCTTGGCCCCCAGCCCGACCAGCGCTGCCAGAAAAAACCACTGGTCGCCGCCGTACCATGCGGTAAAGGCCGTATACGCCAGCACCGCGCAGACCAGCACCTTCTGCAGCCGCGTCTCATACTCGGTCAGCAGCACGATCTTGCCCGCCAGCAGCAGCACGGCGCAGCCGGTCAGCCCCAGCCGCGCCAGACGGCTGAACCCCGGCAGCGTAGCTTGAATATTGGAGCTGAAAACCTCGCTCAGCACCAGCAGCAGCGCCAGCCCTGCGCAGTAGACCCGCGCGGCCAGCGGCTTGTATTTATGGTAAAGCATAGATGAATCCTTTCAAATCAGGTGAAAACATTATAGCATACATAATAAAAAAAGAAAAGTAGGGGCGCATTCGATATGCGCCCGCGGGGCGTCGAGGGCACCGCCCCCCCTACAAACATTGTTGCATCAACCAAGACACATCCTTGAAAAAACCGCAAAAATCTCTTGACATACCCCCTAAAATCCGCTAAAATAAAACCATTCCAAATGCAGTGAAGGGGAAAAAGCAGCACTCATCCCATTACAGAGAGCCGCCGGTCGGTGCAAGGCGGTATGGCGGGTGCTGTATACTGGCCCCAGAGCAGCCGCGCTGACAGGTAGGCGCGGACGGAGCCTGACCGTTATCACACAGGCGCGATTCGCCCGCAGGGCTGATCGTACAGAGCGGCCGTTACACGGCAATGAGAGTGGTACCGCGGGTACAGCAAGTTTGAATTTTGCTCCCGTCTCTCAAAGGTTTTTCGCCTTTGGGGGACGGTTTCTTTTTGTCTCCCTCAAAGTGCGAACCGAACGCTTTGAAGGAGGCATTTTCAGTTATGATGGACGCAACAAAGTACAGTGTAGGGTATTATCCGCCGCCGGTCGAGCCCGGCCATGTCTACGAGTGGACGCAGAAGGACCATATCGAGAAAGCCCCGGCGTGGTGCAGCGTGGACCTGCGCGACGGCAACCAGAGCCTGATCGTACCGATGAGCCTTGAGGAAAAAATTGAGTTTTACGATATGCTCGTCAAAATCGGCTTTAAGGAAATCGAGGTCGGCTTCCCGGCGGCCAGCGAGACCGAGTATGAGTTCCTGCGCACCCTCATTGACGGCAACCGTATCCCGCAGGATGTGACGGTGCAGGTGCTGACCCAGTGCCGCGACCATATCATCCGCAAGACCTTCGAGGCCGTCAAGGGCGCACCGCGGGCCATCATCCACTTCTACAACTCCACCAGCGTAGCCCAGCGCGAGCAGGTGTTCAAAAAGTCGAAGGAGGAAATCAAGCAGATCGCCGTGGACGGTGCAAAGCTTGTCAAGCAGCTCAGCGAGGAATATGAGGGCAACTTCCTGTTTGAGTACAGCCCCGAAAGCTTTACCGGTACCGAGCCGGACTACGCGGTTGAGGTCTGCAACGCCGTGTTGGATGTCATGCAGCCCACGCCCGACCGCCCGATGATCATCAACCTACCCGTCACGGTCGAGATGAGCATGCCCCACATCTACGCCAACCAGATCGAGTGGTGCTCCAAGCACTTGAAATACCGCGACAGTGTCATTTTGTCCACCCATCCGCACAACGACCGCGGCTGCGGTGTGGCGGATGCTGAGCTGGCTGTGCTGGCCGGTGCCCAGCGCATCGAGTGCTGCCTTTTCGGCAACGGAGAGCGCACCGGCAATGTGGACGCCATCACGCTGGCTATGAATATGTACAGCCACGGCGTTGACCCGCACCTTGATTTCAGCAATATGCCTGCTATCTGCGAGGTGTATGAGCGCGTTACCCGGATGCATGTGTATGAGCGCACCCCCTACGCCGGCGCCCTTGTCTTTGCGGCGTTCAGCGGCAGCCATCAGGACGCCATCGCCAAGGGCATGACATGGCGCAAGGAAAAGCAGCTCCATGAATGGACCTGCCCGTATATTCCCATCGACCCGCATGACATCGGCCGTACCTACGATGCCGATGTTATCCGCATCAACTCCCAGAGCGGCAAGGGCGGCATCGGCTTCCTGCTGCAGCAGAACTACGGCTACAACCCGCCGCCCAAAATGCGGGAGGATCTCGGCTACCGCGTCAAGGAGGTCAGCGATCATGAGCATCGTGAGCTGGGCGTGCAGGAGGTCCTCGCCGTCTTTGAAAAGAGCTATCTCAACCACACCGCGCCGCTGAATGTGTCCGAGGCGCACTTTGTCCAGAACGAGAACGGCAGCATCACCGCCAAGGTGACGATCACCAGCGGCGGCAGCACGACCCCCTGCACAGCCACCGGCAACGGTCGTCTGGACGCCGTGGCCACGGCCATCGAGCAGCAGACCGGGATGCACTTTACGCTGGTACACTACAGCGAGCATGCGCTGGACGCCGACACGAACGCCCGCGCCTGCTCCTATGTCGGGCTGAAATGGGCCTCCGGCGAGGAGACCTGGGGCTGCGGCACCCACACGGATATTATTGTGGCGGGCATTAAGGCGTTGGTGAGTGCGATCAATAATAGATAGTTGATTTGGCTTTCCCTGAGGGGGGAAGCCAAGAGAAAAATAAACGGAGGTACACGACCATGGGCATGACCATGACCCAAAAAATCTTAGCGGCCCACTGCGGCGAGGCAGCCGTGACGGCGGGCCAGCTCATCAATGCCAAGCTCGACATCGTGCTGGGCAATGACATCACGACCCCGGTCGCCATCAATGAATTTGAAAAAGCCGGGTTTGACTCGGTGTTTGATAAGACCCGCGTCAATATTGTGCTGGATCACTTTGTCCCCAATAAGGACATCAAGAGCGCAACGCAGTCCAAGCAGTGCCGCGAGTTTGCCGACAAGTACGACATTCTCAACTTCTACGATGTGGGCCAGATGGGCGTTGAACATGCCCTGCTGCCCGAAAAGGGCATCGTGACCGCCGGTGACTGCATCATTGGTGCCGACAGCCACACCTGCACCTACGGTGCGGTAGGGGCGTTCTCCACCGGTGTCGGCTCCACCGATATGGCCGCCGGCATGGCAAAGGGCATGGCGTGGTTTAAGGTACCCGCCGCCATCAAGGTGGAGCTGAAGGGAACTCTGCGCAAGCCTGTCACCGGCAAGGATGTTATCCTGCACCTCATCGGCGAAATCGGTGTGTCCGGCGCACTGTACAAGAGCCTTGAGTTTACTGGCGAGGGCGTCAGCAGCCTGACGATGGAGGACCGGCTCTGCATCTGCAATATGGCCATCGAGGCCGGTGCCAAGAACGGCATCTTCCCCGTGGATGAAGTGACCGAGGCCTATCTCAAAGGCCGCAGCCAGCGCCCGTGGACGAAGTACGAGGCTGACCCCGATGCCGAGTACGAACAGACCATCACGATCGACCTTGACACGCTCGAGCCTACCGTCAGCTACCCGCACCTGCCTGAAAACACCCACCCGGCCAGAGAGGGCAGGAACATCAAGATCGACCAGATCGTCATCGGCTCCTGCACGAACGGCCGCATTGAGGATATGCAGGCTGCCTACGAGATTTTGAAGGGCAAGCACATTGCCAAGGGCGTGCGCGGCATCATTATCCCCGCCACGATGGCCGTCTACAAGGAGTGCATCCTGCGCGGCTATACCGAGGCGTTTATTGATGCAGGCTGCATCGTTTCCACGCCCACCTGCGGCCCCTGCCTGGGCGGCTACATGGGCATTTTGGCAGCGGGGGAGCGCTGTGTCTCCACCACCAACCGCAACTTTGTCGGCCGCATGGGGCATGTGGACTCCGAGGTCTATCTTGCCAGCCCCGCCACGGCAGCGGCCAGCGCACTGACCGGCTACATCACCGACCCCAGGGAGGTTTGAGCTATGAACGCAAGAGGTCCTGTTTTTAAATACGGCGATAACATTGATACCGATGTCATTATCCCCGCCCGCTATCTGAACACCCAGAGCGCCGCCGAGCTGGCGAGCCACTGCATGGAGGACATCGACAAGAGCTTTGTTGCCCGCGTCAAGGCCGGTGACATCATGGTGGGCGGCGAAAACTTCGGCTGCGGCTCCTCGCGTGAGCATGCCCCCGTTGCCATCAAGGCGTCCGGCATCAGCTGCGTCATCGCCAAAAGCTTTGCCCGCATCTTCTACCGCAATGCCATCAACATCGGTCTGCCGATTCTGGAATGCCCCGCCGCAAGCGAGGCAATCGCCGAGGACGACACGGTCAGCATCGACTTTGACACCGGCGTCATTACAGACGAAACCACCGGCCAGACCTTTCAGGCCGCGCCGTTCCCGCCGTTTATCCAGAACATCATTGCTAAGGGCGGGCTGATGAACAGCTTGAAGGACTGATGCCCTGTAGGGGCCGGGCATGCCCGGCCCGCGGCTTTACGGCAAAAGTGCTATGATGGAAAGGCTGAGGGCGGGACATGTCCCGCCCCTACAATAGCAACGAGAGGGAGAACAGAACTATGCAGAAAAACATCACTCTGATCTACGGCGACTGCTCCAGCCCGGAGATTGTGACCCAGGCGGTGCGCGTCTTGGATAAAATCGCGGCCAGACACGGCCACACCTTTACCTATACCCGCGCCTACATGGGCGGCGAGGCCATCGACAGGTTCGGCGACCCGCTCCCCGCATCGGAGCTGGAAAAATGCAAAAGCGCTGACAGTGTCCTGCTGGGTGCCATCGGCGGCCCCAAGTGGGAGGGACTGCCCGGTGAAAAGCGCCCTGAAAAGGGCCTGCTGCGGCTGCGCGCCGGCATGGGCCTGTACGCCAACAACCGCCCGGCTAAAATCTGGCCCCAGCTGGCCGATGCCTCCCCGCTGAAAAAGTCCATCGTGGATAAGGGCATTGACTTTATCGTCGTGCGTGAGCTGATCGGCGGCGTCTATTTCGGCGAGCATAAGACGATTGAGCAGAACGGCGAGAAGGTTGCCATCGACACGATGCCCTACGCGGAGCATGAGATCGAGCGCATTGGCCGCATCGGCTTTGAAACAGCCATGAAGCGCCGCAAAAAGCTGACCTGTGTGGACAAGGCCAATGTGTTGGACACCAGCCGCCTGTGGCGCGCCGTCATGCACCGCCTGCAGGCCGAGTACCCCGAGGTTGAGTACAGCGAGATGTTTGTGGATAACTGCGCCATGCAGATCTGCAAGAACCCCGCGCAGTTTGATGTTATTGTGACTGAGAATATGTTCGGGGATATCCTCTCCGATGAGGCCAGCGAGATCACCGGCAGCATCGGTATGGTGCCATCCTCCTCTCTGGGCGAGGGCACCTGCGGCCTGTATGAGCCGATCCACGGCTCCGCGCCCGACATTGCCGGGCAGGATGTCGTGAACCCGATTGCCTGCATCCTCTCCGCCGCCATGATGCTGCGCTACAGCTTTGACATGCCGGCCGAGGCGGATGAGATCGAGGCTGCCGTGAACGCGGTTCTCGATGCCGGCTACCGCACCGCCGACATGATGGCAGACGGCTGCACCAAGGTCGGCTGCACCGAGATGGGCAACAAGATTTTGGAGCATATTTAAAAGGCTTCCCCCACAGGGGAAGGCAAAGCGTCCCCCGATGGTTCCGCACCGTCGGGGGACACTTTTATTTCTCCATCACATCCCGCCAGGGCCGTTTTGCGGCAAGCTCGTTGCGGCGGTGGTTGCGCCAGACAAGCAGCGCCGCCAGTGCCGCGCCGAACAGGATGACTGCCGCAAGGTTGGGCAGGCCCACCGTGGGCAGCAGCGGCGTGATCCATTTGTCAACGAACCAAAACTCCACGAACCACAAAAGCATCATGGCGGCTGTAATGGCGCCGTACCGCACACCTTTTTCGGTAGAGGCCGCCCACTCGGCGGGGACAATGCGCTGCAGCAGCCACGCACTGGGCATCATAATGGCAATGCAGAGCACAAGCCAGACCGAGTCGTAATGGCAGTCCCACGGGCGGCCTATCACCGTATAGGTCGCGGCGGAGGCCAACGCAAATGTGCACAGCCACACAAGGCTGTCTGCCATGTAATCCGCAAACTTCGGCTTGGGCATGCTTGCCAGCAGATTCCGTTTAAAAACATCTACATCCCCGATGACCGACGGCAGATAGTCGCGCCGGGCCTCGGCCTGTGCCGCCATCGCAATCAGGTCCTTGCGGATCAGCTCGATCTCGTACCCGATGCCGCGTGTGTTGTCCGCCACGCTGATGATTTCCGTGATGGTGTCGCGGTCGTACTCTGCCAGCGTTGAAAAAATCAGGTCGTTCTCTTTTTTCAAGTCGCGGTATTCGTTGCGCATTGTTTTCATGGTTCAGTCCTCCTTATTCTGCATAATGCGGTTTACGGCGGCACCGGTGGTCTGCCATGCCGCAGTAAATTCTGCCAGATACTGCTCGCCATCAGGCGTCAGCCGGTAATATTTGCGGCTCGGGCCGCCGGAGCCGGCGCGGTACTCCGCTGCAATCAGCCCCTTGCGCTCCAGCCGCAGCAGCAGGGGATAGAGCGTGCCCTCGGTCAGGTCGTCAAAGCCGCTCTCCCGCAGGGTGACGGCGATGGCATAGCCGTAGGCCGCCTCACGCGAGATGATTTTTAAAATGCACCCCTCCAGCGTTCCCTTGCGCAGCTGCGCGCGATCAAACATCGTCTACCCTCCTGACTACCTTGTATTGCCATGTTCTTTGACTATATTGTAATGCAAAGTAGCGCTGCTGTCAAGCAGAAAATAAAAAACCTCCCTTTGAAAAGGGAGGTGCAAAACCAAAATGCGGATTGCTGTGCGCTGTTACGATTTGCCGCGCTTATACCAGCAGTTTGCGGCAAAACCAAAGAGAGTCTGCACGGGCTGCCAGTTCAGCACGGCCAATGCTGCTGTGGCCAGCAGCGTGTACCACAGCACGGGCAAGGCCACGGGTGCGCCGCGCAGCGGCTCAAAAAGCTGCAGCTGCACAAGCAATGCAAGGATCGGCAGGTGCAGCAGGTAGATGGCAAGGGTGCGCCGCCCCAGGCCGGTCAGCCGGCGCCCGCTGCTGAAGGCCGCCACAAGCGCCGCTGTGGTAGCAATGCCGACCAGATAAAAGACGATGCGGTATTCCGGTCGGTCGCCGCCCGCATAGCTTACATCGTGGAACAGCTCGGCGCTGTTGTCCAAAATCGTCTCCGAGCAAAAGACCCGGATAAAGTAGAGGCCGTAACCGACCGCAAGACCCGCTGCAGGCAGCAGCTGTGCGGCACGGTTCTGCGCGGCAAAGGCGGCCAGCGTATCCAGCTGGAGGCGGAACAGCACGCCAAAGGCATAAAACGGGAAGAAGGCGAACACCCGCACAAGCATGAACGGCCAGTCTATCAGCCCGCCGGCCAGCCCCACGGCCACCGCCAGCGCCATGCCCAGACAGGAGCCGGCCAGCCCCAAGCGGTCACGCAGCAGGCAGAGCAGCGGCAGCGTCAGGTGCCAGAAAATCAGCGCATACAGATACCACATGTGCCGCCATGGCAGCAGCAGGGCGGCCAGCACACCGCCGCTCTCGGCAAAATCCTCCCGCAGAACGACTGCGCGAAAGACAAGCATCAGGCTCTGCCCAAGGAAATAGAGCCAAAGCTGCTGGGTGACCAGTTTGCGCGGGTTGAACCGCGCCACCAGACCGCTGCAGGCACAGAACAGCGCCATGTGGAAGGCATAGATGCAGAAAAAGGTCGCACTGACGAACGGATAGTTCATCCGGTACTGCTCCATAAAGTGGCCGAACACCACCAGCAGGATGCCAAGCCCCTTCAGCTCGTCAATGTAATCACGGCGGGGGGCCATCAACGGTCCTCCCACGGGGAGCGGACAACCTCGCCGGAATCGACCTTGGCGTACTCGGCAACCTCGGCGCCCGCCTTGACGATGCCGCCGGGTGCCACATGCACACCGCGGCCGAGTGCGGCATCGTGATCAACGATGGCCCCGGCGTTGATAATGCAGCCGACGCCCAGATGGACACCGGCCCCTACATAGGCGCGCGGCATGATGATGCAGCCCGGCTCCAGCACAGCGCTGGGGCTGACCGAGGCGGCATCGCTGATGAACACCGGTGTGGCATATCCCGCAGCCGTCAGCTTTTGCAGCAGCTCAACACGCAGCTTGTTATCGCCCAGCGCCACAAAGGCAGGGCGGCCCGGGTGCAGGATGGCCGGGTCCGGGTAATCGCGCAGACCGCCCACGGCATCGGGGGCATTGTCGTCCAGAAAATCCGCGCTGCCCCAGCCCTCGTCAAGGAGCCAGTCGTTCAGCTGGGTGCCAAAGCCGCCGCGCCCCAAAATCAGCGGGCGCTTTGCGTGAAAGGAAATCTCAAGGAAAGCCATCGTTATCCCTCCTGTTGGTTCGTGTCGGGGTCAACCGGTTCAGCGTTGGGGTCATCAAGGCTGGTGCGCGGGTGAACATCCAGCGGATTGGCCAGCGTGCCGTTCTCAAGATCCGCCAAGGCCTGCGGTATGCCGGGGAAGAACCGTGCAATGCCGGTGCCGCCGCAGTGCAGGCCGTCAAAAAAGTCAGTCTCCTGCAGACCCTCGATGCAGGCAGGGTCATAGCTGCCGTACAGCGGTACATTGTTGTCGGCGCAATACTGCCGCAGCCAGTTTTCCACAAGGAAAAAGCCCTTGTGCTGCTCCGGCTCGGTCAGCAGATACCCGTACAGATACGGATGCCACGGCGACAGCACCAAAATGACGGTGGTGCCCTGAGACTGTGCGTACTTGATAAAGGAGTCAAACGCCCGGATTTGGGTGTCACTCAACTCGTCAAAGCCCTCCATATGTACGCTGTTGAAGCTCATGCAGGCCTCGGCTGCCAGCGTGCGGATCTGATCCTCGGTCTGGCTGCGGAAGGCAATATCGTACAGCACGCTGCCGTCCGACCGCTTGATGGTGGTGGGCTGGTCGTAGGGGTCGCCCTGCACGGGGTTGAACTCGATGGTGTTGCCCTCGTCATCGGTGACGGTGGCCTGACCGCGGTTCTTGACATAGTAGTCCACATTGCCCTGAAAGTAGGCCGGGTCAGCCAGCGCCTTCCACAGCTCGACCTTGTCGGGCTCCTCATAATCGGTGGGAACATTCAGAACCTTGGTTAAAAATTCGTTGTACAGGTCAGCATCGGCGCGGGCGTCAAACGCGGCCTCGCTGCCGTAGAATACCCACGGGTCAAGGCTCCACAAAAGCACGCGGGGGGCCTTGCCGTAGGTGACCATCTTGTAGTAGCTGGTCATGTTGTCACGCACATCAGCGCCGGTGACGCCCATGTTGAAGAAGCTCTCAACGCCGGTGTTTTCACGGTTGAACTGCAGCACGCGGCTGGAGCCGATGCCGATAGCCTCGGGCGTTTCAGGTACATCCTGTGCAAATAATTGTACCACCTCGCGCTCGTCCATCTGCTCAAAGTTTGTCACATCATAGCCCTGCAGCATCAGATCCACGATGCGGCGGGGTGCCAGCGCACCCTGAAACAGGCCGCTGCGGTCCACATTGTAGCTGAATGCCACCATAAAGACGAGAATCGGCACCAGCAGCAAAAACTTGAAGGCGGTTTTTACGCCGAAGTAGATGCGCCGCGCCAGCCCGCGCAGAAGCAGCACAAACGGATTGACCCGCTTTTTCCGGCGGCGTTTTTTTACGGGGGTATTTGTGGGTGCGCCGCGTTGGATCTTGACCGGCGGTGCGGGGATCGGGGTAGGGGATTTAGCCATGGATTACACCGCCCTTTCTCAGTATTGCTGGTAGATGAACGCCGACTGGCCGAATGCGGCAAAGAAAAGGATCGCTGCAGCCGCGCCGTAGTAGAGCGTCCAGCGCAGCGGCCAGACCTGCTGGCGTATCCAGCGGGCCACGCTGCGGCCGCCATGCTCCGCCGCAAAGACGACAAAGCAGCCGAACAGCAGCACGACCGGCAGGCGGCCGTCAATGCCGCTGCTGTAGATCAGCCCCGACACCTGCGCCCACGACCCGGCCAGACCGTCCCAGCCCTGCAGCAGCGAGCCATAGACCGCAAACGGGTCGGTGTTGTAGATAGCCGAGGAAAAAAAGACCAGCGTCAGGCAGAACAGCGCATTGGTCACAAGGCACTGCCACAGCGCCTTGAACCAGCCCATACGGTAGAGCGGGTTGAAGCGATTCAGCTTTTTGCGCGCCTTGGCCGTCATCACGCCGAAGGCGGCGCACAGGCCGGTGGCAAGGCCCCATGCCAGATACCGCCAGTCCGCGCCGTGCCACAGGCCGGAGCAGACAAAGACGATAACGATGTTCAGATAATGCCGCCACGGGGCGCACCGGCTGCCGCCCAAGCTGAAGTAGACATAATCCCGGAACCAGCTGGTCATTGAGATATGCCACCGCCGCCAGAAATCGTTGAAGGTGCGCGCCTCAAACGGGGACTCAAAGTTCTCGATCAGGTCATAGCCCAAAATGCGGGCTGCACCCAGCGCAATGTCGCAGCAGCCGGAGAAATCCATGTACAGCTGTACGGCGAACAGCACGGTGGCCGCCGTCAGGTTCGGCCCGCCCACGGCGGAAATATCACCGTAGACGGCTGCAACATACTGCCGCAGATTGTCGGCAAGGACCATCTTTTTGGTGTAGCCCCACAGCATGCGGAAAGCACCGCCCGCGCAGCGCTGGTAGCTGAAGCGGCGGCTTTTGCGGATCTGCGGGCGCAGCTGGGGGTAACGCTCGATCGGGCCGTTGATCAGCGTGGGGAAGAAGCTGACAAACAGCGCATAGTGCAGCGGGTTCGTCTCGACCCGGCAGCGGCGCTTGTAGACATCAATGGTGTAGCTCATGGCCGCAAAGGTAAAGTAACTCAGCCCCAGCGGTGCCAGCAGATTTTCCCGGCGGGAGAGCAGGCTGCCGCCCAGCGAGTCTGCCAGAAGGTTCCAGTACTTGTAGTAGACCAGAATCCCGATGCCGAACCCGACCGAGGCCAGCAGTGCAAGGATACGCACCGGCTTGCACCTAACCTTGCCGATGATAAGCCCGCAGAGCCATGTGATGAGCGTTGCCGCCGCCATGACCCAGACCAGCGGGCGGTTTACGGGATCATAGCAGAAAAAGCCGTAGCTTGCAAGCAGCAGAAAGTACGGCCGCAGCACGCGGGGCAGGGCATAATTGATGAGCGCCACCGCCGCAAAAAAGGCAAGAAACAACAGCGAGGTGATCGCCATCGTCTGATCCTCACACAAGAAAGCGAGGATCTGCTCCCAGGTTATTGTCATGATTCCTCTCTCCGTTCGGGCGCAGGGTCACTGCTTTTCTTCCAGGTCGCGGACACGCTTTTCCAGTATGGCGTTGGCCTGAGTCAATCGCTTGCATTTGTCCGCCAGCTGGCTGATGGCGATGCTCAGGGACAGCAGCACCACCAGCACGAAGCAGAACATCAGCAGAAAGACGAGGTTGACCGGCATCTCAATGTCAAGCAGGTCGCGCAGTACATACACCACATAGGGGAAGGCGGCGGCAATGACAAGCCCGACAGCCAGTGCCAGCCAGAGCAGGCTGTATTTTACGCTCATGAGGCCGCGCTTTAAAAGGGCAAAGATGATGAGCAGCAGCACAATGGCGCCCAAAATCATAAACAGCTGCAGATGTGCAGTCATGCGCGGCCTCCTTTCACTTTACGGATGGATAAGCGGTCGATGATGAGCGCCAGCGAAACCTTGATCATGTAGTAAGCGCTCTTGAAGCTGTGGATGCTGGACACACCGCCCTGCCGCTCCCGCATGATGACGGGGGCCTCTCCCACGCGGAAGCCGGCCAGACTTGCCGCCAGAATGGCCTCCGGCTCGGGGTAGTCGGTGGCGTAGTGCTGCGCAAAATAAGCGGTCATGGCCAAATTGGTGGCGCGGAAGCCGCTTGTGACATCCAGCACACGCTTGCCGCAGAGCAGACGAATCATACCGCTCAGCCAGCGGATGCCGACCCGGCGCATAAAGCTGGTCTGGAAGCCCTCCTTTTTAATAAAGCGGCTGCCGATGCACATATCATAGACGCCGTCCAGCACCGGCTGCACGACCTCCATCAGGTAGGCGGGGTCGTGCTGACCGTCGCCGTCCATCTGTACGGCGACATCATAGCCGTGGCGCACGGCGTACAGGTAGCCGCACTGCACGCCGCCGCCGATGCCCAAATTGACGGGCAGATCGAGAAACGGATAATGGCGGCTTTTCAGCAGCGCAGCGCTGCTGTCGGTCGAGCAGTCGTTCACGACAAGAAAGTCCACCTCCGGGCAGGTAGCGCGCAGGTTTTCCACCGTATTGACGATGTTATCTTCCTCATTATAGCAGGGGATGATCACCAGAATTTTTTTATCCAAAATGGGTATACCTCTCGATTTTGGGTGTGTTGCGTTTTGTGGGGGATAGAGGCGGTAACGGCAAGGCTGCGGGCCGCACATGTGCGGCCCCTACAACTCTGCCTGACGGTTTGTAGGGGGCGGCGTCCTCGATGCCCCGCGGAGGGGTCAAAACCCCTCCCTACAAAGCCACTCGAAAATGGGCTGCGTGGGCTTCCTCATTTCCCTTCCACCGTAAATTCCTCCAACCGTTTCAACAGCTCGGCTCTCCGGTAATGTGCGGCGTAATACGCATAGGCTTTGCGCCCCAGCTCCGCCCGCTCGGCATCGGTCATGCCATACAGCGCCAGCATATTCTCTGCCAGTGCCTTTTGGTCACAGGCCGGGCTGACCAGCCCGCCGCCGCTTTCCTGCACAGCCGTGCAGCCTGCGCCGTTCATCGAGGCCAGCACCGGCTTGCCGGCGGCCATGTAGCTGGCAAGCTTGCCGGGGACCGTCAGGCCCAGATCGGGCGAGTCGGAGAGGGAGATCAGCAGGGCATCGGCCAGCGCGGTGAACTTGGGTACATCAGCGGCGGGGACACTGCCGTAAAAGGTCACGGCATCCCCGGCATGCAGCTCATGGGCGAGGTTTTGCAGGGCCTCGCGGCTCATGCCGTCCCCGACCAGCAGCAGGTGCAGCCGCTCGGCTCCGGCGGCGCGGGCGTCCAGCACGGCGCGCAGCACCATGTCAAGGCTCTGCGCGGGGGTAAAGGTGCCGGTGAATACCAGATTGAACCGCCCGGCAAAGCGCTGCTCCAGCGCTGCATCATGCTGCGGCACAGCGTAGAAATCCTCACAGTACTGCGGGATGACCGCCACCTGCGCCGCTGTCTTGCCGGTGCGGGCGCACAGACGCTCCTGCAGCGGCTCGCTCATGGCGATCAGTCGGTCGCAGCGCTTGTACAGGCTGTCACTGACCGACTGTGCCACCCACCGCATAAACCGGTTTTTGACGGGCAGCACGCTGTACAAATTCTCCGGCCAGAGGTCGAGCACATAATTTGTAAACGGCACATGGTGCTTTTTTGCATACAGCACCGCAGGCCAGCACATCAGCACAGGGCTTGTGTTGAAGCAGAACACCGCATCATACCCGCCGGGCAGGCGCTTCAGGGCTGCCGCCGCATACAGCGGCCAGCTTACATAATTCAAAAAAATCGTCTTGCCGGTGTTGCCCTTGCGGGGAATCTCCCGCGCACGGAACACCCGGGCGCCCTTGTACATTTCCTCAAGGGGGCCGTCGGCGCTGTAGCCGTCAAACCATTCCCCGTGCGGATAGTTGGGCAGGCCGCACAGTACATCCACGGCAAGGCCGTCCTGCACAAAGCCCTCGACAATATCGTTGATGCGGAAATTTTCCGGCCAGAAATGCTGGGTCACTACCAGTATGCGCATAAGCTATCGTGTTCCTGTTTAGTATTTGCGCCACACCATCTTGTTGACAACGCCGGTGTAGCTCTGGATAATTTTGACGACCTTGTCGGAGACATTTTCGTCGGTGTAGTCGGGCACGGGGGTGCCCAGATCGCCGTTCTTGTTCATCTCAACGGCTACATCCACCGCCTGCAGCAGATGGTCGCCGTCAATGCCCGCCAGAATGAAGCAGGCCTTGTCGAGCGCCTCGGGCCGCTCGGTCGAGGTGCGGATGCAGACGGCGGGGAAGGGATGCCCGACGCTGGTAAAAAAGCTCGATTCCTCGGGCAGCGTGCCGGAGTCGGACACAACGCAGAAGGCGTTCATCTGCAGGCAGTTGTAATCATGGAAGCCCAGCGGCTCATGCTGAATGACCCGCTTGTCGAACTTAAAGCCGCTCTGCTCCAGCCGCTTGCGGCTGCGCGGATGGCAGGAGTAGAGAATCGGCATATCGTACTTTTCGGCCATCTTGTTGATGGCGGTGAACAGCGAGGTGAAGTTCTTCTCGGTATCAATGTTCTCCTCACGGTGGGCGGAGAGCAGGATGTACCGCCCCTTCTCCAGCCCGAGGCGGGCATGAATGTCGGAGGCCTCGATCTTGGCAAGGTTCTGGTGCAGCACCTCGGCCATCGGGGAGCCGGTCACATAGGTGCGCTCCTTCGGCAGACCGGTGTCGGCCAGATAGCGGCGGGCATGCTCAGAGTAGGCCATGTTCACATCGGAGATGATGTCCACGATGCGGCGGTTCGTCTCCTCCGGCAGGCATTCATCCTTGCAGCGGTTGCCGGCCTCCATGTGGAAGATGGGAATATGCAGCCGCTTGGCACCGATGACGGAGAGGCAGCTGTTGGTATCGCCCAGCACCAGCACGGCATCAGGGCGGATGGCAGCCATCAGTTTGTAGCTCTCGGCGATGATGTTGCCCATCGTCTCGCCAAGGTCGGCACCCACGGCGTCCATATAGACCTCCGGGTCGGCAAGCTCCAGATCATGGAAAAAGACGCCGTTCAGGTTATAGTCGTAGTTCTGGCCGGTGTGGGCCAGAATGACATCAAAATACTTGCGGGTCTTATTGATGACTGCCGCAAGCCGGATAATCTCCGGCCGGGTGCCGACGATGATCAGCAGCTTCAGCCTGCCGTTATTTTTAAAAGATACATTGCTGTAGTCAGCCATACTTTTCTCCTTGGTGTCTTACATTGTATAGAGAATGCAGGGGTAAACCATGTCCGCCGACACAACGCGCCTGCTTTAGACCTTCTCAAAAAAGGTGTCGGGGTGTGTGGGGTCAAACGACTCATTTGCCCACATCAGTGTGACAAGATCTTCTGTCTCGCTCAGATTGATGATATTGTGGGTGCAGCCCGGCAGCATATGAACGGCCTGCGGCTCCTCGCCCCGCACCTCAAATTCCAGCACCTCATCACTGCCGATGCGGCGCTCCTGAATCAAGGCGTGGCCTGCAACAACAATGAAAAACTCCCACTTGGTATTGTGCCAGTGCTGGCCCTTCGTGATGCCGGGCTTTGAGATATTCACACTGAACTGGCCGCAGCCTTCGGTTTTCAGCAGCTCGGTAAAGCTGCCGCGGGCATCCTCGTTCTTTTTCAGTGCAAAGCAGACCTTCTCCTTTGGCAGATAGGACAGATAAGTGGAGTACAGCTTTTTGGCAAAGCTGCCCGCCGGGATGCGGGGCATCACCAGCGTGGCGGGCTGCGCTTTGAACTGCTCCAGCAGGTCAACGATCTCGCCCAGCGTGACCCTGTGGGTCACGGCCGCAGCGCAATAGCGGCCTGTCTCACAAAAAACGGGCGTAAGTCCGTTGTAATCGCAGCGGTGGGGATGCCCCTCAAGTGCATCGAGCATTTCCTCGACCAAATCGTCAATGTACAAAAGCTCCAGCTCGGTGGCGCGGTCGCTCACGGTGATTGGCAAATCATTTGCCATATTGTTGCAGAAGGTCGCCACGGCGCTGTTGTAGTTGGGGCGGCACCACTTGCCGAACAAATTCGGGAAACGGTAGACCAGCACCGGCGCGCCGGTGGCTCTGCCGTAGTCGAAGAACAGTTCCTCGCCCGCAAGCTTGCTTTTGCCGTAGTCACTCTCGCCGTAGCGGCCGAGCAGGGTCGCCTGAATCGAGCTGGACAGCATGACCGGGCAGGTGTTGCCGTGGGATTTGAGCGTGTCCAGCAGGGTGGAGGCAAAGCCGAAGTTGCCCTGCATGAACTCGTCATTGCTTTTGGGGCGGTTGACGCCCGCAAGGTTAAAGACAAAATCGGCCTCGGTACAGAATTTGTCCAGCGCAGCGGGGGGTGTGTCAAGGTCGTACTCAAACACCTCATCCACGGTCAGGGCAGGGCGGGTACGGTCCTTGCCGTCGCGGAGGTTCTTCAGATTTTCGCAGAGGTTGCGGCCCACAAAGCCCTTGGCGCCGGTCACGAGAATTTTCATGCCTTTTTCTCGGCCTCCATCTCCTTCAGTGCGTTACGCACATACTCGGTCGTCAGGATCTTCTTGACGGTGCCCTCGACATCGAGGCGGTTCGTGTTGTGGCTCGTGTAGGAGTCATCGGCCATCGTGTGGACCTCGCCCTTGACAACGAACTTGTCATAGTTCAGGTCGCGGTTGTCGGCCGCCACGCGGTAGTAGCCGCCCATATCCTCACTGCGCAGCCGCTCCTCGCGGGTCATCAGCGTCTCAAACAGCTTCTCGCCGTGGCGGGTGCCGATGATGTTCGTGCCGGTATCGCCGAACAGCTGCTGCACAGCCTTGGCCAGATCGCCGATGGTGGAGGCATCGCTCTTCTGGATGAACAGATCGCCCGGGTTGGCATGCTCGAACGCGAACATGACCAGATCCACGGCCTCGTCCAGATTCATCAGGAAACGGGTCATGTTGGGATCGGTGATCGTGATGGGGTTGCCCGCCTTGATCTGGTCGATAAACAGCGGGATAACGCTGCCGCGGCTGCACATGACATTGCCGTAGCGGGTGCAGCAGATGGTCGTGCCGCCGCGCTCGGCCGCCACGCGGGCGTTGGCAAAGATGACATGCTCCATCATCGCCTTGGAAATACCCATCGCATTGATGGGGTAGGCAGCCTTGTCGGTGGACAGGCAGACCACGCGCTCAACGCCGGCGTCAATGGCGGCGTGCAGCACATTGTCGGTGCCGATGATGTTCGTCTGCACGGCCTGCATCGGGAAGAACTCGCAGCTGGGCACCTGCTTGAGTGCAGCTGCGTGGAAGATGTAATTTACGCCGGGCATGGCATCGCGGATGGACTGCGGATTGCGCACATCGCCGATGTAGAACTTGACCTTGCCCGCGTACTCGGGGTACTGGGCCTGCAGCTCATGGCGCATATCGTCCTGCTTTTTTTCATCGCGGGAGAAGATGCGGATCTCGCCGATGTCGGTGGTGAGAAAATGCTTGAGCACGGTATGGCCGAAACTGCCTGTGCCGCCGGTGATGAGTAGGGTCTTATCCTTAAAAATGCTGTCTGCCATGATGGCCTCCTTATATTTGACCGCGCAAGGGCGCAGTTTACCTTTATAATCTTATTTATTCTAGCACAAAATTCCCCGCTTGAAAAGGGCATGGGGTTGGAAATTGCTGCTTTTTGTGGTATAATGGCCACGAAATCAAAAGTCCGGCGTCATGCCGAATGTTTTTACAAGGAGGACCCGCCCATGCGCGCCTACGAACGACTGTTAAAATATGTAAAAATCCACACGACCTCTGACCCTGCCAGTGGCACCCACCCCAGCACGCTGCGCCAGTTTGATTTAGCCAAAATCCTCGTTGAGGAGTTGAAAGCGCTTGGCCTCGCCGATGCCCATGTGGATGAGCATTGCTATGTCTATGCCACCCTGCCCGCCACCCCGGGGCAGGAGAGCGCCAAGCCCCTCGGCTTTATCGCCCACATGGACACGGCAGACGATGCCAGCGGTGAGAATGTGCAGCCGCAGATCCATGAGAATTATGACGGCGGCCCTGTCACCCTGCCGGCCACCGGTGCGGTGCTGGACCCCGCGACCTTCCCGTTCCTCAAGGAGATGAAGGGCCAGACCCTCATCACGACCGATGGCTCTACGCTGCTGGGTGCGGATGATAAGGCCGGTGTGGCGGAGATCATGACCGCGCTGGAGCGCATCATCGCTGAAAACCGCCCCCACGGAAAGCTCTGCATCGGCTTTACCCCCGATGAGGAGATCGGCGAGGGCGCAAGCCTGTTTGATGTAGAGGGCTTCGGTGCAGCCTACGCCTACACCGTTGACGGTGAGGATGTCGGCGAGATCAGCTATGAGAACTTCAACGCCGCTGCAGCGGTCGTGACGGTTCACGGCTTCAGCGTCCACCCCGGCAGTGCCAAGAACACGATGATCAACGCCCAGAATGTGGCGATGGAGTTCCATGCCGCACTGCCCGCCTTCTCCCGCCCGGAGCATACCGAGGGCCGTGAGGGCTTCTTCCACCTGACCAGCATGCAGGGCGATGTGACCACCGCGCATCTGGGCTACATTGTGCGTGACCACGATGCCGCCAAGTTTGCCGCCCGCAAGGCCCAGATGCAGCATATTGCAGACTGCCTCAACGAGCGCTACGGCGCCGGTACCGTGGAGCTGGACATCAAGGACAGCTATTATAATATGTTGGAGAAGATCCAGCCGCACTTCCATCTGGTCGAAAACGCCCGCAAGGCGATCTGCGCAGTAGGCCTTGTACCGATCGAAAGCCCCGTCCGCGGCGGCACCGATGGCGCGACCCTGAGCTATATGGGGCTGCCCTGCCCGAACCTCGGCACCGGCGGATTCAACTTCCACGGCCCGTGTGAGTGCATCACCGCCGAGAAGATGGATCAGGGCGTTGAGATCCTGCTGAATCTGGTGGGGCTATACAAGTAACGCTTTATAAATAAGGAACAGCCCGCGCTTCAAAAAAGAAGCGCGGGCTGGTTGTTTATATGGCTTCCCCCTCGGGGGAAGCTGTCAGCGGCCACGCCCGCTGACTGATGAGGGGCGACCTGCCGTCAAAACTCGCTAACGGATAGCAATGGCACACCCGCCCCTCATCCGGCCCTGCGGGGCCACCTTCCCCCAAAGTGGAAGGCTTTGGGTTTTACTTCATCTTCCCGATATACACGAGATATGAGTACAGGTAAATCCAAGCTGTGCCGCCGAAAACAGCGGCCAACAGCAGAATCATGCACCCGGCGTCACCCAGCAGGCCACCCAGGAACGCGATCACCAAAAGCGAGATGCCCATGATAACAAAGGTATACCCGCCCATGCGCTGGGTACGCTGCCAGTTGTGCTCATCGTTCAGCGCCCACGGCGTGCGGCAGCCAAAGGTGTAGTTCTGCTTGACCTGCGGCATAAAGTTCCCCAAAATAATGAACAGCACGCCGATGCCACCGCAGACGAGAATGCCGATGAGGCTGCTGTTGTCCGGCAGCTTGCCGAACACGGCCAATTCACTCAGCCAGCTGAACATGGCCATCATTACGGTGAACAGTACCACAAACAGATTCCACACCTTGCCGAATTTCTCAAAATTCTGGTGCTTGGGGTCGATTTTGCGGATGACCTCGAACATAACAAGCATTGCAAACGGAAGGGCGGCCAAAATTAAAATGGTGGATTTCGGCCCCCAGCCGTTGACCTGACCGCTCGCGCCCCAGTGGGTAGGCACAATGTCCGGCAGGGAAGGGTAGAAGTACAGGTGCGCGGCAAAATTCAGCACGCAGCCTACGGTTAAAATCCAAAACAGCTTATTCTTTTTCATCGTTGTGCCCTCCTACAAGGCCGCAGTCGTAAAACCACTTCATCAATTCCTGAAACACGGTCAGATTCACGCTGTACACGATGTTCTGGCCGCGCCGCTCATCGGTGATAAGCTCGGCACTCTTTAAAATGTTCAGGTGGTGGCTGACAGACGGTTTTGTCATCTCAAAATGTGCGGCGATCTCCCCGGCAGTCAGATCGCCCTGTGCCAGCAATTCTAAAATGCGCCGCCGTGTCGGGTCGGCCAGCGCCTTAAAAGCGTCTCCCATGCAGGCTGACATCCTCCTTTACCATATGTAGGGGCGGGGCTCTGCTCCGCCCGTGCCCGCTCTCGTGGTGAGAACTTTGCGGGTCGATGCAAGCATCGACCCCTACGCCGTAGGGGCGGGTTCCATATCCGCCCGGGAACATAGTGGTGGCTGCGGCTTTTCCGGGCGGAGCAGAGTCCCGCCCCCTACGGTGCAATCACCCGTAATAAATAGACAATTAGATAATCATCTAACTATCTATGCCGCTATTATATCTTATGCGCCTGCCCTTGTCAATAGATATTTAGAGAAATATCTAACTATCTGCCGCCCTCCGCCTGTTTCTCCGATTTTTACCAACGATTTTCTTGCGATTTCACAATTTGTTTTCAATTTCCCTATTGACACGGTATGGAAATGTGCTACAATATTAGCAGTCGGACAGATAGAGTGCTAAAAACGAACGAACTTCCAGAAAATGGCTCAGAGGCACTGAAAGTACAAACGAATTAGCAATCTAAATATCTGACTGCCAAGCAATGCGATATCTGCAATGAAGGAGGTACGCACTATGAATATCGAACAAATGACACAAAAGACCCGTGAGGCTCTGCAGGCTGCACAGCGCATCGCGGTGGAATATTCCAACAACGCGGTGGAGCAGGAGCATCTGCTCGCCGCGCTGGCCCAGCAGCAGGACGGGCTTATCCCGCAGATGCTGCAGACCCTCGGCGTGGACGCCAATGCCTTTGCACAGGCGGCTTTGCAGAAGGTGGAGGCACTGCCCCGCGTGACCGGCTCCGGCCGTGACCCGGAGAAGATTTATATCTCGAGTGATCTTGACCGCGCCCTCAACGCAGCGGAGCAACAGGCCAAGCAGATGAAGGATGAATACATCAGCGTAGAGCATGTATTCCTTGGCATTTTGCAGCGACCCGGCAAAGTTGCTAATGAAATTTTCAAGATGTTCGGCATTACGACTGAGAAATTTATGCAGCAGCTCAGCGCGGTGCGCGGCAACCAGCGTGTGACGAGTGATAACCCGGAGGACACCTACAACGCCCTGAAAAAGTACGGGCAGGATCTTGTCGAGATGGCCCGCGCCAACAAGCTGGACCCTGTCATCGGCCGTGACTCCGAGATCCGCAATGTGATCCGTATCCTTTCCCGTAAGCGCAAGAACAACCCTGTGCTGATCGGTGAGGCCGGTGTAGGCAAGACTGCCATCGCCGAAGGTCTTGCCCAGCGTATCGTGCGCGGTGATGTGCCCGAAAATCTGAAGGACCGTACCGTGTTCAGTCTGGATATGGGTGCGCTGGTCGCGGGTGCAAAATACCGCGGCGAGTTTGAGGAACGCTTGAAGAGCGTCTTGAACGAGGTCAAGAAGTCCGAGGGCAAGATCATCCTCTTTATTGATGAGCTGCACACCATCGTCGGTGCCGGCAAAACTGATGGCGCGATGGATGCCGGCAATCTGCTCAAGCCGATGCTGGCCCGCGGCGAGCTGCACTGCATTGGTGCGACTACGCTTGATGAGTACCGCGAATATATCGAGAAGGACCCCGCGTTGGAACGCCGTTTCCAGCCTGTCATGGTCAACGAGCCGACCGTCGAGGACACCATCTCGATCCTGCGTGGTCTGAAGGAACGGTATGAGGTCTACCACGGCGTCAAGATTCAGGACGCTGCGCTCATCGCCGCCGCGACCCTGTCCGACCGCTATATTACCGACCGTTTCCTGCCCGACAAGGCCATTGACCTTGTGGATGAAGCCTGCGCCATGGTCAAGACGGAGCTGGATTCGATGCCTGCGGAACTCGATGAGATGAACCACCGCATCACCCAGCTGCAGATCGAGGAGGCCTCCTTAAAGAAGGAAACCGATGAGCTGTCCAAGCAGCGTCTGGCCACCCTTGAAAAAGAGATGGCTGAGCTGCGCGACAGCTTCAACAGCAAGAAGGCCCAGTGGGAAAACGAGAAGAACGCCGTGAACAAGGTGCAGAGCCTGCGTGCCGAGGTGGAGTCCACCAAGGCTGAAATCGAGAAGGCTACCCGCACCGGTGATTACGCCAAGGCCGGCGAGCTGCAGTACGGCAAGCTGCCCACCCTGCAGAAGCAGCTGGAGGAGGAAGAAAAAATCGCCGAGGCGAAGAAGGAATCCAGCCTGCTGCGTGACCGTGTGACGGATGATGAGATCGCCCGCATTGTCGCCCGCTGGACCGGTATCCCGGTCTCCAAGCTGGTCGAGGGCGAGCGCGAAAAGCTGCTGCGCCTGCCGGACACGCTGCATCAGCGGGTCATCGGTCAGGACGAGGCTGTGCAGAAGGTCGCGGACGCAATCCTGCGCTCCCGCGCCGGTATCGCCAATCCGAACCGCCCCATCGGCAGCTTCCTGTTCCTTGGCCCCACGGGTGTCGGCAAGACCGAGCTGGCCAAGGCGCTGGCGCAGGCCCTGTTTGACGATGAAAAGAATATGGTCCGTATCGACATGACCGAGTATATGGAGAAATTCAGCGTATCTCGTCTGATCGGTGCGCCTCCGGGATATGTCGGCTATGAGGAGGGCGGCCAGCTGACCGAGGCTGTGCGCCGCCATCCCTACAGTGTTGTGCTTTTCGATGAGGTCGAAAAAGCGCATCCCGATGTCTTTAACATCCTGCTGCAGGTGCTGGATGACGGCCGTATTACCGACAGTCAGGGCCGCACGGTGGACTTCAAGAACACTGTTATCATCCTTACCTCCAACCTCGGCTCTGACCTGATTCTGGAGGATCTTGAAAAGAGCCGTGCGATGGGCAAGAATGAGCTGTCCGAGGAGGCTAAGAACGCCATCGACCAGCTGCTCAAGCGGCAGTTCCGTCCGGAGTTCCTCAACCGTCTGGACGACATCGTATACTACAAGAGCCTGACGAAGCAGGAAATTGGCTCCATCGTGGATTTGATGCTGGCTGACCTGCGCCGCCGTCTGGCCGACAAGCAGCTGGAGCTGGTCGTCACCGATGCGGCAAAGAACGCCATCATTGACGGCGGCTATGACCCGATCTACGGTGCCCGCCCGCTGAAGAGGTATATTCAGGCCCATGTTGAGACAATGATCGCCAAGGAGATCATCGGCGGTTCCCATGCGGCAGGGGATACCCTGACCGTGGATGCAGATGCCGAGGGCAAGCTTGTACTGCGCTGAAGCCGACAGGCTGTAGGGGCGGATGCTTGCATCGACCCGCACAATAAATAACGCTCCGGGCTGTGTGGAGTTCCATACAGCCCGGAGCGTTTTACTGTTGTGTGATAAAGAAGTAATAGAAGTGTAAAAAAATTGCTGTTCCTATCCGTCACTTAGCTCTTGTGTTGGATAAGTCGGGCGGTTATTCGGGCAAGTCCACCTTGTCAACAAAAGAATAATAAATCTCAAGGTCCTGTCTGCGGGCCTTGTTCTCGTCATAGCTGCACTTATGCACAACGGTATTGGTCGCCCACTTACACTCATAGCCGGGGTGGTAGCGGCGGGTGCTGCCTGTCCTGCGGTATTCCAGCGTCCCCGGCGTGGGGATTTTGTGCTGTCAGCCTCTTGATTACCGAACAACAAAGACGGGCAAGGCGGTCAACGGCGGCGCATTTGTTCCGTTCATCTTGACCGTTGACAGGCTCAGCTGGGTTTGCTATTTATTTCCTCACCATTCCTGTGTCTTGGCTTCCTTCCGGATTTTCATTATCTGTATTTGATATATACTGCCAGGAATTACAGAAACCAACGCAAAAATACCAAAGATTATAGATTGCTTTGTAACTGCGAATAGTGCAAACATGAGCAGTAGAAATAGCCACGGATTGCGTAAGTTGCGATAATATTTTTCTTTATCGTCATAAGAGGTATGGAGTTCAAAAGGCTTTCCATCATTTGTTTTTTCTACAATCAATATTTCTCGATTAAAAGTTCTTGCGTTTGTCGCAATACGACCGCCCCTTTCTGCCCATGGGCGCCAACGAACTTTTCCAACAGAATAGTTTAGATTGATATTTTTGAAAAATACCTTGTAGCCCATATCCTCCAAAAAATCAGCGTAGTCCGTTGCATTCTCTTTTGATTTTTCTCCGATAAACTCTACACAATAGGTCACTTCATCGGGCTTGCATTTTTCAAATTCGTATAACAGTTTTCCTGTCCGAACAAGTCGATAAC
>ERZ840517.532-NODE-532-length-49979-cov-4.437185_pt1 | contig 49979 bp, 47 predicted proteins | sample MGYA00519876_ERZ840517 | MGnify/ENA primary metagenome ERZ840517 (study PRJEB31850, sample SAMEA3708882) | human gut metagenome | biome: human gut; feature: human-associated habitat; material: faeces | place: China | collected 2014 ... | reverse complement strand
GTGTTAAGCACGCCGCCAGCGTTCATCCTGAGCCAGGATCAAACTCTCTGATAAAGTGTTTGATTACTCAAGACAACCAACTAGCTTAGTTATCTCTCGTCATTACTGTTTATAAAAAGTTCATTCTATTGAATGATGATTCTTAAAGAATTTTCGAGAATCGTATGTGTTTCACTGTTTAGTTATCAAGGTTCTTTGTGTTTCGCTCTCTTTCGACAGCTCATTTAGTTTATCACGTTCATTTTCGTTTGTCAAGAACTTTTTTAAGTTTTTTTCAAAACTTTTTGATGAACTTTTGTGATTTCGTTGCTCATTAGCAACTCGTTTATTCTATCGCATTCATTTCTGAATGTCAAGAATTTTTTTATTTTTTTCTGTTTTTATTTCGCATCTACTTCATAAAACCCAGAAAAAATCCGCCTCATCTCGAAGCGGATTTAAGTATATCATCGTTGTTTTTATACGTCAAGCGTTTTTTATAAAATTTTTGAAAAAATTCGAACTAACGGGTCATATTGATAAAGAGTACTCAATAAGGTATCTTTTTCGATCAATTCGAGGGCTGTTTTGCCTATTTCGGTGCTGCATAACACAGTCAGTACCAGAAATGCGATCCATATAAATACGATTCCCTTGAGGAATCCTACTGCGCCTCCGGTCAGTTTATTTGCTGTTTTGAGAACCGGAAGTCCTGCGATCAGATTCAGGACATACACGATAAGCCGGATCATGATCGTAGATAAAATATATGCCAGTACATAGGACAGACCATTGATAACTGTCCTCGCAAGATATCCTGAAACATATTCTGTCATGGTATCTACGGAAAGTGCCGCATATGTTTCCGCATTATTGTTCTCTTCGAGATTTTTTCTGAGGAGATCCGGAAGTTTCAGACCGTCGATGAGGTCTCCTGTGCTGTCCGTCTCGTATTCTGCTTTTTCTTCGCCCTGGCTCTGCACGAAATTTGCACAGGTTTCCTGTATCGTATTATAGATTGGTGTTTTCTGCATGAGAAATTCATTTATATATGGATTGATCGCCCATGCAAGAGAAAGCGAAAGGAACACAAAGAAAAAAGAAACGATTTCTTTGATAAATCCCCGACTGTATCCTCTCCATACACATAATATCAATATGGCCAAAACAACGATTCCAAGCCATGTCACATTCATCTGCTGCTCCTTATTTAAGTTTTATCACATTGACACCGTTGTCCAGCACAAGCATGTACTTATTCCAGCCGATCTTGAAGAAATTGTTGATTGTACCGTCAATGGTTCCATTATAACGTTCTACTCCACGGCTGTTCATGACGCAGATCTGAGAACTGTTGTACATAAGAATACATCCATCACTCATCTTGATCGTTGTATATGGAACATTGAATTCCTTCTCGAAGCGGAGAGTTCCATCTATGCTGTATACCTGCATTTTGTACTGTTTGTCTTTGTTTCCGCTCTTGAATACAAGGCCGATCGTATTTTCATCAAAAAATGTGCTTACGATTTCTTTCTTAACTTCTACTGTTGTGCCTTCCTTCGGGATCTGGGCTCCGGAATAAGTCGTGAATCCATTGTCCTTGAGTGCCACAGATCTGGTTGCGTCAATATATTCCACCTGCGGGATCACAACGCCCTCATAAGTATAGCCGCTTACGATATGGTCATCTTCACTCTGTCCCACATCGCCAAAGTTATAAAAGGCTACATAACTTGTCGTCTGGCTTCCCTCAACAAACTGATATGTCACCATCATGATCTCGCTGTTGTCCGAAATCGCCACATCCATCGGATATCCCGGATCAGCAACATGTGTCTGGTTTTCTGCGATCAGCGTACCATCGGAACTGTAGAAATTGATCCAGGTAGCATCCCCGCCATCAAGAATAGCAGCAACCATTCCCTGTGAGGAAACCCTCGCCTTGACAATATTATAAGATGTCGTCACACTTCCTGTCTCACCATCCTTGTCAAAGATCTCGATCAATGTGCCGTCCTGATCTGCGACAACAGCTCTGTCACCCTTAATGTCCGCAACAGGGTTCTTCATCTCATACAGAACACTCCAGTATGCCTCCATGCTGCTATTCACCAGAGAAGCTCCATCCGGACTGTAGCGCAGAATTCCATTTGCCATCTCCTCATAGCCTGTAGAAACCACGTCCTCCTGTTCGCTCGTCTGAAGGATCTCATAATCATGATAGCTTCGTTTCTCTACATAAAAATAAACAAGTGCCGCCACAGCCGCGATCACACCTATCGTAATCACCGTACCACGGTGCACAAATGAATTCTTCTTTTTTCGTTTTCTTTTCAGATTCTTTAGGATATTCAACATTTTAACCCTTGCCTTATGTGATCATTTATTTTGTGTTACATGCCGATTATAGCAAACTTTTCAGGGCAATACAATTATTTGTCCCGGATAAATGATCTCGTTCTCAGAAATACCGTTTGCGCGGCAGATGTCAGCAACTTTGTCCATGGTTCCATAATTTTCGATGCTGATCTGGTACAAAGTATCTCCCGGACGGATCGTATAAGAGCCCCGTGTCTGCATTGCAGATGTTGTCTCGCTGTCCTGATCTGAACTGGCCTGACCTGAGTTATCCTGTCCTGTGCTCTCTTCTTCATTCTGCTTCTTCTGCTGGATCCGCCGCTGTGCTTTCCTGGTATCAGATTCTTCCTTGTAGATCTGCGCCTCTTCTGCGCTGATCGTAACAGTTGGAATGAGCGTCGGCTCTGCTGTCGGCGTTATCTTCGGACTTTCTGTCAACTCCGCCCAGGAAGTCGGTGTCACCTGCTGCACAGACGCGGCAGGAATCTGTGTAATCTCCGTCTCCTGCATGATATCCGCAGAAGCAGTCCTTGTCTCTCCCTCAATGTTCTGCCCCACCTGATAATTCCGGTAAAAGCGCACACCGACCACTGCAAGTGCCAGCACGATACACGCCGTCGCCGCATAAGAAAAAACAGAAGTCTTCTCTTCTGTTTCCTCAGGTTCTTCTTTCTTCTTTTTCTGAATCAGTGATCGAAATGCCCTGACAGCATCATCCTGAACGGTTTCCTGTGACTCTTCCTGGATCTCAGGATTCTTTTCCAGCATGTAATTCTGCATCTGGGTATTTTTTTCATAATAGATATAATATCCACTCTGTCTCACCAGGAAATTATTTTCGTATCGAAAAAAAGCTTCTTCCTGTTCTGCCGTATCCATAAGCATCAGGATCTTCTCACCGCCGAACTGGTTCCTGTGCACCTTCCCAATCAATTCAGAAACCACCATCGGCAATGACTGCCTTGCCAGAAACCATCCTACGATCTCCTGCCCTTCAAAATATTTCTCCTGTTCTTCGTGGATCTTCTGCCACATATTCTGCGTGATCTCGATATGTTCTTCTGTGATCTCCCCGGCATCTGCCAGAAGTACTCCCCTGATAAACGTATACCCCGTTCCGGACTGCCACCGGTTCTCTCCGAGAAAAACTGCCAGAATACCACTGTCCTCTTCTTGCTGGCACTTCGCCTGTGCCGCCCTGTGCAGGAATGTATAGACATAATCCTCTATATAGATCCTGTAATTCTCCCCGGCAAGTCCGATCTGACGTATATTCTTCGGCAGGTTCCACCCTGTTTCTCCGTCATTTACCTCCTGTTTCTCATCCTTATAAATGACTTCTATCATATCCTATCACCCCTTCAGGCATCAGGATAGCATATCCAAACCGCGGATTTTGGCATAATATAAGAGCCTTTTCTCAAAATTTAACGACAGATTCTGCATCTGCATAATTCAGAACGAACCGGGATACAATGAAACAGGAAAATATAGCCGGAATCTCAGATCAAAAATAAATTATGAGGATTTTCTTATGACTTTTTATATTAATGCCAGTCAGAGGGATTCGGTACTTCGGATCTCTCACACTTTGAAACAGTGTATTCTCGATCACCAGGAAAAGTGGTCGGAACTTGTCTTTCTCTGCATTGGAACAGACAGGGTTACAGGTGACTGTCTCGGACCTTTTGTCGGTCAGAAATTAAGCAGTTGTTCCACACCAGATTTCACAGTCTACGGAACGCTTTTTCAACCCGTTCACGCCCTGAACCTCACTGCCATGTATTCCTTCATCCGAAAACGTCATCCAGAGGCTCTGATCGTCGCTATAGACGCTTCTCTGGGACAAAAAAAGCACCTGGGTTATGTGACCATCGCAAATGGTGCACTTTACCCAGGTGCCGCAATTCATAAACAGCTGCCGTCAGTCGGCCATATTCATATTACAGGGATCGTCAATGTCTCCGGTGTGCTTGAACAGCTCACGCTCCAGACGACTCGCCTGTCTACGGTCGTTTTCCTCGCGGACACGATTGTTCAGGGAATCCTCGAAATGATTCCTGTAACAGATCTCAGATCTTAGACGAATTCTTTGACCTGTTTGTAGATACCTTCTCCATCCAGACCATATTTCTCAAGAAGAGCAACTGCCGGTCCGGATTCACCGAATCTGTCGTTGACACCGATACGTTTTACCGGTACAGGAGCTTTCTCTGCAAGGCATTCGCATACAGCGCCGCCAAGTCCGCCAATGATAGAATGTTCTTCTACTGTGACAACTTTGCCGGTTTCTTTTGCTGCTGCAACAATCAGGTCTTCGTCAAGAGGTTTGATCGTGTGGATATTGATAACTTTGGCTTCGATTCCGTCTGCTGCCAGTTTCTCTGCTGCTTCAAGGGAAGCTGCTACGCAGAGGCCGTTTGCAACGATCGTAACGTCCTTACCCTCACGGAGAACGATACCTTTACCCATCTCAAATTTGTAATCCGGGTTGTCGTTGATCACCGGCACTGCCAGACGACCGAATCTCATATAAACTGGTCCCTCGTATTCATAAGCAGCTTTTACCATAGCTTTTGCTTCGATATCATCTGCCGGGGACATAACTACCATGCCAGGAACAACTCTCATAAGAGCGAAATCCTCGCAGCACTGATGTGTTGCACCGTCTTCACCAACGGAGATTCCACCATGAGTTGCACCGATCTTGACATTCAGATGCGGATATCCTACGGAGTTACGGATCTGCTCGTAAGCACGTCCTGCTGCAAACATAGCAAATGTGCTGGCAAACGGAACCTTACCTGTAGCTGCAAGACCTGCAGCGATTCCTACCATGTTGCACTCTGCGATACCGCAGTCGATGTGACGCTCTGGAAATTCTTTCTTGAACATTCCTGTCTGAGTAGCTGCAGCAAGGTCAGCGTCCAGAACAACAAGATCCTCATGTTCTTTACCAAGTTCCACCAGAGCTGCGCCGTAGCTTGCTCTTGTAGCGATTTTCTTTACTTCTGACATAATGCTTCACCTACTTTCTCCAGATCTTCCATTGCCTGTGCATACTGCTCGTCATTCGGAGCTTTGCCATGCCATCCGGCCTGGTTTTCCATGAAGGATACGCCTTTACCTTTGACTGTCTTCATGATGATCGCAGTCGGCATTCCTTTGGTTGCTTTTGCTTCATCGAATGCAGCTTTGAGCTGATCCATGTCATTTCCATCTGCAACATTGATCACATGGAAATTAAATGCTTCGAATTTCTTGTCGATCGGGTATGGAGAGCATACTTCGTCAACTTTACCGTCGATCTGAAGTCCGTTGTTGTCCACGATCACTACCAGGTTGTCCAGTTTGCGGAATCCGGCAAACATAGCTGCCTCCCAAACCTGACCTTCCTGGATCTCGCCATCACCAAGAAGTGTATATACTCTGTAAGATTCATCGCTCAGTTTTGCGGAAAGTGCCATTCCTACTGCTGCGGAGATTCCCTGTCCAAGAGATCCACTTGTCATATCAACACCCGGGATGTGTTTCATATCCGGATGTCCCTGCAGATAAGATCCGAGATGACGAAGTGTCTTAAGGTCTTCTTTCGGGAAATATCCTCTCTCAGCAAGTGCAGAGTAAAGTCCCGGTGCTGTATGTCCTTTGGACAGTACGAAACGGTCTCTGTCAGCTTTCTTAGGATCCTTCGGATCGATGTTCATTTCCTGAAAATACAGGTATGTGAATAAATCTGCTGCTGATAAAGATCCGCCCGGATGGCCGGCTTTTGCAGCATGAACTGCGGTCACGATGTCTTTGCGGACTTCGTTCGCAATCTTCTGAAGCTCTAATTTCTCCATGATTATTTCTCCTTTTATTAGTTTACAACAGACTCATGCTACAACCAATTCCAGCATTCGTCAAGCGATATGTATTGTTATATTGTTACTGTTCACAGGTAGTATCCCGCGAAGTGTTTTTCCATGAATATGGCAAAATCCCGAGACATACAGGGCAAAATCCCATCACCATAGGTGATTTGGAATGGATTTTGACCAAGTTACTGTGAACGGGGTGAACAGTAACTTTATATTATTCACCAAATACTGCTTTGTAGTCTTTCTGGAACTTCTCGATTCCAGCGTCTGTCAGAGGATGTTTTGTCATCTGCTCAAGAACTTTGTATGGAACTGTTGCGATGTCTGCACCAGCAAGAGCACACTCTGTTACATGGATTGGATGACGAACGCTTGCACAGATGATCTCTGTTGTGATTCCTGCTACTTCGAACATCTCAACGATCTGACGGATCAGCGGAAGTCCGTCTGTGGAAATATCATCAAGTCTTCCAAGGAACGGAGATACATAGGTAGCACCTGCTCTTGCAGCAAGTAAAGCCTGGTTAGCTGTGAAGATCAGAGTAACGTTTGTTTTGATTCCTTCTTTGGAAAGAACTTTGACTGCTTTCAGTCCTTCTACTGTCATAGGGATCTTAACTACCATGTTCGGATGGATCTTTGCGATCTCACGTCCTTCTGCAATCATTCCTTCTGCGTCTGTTGTGGTAGCTTTAACTTCACCGCTGATCGGTCCGTCAACGATAGATGTGATCTCTTTGATCACTTCGTTGAAGTCTCTTCCTTCTTTTGCGATCAGGGACGGATTTGTGGTAACACCACAGATGATTCCCATGTCATTTGCTTTACGGATGTCTTCTACATTGGCTGTGTCGATAAAAAATTTCATGATTGATTCCTCCTGAATTCTGCTGTTTTTGAATAGCATCGCTTTGATGATTTCATTATAGCAGATAGTTTTTTGAGGTCAAGGCGGGCAAAAATTATTAATAATTTTTTTATTAATAAATTCGCATTTTATTAATAACTTCGAGTGAAAATCAAATGGATTTTGTATAAACCCAAGTACATTTTATGGTTTTTTTGATCGTTTCCCGAAGGGGATTTTAAATTATTAATAATAATTTCAGCCCAATATATTTATTTTATTTTTTATCTTTCTCATCTGTCGTTCTCGCGTATGCAGTTGTCTTGCGGACGATCAGCTTCGGTGTGTATTCGATGTTATAAACACTCGTTGGCTGAAGCCCTGTATAAAACTGATCATTTGTCGTGATCTTTCTTATGATGATATCACAGGCATCTCTGCCTTTGAGGGCAACAAAGTGGTCGATCGTCGTCAGCGAAAGCCTGCGGATCCCTGAATAAAAAATATCATCGCAGCCGATCACGGACACATCCTTCGGAACACGGATCCGGGATTCCTCCAGCGCATCGATCGCACCGATCGCCATCATGTCATTCTGACCGGCGATCGCGGTAAACTTGCGCTGTTCTTTGAGAAGTTCCATCGTAAGCTGATAGCCCATGGAATATTCAGAATCCATACGGGGCATCCTGCGGTCGATCGACTCATCGGCTGCTTTGATGAGGACATGTCCTCCAAGCCCTTCCTTCTCGTATTCCTTGACAAAACCGTCAATCCTCCTGGAACGCTGCCACTGTCTCCTTGTCAGGGGCGGTGTGATAAACGCCACATCTCTGTGTCCCAGGTCCAGGAGGTGGCGTGCCATCAGCCTGCCTACCATAGTGTTGTCCTGATTGATCGCGTCTACGGTGATCGTCTTTTCTTTGTTGCTGATGATAACCAGAGGAATCCTGCGTGCCAGTTCCTCCACTCTCTTCTGAAAATCCGGATTTGGATTGCAGGTATAAATGATTCCCTGTGGTTCTATGTTTCCGATCATCCTCAGATACCGCTCTTCCAGTCTGGCATCTCTCTGCGTATTGCAGATAAAAACGCCGTAGCCCTTCTCGTTTGCTACAGATTCAATACCCTGAAGCAGAAGGACATAGTAAGGACTGGTAAGAGTAGGACAAAAAACAACGATCAGTTTTTCTTTCCTGCCATTGTTTTTGTGCTTGCGGTGAGGCAGCTCGTACCCCAGTTCTCTGGCGGCACGCTCTACCTTCTCTATCGTTTCTTCCGAAAAAGAAACATTATTTCTGCGATTGAGGATCATCGATACAGTGGCCTGGGAAACCCCTGCCCTTTCTGCCACCTGGGAAGAAGTTGCCTTCTTTCTAGCCAAAGCCTGTCACCTCTTTCTGCTTTTTGTCTGAAAATCTGTCAAAGCTGGACTCTGCCTTCCAGCGCACGGAGCAGGGTCACTTCGTCAATGTATTCCAGATCTCCGCCTACCGGCACGCCGCTGGCGATCCTGGTGACTTTGATCCCGGTCGGTTTGATCAGTTTGCTGATGTACATCGCCGTTGTCTCACCTTCCAGGCTGGAATTTGTCGCAATGATGACTTCTTTTACGTCTTTCTGCAGTCTCTGCATCAGTTCCTTGAGACGGATGTCGTCCGGTCCGATGCCGAGCATCGGGGAGATCGCACCGTGAAGTACATGGTACACACCGTCGTATTTGCCGGTTTTTTCATAGGCAGCAAGGTCTCTGGTGTTCTCCACGACCATGATCGTGCTTGCATCTCTCTTGGGATTTGCACAGATCGGGCAGAGTTCCTGATCGGTCAGAGTACAGCAGTTTTTGCAGTAGCGAACTTTTGCCCTTGCTTCTGTGATGGATGAGGTAAGCTGCCCTACCTGGTCCTTCGGCATATTCATGATATGAAAAGCCAGACGCTGGGCGGATTTCGGTCCGATTCCCGGAAGGTGGGACAGCTGCTCGATCAGCTTATTGATGTGTGTGCTGTAATATTCCATCAGAAAGGAAGTCCTCCGCCTAAGCCACCAAGTCCTCCTGTGAGTTTGGACATTACTGCTGTAGATTCTTCTTCGACTTTGCGCAGAGCTTCGTTTGTAGCTGCTACGATCAGGTCTTCAAGCATTTCGATGTCATCCGGATCTACTACTTCTTCGTCAAGTTTGACTTTGGTCACTTCACGTTTACCGGAAATGGTTACTTCTACTGCTCCGCCGCCTGCGGTTGCTGTGAATTCTTTTTCTTCTAATGCTTTCTGGTTTTCTTCCATCTGACGCTGCATTTTCTGCGCCTGTTTCATTAAGTTGTTCATGTTTCCAGGCATACCCATGCCCGGGAATCCTCCACGTTTTGCCATGATTGTAAATCCTCCATTAACTTAAAATTTTTATTCTTTACTCCTCCAGGGATGAGCCTGGCTCTTCCTCTATCTGTACATCCATATGGATGTTCTGGCGGATCGCCTGATCCACCGTGATCTGTGTCAGGTTTGTCTGCTGATGATCCTCTGCGACAAGCATATGAAGTTCGACGCTCTTACCAAGCTGCTTCTCAATGATCGCCTGAAGTTCCTGCTTTGCCTCGGAATCATCCGGATAAAGCCTGCCGAGCGGTGTCTGGAACTCTACATACAGTATCGGCTCGCCTGTCTCTCCGTTGTATTTCGGGATTGACTGCAGAAGTGCCTGCTTAAAAGCTGCCGTCGTCTGACCGACGATCACCTTCCAGCCGGATACGATCTTTTGCAGATCCTCCGGGGCGGCTTTCTGCGGTGGTGCTGCCGGGATCGGGGCTGCTTCCTGTACGGATGCTCCCGCACTCTGGACAACGACCTGCTGCACCGGACGCTCATCGATCCTCTGTTCCAGCACACGGATACGGTCAAGGACAGAATCCAGATTTGTCTCCATTGCCGGACGGCAGAGCTTGATCAGCGCGATCTCCACCAGAACTCGTTTCTGTGTTGCGAAACGGATCTGGTTTGAAAGTTCCGAAAAGATACGGATGTATCTCATCAGAGTATCGATATCCGTCATTTCACTCTCTTCTTTGAGAAGTTTGAGGTTCTCAGATGAGACGTCGATCGCTTCTTCCGGATTGTCGGAAGTTTTGACCAGGAGAAGGTTTCGCATGTACCAGGTAAAATCTCCTACAAACTGGCTCAGTTCCCTTCCTCCTACGATCAGTTCCTCCAGGCTACGGATCGCAGCGGTCACATCTCCTGCGAGGACTTTTCGCAGAAGTTTGCTGAAAACTTCTGTGTCCACGGCTCCCAGGACTTCCAGGACTTTGTCATAGGTGAGCGTCTGACCAAGATAAAAGGCAATACACTGATCCAGAAGACTCAGCGCATCTCGCATGGAACCGTCGCCGGCTTTTGCCACATAACGGACGGCTTTTTCCTCTGCCTCTACGCCCTCTGCCTTAAGAAGTTCTGTCAGGCGGGCTGCGATCGTGTCGATCGAGATCCTGTGGAAATCATATCTCTGACATCTGGAAAGGATCGTGATCGGGATCTTGTGCGCCTCCGTCGTCGCCAGAATAAAGATGACATAGGACGGCGGCTCCTCCAGAGTCTTGAGCAGTGCATTAAAAGCTCCCGTAGAAAGCATATGCACCTCATCGATGATGTACACCTTGTAATTGCCCTCCGTCGGGCGGTAAGTTACTTCCTCCCGGATCTCACGGATGTTGTCAACACCGTTGTTGGATGCCGCATCGATCTCGATCACATTCATCGAAGTTCCTGCCTGGATCGCTTTGCACATCTCGCATTCATTACAGGGGCTTCCATTGACCGGATGCTGACAGTTGACTGCTTTGGCGAGGATCTTCGCTACAGTCGTCTTACCGGTACCTCTCGTTCCGCAGAAAAGATATGCGTGTCCGATGCGGTTGGCATTGATCTGATTCGTCAGCGTTGTCACAATGTGGTCCTGCCCCTTGACATCAGCAAAATTATCAGGCCTGAACTTCCGGTACAGGGCAGTATAACTCATAATTGTACTCCTTTTCCTGCCCGGGCGGGCAGTTTCCCGTCAATATCCCCGGGCATTAAGCCGCCGCAGGAAAACTCCCGCGGCGGCAGTTATTGTTTAGTCTCAGTCTCCGAAGCTGATACCGATCTGTTTGGCTGCTTTGACGATCTGGTCTTTCGGAGAAACCATCTTGAGTTTGCCAGCGCATTCTGCAAGCGGAACTCTCTTGATCTTGCCATTGATGATACCGATCATGATGCCGTATTCCTCATCCAGAATGGCCTCTGCTGCACCTGCACCGATCCTTGTAGAAAGAACGCGGTCATACGGGCACGGCTCGCCGCCTCGCTGAATGTGTCCCGGAACAGTGACACGTACTTCGCTTCCGATGACCTGATTAATCTGATCTGCGATCTCGTAGGAAACTGACGGGTATTTCTTGGCTCTTGCTTCGAGTTTTTCTTTGTATTTCTTCTTAGGAAGTTCTGCGTCCTCCTTGGAGATCGCACCCTCGGCTACTGCGAGGATCGTGAAACGCTTGCCTTCTTTGTTACGTTTCTCGATCGCGGAGCATACTTTCTTGATATCATATGGGATCTCAGGGATCAGGATGATATCTGCGCCGCCTGCGATTCCGGCATGGAGTGTCAGGCTTCCAACCTTGTGTCCCATGATCTCCACGATAAATACGCGGCCATGAGAAGTTGCTGTTGTGTGGATGCAGTCGATCGCGTTGGTAGCGATATTTACTGCACTCTGGAATCCAAAAGTCATATCTGTGCCATAGATATCATTATCGATCGTCTTCGGAAGATGGATGATGTTGAGACCTTCTTCTCTTAACAGATTGGCTGTTTTCTGTGTTCCGTTTCCTCCAAGGATAACGAGGCAGTCCAGGCAGAGTTTGTAGTAGGTCTGTTTCATAGCCTCTACTTTGTCAAGGCCCTTCTCATCCGGCACGCGCATCAGTTTGAATGGCTGACGGGATGTACCGAGGATCGTGCCGCCTCTTGTCAGGATACCGGAGAAATCCTTCACGGTCAGCATACGGTATTTGCCGTAGATGAGTCCTTTATATCCATCGTCAAAGCCGTAAACTTCCAGGTCGTCCACTGTATTGGACAGAGCCTTTACAACACCTCGCATGGTTGCATTTAAAGCCTGGCAGTCGCCGCCGCTTGTCAACATTCCGATTCTCTTGATCATAGAATTGTCCTCCTCACTGCGTATTGTTTTCTACGCAAAGTAGATTTTGCAGTCGTTTAAAAATCTGTATCAAAAAACATCTGCAATTTGATTTCTATTATATAATACTTTGCCCCCTCTTGACAAGTATACAAAAATCGTTTATACTTAAATTCCGCGCAGCCGGGGAGATAGCGGTGCCCTGTACCTGCAATCCGCTACAGCAGGGGTGATGCCAATCTGAGGCTTGTCTCCTGTGGGGCTGCCCTTTATAAGTGGCGTTGACGTTTGGGTCTCACGCAACAGGACTCTGTGAACCGTGTCAGGGCAGGAATGCAGCAGCACTAAGCAGAACCTCTTGTGTGCCGTGAGGGTGCCTGGGCCGAGTTAACTGTAGAGGTAACGTCCATGGGAACATTTCGAAGTGCGGCGCGCGGAAATAAAGAACTTTCATACTCCGATGACAGAGATGGCATTGGAGTATTTTTATTTTTTACAGGCAGAAGTTTCTTTATACAAACAGACCGGGAACTACAGGATTTCTTACCTGACAGTTTCCGGTCTGTTTATTCCGTGTTTTATTTGCAGAACTCTGCTACTACCTGGTTGATGAGTTTGCCGTCTGCTTTACCTTTGAGGTCGCCCATGACAGCTTTCATGATCTGGCCTTTGTTCTTGGTTGCGAGAACTTCTGCGAATTTCTCTTCCAGATAAGTCTTGATCTCTTCTGCGCTCATCTGCTGTGGTGCGTATTTTGCGATTACATCGTATCTTGCCTGGTATTCTGCACGAAGGTCCTCACGGCTTTCCGGGCAGGTATCGAGCTGTTCTTTGACTGTCTTTAATTCTTTGAGGATCACGCGGTCAACCAGCGCTTCCGGAATATCATCACGGCATCCTTCGTCGATGGCTGCTTTTTTGGCTGCGGAGATCAGAGCGGATACTGCTTCCTTGGTTGTTTTATCCTTTGCTTTCATGGCTGCTACCATGTCTTTTCTTAATGCTTCTACTGTCATTTTCATTTCCTCCTCGTTTATCGGATTGCTGTTCAGCATACGGCTTCTGCAATCACTCTTTGTTTATTATCATAGCACGATTTCTGCAAAAAACAAGATTTACTGTTCCTCTGTTTTCTACTCCTGCATTTGCTGTGCTTCCTGCTTTGCGAGCATTTTGCGTTGTTTTTTCTTTTCGCGGAGTTCGCGGAAGAAGTCGGACAGCATTGTGGAGCATTCTTCCTGGAGGACGCCTCTGGTGGTTTTTACCTGATGATTGAAGCCTTCTACTTCAAGAAGGTTCAGGACTGAGCCCGCACATCCTGCTTTGGGATTCATGCTTCCGATCACCACCTCATCGATCCGTGACTGGACGAGTGCGCCGGCACACATCTGGCATGGTTCGAGTGTCACGTACATCGTGCAGCCTTCCAGCCGCCAGTCGCCAAGTTTTTTGCTTGCTTTGCGGATCGCGTTCAGTTCTGCGTGGGACAGGGTGTTCTTGTCTGTATTTCTGCGGTTATATCCTCTTGCGATGATCTTGCCTTCGTATACGATCACACAGCCGATCGGAACTTCTTCCAGTGCCCGGGCTTTTTTTGCCTGACGGATCGCTTCTTTCATGAATTTTTCCTGTTCTGTCAACATGTTTTCTCCTTTTTTGTGTGGTGGGTTTCCGGTCGTCTGGTTGTTACTGCTATCCAGTATAAAGAAATCCGCTTGCAAAAGCAACGAAAAATAACTAGAATAAAATATCAGATATCATGATGAAAGAAGGGGAAATCATGCCTCATATACATGGTTTAAATAAAACGACATTACTTGATTATCCGGGGCGGGTTGCGGCGACGGTCTTTCTTGGCGGCTGCAATTTCCGCTGTCCGTTCTGCCAGAACAGTTCTCTGGTGCTGCATCCTTCCGAGGAGCCGGAGATTTCTGAGGAAGAAGTTCTGCGTTTTCTCAAAAAGCGGACCGGGATTCTGGAAGGGGTCTGTATTTCCGGCGGGGAACCGACACTGAGTGCAGACCTTGAAGATTTTATTGTTAAAATCCGCGAGATGGGATATCCGGTCAAACTTGACACAAACGGAACGCAGCCAGAAGTTTTGAAAGATCTTGCAGAAAAAGATCTCATCCAGATGGCTGCTGTCGATATCAAAGCCTGTCCGGAGAATTACCCTTCCCTGACCGGGCTTCTGAAGCCCGATCTGGATGCGGTAAAAGAAACGGTTGATTTTTTGCTGCACGGGAAACTGGATTATGAATTCCGGACGACAGTTGTGCGCGAACTGCACAGCGAAGAAGATTTCCATAAGATCGGCGTATGGTTAAAGGGTGCCAAAGCTTATTATCTCCAGGCTTACAGAGACTCGGACGAGGTTCTGCAGCCTGGATTCAGCAGTTATTCTCTGGAAGAACTGGAACATTTCCGGGAAATTCTTCTGGAAAATATCTCAAGAGTTGAGATTCGGGGCATCGATTAGGCGATACCAGTAGCCTCCTTTGCCTTTTGGGATGCGGATGTTGGGACTTTCTTTGAAATAGGAAAAGCCGAACATATTCGCCATGAAACGTTCCTGCTGGTCGTAACCGCCGGGGACGCCGAGGATCCATTGTCCGCAGGTGTTACGGCAGAGAAGAAGATGCCCGAAATTATAGTAGCCGTATTGTAAGAAGCGATTGTTACGCAGCATGCAGGCGCGGCGGCCCAGGAAGCAGAGTTCTTCCGGGGTGATCTTGCGGCAGTCGGTCAGCTCGCCATCGTTAAATGCGTCACATGGGGTACCGATAGGCTTCGATGTACGAGCCTGCCCGGACATGTGTGGTGGACGCGGCGGCGGGGGTGGTACTGGGCGACCTGGACCCGGCATCGGCGGCGGTACCGGATGACCCGCCCCTGGCTGATGCGGTGGGCGCGGTGGCTTCGGTGGATGATTCGGTTCTCCCGGCACCGGACCATGCGGCGGGCGATTCGGTCCTCCCGGCCCTGGACCATACGGTGGGCGCGGATATTCTTCGATTTCCTGCCCTTCTATGGACTGAGTATGGATTTCCGGCCGCGAAGTGTCCATATCCTGCGACGATTTATCCTGAGATTTCATCGCCCCTTCACCTGCACTCTGTTCCGTTATGTTTCCATCCACTATATCTCTTTCATCCTCGCCAGCATTTTCTACATTATTGTGTAGACTTCCCATCAATTTCGCATCTTCCGTTTCCTGCTCCTGTCCTCCACGATCAGTCTTTCCTTCTTCCGTTCCAACACGCTTCGATTCCCCATCAGATTTCGGCTCCTTCCGTGCCTCCGGCATCACCCGGAAGTCCTCCGGCCGGATCGGCTGGTCATCCCATTCTGTGCCAAAGAATCCTCCACTTTCCAGGATCAGCACCATACCATTCATTTCCCCAAGCGGGATCTTTCCTTGCCCGACAGCCATCGTCTCCGTTTCCAGCAGACAGTCCATCTTTCCCTCTTCCGTCCGGCAGTTTCCGATCCTGCTGCCGTCAAGCAGTCCTTTTTTCCTCACAAACCCATAAACACTACATTCCGTTCCCGCAAGCAGTCCCGGACAGCGCAGATGGATCTCCATCCTGCACACCTTCCCCCAGGCTTCTACCCTGATGAATCCACAGTTACTCCCTTTTTTTCCTTTCAGATATTCATATACATACGCCACAAAGCGTCGATATTCCGCCAAAGTATATCCTCCTGATTTTTTACATCACTTATGTATATGAACCCCCATTTCAAAATAGACCTTACAGTTTCTCGCATCCACCCATGATCCATCGCTCGCGCCACTGCTCATATCCCGCGCGGACCCATTTCTCCAGAGATTCCTTCATATTCTCACGAAGCATCTCCTTATCTTTCCCATATCCGATGCAGCCCGGCAGCTCCGGATAAAAACCGACATAACCTCTGCATGGATCTTTTTTTGTTTCATAAGCATCCTCCCACAGATTTTCCGTCATCATTTCCATCGTTATTTCTCCCAGTTCCACCATCTCATACAATCCGTCCAGAACTCTCTGATACAATCCATCTGCTTCATCTTCTGCTCTGTCTCTGTGCCGATCCAGTTCTCCGCTCAGTTCCCCCTTCTGGCTCCACACATCACAAATCTGCCGAAACTCTTTCTCCCAGATCCCATATTTTTTTCTCATCAGATTCAGATAATACACCGCATCCGCATAACAAAGTTTCCCGCTCTCGATCATTGCACATATCTGTGACAATTCATTTTCTATCCCCATATTTACTCCTTCTTTTCCTGCGGATCAGACGTGTTGTTTTTTATGTTATGTCTTTTCCGTTTCAGGACAAATGTTTCCCTATTACGAAACATTATAAAAGAATTCGTCTATATCATCAATGCATAAGAGCTTTCTTTATTGCGAAATTTATTTATGAGGAAGACGATATGCAGAAAATACGACCGGACCTGGACATCGGCGGGAATATTCAGCAGATGCGTTATCAGAACAAGCTCACACAGGATCAGGTGATCGCCCGTCTGAATCTCATGGGAATCCCGATCTCCAAAAGCACTTACGCAAAGCTGGAAACAAACCGTATGAACATCAAAGTCAGTGAACTGCTCGCACTCTCACAGATTTTGCACTGCGATGTCGGGGAATTTTTCAAAAATCTCATATGATCCGTTTTTTCACTTTCTCATAAGTTTTCTTTTCATGTAGTCCATTTCGTACTTTTTATTTTCCCACTCAGACCCACCATAGAATCCCCGGAAACACTACCGACAATTTCTCAATACACAAACAAAAAAACACCGCCAGTCATTTCTGACCAGCGGCATTTCTCATTCCATATCCATTTTTTACTTTCCGATAGAAAATAATCGTCAATACAGTTGCTGCGATCCACCCGAACGGCCACGCCATCCAGATTCCCGTACTTCCAAATCTGGGCGAAAGCATCAGTGCAAATCCGATTCGAAGAATCAGGTCCGGAATCGTCGCGATGACAAAGTAGATCATTGCCCCGGAACCACGGATGATCCCATCTGTCATAAGTTTCACCACGATCATGAAATACCACGGCGAGACGATCCGAAGAAACATCACACCCGCATGGATCGCCGCTGAGCTTTCTGCATTCAGAAAAAGTCCCATCATCTGCTGGCTGAGTCCGAAATAAAGGACTACAAACGGAAGTGCTGTCAGCTCCGAAAGTTTCAGCCCTGTCCGAAATCCCATCGGAATCCTCTCCTGTTTTCCTGCGCCAATGTTCTGTGCCGTATAACTCGAAAGGCAGGAACCAAGCGTCATAAAAATATTGATCGCAAATGTATTCAGTTTGATCGCCCCGGAATATCCTGCAACGACTGCTGACCCATATCTGTTTACGATATCCTGGACAAAAAGGTTACCCACGCTCAAAACACTCTGCTGCAGAATACTCGGCACCGCAATTGCAAGGATCTGTACAAAAAGTTTCCTGTCAAACAGCGGCACTCTTTCCGTTCCTGCAAACTTCTGCAGTCTCACCAGCAATGTAACAAGCGCCAGCACCGCCGAAATCCCCTGTGCAATAAATGTCGCCCATGCAACACCGGCTACGCCCCAGTGAAGTTTCGCCACAAACAGAAGATCCAGGACAATATTTCCTGCCGATGATCCAAGCAGAAACCACAGCGGCGTCCTGGAATCACCAAGTGCAGTAAAAATCCCCGTACAGACATTGTACAGCATCAGAAAGATCAGTCCAAACACATAAATCTTAAGATATAGCACACCGTCCTGCATGATATTCTGTGGCGTGTGGATCCATTCCATCATATTGCGGCAGAAAAAATATCCATACACTGTCAGAATCACAGCAAGGCTCAGTGATGAGGCAAAAGCCGTCGTGACAGCACGCTTCACACCCTTGCGGTCACCCGCTCCAAACAGTCTTGATACGATCACAGATGCCCCAAGGTTCATTCCCACAGCAAATGCCATAAAAATAACAGTGATCGGGTAAGACGCCCCAACCGCAGCCAGCGCATCCTCTCCCGCAAATCTTCCCGCGATCATACTGTCCGCAATATTGTATATCTGTTGAAAAGCCACACTGAACATCATCGGAAGCCAAAAACGCCATAACGTTTTATCCGGATGTTCCTTTGTCAGATCTGTAACCATTTTTTCCTCTTTTCTTCACAAAAGGGACGATCGCTCGTCCCTCATGATTTCTGTAAAATTATAACTGATGTGTACTTCCGTTCAAAGTATCCGTAATCTCCTTGATGCTGACAGGTTTCGGGATATATCCGTTCATTCCCGCATCGCGGCAGTTTTTGCGGTCGCTTGCAAAGGTATTGGCTGTCATCGCAAAGATCGGAATATTGTTGTCATCGCAAATTTCGACATAAAGATTTGAGAGAGAATTTCTTGTTTTTCTATGACAACGTAAAAAGGAACTCCTTAAAATAAGGAATTCCTTCATCGTTAGTCGAAGTGACAGGATTTGAACCTGCGACCTCTGCGTCCCGAACGCAGCGCTCTACCAAACTGAGCCACACTTCGTTATTTCGTTGTTTAAATTTGTTATGTCGTTCAACGCAAGACATATTATATTATAGGGTATCGGAATTGTCAACAGGTTTTTTGAAAAAATTTAAAAAAATTTTCTGTTGGGATATAAGTGATTGTATCGTGTGTTTTGTTTGTATTATTCGAACTACAAGAAACATGCTTTGAGAGTTTCGCAAATTATCGCGGCAGTCGTCAAGATCTCCTATAAAATGAGGCATTTTGCCCGTTACTTCCTCTAATAATATATCCCCGCCCGCGGGGTGAGGCTCCGCGGGGCGGGGATATTATTTCTTCGGCGGTAGGAGCGCCGGAGATAGCGTTATATTGGGGCGAAATCTTTCATATTTCGCCGGTAGTGCCGGATAGCTGCAATTCAGAATAGTTACCCGGATTTATGTCTTTTAGGAAATCCTTCCTTCTTTCATCTCAAATACCACATCTGCCACATTCATAGTGGATTTCCTGTGTGATACAAGAACCACCGTCTTCTCTTCTGCGGATTCTCTGAGGGATTTGAGTATGATGCCTTCGTTCAGGGAATCAAGGTTTGAGGTCGGTTCGTCCATGAGAAGGAACGGACTGTCGTGAAGGAAAGCGCGGGCGATGCCAATTCGCTGTTTTTCGCCACCGGAGAGGGTGTCTCCGAGTTCGCCTACTTCTGTGTCGTAGCCTTTGGGAAGGTGCATGATGAAGTCGTGGATGGACGCTTTGCAGGCGGCTTCCATGATCTCCTCGCGCGTCGCGCCCGGCTTGCCGATTGCGATGTTGTTGGCTATGGAATCATGGAACAGGTGGGTCTCCTGTGTCACGTAGCTTTCCATATCGCGGAGATGCTTTGTAGGAATCTTTCGCACGTCTTCGCCGTCTACGTGGAGCGCGCCGGAATTCACATCCCAGAAACGCATCAACAGCTTGAGAAGTGTGGATTTACCAGAACCGCTCGCCCCGTGGATCCCCAGGATCTTTCCTGCCGGAATATCCAGTGAGTAATTGTCCAGAATCACTTCATTATCATATGCAAACGTCACATGCTCCGCATCTGCGCCAGAAAATGTCCATCCTGCAGCACCATTACCAACATCCTGCTTTGCAGACACTCCCACTCCATCAGATGCACTGGCAGCATCCCGTTTTAAACCATCCACTACCAAAGCAGACTTCCTCTGCCCTGCACCACTCTGCACATCAGCAGTCACATTCCTGCACGCCTGTGCACCAGGCATCCACTCGCCCTCAACTTCCTCTACCTGCGGTTTCTCCTCAAGGATCGACAGCACTCTCTCCCCGCTTGCAAGCGTCTGGTTGAGGTTATTGGAAAGGCTTGACAGTGCCACAACCGGGCCGAAGGAGCCCATCATGGCGATCGTGCAGGTCAGCACTCCGTCATATCCGATACTGCCCTGTCCATACAGATTCAGCGTCAAAAACAGCATTCCGAAAGACGCGATCAGGATCACCAGATTCGTCACTGATCTCTGGCTTCCTTCCATCTCGCTCAACTTCTTCTGCATCCCCGCCAGTCCGTCAGACCTCTTCTGCATCTCATCCGCACGTTTCGCGCCCTGCTGGTACTGGATCGTCTCGTCCAGACCACGCAGAGAATCCAGCACAAAACTGTTCAGTTTGCCAAATTCCGTACGGAATTTCATACCGCTGCCGCCGCCTCTTCTGCCGTTCCAGAGCGGGATCACAACGCCCACAACCAGATATGCCACCAGTGCAAACACCCCTGCTGCCGGGTGATCGCCAGCAGTTTAAACGCAATAAAATGATTGCAGTACTGTTCCACATAATGCAGCACGCCACGCAAGCGTATAAATCGATGACGCAAACTTTACATATCGGGCATAATAGGCATCGAGAAATAGAATAAGTACATAAATCGATGCAACCTTGCTATTTCGGTATCATCGGCCTGGGTGGGTGCCGGGATGGTTACTTTACGCTAACTCATCTTCTATGAAGCTAACGCATGTGGTTAGTTAAAGTCAACTTATATTACCACCTGGCAACCTGCTGCTGACTTTCTACGCTCTCTTCATTACTGCCCGACAGCCTCCAGCCAGCTTTCTACATTTTCTTCCTCACCGCCCGGCAGCCTCCAACCAACTCTCTACGGTGGCTTCTTTTTCGCTGATGACTTCGGCGATTTCTTTTATTGACATTCCCCTCTGAAAAAGAGCTTTTGCCGTTTTTCTGCGTTCGTTTATTTCGCACTCCTGACGCATTTCTTTCATCAATTCTTCTAATGCTTCGCACATACTACCCGTCTCTCCTTCTGTCTCTTTTAATTCTGATACTCGTTTTGACAAGATTTCACTATACATTTCATCTGCGTTCTTGCAATGCAGATCATGCATTAATCGTCCCAGGTCTGTGTCCTCGTTCTGAATTGAGGAGTTTACATATATGATATGTGCGCCATCTCCAAACATATCTCCCGTTTCTTCGATGACCCGATCTGCATGATAAATCGGCAGACCTTTTCCTGGTACGTCATCTCGTGTGATAAAGATCACGTAACTCTCCGGCAGCTCCTCATAATCCTGACCCGGATTTAATGTGTTCATATCCAGCAGGCCGCTGTGATAGCGTGCTCTTTTCGGCGATGCGCCTTCTGATTCCTGCTGGATTTCTACATTATATCTCTTATCTTTATCGTCCTTTGCCACGCAGTCAAGAATTGCTGATCTGCCCTGTAGATTCTTGTAATCCTTCTGGACAATGTGATCCACAACCTGCAGGTCCTTCATTTCCATTATGATACGCAGAATATATTCTGCACATTCGCGTTTCTTCAGTACATTTCGCATGAAGATATCATTCATGATCGTAAGTTCTTTTATTACGTCTTTGTATCTTATGTAGCGCTGTTCCAGTTCATTATCTGGAGCTATACCAGTGGTTCCCATTTCGATAACGTCCTCCATTCGTAATGATAAAATAATTTTGCAGTGTGTTTTATGTAATTTTTTATCAGCTTGAAATGTATTTTTTTAGAGTATTATCGGAATGTATTTTTAATTTTGGGTTTTTGTTTCAGAAAATTTTTGACCTCTGTGCAGATGAAGTTTTTTCTGTATCAACTCCTTGTTTATAGTACTTTATGTTCTTAATTTTAACAAGAATTATATTTCTGGTCAACGAAACTTTTTATAAAGTTAGGTAAATATTTGTTTCTACTTTTTTTATTTTTTGCCTTTTGTCCGGGGGATTTTTCGCCTGGGTGGCGTAAGAAGACCGTCAAGGGACGTCGCCCGTCCCCTGACAACCCCTGGGCTGGGTGTTGGACGGAAATTTTGTCGTGTGGGGTGCCCTTTGAAAAATTCTCCTGGTGTTTCAGGTCGGGAGATTTTCGTATGAATGGGATTCTGGGTTGCGCTGTGGCTCCTTGAGTCTTGGGTTTTGTATGGGGTAGGGTGTCCTGTGGACACGCAGATTGTTGGTTGGGACTGGGGATGGTTTGTATAGATCTGATTTCTATTGGTATCCGAATCCACAAAATTCCCATAAAAAAATGGCCCAAACCACAATCAAGTAGATTCAAGCCAACAAAAAAATCTTAATAAATAACTCTCAGCCAACTCACCACCTCCAAACAAGCACTCTCCCCTCACATCCAGAAGGTTAGCAACGCCGTGCTCTCCGGCATATGCGCCTTCCCCGCAGTACAAGTCACCGTGATCATGATCATTCCCTTAATATTCCCATGACTGCTCCGCGTAAACCGACACGTGCTCAGCGGGATTCTCACCTTATTCGCACGAAGATCAACTTCGCACAGCTGCCCATGATTCTCATACTTAAGGGACGAAAGCCACCCCGTCATATCCTTGCCATCGATCCGGGAAATGCCATGTACCGGACAGATCGTAAGCTCGAGCCAGCTTCCCCGGTTATTATTACGGATCACCGCAATATGCTCAAACCCCTGATGTGCCATGGAAAGGCGTGGGCCGCCGCCGGTACGGTTCACCTGATGAAGCGCGATCCCCACCTCATAATTTCCCTTTTCAAGGACTTTTTCCAGGAAATTCGGCGTAGAAGATTCCTGCGAGATCGTAGTATCTTTTTTTACCTGTGTATCACTTCTGGTGATAGACAGAAGAAGTTCATAATCGACATTTTCTATCAGCTGGCGAAGCGATTCCTGCCGGGATCCTTCGCTCACTCCCAGACGGGTCAGATAAGACTGCGTGGACTGCAGAATGCGCTCGTACATCCTGAGTGCACGGATGCCAGCCTCAGTAAAAGTATACTGTTCCGCAGATACCCATAATTTACACATTCCTTAAAAAAACGACTTACCGGACCGTGGCTCACACCACAGATATCAGCAACAGTCCCCACACAGCCACGCTTTTTTTCAATTTTTTCCAGAGTCATCAGATAGTTAATCTGAAGCAGTGAAGGATGGAGTAGATCTTTCATAGTTTATGTATATTCCTTTCCAGTAAAAAAACGAGCCAGTCTTACCATATATGAACATCCAGTTCCCTGCTGTTCCAGTCCACCGGTTCCTCGTCCTCATTCGCAAACGCGATCAGGGCATTTCCCTCGATAACAGGGTCCTGTCTCTGAATTGAAAATTCAAAAACATCAGAAGGAATGACAGGTTTCCCTTTATGCAGTTCCGCACGGATCCATTTTTGCTGATCTTTGTACCAGAGGCATCCCAGATCACTGTCTGGCTCCGGATTGATCTCAAGCTCAAACCAGCTTTTTTCTTCCTCGACATGAAGCCTGATATTCTGGGAAAAATCATGAAATTCCCGCGCGAACCTGCGGGGATACGTTTTTTCCATATAATAAATCCCCATCAAAAAAACATAGTCTCCAGGTGCATACCGATAACTCAGATCCGTATACCGCAAAACTCTCTCAAAAGTCTCTCCATAATTCACAAAATTGCAAACCTGCCGGACTGTCTCCTCGCTGACGATATGCTCCATACGGCAGGCATCTTCCCTAGCGGTTTCACTTCCCACACCGACAAACTGCAGAAACTGAGCAAAAGTCTCATGCCGATACCCACACTCCGCCCCCGTCAATAGCCCCGGCGCTTTTCGCGCCCAGCGAAACAGCCCTCCGCGTGGTCAGGAGGGGAGCGCGAGGGGAGAACGACCTTCGCAACTATGAGTGCCCTCCCCTCGCAAGGCTTTTCAAAGCCCTTGTCAGACTCAATAATATATCGTATATTATAACTAACACACAAAACTCGCCCGCCAGCGGCGGGCAAAAGGAGACCCCATTATGATAGATATACACAACATCAGCACCCACTGCACCCGTACCGAATTCGTCGGCACCACCGTCCTCGACACCATCGGCCTCGTCATCTCCGGCATAGATGACACCTTACTATCCACCATGAACATCAGCACCAAATACCACACCCTCGGTCTCTTCAGCTCCCGGACCGGAGCCGCCGGTCAGATCACCGCAATAGACGACGCAGTCAAAGCCACCAACACCGAAGTCCTCTCCATCGAATTTCCAAGAGACACCAAGGGCTGGGGCGGCCACGGCAATTACATCGTGATCGGCGGTAACGATGTTTCCGATGTACGCCACGCGATCGAACTCGCACTTGAACTCACGAAAAACAATGCCGGAGAGCTGTACATCAGCGACTCCGGACATCTTGAATTTACATTTTCCGCCAGCGCAGGCGCAGCCCTGCAAAAAGCTTTCCACGCTGTACCGGGACAGGCTTTCGGCTTCATGGCAGGATCCCCTGCTGCGATCGGCCTCGTCATGGCTGACACCGCAATGAAAGCTTCCGCCGTCAACATCGCCTGCTACATGCCCCCAAGCATCGGCACCAGCCACTCCAATGAGGTCATCCTCGGTATCTCCGGCGATGCCAGTGCTGTCAAAGCCGCCGTCCTCGAAGCCCGCCAGGTCGGCCTCGAACTCCTCATTGGCATGGGCAGCTACCCCGAAATCCCCGGTACACCGTACCTGTAAATCAAAAAAGCCCGCGCCCCACACCACTCATCCAACCGACAAGTGGTCCTGGGGTACAGGCTTTTTATTATATTCATTAATAATTGAATTTAGTTAAGCTGGTAAACATCTGCATACTGCAGTCCGAAGCTCAGTGCCTCGCTGTGGCTGCTGCAGTAGATATCTACGTGTCCGTATGGAGTTCCAAGGTCTTCTACGGTGTAAACGTTGCCGTTGATGAGAAGTTTGGTTCCGAACGGTACGCCTGCCATGGCTACGGTACGTCCTGCTACCGGCATGGTTCCGCTGGCTGTTGCGTTTCCTGCTGTTCCGCAGCAGATCGCACAGTTACAGTAAGCAGTCAGCTTGAAGTTTCCAAGGTAAGTTCCCTGACTGGAGTCAGAAGAAGAACTGCTGTCGCTGGAAGATGTATCGCTGCTGTCAGAAGAACTGTCAGAGCTTGTATCCTCGCTGGAATCATCTGTATAAGAATCATCACTGGAAGTATCCTCTGTTTCATCTGTATACTGGCTGTCATCATCGATAGTTCCTACATTATCATCCTCAGAATAATCATCGGAGCTGTCAGAAGAACTATCCTCTGTGTAGGAATCATCACTCTCATCATAGGACTCGTCCTCAGAGTAATCCTCGTCACTGGATGCATCCTCGCTGTAATCAGAAGAATCCTCACTGTAAGAATCCTCCTCATTTGCAGCTTCTGCTGCCGCTGCCTCGGCTGCTGCCTGAGCCGCTGCTTCCTCAGCTGCACGCTCCTGCTCAGCCTGCTCCATCAGGACTGCGATATCATTGTCTGCGTTGTTGACCTCTGCCATCAGAGCATTCGCTTCTTCCTGACTTGCGCTGATCTGATTTACATAGGAGCTGATGTTATCGCTTGTTGTAGCAACAAGGTTCTGAACCTCCTGCTGCTTGGAGCCTTTCTCTGCGAGCATAGTATTGATGGAAGCGGATTCCTCCTCGATCTTCTGCTGCTGATCGGCGATATTCTGCTGTGTTGCCTCGTATTTCTCAAGCATGTTTCTGTCGTATTTGGACAGCTCGGAAATGTTGTTTGCCTGATTCAGGAGCTCGGAAAGACTTCCTGCTGAGATCAGTGCCTCAAACATGGTTGTGCCGCCGTGCTCATATATGTACTGGATACGGTCGGACATTGCTTCCTTCTGCTTGATGGCTGCCTTCTTCGCACTGGCGAGTGCAACCTTGACTTTGTTTAACTCGTCCTCTTTCTCAGCGGCCTGTGTGCTTAACTGGGAAATGCTCTCTGTCAGTTCATTATATTGTGAATTCAGTTCTGACAGGTAGGATTCGAGTTCCTGTTTCTTGCTCTCCAGGCCACTGATGTTTGCCTGTGCCTGGTCAAGTCCTACCTGCGCTTCCTGCTTCTGAGCCTGTGCTGCGGCTATCTGATCTTCTGTAGAAGCGAATACGGTTGTTCCCATAGAAGCAGTCATTGCACATGTTATCAGCAGTGAAAGAACTTTCTTACTTTTCATATAAACACCTCATAACTTTTTTGTATCCTTAGTATAACACATTTTTTCATAAAATCAACACTTTTATTTAATTTTTGTAACATTCATGTAACATTTCAAATAAAAATCCCCGATTTTACCGCATATCCACTATATCTGTTACAAAAAAATTACACCGTAAAACCAGTCCGCCACTCTCTCCGCAGCACCACCCTAGGCAGATCTGTCATCAATTCTGCACAAAAAAACAGCCCGCCGGGATCTCTCCCAACAGGCTGGTGCAACTGGCATCTGTTATTCCGCCGCAGCTTCCTCCAGTTCCTCTCCGTCTTCCGTATTCAGAAGTTCCTGATATTTCTCCAGGATCAGAGACTGGATATGGTCTCTTGTCTGCGAATTGATCGGATGTGCGATATCACGGTATTCTCCGTCACTTGCCTTGCGGCTCGGCATTGCGATGAACAATCCCTTTTCTCCCTCGATCACCTTGATATCATGTACTACAAATTCATCATCTATTGTGATCGAAACGACCGCTTTCATCTTTCCTTCTTTTGCAATCTTTCTCACACGTACATCTGTAATATTCATTTGTTTGCTGCCCCTTTTATTTTTCATACGCACAGTTTGATTCTGTATTTATCTGCCACCATTACCAGCGACCTGATTATAATGCGTACCTTTCATTCTTTTCTACAATGATACGAACCTTGCCGTCCTCACCGGTGTAACAGGAATCTGCCCTGATCGTATCTCGGCTCTCAACGATGCTGTTCTCGATCCGGACATTATCGCCCAGATAAACATCATTGAGGATCACGGAATTCCTGATCACACAGTTGTTGCCTACGTAAACATCCTTGAACAGCACAGAATTCTCAACTGTACCATTGATGATGCATCCGCTTGCAACAAGACTGTTCTTTACGACTGCTCCCGGATTGTACTTCGCCGGTGGAAGGTCGTCGATCCTGGTCTTGATCGCCGGTTCCCGTTTGAAGAAATAGTTCCGGATCTCCGGCTGCAGGAATGCCATATTGGTCCGATAATATGCTTCCGCAGTGGAAATATTGCTCCAGTATGTATCTATCTTATAGCCGTAAATTCGTTTGAGGTTTTTGTAACGGATAAGGATATCATTTACAAAATCATGTCTGCCTTCCTGGGCAGCGCGCTCCAGAAGCTCGATCAGCTGGCGGCGCCTGATGACATAAATACCGGTAGAGATCGTATTGTAATTGGATACGATCGGTTTCTCTTCGAATTCTTCGATCCTGCATTCATCATTCATGCGGACCACGCCAAAACGCTCTACTTCACTCTGGTCCTTACATGTCGTACATACAACAGTGATGTCTGCACGTTTCGAAATATGGAAATCCAGAACCTTGTTGTAATCCATCTTGTAGATGCAGTCGCCGGATGCGATCACAACATACGGCTCATGGCTTTTCTTGAGGAAATCAATGTTCTGGTAAATGGCATCTGCTGTTCCCTGATACCACAGGCTGTTGTCCTTGGTGATCGTAGGGGTAAATACAAAAAGTCCTCCCTGCTTACGGCCGAAGTCCCACCATTTGGAGGAACTTAAGTGTTCGTTGAGGGATCTTGCGTTGTACTGGGTCAGTACGGCAACTTTCTGTACGTGTGAATTTGCCATATTGCTCAGTGCGAAATCTATACTGCGGTAACTTCCGGCTACCGGCATTGCTGCGATTGCTCTCTTGTCCGACAATTCCCGCATACGGCTGTTGTTGCCGCCTGCAAGGATAATCCCGATTGCCTTCATGACTGCTCACCATCCTTTGCTTTGATCACCTGTCCACTCTCAAGAATTCCGTTCGGATAATCCTCCGCTGCAGTAATTCCTGAAATTGCAGTGTTTCTTCCTATCTTAACATTGTCCGGTATGACGCTCTGCTCTCCGATCGTAGCAAGTCCGAACGCATAAACTGCAGGCTTGAGGACGTTCTTCGCCTCTTCTCCGCATCCAATGATAACGTTATCGCCAACGGTGACATCCTCTGCTATGATCGCCTTGTCCAGAACGGAGTTCTCTCCTATTACAGTGTTCCTCATAATGATGGAATCCTTCACAACCGTTCCCTTGCCGATCACGACATTCGGTCCGATGACGGAATGATAGACCTCTCCGTAGATCTCCGTGCCCTCGCCGATCAGACAGCAGTCTGTCACTGCATCCGCTGCGATATACTGAGGCGGGATAATATCTCCCTTGGTATAGATCCGCCAGTATTCTTCATAAAGATTGAACTCCGGAACAATGTCGATCAGTTCCATATTGGCTTCCCAATAAGATCCCAGAGTTCCAACATCCTTCCAGTATCCACTGTATTCGTAGGCAAAAAGTCTCTGCCCCTTGTCCTTACAATAAGGAAGGATATGCTTGCCAAAGTCACAGTTGCTCTGTGCCTTAAGTGCGATCAGAGCCTCCTTCAGCACAGGCCAGCTAAATATGTAAATTCCCATAGAAGCCAGATTGCTGCTCGGCTTCTCCGGTTTCTCCTCGAATTCCTTCACACGTCCTGTCTCGTCAGTCACCATGATGCCGAAACGGCTTGCTTCCTCCATAGGGACAGGCATACATGCAATTGTGATATCCGCTTTGTTTGCCTTGTGGAAATTTAGCATGATCTCATAGTCCATCTTGTAGATGTGGTCGCCGGAAAGAATCAGCACATAATCCGGATTATACTGCTCCATGTAATCGAGATTCTGGAAAATCGCATTTGCTGTTCCGGTGTACCATTCGCTGTTGTCGCTCCTCTCATATGGAGGCAATACGGTCACACCGCCCTCATTCCTGTCCAGATCCCACGGGATTCCGATTCCGATATGTGTATTCAGACGCAATGGCTGATACTGCGTCAAAACGCCCACTGTGTCAATGCCTGAATTAATACAGTTACTCAGCGGAAAATCAATGATACGATATTTTCCCCCAAAGGCGACCGCTGGTTTCGCTACCTTAGCTGTCAATACTCCAAGTCTGCTGCCCTGACCGCCAGCCAGCAGCATGGCGATCATCTCTTTCTTAATCATGCACTCACCTCTTGTTTTGTTTGATTTTTTAATTATACCATACTCATCAAGATTAGTGAACATTATTTACAATTTTTTTGTGCAAACTTTGTGTTTTTTATATTTATTGCACACGTTTTTTGTGTTACAAAAAAACATCACATTACTTTTTATGTGAGTTTTGCACAATTTTTCGACATTTTATTGTATATTTTTTCATCCATCAAACTTAGACTTTTCATTTCCACCCTCAAGGGGTATAATATTAGCGTAACTGTTTCGTATTTTCACAGTTAATAAATTAAGGAGATTATCATTATGTATCAGATAGACTTTCATAAACCGATCGCCATCCATTTCATTGGTATTGGCGGAATCAGCATGAGCGGACTGGCTGAGGTCCTTCTGGAAGAGGGATTCACCATCTCCGGCTCTGACGCGAAGAAAAGCCCGCTGACCACTCTTCTCGAGAAAAAAGGGGCTACCCTCTACTACGGACAGCGTGCTTCCAACATCAAGGACTCTGTTGACGTTGTTGTTTACACAGCAGCCATCCATCCGGACAACCCGGAATTCGCCTGTGCAAAGGAGAAAGGCATCCCGATGCTCACCAGAGCGCAGCTTCTCGGACAGATCATGCGCAATTACGACACCCCGATCGCAGTATCTGGAACTCATGGCAAGACTACCACAACTTCCATGATCTCCCACATTCTGCTCAAAGGTGAATGCGACCCGACCATCAGTGTCGGCGGTATCCTTCCGACGATCGGCGGAAATATCCGTGTCGGTCAGTCAGAGACTTTCCTCACCGAAGCCTGCGAGTACACCAACAGCTTCCTGAGCTTTTTCCCGAAGATCAGCATCATCCTGAACATGGATGCGGATCATCTGGATTTCTTCAAGGATATCGATGACATCCGTCATTCTTTCCGTAAGTTTGCAGAACTTCTTCCGGCAGACGGTGCACTCATCATCAACGCAGATACTCCGAAATACGAGGAGATCGCGAAGGATCTTCCATGCAAAGTCATCACCTACAGTCTTGAGAAAGAAGCCGACTACACAGCCGACAATATCACATACGATGAATTCGGACATGCCACTTTCCGCGTACTCCATAACGGTGAGCCGATCGGAACCTGCACTCTCCGCGTTCCGGGAATCCACAATGTTTCCAATGCACTGGCATCCATCGCCTGCGGACAGCTTCTGGAACTTTCCAACGAAGTGATCTTTGAGGGACTTAAGGACTTCACAGGAACAGACCGCCGTTTCCAGTACAAGGGACAAATCGGCGGCGTTACGATCATCGATGATTATGCACATCATCCGACAGAGATCGAGGCAACTCTCCATGCAGCAAAGAATTATCCACACAAAAAGATCTGGTGTGTTTTCCAGCCGCATACTTATACACGTACCAAGGCTCTGCTTCCGGAATTTGCCAAGGCTCTTTCCCTGGCAGATCATGTCGTTCTTGCTGATATTTATGCAGCCAGAGAGACTGATAACCTCGGAATTTCCTCCGCAAACCTGCAGGAACTGATCTCTGAGATCGGTACTCCGTGCGAATATTTCCCGACTTTCGACGAAATCGAGAACTTTTTGCTTGAAAATTGTACACAGGGTGACCTGTTGATAACTATGGGGGCCGGAGACGTTGTAAATATTGGAGAACAGCTCCTCGGCAAGTAAGTTATCCACATTATCCACATGCTTATACACATTTTGGACGGTGTATAGCATGTGGATTTTTATTGCCCTGGAGTGTTTACATAAGTGTATGTGGAAACCTGCAAAAATGCGCTGATTTGCACGTTTTATCGACATTCATCATGGTTGCAGATAATTTTATCCCGATTTCACTTTCCACATTATCCACATTATCCACATTTTAGTGTGGAAATCTTTTACCGAAAAATACCCTATTCTCTTTTGAAAAAGGTTGTGCTATAATCCAATTGTTCCAGACTGCCGCTGTTTCGGCGGCATTTAACCGGAATTTTTTCTTGGAAAGTGAGCGATATTTCATGGCAATGATCACCTTACAAAACTCCTCCATGACGGAGGTCACGATCTTATCGAACACATTTATCGACAATTATATGCCGGAGGCAAACGGGGAATTCGTCAAAGTGTATATCTATCTTTTGCGTTCACTCTCCAATGCTCCGGTTTCTTTCAGTCTGGAGCAGATGGCAGACCGTCTACTGTGCACAGAGAGGGACATCCTCCGTGCGCTGAAATACTGGGCAAAGCAGGAGCTCCTTGTCCTTGATTTCACAGACAGTGATAAACTCTGCGGGATTGCACTGCTCTCTCCGGATAAACATACGGAGAATGCGTCTTCTGTCTCTGCTTCTGTGGAGACCGTTTCCACCGTAGAACAGCCGGCCATTCAGACTGCATCAGCTCCTTCCGCCGCTGTGGAACCTTCTGTTCCCACTGGCAAAGCTTCTTCTGACAAGAAGCAGGAACTGACCCCTGAGCGTATCCGCGAGCTGAAGCAGAATGAGGAGATCATCCAGATCCTTTATATCGCAGAACAGTACCTCGGCAAGACGCTCTCCCCTACGGAGAGCCAGAAGCTGCTCTTCTTTTATGACGGGCTTGGCTTAAGCGCGGATCTGATCGAGTATCTTCTTGAATACTGCGTCAGCCACAATCACAAGAGCATCCGTTACATTGAGAAGGTTGCCATTGCCTGGGCTGAGGAAGGCATCACTACTGTCGAGCAGGCGAAGCGTTCCAATTCACGTTATAATAAGGAATATTTTACGATTCTCAAGGCGCTGGGGATCACGAACCGTAACCCGGTTGAGACAGAGATCACGCTTATGGATACCTGGCTCAAGACGTATTGTTTTTCCATGGAGATCATCCAGGAGGCATGTAACCGTACCGTTCTCCAGACCGGACAGGCAAGTTTCCAGTATACGGACAAGATCCTCGAGGGCTGGAAGAAGAAAGAAGTCAAAACTCTGGACGACATCCGTTCTCTGGATGATGAGCACCAGAAACGCCGCCAGAGCAAGAAGGCTGCCTCCAGGAAACCGGCCGCACCTGCTTCCAATAACCGTTTTAACAATTTCGAACAGAGAGAATATGATTTCAGCGAATATGAGAAGCATCTGCTGAATCAGTAAGCTTTTTACACATAAGGAGGAAAGCGTGGCTTTACAGAATTTTCAATATGATACCATCATGAGAGAATATAGCCGCCGTCAGTCAGAGGTCCAGCGTGCCCTCGAGGAGCGGCGCAAAGAAGCGTATACACGAGTTCCCAGACTCCTGGAAATCGACCAGGAAGTCGCGTCTTTGAGTGCCCGTAAGGCCCGTGCATTGCTTCTCGGACAGCCGGCTTCCATCGAGGAACTGCGCGAGGAGGTTGCTGCGCTTGCCAATGAGCGGATCTCTCTTCTCAAGGCAAACGGGTTTCCTGCGGATTACCTGAAACCGCATTATTTCTGCCGTGAATGTCAGGATACAGGATATACTAACGGCCACCGCAAATGCGCCTGTTTCAAAAAAGCAGAGATCGAGCTTCTTTATACACAGTCAAATCTTACAGAGATTCTCAAAAAAGAAAATTTTGAGCACTTTTCTTTTGACTGGTATTCTGATACAATAAAAAATGAAGCAACAGGATTAACTGCCCGCCAGACAGCACAGCGGGCTTACGATACCGCCTGGAACTTTGTGCAGGATTTTGACTCCCGCTTCCAGAATCTGTTTTTCTATGGCAGCACCGGTGTAGGCAAGACTTTTCTTTCCCACTGTATCGCCAATGCACTTCTGGAGAGTTCTCACTGTGTTTTGTATTTTTCTGCGTTTGATCTGTTTGACAGCATGGCTCAGACAGCTTTTTCCAGAAAATCCGAAACCGACCCCGGCGAAAATTTTATCCTGGACTGTGATCTACTGATCATTGATGATCTGGGTACGGAGCTGACCAACAGCTTTGTGTCCTCGCAGTTATTTTTGTGCATCAACGAGCGTATTGCCCGGCGTAAATCCACGGTCATTTCAACGAATCTGACGCTTGAGGATTTCTCAGCCACGTATTCCGAGAGAACTTTTTCCCGGATCGCGAGCAACTATCAGATGTTGAAACTGATCGGCAAAGACATCCGAATACAGAAAATATTTTTAGGAGGAAAATAAAGATGGCACAGTTAAACAACAAGGAACTGACTACACTTCCAGTAGGAAGACTGGGACTCATCCCTCTGGAAAGCTGTCGTCCCCTTGGCGAAAAGGTCAATGAATGGCTTGTTAAATGGAGAAACGAAAGAGACCACGCAGAAATGCAGTCCTTCGCATTTGAAGGATATCAGCGCGATTCTTACATTGTCGATGTCAAAACTCCTCGTTTTGGCTCCGGTGAAGGTAAGGGTGAGGTCAATGAATCTGTTCGTGGTGATGATATCTATCTTATGGTAGATGTAACCAACTACAGCCTGACTTACCGTATCAGCGGATTCACCAACCTGATGTCTCCGGACGACCATTTTCAGGATCTGAAACGTGTGATTGCAGCGATCGGCGGCAAAGCACGCCGTGTCAATGTCATCATGCCGTACCTTTATGAGAGCCGCCAGAGCAAACGTACTGGCCGTGAATCTCTGGACTGTGCATCTGCACTCCAGGAACTGACCGGAATGGGCGTAGAGAACATCATCACTTTTGACGCACATGATGCGCGTGTACAGAATGCTACTCCGCTTCATGGTTTTGAGACCATCCAGCCGGCTTATCAGTTCATTAAGGCTCTTCTTAAGAACGAAGAGGGACTTCATATCGACAATGACCATTTCATGATCATCAGCCCGGATGAAGGAAGTATGAGAAGAGCGATCTACCTTGCCAACGTCCTCGGTGTTGACATGGGTATGTACTACCGCAGACTGGACTACACCCGCAAGGTAAACGGCCGTCATCCGATCGCAGCTTACGAGTTTCTTGGACCGAAGCTCGAGGGCAAGGACGTTATCCTGATCGACGATATGATCTCCTCCGGATACAGTATCCTTGAGATCGCATCTCTCCTCAAGAAACGTGGTGCAGGCAGGATCTATATCTGCACAACCTTCGGCTTCTTTACAGACGGACTTGAGAAGTTTGACGATGCTGCAAGAAACGGAATCTTTGATAAGCTTCTGACCACCAACCTGATCTATCAGACTCCGGAACTTCTTGCGAAGCCATACTACATCAGCTGTGATATGAGTAAGTATATCGCCCTGATCATCGACACTCTGAACCATGATATGTCTGTCAGCCACCTGCTGAACCCGGCAGACAGGATCAAGCGCTGCGTGTCCAATTATATGGCTCAGTATGACGAGAAATAATATCTGATTACATTTTTTCTTCCATAATAAATACCCCGCGGGGAGGATGTTTCTTGCATCTTCTCTGCGGGGTATTTGAATTTATAAGTATATTAGTTCTGATCTCCTGCAAGCTTCTGGATCGTGGACATTGCCAGATTAAGGGAATCGATCTCTATCTCCTCTGCGATCGGAAGGTATGTATAGTCTTCGACTTCCTGGTACTCTTCCATCAGGTTTGACAGGCTGATCTCCTTTTCTTTGATTGCTTCATCGAGATCATCTTTGCCGGACTGTAAGCGGTCCTGACGCGCAAGGAAACGCTTCTTGACTCTCCGACGCTTCTCAAGCTCACGGATGGTTTTCATATTGAAAAAGCCTTCCAGCAGCACGAGGCAGATTCCGGCTGCGGCTGCTACCAGTGCCAGCATCGTTTCTTTGAAATGTACGCCAAGAATGAGTGCACCTGCCAGAAACAGAATCAATGTTACACAGATTCCGGCTGCCTGTATCTGATTTCTGCGTTCCAGCTGTTGAATACGTTCTTCCGAAAATCCCTCTCCGTGACCTCCATCCAGTCTGCGTAAAGAATCCTCCTGCGCGCGCATTTCAATTCTCTCTTCCTCCAGTTCATGAAGTTCCCTGTTCATATGGTCAATAGAGGTACGGATCTTCTGTTTCTCAGCAAGATTCTCTTTCTTCCGGCGTTCTACCTGCACCTGATAACCCTTGCGGGACATCTTGAGCATCTGTAAAATGCGTCCGAGATCCTTCTGTTCTGCGTCCTGCATAACACGCCCGTTTACAAGCACAGAAGCATTCAAAAGGGACTGCAGGCCGTGATAAAGTGCCTTGTCCTCTACGACAGGTCTGCTGCCGCTATCTGCAAACTGTTCGATATAGTCCCCGATCAGGGTTCCCTTATATTGTTCGTGCAGTTTCTCAAGATCATATGCCGGACGGGACTCGTCCAGAACTTCCACGATATTTCCCATTGTTTTGAGGCGTTCTGCGAGAAGAAGGCTTCCCGGGGAGCGGGTTCCCTGTATGATGATACGGTAGATATTTTTTCCGCCACGCTTCATGATCTCGTTACGCAGCATTTCCTCCAACGTATGCTGTGTAGAACCTTCTTTGACTGTCAGAAGAAGATTCTGGTAAGAACGGCTGGCAAACGGTACGAAGTGCGTCCTTACTTTACCTTCACCGTAGGTTCCTTCTATATATCCATGCTCTCCCAGGTCATTCCTGTCGATCGGCTCCAGCGCACCGGAATACAGCATCCAGTCCTTGAACGGTGCCTGCTGCTGGTGCTTATGTCCAAGTGCAATATAATCAAATCCACCGTCTGCCAGTTTACGGAAATCCATCGGGATATGCTCAGTATCTCCACCATGCGCCATCAGAACGTGAAATCCTCTTTTATCGGATTTCTTCCAGCCATCATAAAGTGCTTCGTGAATCTCCTTATGTTCGTAACTCAGACCATATACATAGACGTTTTTCTCCGGAATCTCAATACAGGTATGGCTCTCTCCGTCAAAAAATGATACATTCTGATTCCATTTGAATGTCCGGTAGAAAGAATCCTTCCTCATATAATCGCTGTCTCCGGCCATAAGAAAGACTCTGGTCTGACTGATCGTGCCAAAAAGGTCATTTATCTCTCTCAGTTCGCTTAGAAGAGGCTGTCGATGAAAGAGATCTCCGGCTATAAACAGCAAATCCACCGGGCTCTTGCGTATTGTCGCAATCACCCGGCGGAAAGTTTCCCAGATTTCTTCTTCCCGCTCGCGACTCCACGGGCAGCCTCGATCCGGCACTGCCCCCAGGTGTACATCTGCAAGATGAATAAATCTTATCATTTAATTACTACTCCTTATAAATCACAGTTATTTACAGTTCTCGGGAACGGGATCACGTCACGGATGTTGCCCATTCCTGTCAGATACATTACACAGCGTTCGAATCCAAGTCCGTATCCGGAATGACGGGTAGAACCGTATTTACGGAGATCCATGTAGAACTGATAATCCTCGGCTTTGAGTCCGAGTTCATCCATACGGGATTTCAGTTTCTCGTAGTCGTCCTCTCTCTCGCTTCCTCCGATGATCTCTCCGATTCCAGGAACAAGGCAGTCCATAGCTGCAACGGTCTTGCCGTCGTCATTCAGTTTCATGTAGAATGCTTTGATCTCCTTCGGATAATCTGTAACGAATACAGGTTTCTTAAAGATCTGCTCTGTCAGATAGCGCTCATGCTCTGTCTGAAGGTCGCATCCCCAGAATACTTTGTAGTCGAATTTGTCGTTGTTTTTCTCAAGAAGCTCAATTGCTTCTGTGTAGGTTACATGACCGAATTCGGAATTTACTACGTGGTTCAGACGATCCAGAAGTCCCTTGTCGATGAAGGAATTGAAGAAGTTCATTTCTTCCGGAGCGTTCTCAAGTACATAACGGATCACGTATTTGAGCATTGCTTCTGCGAGATCCATGTTGTCGTTGAGGTCTGCAAATGCACACTCTGGCTCGATCATCCAGAACTCAGCAGCATGACGTGTGGTGTTGGAGTTCTCTGCACGGAAGGTCGGTCCGAAGGTGTAGATGTTGCGGAATGCCTGTGCATAAGTCTCGCCGTTGAGCTGTCCGCTTACAGTGAGGTTTGTCTCCTTGCCAAAGAAGTCCTTGCTGTAGTCTACAGTTCCGTCCTCGTTCAGCGGCGGGTTCTTCATATCCAGTGTGGTTACCTGGAACATCTCTCCTGCACCCTCACAGTCGCTTCCTGTGATCAGTGGTGTATGAACGTAAACAAATCCTCTCTCCTGGAAGAATTTGTGGATCGCATAAGCGCACAGGGAACGTACACGGAATACTGCCTGGAAAGTGTTTGTTCTCGGTCTTAAGTGTGTCATGGTTCTTAAGTATTCAAGAGTATGGCGTTTCTTCTGAAGCGGGTAGTCCGGTGCGGATGCGCCTTCTACCTGTACTTCCTCTGCCTGGATCTCAAACGGCTGCTTTGCTTCCGGTGTCGGAACGAGGGTTCCTTTGACGATGATGGCAGCACCTACGTTTAATTTGCTGATCTCAGCAAAATTCTCCATGGTGTCGTGATATACGATCTGAAGTGTCTCGAAATAGGTTCCGTCATGAAGGACGATGAATCCAAATGCTTTGGAACCACGGACGCTGCGGACCCAGCCTCCTACTGTCACTTCCTGGTTCATATATTGTTCTCTGTTTTTGTAAATTTCTCTTACAGTTGTAAGCTTCATAATCTGTTTCCTCTCTGTCTTTCATTTCTCATCCAATTGATTTCTAGTATAGACTATTCGTCTGATTCCTGCAAGGAGTAAATATGAGAGATTACGGGATTTCTTATGATTCCCAGAGAAGAGTATCTGTAAGTTTATATCCGTCTGTCATATCGTAAGAACTGATGCCGTTTTCTGTAACAAGATAAAACGTATCTGAAATATAAATGCCTCTCATGGTGCGGTATTCCGTATTGGTGAGTGCATCGTCAAACAGACCGCTCTGTGTGATGTTCAGGTATGCTCCCGGAACAAAACCGTCTTCTTCGCTGTAGGAAAGAAGTCCGTAGTAATACTGTTCTTCTGTGTGGTAGTAGTCTCCTGTGCCGCTGTTCTTATACAGTCCGTAGGCAAAACCGAAGAGGTTTTTGTCCGGGGATGCCAGGATCGCGCGGTAATTGGAAAGCGCATCGCAGATGGATACATTCTTGAGAACAATGCGGTCAATCTCTTTGACATCGGAAGGATCTGTGATGTCGAACATAGAGCATTTCAGCCCTTCGATGCTGCCTGTGTCGGGATCTGTCTCCCAGCCGATACCGAGCAGCTTGTTTTCTCCGTAGAAATGGAGGTATTCGGAGAAGCCGGTGATCTTGAGTTCGCCGATGATCTTCGGTTTCGTCGGGTCAGAAAGATCTGCTGAAAACAGCGGGTCTGTGTTTCTGTAGGTGACAAAGTATCCGGTATCTCCCATGAAACGGGCAGACTTGATCTCTTCGTTATCGGCAAGGTTCTCGATCTTGCCAATGGTTTTCATGTCTGCATCAAGGATATAAAGTCCGTTGGTTCTGGTATATTCGCTGTAATCTTTGTTCCAGCCTGCGGTTGTTGTAACCAGGCGGAGGTTTCCGTTATATTCATCCATGGAAAAACTATTGTTGAGTTCTCCGGATACGGAACCGGTGCTTCCTTCTGTAAAAAAGCCATCCTCATAACCGATGCGGACGATCTCCGTGCGCGGTTTCGTGTCGGATGCGGTCCAGTCGGAAACAGCAGAATAGATGTTGGATTCGCTTACGTAAAAAGTCTCTGCGCCGCTGACAACTGCCATGCTGTCTGTGACCTGATCCGGGTTCTCATCGGAGACGGAGGATGCTACCAGATAGTTTTTGCCGTCATAGGTGTAGTCTGTTGTTTCTTCGGCTGCCGGCAGGTAGATGTGGTCGTATGCGATGTACTCGTCATCAATCCTCGGAATATATTTTACTTTTGCATCGACCCCGTCTGTGGTGTCCGGGGAGTAGGAAGTAAAGAGATAAAGATTCCCTCCATTTCTTCTGGAAGAAAGGTATGTGCCGTCCTGCTGGCAGGTTCCTGTCTGTTTCGGATTCTCACGGTCGGAAATGTCATAGGTGTCGATGGAGACCGTTGTCACCGGGACGCTGTAGCTGGCGCGGACGGTGTTGGTGTCGGTGTTATCTGTTTCGCTGTCTTTATCGGTGTTCTTATTAGCTTTACTGTCGCTGTTATTCTGTGCGTTGGTTTCCTGGTCGCCGCTGTCAGATGAAGAAAGGTTGATATCTCCTTTATAAGTAATATATGTCTCCTGCTGGCGGATCACCTGGAGGCTGTCGCCGTTTAAATACATTTCCATATAATCGGCATTACGGTCGCCGGAGATCTCGCTGACCAGTTTCATGGAAACGGCATCTACGATACGGATATCACCCCTGCTGTTCATCGCATAGATGTAGGTCCCGTCTGTCTTGACAATGTCTGCCTCGTCAACGTTTTCTTCCTGTGTATTGGTTGTTGAATGGTCGGTGGATTCCTGCGATTCATCATAGGTAAAACCGGAGTCAATATCAGACGGATACATTGCCGCGGAGGAGTCTTCCGTGGCAACAGCATCTGCGGTGCTTTCGCTTACCATATCTGTCTCTGCATCAGATGAATACAATTCAATTCCTCGTGCACCGTCTGCTGCGTTCCAGTTGTTGCTGTCGCTCTGCCATTTGTGCAGGATCTCATATAAAGATTCATAGCTCTCAGCATGTGCGAGACCTGTGATTGGAGGTGTGGCGATTTTTTCCTTACCATCAGCCTTGCTGTCCTGCTGCCCGGTGCTTGATATATCTGTTTCATCTGTTGTTTCTGTTACATTTGATGTATCCGATTTCAGGGCTGCCTCATCTGCCTGTAATTCTTCCCCCTGCTCTGCGCTTTCCTGACTCTCATCTGCGCTCGCAGTTTCTTCCTGTGCAGCCTGCTTCTTCGCTTCCTCGATCTGTTTCTTCGTCTCCGGATCTTTCATGAGCCGCGGTGCCACGCCAAACGCCGCCGCTCCCAGCACAACGACCGCTGCCGCCGCTATCATATACTTTTTATTGATAACCGGCATCTTACGTTCCGGCTGCTCCTCCTGCACCGGCTCCCTGCGGATCGAACTTTTCCACTCCGGGATCTCCTCCTCACCAGAGTTATCCACCGGCGGTGTCGCCTGCATACGCTGGTCTGTGGATTTCTTCTCAAACTTTGGCTGTTTCTGCTTCTTATCTTCTGGTTTGTTCAGATCATCTTTCATAAAGTCACCTCTCCTCATGATTTCTGTTACTGCTTCGCCCTGTTTCCGTTATTATAAGTTTACCCTGTGCCATTTATTTATATTAGTGCTATTGTACCATATCATTCCCGCTTATCTGTAAAATTTTTTTGTTAAAAGAATATAAACAAAAGGGACCTCAGCCTGTCACAGCCGAAGTCCCTCTCGTGGAAACTGTTATACTAGTGTTCTTATAAAGTTTCGATAAATCTCATAAATGCCTCTCTGCCTTCCGGTGTGCATTTGTAGACGCCGGCATCTTCGAGAACATGGGTGAAGACGATCCCAACTTCTTTCTGAAGGATCTCATGAACGTTGTCCTTGTTGATGTTGTCATATTTCGGCAGGAATTCTGCTGCCCAGGCAGCGTGTTTCTCGATTTTTTCGTTGGAAGCGATATCCTTGCCTTCGAGAATGTATTCCTCGAGAAGTTCCAGCTCTTCTTTCAGTCTCGCCGGAAGAACTGCAAGTCCCATAACCTCGATCAGACCAATGTTTTCTTTCTTGATGTGATGATACTGAGCATGCGGATGATAAACACCAAGAGGATGCTCCTCTGTTGTGATATTGTTTCTCAGTGTCAGGTCAAGTTCATACATATCGCCGACTTTACGCGCGATCGGAGTGATCGTATTATGCGGCTCTCCATCTGTCTCTGCAAAAACAAATGCCGCTTCATCGGTGTATCCTCTCCATACTTCCAGCACATGAGTCGCAAGATCCACCAGACGGTCAGAATCTTTGTGGCGGATACGAAGTACAGATAACGGCCATTTCACGATTCCAGCTTCCACATCCTCAAATCCCGGAATGGTCACATGTTTCTCGATCGGAGCTTTTGCCATGGCGAAAGTGTAATGTCCACCCTGGAAATGGTCATGGCTCAGGATAGAACCGCCAACGATCGGAAGGTCTGCATTGGAACCAAGGAAATAATGCGGGAAAAGTTTCACAAAATCAAACAGCTTGATAAACGCATTTCTCTCGATCTTCATCGGTGTATGCTGGCTGTTGAATACGATGCAGTGCTCATTGTAATATACATATGGAGAATACTGGAATCCCCACGGTGTATCGTTGATCGTGATCGGAATGATCCTGTGGTTCTGTCTTGCCGGATGGTTTACACGGCCTGCATATCCCTCATTTTCCGGGCACAGAAGGCATTTCGGATAACTGCTTGCCTTGGCATTCTTTGCTGCAGCGATCGCCTTAGGATCCTTCTCCGGCTTGGAAAGGTTGATGGTGATGTCGATATCTCCGTATGGGCTCTTAACTTTCCATTTCTGGTCTTTCTTAACACGATAGCGGCGGATATAGTTGCTGTCCTGGCTCAGTTTGTAGAAATAATCCGTTGCTTCCTGCGGGTTCTTCTCATATCTGTCCCAGAACTCCTTCTGAACCTGTGCCGGACGCGGCATCAGGCAGTTCATAAGTCTTGTATCAAAAAGATCACGGTAGACAACACTGTCCTCGATCAGACCTCTTTTGACCGCCTCATCCAGAAGCTCGTTCAAAGTTTCTTCCAAATCTACATCAGCAGCTTTTTCTTCCGGTTCCACGAATTCATCCTCATGAAAAACATCAAGAAGAAGGTTGATCGTGTAACTGCGCTCACATTCTGGTGTAAGTCCTGACTCAATTCCATACTGTACAAGTTTTGCAATACTGTTACTTAACATATGTGTTGTCCCCCTGTCATTTTGTGGTGTTTTTTAACAACTTGTTTCCATTTATTTCTGATCAAGATACGTGATAAACACATTTCCTGCACTCTGGAACAGTGCTGTACTGTCATTCATTCCATATGGCTTCACTTCTCCTGTAGACGGATCGAGCAAATAGGTATTGTACTGATCATATCCAACGATCACAACACTGGAATCTGCACCGGTCTTGGCGATCACGGCACGCTGTGCACTGACCTCGTAAAGCACATTTTCCAGAGAGCATCCACTGAGATTGACAACCTTTGCACTGTCACCCAGACCATTCTGAAGATTCTGAACATCCAGAGAAGCTGTCCGGATGATTTCCGGAATGTCCGTAGTATTCAGGGTAAGCTGTGTCTTCATATTTCCACGCTCCCATACATACTGCTGTGCACGGTTCAAAACAACTCCTGTCTGTTTGTCAGCACGCTGGACTGCTTTTGCCGGATCTGTCCAGACACTGTCCAGACCGCCTCTGGCATATACATAATAAACTTCCTCTGTGGAACTCTTGTCCACCTGGATATCTACAGTCTTCTCACCGACGCTGCTCACCTTCGCATAAAGAACCAGCGGCTCCTCTGCTGACGGTGAATCATCAAACGTAAGCCGGACGATCACACCCTGGCGGGTTGAGTTTGTCTGCTCCGCACTTGTCAGATCCGTTGAAGTCGTGTTGTTGTTCATGATATTGTCTTTTTTGACAGCTTTGTAAATATCGCCGTTTTTCTGCAAAAGATTAAATTCCATCAGCGTCGATCCAACCGTCACACCTGCCACATACAGTCCATCCTGGTGATACTCCTTCTTTACCGTGCCGTCAAAGCCTTCGATACGGAAAGTCGAAATCCCATCTATATCGTAGCCGTTCGCATTCGGCAGTGTATCTCCATCCAGAACGATTCCATAAATGATATCCTCATTCATAAAACCAAGAAGAACCAGTTTCTGTGCTGTCTCCGGAGCGATCATCCGGGTTTCCATGGTATCAAAATCAATCATTTCGATCTGACCTGCCTGATCCCCGCTCTTAATCTTCCATGCTGCATGTGCATTTGTTGCAGAAACTCCGAAGTCATCACTGTCAATGTGATCACCCAGAACTTCATAGGTATTTTCATTAATGTTAATGCTATAGAGATTTCCCGAAATCAGAAGGAATAACTGGTCATTCTGGTTTACATAAGATAATGTTCCAAGATCTTCTTTCAGGAATTCATAAGACTCCGTACACGGAATAAATACCTGCTCTTCAATCACACTCTTGTCGTTGTTGTAGTGGTAAATTCCGACACCGCTGTAGCCCTCATGCGCTCCGCGGTTCATATATCCATAAACCATGAAATCAACATCGCCGTTGTCCGCGACATCCAGAATCGTGATATCATGCTCTACCCGCGCGTCACGAAAATCACTGTTTTCATTCTTGCGGAAGGTAAAAATCTCCACAAACTTACCGGTATCCGGTGCGTAGCTCCACAGATCTCCATTCTGCGTAAATGCAGTCACACTTCCCTCTTCGTTCGTCATGTAATCCACATTTTTGCTCCGAACTCCCAGAATAAGCCCACTGTTACTGATCACAGAACGCGACGGGGCAAAAACCTGCGTTGCAGAACGCTCAAAATCCAGAAGGCGGATTCTTGTCTCGTCATATCGCATTCTGTAAAAATCTGTTACAAGATAATATTCGGCGTTTCCATTTTCATCCGGTGCCGTGATCTCATATTCAACAGAAATACTGGCTGTTGTTTCATTGATATCCTTGATGATCGGAATTCCCGCCTTGGATAACTGCGGATTCAGATTTCCCCAGATGATATCAGCAAGCGGTGAATTGATATTCAGCCCGGCAAAATTCCTCGAAGAAGCACTGTCTGACGTTTCCATATAAGCTGCCAGATTATCTGCCTGGTCTTTATCGAGGCTCATCTGTACGAAGTCACTCGCAAATTTCGCATACTGCTCGGTATACGTTGCAGATCTGGAAACTACCCTTGTATAGTAATAGACATCACCATGATTCGTCGAAAGCGTGATCTGAAAAGAATATTCCTGATTCATCAGAAGCCCGGAAGAAATCTCGATCTCTGTCCTTAAATATCCGTCAGAACCTGTCTCCAGGTTCTTGATCGTGCGGTTTTCCATGACCTTGCTTCCATCAGAAGTCCGGATCTCGTAAGAAAGATTTCTGACTTTCGCATCATATGGATTTACTGCAAGTGTTAATTTCTTTGTCGTATCCAGAGGTGTTACGCTGTCCCTGACAAAATCCGTCTCCATAGGCTGTTTATATCCGTACATGCGGTTCGTGAGTGTATCTCCGAACTGCACCATTACCTCCGGTAAGGTGGAATCATTCATATCTGAACGGTCATCGGTTGTCTCACTGTTCATAAGAAATGAGGTTCCTGCCACTCCAAGCACAAACACAACAAGAAGGATCAAAAACCGTTTGAGAAAATTTTTCATGGTTTTTGTGCTCCCTTCTCTGTCTGGATGCCCTGCGGATAGAGAAGTTTCTCAAGTATGAGATCTGCGTGAAGTGCCTCTGTCATCTCTGCAAGGCTGTCTGTGGACTGTTTCTTACCGGTCTTGACCGCACGGATCAGAAGATTCTTCGGCGTGTGCTCCATATCGATGAACTCAAGGATCTGTGTACGGTACCCCTTCGATTCAAGAAGTTCCGCGCGGATTCCGTCTGTCAGGAGCGCGGACATTCGTTCTTTGAGGATTCCATATTTGAGAACCGGTTTGAGAAGTTCGTTCTGGATCTTGTCGTTCAGCTCATGCTGGCAGCACGGCACGGAAAGGATGACCTCTGCCCCCCACTCAACCGCCTTGGCAAGTGCATAATCGGTTGCCTTGTCACAGGCATGAAGTGTCACGACCATATCCACCTTCGTAACGCCGTCATAATCTGCGATGTCCCCCTGCAGGAAATGCAGTTTCTCATAACCATATTTCTGTGCGAGTCCGCTGCATTTCTTAATTACATCTGTCTTGAGATCCAGACCGATGATGTTGACATCATAACCCTTAAGTTCTCTCAGATAATAATACATGGCAAAAGTAAGATACGACTTACCGCAGCCAAAATCCAGAATCGTGATCTCCCGCTCTCTGGAAAGTGCCGGAAGGATATCCTCGATAAATTCCAGAAAACGGTTGATCTGTTTAAATTTGTCATAAGAGTGCTGGTGGACTTTGCCCTGCGCATTCATTACGCCGAGATCCACCAGAAATGGGACTGGTATTCCTTCTTTGAGGATATACTGCTTTACCCTGTTGTGTGCCATGATCTTCACCGGTTCCAGTGCCGGATGCTGTTTTACTTTCATGGTCTGTTTACCCTTCTTGCTGACAAGAACGGAAGCATCTTTGCGCTGTCCCTGTATCTGAAGCTGGGAAAAACCGTCTTCGAGGCAGTCTGTAATGTAGGCAGTCACTTCCTCATGTGTGTAGTTCTTGTGGATGGCTTTCTGACCGACTGTCGCAGTTGCCTGATAACAGACAGTTCCTTTGATCTCCACAGGACGTATACGCACTTTGGACGGGACATCGGCATCTTTTTTGCGCTGTCCGCTCAAGACCGCCAGCATCATTTCCTGGTCAAACTGTTCCTCCAAAAATTCCTGTAATGTTTTCATATTTTACTGTAAATTCTTTCTATCTATATAAACCATAGTTCCTGCGTCTTCTGCATCGTCTGCGGGAGATTTCCTGGCAGAGAAGGACCTGGATGAGATCATCCATAAGGCTGTCTGGTACACCCTGGGCTGCCGTTTCACCTTCTACCTGCGTGCGGATCTGCCTGCACAGCTGATGCAGCATAAATTTATCCGGATATTCGTCATAAAGTCTGCTTCCTTCGTAATCCAGAAGCTGGCATTCTTCCTCCACTTTTTCCTGGATCCTGCCTGCTGCCTCGGGATAATAAGATTTCATCAGCGCAAACTCCTGCTCCTGTATCCGTTCCCCGTCATAAAGAGCGGGATTGGCATATGCTACATAGAATGGAAAAAATCTGTCGTAGTACATAAGTTTCTCCTGTTTTTCCCACTATCTATAATAGTCTATGCACTTAGGTCTGTAGTGTGCGTTTTCAGCCAGAAATCAGGCGATTTCAACCGTTACTGTTCACGGCTGCTGTGAGCAGTAACAATCAGCCCTGGATCTGATTCAGGATGCGAAGTGTCATCTTGACACAGTGTTCTACTGCCATTGCCTCAAAAGTCGGGTAATCTACTTCTGCGCTTCCGTCTGCTTTGTCAGAGATCGCGCGGACTACGAGGAACGGAACATTGTTGAGGTAAGCAGCCTGTGCGATCGCTGCGCCCTCCATCTCTACTGCATAAGCATCGAACTGTTTCACAATCTCGTCCTTGACTCCCTGATCTGCCACGAACTGATCTCCGGATGCGATACGTCCCTCAAAAACTTCGATATCCGGGTTCACATCTCTGCATGCCTGTACGGCAAGTTTACGCAGAGCCTCATCACTCTTGAAGGAAAAAGTCTCCATCTGCGGGATCTGTCCCACCGGATATCCAAATGCAACTGCGTTCATGTCGTGATGTACAAGGTCTGTGGAGATCACAAGGTCTCCGATGTTGATATCAGCATTCAGGCTTCCTGCGATACCGGTGTTGATGACAACTTCTGCGTCAAAATCGTCGATCAGGATCTGTGTGCAGACTGCCGCATTTACCTTGCCGATCCCGGAGCGGACTACGACTACGTTCTTACCCTCAAGAGTTCCTGCATAAAATTCCATGGAGGCTTTGCGTGTGATCTCTACGTTCTCCATACGTGCTTTCAGTTTCTCTACTTCTACTTCCATTGCGCCGATGATACCAATACATCTCATAATAGTTATTCTCCTCTGTGTGTATGTTTTATCTGTAAAAAATTTCTTTATATTTTATCAAACCAGTAGCTGCCCATTCTCTATGGCAGTTTTTTATTATATCACTGGCTATTCTGCTTTCAGTAAACATTTCGTTACTGTTTTTTCATTATAACAAAACTTCAGATTATATGGAAACTTTTTTTGCTTTCTGTTATAATATTAATTCGGCAGGGAATTCTGCCGTAAATGTTGAATTCAAAGGAGGATTTTACTATGGTATACAAGACATCTGGTGTCTGTTCCAGCGCCATTTCATTTGATATTGACGATGCAGGAAAGGTTCACGACGTGAAATTCCAGGGCGGCTGCTCCGGAAATACACAGGGTGTTGCCAAACTCATCGAGGGAATGGATGCCAAGGAAGCGATCAGCAGACTGGAAGGAATCCGTTGTGGTTTCAGACCGACTTCCTGCCCGGATCAGCTTTCCAAAGCATTAAAACAGGCATTAGGAGAGGCATAAAAGCCTCTCCCTTTTGCATTGCATATCGAGGAGGTGCCAGTGACACCTCCGCTGATTTATTATGTTTATAAAATTGTTCTGTGTATCAGATATCATCTCTGTCCCATTTATCACACAGCGACTGGATATCTCTCGCAAAGCGGTCGAGGTCTTTGTTCGGAATGCCCTCGCTCTTGCGGATAACGGACATAAGGCGCTGTCCCATGGCAACCAGTTTCTGGAATGCTCTTGCGGCTTTGCTTGCCTTCGGGGAAGCGGAAGCCTTAGTGATGCGGATACCCTGTGCCTCATAGATGCAGTTGTTTGCCTTGAGGTCGTAGATCGTACCGCTGAACGGAGCCATGGAGTCCAGTCCCATCTCATCATGCAGACGGCGGGCAAAAATCTCTGTCACTTCGTCATCGCCGTGTGTTACAAATACTTTCTTCGGCTTATCGCCAAAAGCTTTGATCCAGTCTATCAGACCGTTGACATCGGCATGACCGCTGATTCCCGGCATCTGGCGGATCTCTGCGCCTACATGGACAGTCTCACCAAAAAGCTTCACGTCCTCGGCACCCTCGAGCAGTGCTCTTCCCAGCGTTCCGATCGCCTGATATCCTACAAAAAGTATCGTATTTCTTGGATCCCATAAGTTATGTTTCAGGTGATGCTTGATTCGTCCTGCATCGCACATACCGCTCGCAGAAATGATCACCTTGCAGTCCTCATCATAGTTGATGGCTCTGGAGTCATCGCTTGTGATGGATGTACGGAGTCCCGGGAACATCAAAGGGTTGATTCCCTTCTGGACCAGTGCGATCGCTTCTTCATCGAAGCAGTCATACTGATGTTCATTAAAGATCGTCGTCGCCTCATTTGCCAGCGGGCTGTCGACATAGACCTTGAAGTTGCCATGTCCTGTGACACGGTTTTCTTCCTTGATCTGCCGGATAAAGTACAGCATTTCCTGTGTACGGCCGACCGCAAAAGACGGGATGATAACGCTTCCGCCTCTGTCAAACGTATGCTGGATCACTTCTGAAAGGATGGCAACATAGTCCGGACGTTCCCCATGGCTTCTGTCACCGTAAGTGGATTCCATGACAACATAATCTGCATCGTGGAGGTAAGTCGGGTCCTTGATTAACGGCTGATGAAGGTTTCCGATATCTCCTGAGAAGACGATCTTCTCTTCCTCTCCGTCCTCTTGGATGGTCAGCTCAATGCTTGCTGATCCGAGAAGGTGTCCTGCGTCTACAAACCGAACGGAAATCCCTGGTGCCGGGGTAATTGTTTTTTCGTAGGGGCATGGTACAAAATTCTGTATTACACCCATGGCATCTTCCATCGTGTAGGCAGGTACAAATTCCGGTTTACCCTGACGGCGTCCCTTACGGTTACGCCATTCTGCCTCGAACATCTGAATATGCGCGCTGTCACGGAGCATGATATCGCAGAGATGACAGGTTGCCTGGGTCGCATAGATCGGACCCAAAAAGCCTTTCGCATAGATAGCGGGCAGGTTTCCGGAATGGTCCATATGCGCATGTGTCAAAAGAACGAAATCCAGGTCTCCCGGATTAACTGGGATTTCCTGATTCTGATAATAATCCGGTCCCTGTTCCATACCGCAGTCTACCAGAAACTTCTTACCTGCTGCTTCCAGATAATAACAACTACCAGTTACTTCGTGCGTCGCCCCAATAAAGGTAATCTTCATGTGCGAACCCCCTTTTTCTGACAATTTTTCCAATACATTCTAGTTGTAATTATTATACACGATATGGCAAGTTTTTAACAGTCTTTAGATGCAAAAACGGGATGAAATTTTTATAAATTTCACCCCGCTTCTGTGTATGTTGTTTGTATGTATGTTGTATGATGTTGTTTTTGCCGATCCGGAATATTTCTCCATGCAATCGGCGATTGCAAGCACTTCGCGTCAGCCGGAAGGTAATGGATGTTTACACTTTTTTCGTTACGTTCGTATGCTGACATCCCGCTGACCGCACCTGTGCTTCGCTATTCAGTTGTTGATTTTATTGCAAATATTTCTCTTTTTCTGCTGGTCGGTAGAAATTATTTCACCATGATACCACTTGTTAAAGTGGAGGTGGATTCTTTCAGGCCTCCGTTACTTGCAGCATGGTAGCCGCGGACACGGTAGTAGGTGCCGCTTGGAACTGCAACCTGCAAGCCTTTACTCAGACTCGTCACATTATTGGCTGTATACTCCCAATATTTATAGGTTCCATAACTTCCATTCACTTTACGTTCAAGATATATTGAGAGATATACCTTGCTACAACTCTTATGGCATTGGGTCAATCCATATATGCCGATTTCATTACTGGATAATCTTTGAATCTTCATATTACCAAAATTCAAATTTGTTCCACGAAGCAAACTATTATAGAATAAATTAAATTTCTACTATATATTTTGAGGATAATGTATGGTAAAATA
>ERZ840517.519-NODE-519-length-50880-cov-6.934638_pt1 | contig 50880 bp, 35 predicted proteins | sample MGYA00519876_ERZ840517 | MGnify/ENA primary metagenome ERZ840517 (study PRJEB31850, sample SAMEA3708882) | human gut metagenome | biome: human gut; feature: human-associated habitat; material: faeces | place: China | collected 2014 ... | reverse complement strand
GTCATGGGCTACCTGAAGGGGAAGAGCTCGCTGATGATATTCGACAGGCACGCCAACCTCAAGTACAAGTTCGGCAACAGGAAGTTCTGGGCGGAGGGCCACTGCGTGTCCACCGTCGGCCTGAACGAGGCGACGATCGCCAAGTACATCAGGGAGCAGGAGTCCCACGACATCGCGCTGGACAAGCTGAGCGTGAAGGAGTACGAGGACCCCTTCAAGAGGGGGTGATGCCGCCGGTTCGACCGGCGCGCCACGGGTCAAGATGCACTAGGCCTGGACGAAGTCCGGGCCCGCGCCTTTAGACGCGAGCCCGGGGCCCGTGGGTTATACCCTAAGAGCAAACCACCCTTTTTAAGGGTGGTTCTGATTACTTTACATACACCACGTTGTCGCGGCGGGGTTTGGGCTCGGGTAGCGTGTCCTCGGCATAACCCAGAATGCAGTGACCGACACCGCGCAGGCTTCCGTCGGCGGGCAGACCCCACTTGGCCAGCAGCTCCAGGCCCTCGGGTGAGTCAAAGACCTCGTGGGCGCGATGGATCCAACACGAATCGACGCCCAGCGCATAGGCGGCATTGAGCAGGTTGCCCATGGCGAGCGAGCCGTCTTCCAGGTGCGTGGGCACACTGCGGTCGACGAGCACCACCACAACGGTTTTGGCGCCGTAGAAGGGATCTCCCTCGCTGCCCATAACTTGGGCGTTGAGCTGCGAGAGGCGCTCGACGGTTGCGGGGTCGGTGACGGCGACGAACGTGACCGGCTGGCGTCCCATGCCGCTCGGCGCGTACTGGCCGGCTTCGATAATGCGTGCGAGCTTCTCGGCCTCGACAGGGCGATCGCTGTATTTGCGGCAGCTGCGGCGGTGGATGAGCGCTTCGATGGTCTCCATGTGTCCTCCTGACGTTGGTTTCGATGCCTCGTTCTTACCCGCCGAACCAAAACCGTAATCGCGCCGTCGGCCTCAAACAATGCAAGCTACCAAGTGGAAAAGTTGGTTTGCATAAAACTTCAGCCAGAATGTGACAAACCGGTGGGATGATTAAACGTTTTATCCCGTCTACCCTGCGGTTTTTTACCACTTGCCTAAATGATGCGCGCATAAGCTCTGATAAAGGTTTTACTAAAGGAGTGCCAACGTTTATCAACGCGCCATGGTGGCGCCGGGCCAGGAGGTAACATCATGTTCCAGGCTGGAGATGTCGTCGAGACTGACTTCGAAGGATTTCTGAAGCTGCTGCGTTCCAAGACGCGCGCTTTCGTGTCGATCAACGATCACGAGTACTACATCACGCACACCGATGGCTATTGGCGTGTTCAGGATTGCGAGGCCCTCAACGATAAGGGCCACTTTACTGATTGCTCCGAGCTGGTCAACACGGTCTGCGAGGTCGTCGAACTGCCGTGGATCTGTGGCAAGAGCCTGCACGACAGCTTCTCGGGCGCCACGGTCTACGAGGCCGTCGCTGCCTAACAGCCAACAATCGATATTCTCTCGCAACCGCCGGCGCCGCCCCCGCGCCGGCGGTCTTTTTGTCGATATGCCTATGTAGAGCTGACCATATATAACGAGCTTATTGACGATAGTCAAAACTCGGACTAATGTAGAGATGTAAATTGGTCAAAACTCGGACAATCGAATGATGGGATAGATGAATAGTGCGGTTACGCTGGTCGATTTCGACCGGATGCTCAATGGACTCGACCATATCTATTCGGAGTTCTCGCGCGCCCGCGGTCTTTCGGATTGCGCCTATTGGATGCTCGTCGACACGAGTGCAGCGGGTGGAAGCGTTGCCGTGAGTCGGCTGACGAGTGAATGGTTCTACAGCAAACAGACCATCAATTCGGCAATCAAGACGCTTAGGGCGCGAGGGCTTGCGACGTTGGAGTTTGCCGAGGGCAGTCGTAAGAACAAGGTTGTGCGACTGACCGCAGAAGGTATGCAGTTTGCCAAGCGCTACGCGTTGCCGGCGCAAAAAGCCGAGCAACAGGCATTCGAGGCGCTCGAGCCGTGGGAACAGCGCGAGATCATGCGCTTGGTCGGTAAGTTCTCCCATGTTCTTAACGAAGAGTGCGAGGCATTTAAACGGCAAGTTGCCGCCGAGAACGAGGCTGACGATAAGGGCGAGGGGGAGACATGCGACTCTTAATGAGGTTTATGAGGCCGTACCGCGGTCTGATCGCGGTGACGCTGCTGGTGCTGCTAATCGACAACGTCGGCACGCTGCTGGTACCTACGATGTTGGCGAATATGGTCAATACCGGCATCACGACGGGTGATGTCGACTACATCCTGCGCAACGGCCTGTACATGCTTATCGCGACCGGCATGGCCAGCGGTGGTGCGGTGCTGGGCTGTTATCTTTCGGCCCGTCTGGCGGCCAATGTGGCCTGCGACATCCGCAACGCCGTCTACGATAAGTCGCTCGAGCTGTCCGCCAGCGACTTTGAGCGCTTTGGCACGGGTTCGATGATCACGCGCTCGCTCAACGACATCAACGTGATCCAGCAAGCGATCCTGCAGACGATTCAGTTGGTGCTGCCGGTGCCGTTCTTGGCCGTCGCGGGCATCATCTTTGCCTGGTTTATCGATCCTGCCATGGGCACGCTGCTGGGCGTGGTCGTTGCGATCGTGCTGGTGGCGGCGGTCTTTACGGTGGCTAACGCCGCGCCGATTTTTATGCGCCTTCAGAGCTTTATCGACCGCATGAACGTGGTGCTGCGCGAGAACATCGTGGGCGTGCGCGTCATCCGCGCATTTAACAAGGAGCGCCACGAGGAGCAGCGCCTGGACGAGGTGTTTAGCGATTACGCGGCCAATGCCATCAAGGTCAACCACCTGTTTGTGGGTCTCGACAGCTCCAGCTTCTTTTTGATGAACATCGCCGAGGTGGCGGTGCTGTGGGTGGGCGGCAACCGCGTGGGCGTCCATGCCATGCAAATCGGCAGCATCTCGGCCGTGCTGGAGTACGCGATCCTGATCCTGTTCTTTGTGATGATGGCGCAGATGGTGGTGCTGACGCTCCCGCGCGCCGCGGCGTGTCTCAACCGCGCGCAGCAGGTGCTCGAAATCGAGCCGAGCATTGTGGACGGCAAGGCCACGCTGGGCGATGGGGCGCCTGAGTCCGCAGACGGCGCCGACGCGGTGGCCGTGTTCGACCACATGTCGTTCCGTTTTGACGATGCCGACGAGGACACCCTGTGCAACCTGAGTTTTGCCTGCCGCCGTGGACAGACGACCGCGATCGTGGGCTCAACGGGCTCGGGCAAGTCAACGGTGGCCAAGCTCTTGCTTCGCTTCCACGATGCCACGAAAGGCGCCATTCGCCTGAACGGCGTCGACCTGCGCGACCTTTCGCAAGACGACATCCGCGGGCGTATCGCCTATGTGCCGCAGAAGGCATGGCTGTTCTCGGGTACCGTGGCAAGCAATCTGCGCTTTGGCAACGAAGACGCGACCGAGGCTGACATGCTCCATGCGCTGGAGGTTGCCCAGAGCACCTTTGTGCTCGACCAGCCCCAGGGGCTCGATACGCCGGTGGCCCAGGGCGGCACGAACTTCTCGGGTGGTCAGCGCCAGCGCCTGGCGATTGCCCGCGCACTCATGAAGCATGCCGATCTATATATCTTCGACGACAGCTTTTCGGCCCTGGACTTTAAGACCGATGCGGCACTGCGCCATGCGCTGCAGGACGAGACGTGCGATGCCGCGGTGCTCATCATCGCCCAGCGCATCTCGACTATTTTGCATGCCGATCAGGTCGTGGTGCTCAAGGACGGCGAGATCGTGGGCCTGGGCACGCACGACGAGCTCATGGAAACCTGCGAGGTGTACCGCGCTATCGCGGAATCGCAGATGAAGGGAGGTGAGTAGCATGACCGAGGAGCTCAAGAAGCAGGGCATTGCCGATGACGCCGCGGTTGCAGAGACAGTCGAGGAGGCGGGCGCCACGTCCGGCCTGGACGAAGCCGCCAAGGCGGCGGAGCGCGAGGCTCGCCGCCAGGCGCTCTACGAGGAAAACGAGCGCGCCGAGGACGAGCGCGCCCGCGCTGAGGCGGAGCGCATGCGCGACGTTGACGACGAGGACGAGGACGAGACGCCCCGCGACACCTGGGCGACGGTGCGCCGCCTGTGGAGCGAGGCCGCCGGCGACCATTGGCGTTTCTATATCGTGTTCGCGAGCATCGTGTTCTATGCCATCTTTAACACCGCGGCGCCGGCCTACAGCGCCCGCGTGATCGATGAACTGTGGGGGCACATGAAGCTGGCGTTTGCCAACAACGCCACCTTCAGCATTACCTGGGAGAACTGCGGTAGGACCATCTTCATCTACTTTATGATCTGGACCGCCGCCGCCTCGTTCTACGCACTCCAGAGCTTTTTGATGTCGAGCGTTGCCGAGCGCCTCAACCTGCGCCTACGCAACCGCATCGCACAAAAGCTCAACCGCCTGCCGCTTGCCTACTTTGACGCGCATCGTCCCGGCGAGGTCGTCAGCCGCGCGACCAACGACTTGGACAAGATGTCCGAGAGTATGCAGCGCGGATTGCTGCAGCTGCTGGTGTCGATCGGTACCGTAGTGGGCGCCGTGAGCGTGATGTTCGTGTTTAGCGTGCCGCTCACGCTCGTCTTTTTGTTCTTTACGGCGCTTTCGCTGCTGGTGACGAAGGTCGTGTCGCGCCGCACGCACGATGTGACGGGCGAGCGCCAGGAGTGGGTATCCAAGATTACGAGTGCGGTCGAGGAAGGCTATTCGGGCCGTCTTGTGATTCGCGCGTTTAACCGCGAGCGTCAGAGCTCTGCCGAAGTGCATGAGGCCTCGAGGGAGCTGGCGCGCGTGAGTACCAAGGCCGACTTTATGATTAACGCCGTGGGCCCCGCGGTGCGCTTTATCGGCCGTTTGGCGCAGATCGTGATCGCGCTGGTGGGCTGCAGCATGCTGGTCGCCGGCCACATGACCGTCGGCGTGTTCCAGGCGTTCTTCCAGTTTATCTACGAGGCATCCGAACCCATGACGCAGCTGTCGTTCACTTTCAACTCGCTGCAGAGCGCGCTGGCGAGTGCGGAGCGCGTGTTCGACCTGCTCGATGAACCCGAGATGGAGGCAGATCCGCAGCCGGGCGAGGCCCCCAAGCTGCCGGGTTGCGTGGAGGGCCGCGTCGCCTTTGAGCATGTGCGCTTTGGCTACACGCCCGAAAAGCCGCTCATGCGCGACGTGTCGTTTACCGCCGAGCCGGGCCAGAAGATCGCCGTGGTGGGAACCACGGGTGCGGGTAAGACCACACTCATCAATCTGCTCATGCGCTTCTACGAGATCGACGGCGGCCGCATTACCCTCGACGGCGTGGATACGAGCCGCATGGACCGCGGCGAGCTGCGCCAGCAGTTTGGCATGGTGCTGCAGGACGCCTGGCTGTTCGATGGCACGATTGCCGAAAACATCGCCTACGGCTGCCCCGAGGCAACGCGCGACGAGATCGTGGCGGCCGCACGCGCCGCGCAGGTCGACTTCTTTGTGCGCACCATGCCGCAGGGTTATGACACGCGGGTGGCCAACGATGCCGAGAGCATTAGCCAGGGCCAGCGCCAGCTGCTGACCATTGCGCGCGTGCTGCTCAACAATCCGTCAATCCTCATCTTGGACGAGGCCACGTCGAGCGTGGATACACGCACCGAGCTTGCTATCGGACGCGCCATGGACGCGCTCATGCGCAGGCGCACGAGCTTTGTGATCGCGCACCGTCTGTCGACGATCGTCGATGCCGACCTCATCCTGGTCATGGATCACGGCAATATCATCGAGCAAGGTACGCACAAGGAGCTGCTGGCTGCCGAGGGCGCTTACGCCGACCTCTACCTAAGCCAGTTCGCATAAGGTGACAAAGGGGCAGTCCCGCATGTCGCATCGAAAAGAAGGCGCGCCGGGGGCGGATTCCCTGGCGCGCCTTTTGTGTTGGCGTTCATGCTGTGGCGGCTGCCCACGGCCCTAGCGCTCGTCCACGAGCTTGGCGACGAGGGCTTTGAGCTCGGCCACCTCTCGCTCGAGTTCCTTGACGCGACGGGCGTTTTCGTTGATGCCCTGGCGGTTGAGGGCGCTCTGCTCGGCGGCATCGTCGGGCATGTACTCGCGATGCTGCTTGGCGTCGAAGCTCTCCTCGAACACGCGGCAGCCGTTGCGCTTGATGATGCGCCCGGGCACGCCCACGACGGTGCAGTTGTCGGGCACGTCCTTGACGACGACCGAGTTGCCGCCGATCTTGACGTTGTCGCCAATGTGGATGTTGCCAAGCACCTTGGCGCCCGTGCCCACGGTGACGTTGTTGCCCAGGGTGGGGTGGCGCTTGCCGGTCTCGTTGCCGGTGCCGCCGAGCGTGACGCCCTGATAGAGCACGCAGTTGTCGCCCACAATGGTGGTCTCGCCGATGACAACGCCCATGGCGTGGTCGATAAAGAAATGTTTGCCGATCTGCGCGGCGGGATGAATCTCGACGCCGGTGATGTGGCGGGTGATTTGCGAGAGCACGCGGGCGAGTGAGCGATGGCCGTGCTCCCAGAGCCAGTGCTCGGGCACGTGGTTCCACTTGGCGTGCAGGCCGGGGTACGAAAGAAAAATGACCAGACCGTTTTGCGCGGCGGGGTCCTGCGCTTGGACGGTCTTGATGTCCTCGCGAATGGTATTGATAAAGCTCACTGACCGCCCTCCCTTAGCGCCATGGCAATGCGATTCAATAAAGTATAGCGATTCGCTAGGGATTAGGAAGAGCAATCTTTCACGGCTTAGCGTGACAGGTGTCAGTTATGCATACTTGCTGGTAATGGAGTCATGCTTTTGTGGGGTTGCGCACGAGGGGGCGCCGCAACCGTATACTGGTCAACTTGGACGTGTCCGCGCCCACAACTGAGAGGTTTTACTTCATGGGTTTCATCAATTTTATCGCCGAGCTGCTTAAGGATCCGCGCACCGCGATCGCCAGCTGGATCGCCGCCGGCCCGCTTATGGCCTACGGCTGCGTGTTCCTGATCATCTTTATCGAGACGGGCGTAGTGTTCTTCCCGTTCCTTCCCGGCGATTCGCTGCTGTTCGCCTCGGGCTTCTTTGCCCACAACGGCGGCTTTAACATCGTGGCTCTGCTGGCCGTCGCATGGACGGCTGCCATCTTGGGCGATCAGTGCAACTTTATGATCGGTCATTTCTTTGGCCAAAAGATCATCGCTTCGGGCAAGGTAAAGGCCATGACGCCCGAGCGCATCAAAAAGTCCGAGGACTTCTTGGACAAGTGGGGCCACCTGGCCATCTTCCTGGGCCGCTTCTTTCCGTTTATCCGTACCTTTGTGCCCTTTATCGCCGGCATGGGCGGCATGCATTGGCGCAACTTTGTCATCTTTAACGTGCTGGGCGGCATTACCTGGTCGACGGTCTTTACGCTGCTGGGCTACTTCTTTGGCGGCATTCCCTTTGTGCAGGAGCACTTTGAGCTGCTGATTATCGGCATCGTCGCCGTGTCGATCATCCCGACCGTGGTCGGTCTGGTTAAGGCTAAGCTGGGCAAAAAGAACGCGTAGATCGAGCCGGCGCGCAAACCGTGCCGTTGAGGCCCGCCACCGATTACGGTGGCGGGCCTTTATGCTTCGGTCAAATGAAAATACTTTAGTTAGTTAAAGAAAAACGTTTTATCCGACGCGCGTGCGGAGTACAATCTCGTGCATGCGAATCGACGTGCCATCGGCTTTGATGCCGTTCGCGTGTCCCGTCCGGCTCTACGCTCCGGGCGTGCGACGTTGCGACGCGGTCGGCCTCGGTCCTTGCGTGCGGGTTCGCGAGTATGCAACTGTGTATGTAAGGAGCGACATATGACTGTCGAGAAGAAGGATATCGATTGGGGTAGCCTCGGCTTTGGCTACATGAAGACCGATTACAGTTACGAGGCCCATTGGAAGGATGGCGAGTGGGACGAGGGCGGCCTGACCACCGACCACACCCTGCACGTCTCCGAGTGCGGCGGTATCTTCCACTACTGCCAGGAGGTCTTTGAGGGCCTGAAGGCCTACACCGCCGAGGACGGCAGCATCGTCTGCTTCCGTCCCGACATGAACGCCGAGCGTATGTATAACTCTGCCCAGCGCCTCGAGATGCCCCCGTTCCCCAAGGATAAGTTTGTCGAGGCCGTCAAGCAGGTCGTCTCTGCCAACGCCGCATGGGTTCCGCCCTTCGGTTCCGGCGCAACCCTGTACGTGCGTCCATTTATGATCGGCTCCGGTGACGTAATCGGCGTGGCTCCCGCTCCTGAGTACACGTTCCGTATTCTCGTGACCCCGGTCGGTCCGTACTTTAAGGGCGGCCTCAAGCCTGTCAAGCTGCGCGTTTCCGAGTACGACCGCGCCGCACCGCACGGCACCGGCAACATCAAGGCCGGCCTCAACTACGCCATGTCCCTGAAGCCCACGATGGAGGCTCACCGCGAGGGTTATGCCGAGAACCTGTATCTCGACTCCGAGTCCCGCACCTATGTCGAGGAGACCGGTGGCGCTAACGTCCTGTTCGTGAAGGAGGATGGCACCCTCGTCGTTCCGCAGTCGCACACCGACTCCATCCTGCCCTCCATCACCCGCCGTTCGCTCGTTCAGGTTGCTCAGGACCTGGGCATGACCGTCGACCAGCGTCCCGTCGAGTGGGCCGAGGTCAAGGCCGGCACCTTTGTTGAGTGCGGCCTGTGCGGCACCGCTGCCGTTATCTCCCCGGTCGGCGAGATCGACAACAAGGTCTACGGTGCCGACGAGACTGTGACCTTCCCGGCTGGCTACACCGAGATCGGCCCCGTGATGAAGAAACTTCGCGAGACCCTGACGGGCATCCAGTCTGGTGCTGTTGAGGATAAGCACAACTGGGTTTACACCGTCGCGTAAGCTGTCTTAGCTGTCCGGCCCGAGGGCGACCTTCCTTTCCGGCGCGTCCTCGGACATGAAAGAACCTCCGCTGTGCATTTCGTGCGGCGGAGGTTCTTTCGTCCTTCGGAGTGCACCGGAAAGGAAGGTCGCCCTCGGGCCTGCGTTACCTCGGCGTTGCCGTTACGGGCAATATAGATCTGAATAAAGATGAAGCGCGGCCTTTTAGGCCGCGCTTTTGTTTTGGTTCGCGCCATGTGGGGGTGATGGCGACGTGCATTTTTGCGAGTATTCTGCAATCGAAGGCCCCTGCATACCGACCTCGGGCAAAAAATCGGGATTTCTCGGTGTTTTCTACGAATGATGGGCGGGGTTATGGGCTGACAGCGTTTGATTTGCAGGGGTATTCGCGGTCTTTGGCATTTATCGTAGCGCCCGAAGCTCTTGGTTATGTTGAATACTCCTAAAAATGCACGGCGCTTAGAGGGGGACCTTCGCGAAAAAGGAAACCGCCCCGTCGAAGTATGCGTTCGACGGGGCGGTTTATACATTTGGCCGATTAAGGATGCGCTGCCAAACTACTAGAACTTGACGGTCGGGGCCTGGCGGGCTGCTTCGGCGGCCTCGAAGCCCTGGCGCTCCTTAAACTGGAAGATGCCGGCAAAGATGACAGCCGGGAACGTCTGAATGGCGTTGTTGTAGCTGAGCACGCAGTCGTTGTAGCTCTGGCGTGCATAGCTAATCTTGTTCTCGGTATCCTCGAGCGACGCCTGCAGCTGCGTAAAGTTGGTGTTTGCCTTAAGGTCGGGATAGGCCTCGGCTACGGCGAAGAGCTGGCGCAGCGCACCGGTCAGCACGTTGTCGGCTTCCATCTTGGCCTCGGGCGTGGTGGCCTTGACGGCGGTGTTACGCGCGCTGATCACGGCGGAGAGCGTCTCCTGCTCGTGCTTGGCGTAGCCCTTGACGGTCTCGACCAGGTTGGGGATCAGGTCGTTGCGGCGCTGCAGCTGCGTATCGATGTTCTGCCAGGCGTTATCGATGCGGTTACGCTTGGTGACCATGTTGTTGTAGATGCCGGCGATGGCGCAGACAATCACAATGACAACAACGATGCCGATGATGACGGTAATCATGATGTCTCCGTTTCGAATGGCCGCGGCGGCATGCGCCAGCTGCCGTTGGTATAACGCTACTAGTATACCCGCAACGTTTTGCCGTGCCGAACTTTCCGGTAAGCGTTATGTTTTCGGCGGGGTCGGCACCGGGGTAAAACGCGCGAGGTACAGGTGTAAGATATGCGACAGATTGACGAGTGTTGTCTTTGCCCTGAGGATGGCGATACCAGTGGACCTTCGCATTAAGAAAACCTACCGTGCCCTGTTCGATGCTTTCACCGAGCTTCTCGAGGAGCATCGTTTTGAGGACCTGACGGTTGCCATGCTGTGCGACCGCGCCATGATTCGCCGCACGACGTTCTATAAGCACTTTCGCGATAAGAACGATTACTTCGCCTTTTATATCGATGAGCTTATGTCGGGCTTGCCGCAAAAACAGCCCGATGAGGCCGGCGCAGTGTCTGCCGAGGACGTGCGCGCGCTTCGGCACGCGATTTTGGACGATGCCATGGATTTGATTCTGGCGCACGAGCAGCTCATGGATAACATTTTGGCAAGCAGCATGTCGGGCATGTTGACCAACGTTATCTGCGACCGTATTGCCCGCTCCATCCGCGAGCGTGTGATGAACGTGCTTGCCGAGGATGCCCTGACTCCCGTGTCACTTGAGACGACGTCTGAGTTTGTCGCCGGCGGTATTATTCGACTTTTCACGATATGGTGGGAATCGGGCCATGATCTTGAGCGTCGACCTGAGATGGCCGACGTGGTCGATGCGCTGTTCGAGCGAACCATGACGCCGGTGCATCACTAGAAGTGGCGGAGAGAGGGGGATTCGAACCCCCGGAACGCTCTCGCGCTCAACGGTTTTCAAGACCGCCGCATTCAACCGCTCTGCCATCTCTCCGTGAGTCGTAATGATAGCATCGTTTTGAATTTGCAACAGGGAAGGCGAACGATGACGATCACCGAAATCGACGAGAAGTTCATGCGCGAGGCGTTGGCGGAGGCGCGAGCCGCCGCGGCGGTGGGCGAGGTGCCCATTGGCGCTGTGGTGGTGCGCGCGGGTGAGATTGTCGCGCGGGCGCATAATCGTCGTGAGCTCGATCAGGACCCTTCGGCGCATGCAGAGTTCGCGGCCCTGTGCGCTGCCGCTCGGTCGCTCGGTCGCTGGCGCCTTTCCGACTGTACGGTCTACGTGACGCTCGAGCCCTGCTGCATGTGTGCGGGGCTTATGGTCAACGCGCGCGTGGGACGCTGCGTGTATGGCGCGGCTGATGCCAAGGCCGGCGCGTTGGGATCCCTATACGATTTGAATGCCGACTCGCGCCTGAATCACCGGTTTAACGTGACCGCCGGTGTGCTGGCGGATGAGTGTCGTGAGGTTTTGAGCGGCTATTTTAGTGGGCTGCGTGGTACCGATGGTGCTAGCTGCGGTTGTGGGACCGATCTTGAGGCGCATGCCGCTCACGCCGAGGCGCTCGCGTGTGCCGGTGAGGATACTGACACGGCGGTTGACTTTGGTCCTGCGTGCCGCCGGCCCCGCCGTGTGCTGCTGGCGATCGACTCCTTTAAGGGTAGCGTGTCGAGTGCGCGGGCAGAGGAGGCCGTTGCCGAAGGCGTGCGCCGCGTTTGGCCCGATGCCGAGGTGTGCACATTGCTGCTGGCAGATGGTGGCGAGGGGACGCTCGATGCCGTTGCCGCGTGCGGCGGTGAGATTGTGACTTGCGAGGTGGCAGGTCCCTTGGGCGACCGCGTGTCTGCCCGGATGCTGGTTGATGCCGAGCGCAAGTCCGCGGTCATCGAGATGGCCGAGGCGGCGGGTATTGGGTATTCACCCTGCACGGAATCGGCGGCGTTGGCGGCCACAACCTATGGCGTGGGCGAGCTCATGCTTCGCGCGGTTCGCAAGGGCGCAAAGACACTCTATATTGGTCTGGGCGGCAGTGCCACCAACGACGGTGGCGCCGGCATGCTGCAGGCGCTGGGCGCGCGTGTGGTCGATGATCAGGGCTGCGATGTCGCCCCCGGTCTTGCCGACCTTGAACACGTGGCGAGTATCGATTTGGCGCCAGCGCTTCAGGCTTTGGATGACGCTCGTATCGTTGTGCTTTCGGATGTCGAGAATCCGCTTGTAGGGCGTCGCGGCGCGCTTGCGGTGTTTGGCGGACAGAAGGGTCTGCCAGCGGGTGACGCCGAGGCGCTGAGCAGGTGCGACAGTTGGATGGTCGGCTACGGCCGCCTGCTCGATACGGCAATTGTCGAGGCTCGGGCCCAGGGGTTGTTGCGCGCACCCGAGGGCGCACGGACATTTGGCTCGGTGCTCGGCGTGCCCGGCGCAGGTGCCGCCGGCGGCCTGGGTGCCGCGCTGCTGGCGCTCGGTGCGGAGCTACGCTCGGGCGTGGAGACGGTGCTCGATCTCGCGGGGTTTGACGAGCGTGTACGCGATGTCGACCTGGTCATAACGGGCGAGGGCAATATGGACGAGCAATCCGCCGCCGGTAAGGCGCCGGTGGGCGTGGCACGCCGTGCCAAGCGGTGTGGCAAGCCGGTGGTCGCCGTCGTGGGCGGTCGCGCTGACAACCTGGATGCGGTGTACGAGCAGGGCATCGACCTTGTCCTGCCGATTTGTCGTAAGCCCATGGACCTGGAGCGGGCACTCGATTCGCAAGAAGCCGCAACCAACCTCATCTGCGCCGGCGAGGCGGCTGCCCGAGCCTATGACCTCGCTCGCCTCTAAGGCCTATCTCCCTATAAGTTGCGGTGGAATACGGAGTGTTTTTGCCTTTAAGGGGCCAATTCAGTCCGTATTCCACCGCAACTTCGAGAATGGCCATTCGAGGTTGGCTGCCTTGGGTCTTGGGTCGGACCGTTTGCCACGAAATGCGACCATCTACTACGTTAAGCCGGCCACCCTCGACCATCCCGGAATTTGCAAAAACAAAACCGCAGGTAGAAAGCTTGCCGATTTTCGAAAAAGTCGGCTATGGTCGACCCCTGCGACCTAAACGTAGTAGATGGGCCCTTTTCGTGGCACAGCACCAGATCAGTCTATTTAGGACGGGGCCTCCTTGACTACTTTCGCCACCCTGATGCCCCACCAGTCAAAAAGTAGTCAAAAAAGCCTCGTCCCAAATTAGCTACCTTGCCCCATCGGGCGGGAGCGGGTAAGATATATTGAGCGCCTAGCGCGTTCGATGGGTTCGGATGACGACATGTTCCGAATCTGGTCAGGTCCGGAAGGAAGCAGCCATAAGGAGCCTCTGTCGGGCATCCGAATCCATCGAGCGCACGGGCTTTCTTTTTGCGCGGTTTTACCAAACCGCGCAATGCTCGACGCTGCGCGCCACCCAGAGCGACAATTTGTCATTCAAAAGGCAAGGCATGACCAGAAGGTCTATGCCTTGCCTTTTTCATGCCAACTTGTTCGCTCTGGGTGGCGCTCGCCGGCTTTGCCAAAACATAGGCGGCCACGTGGTCCGGGCGTGATGGAGTGGTGTCTCGCTGGTCCTCGGCTTTGCCTGCGGAATCGCTCGACTACCAAACGCCCTGCCGGCACTCGCGGGTAGCCGACCAAAACCGCCTGAAGGGTCACATTTATCTGATAATTGAATCCCGTGTCTTTTGCTGCTCGTTGGCGTTGTTTGGGGCGCGGTGGCTACGTGGTTCAAGAGATGGTGGCGTTGCCATCTGTTTTTACAAGTAAAGAGGCCCGTTTCCCTGGTTTTGGTTGGGGAAACGGGCCTCTTTGTCTATGGGCTTGTGGATTGGCGGAGACAATAACCGCTGGCAGCTATTTTGAGTTCCTGATGCGGCGTGTGGCCGTGGCGGTTATTCCGAGTCCTGCGGCGGCGATTCCTGCGAGTGCGATTGCGCTCGGCGCTGTGTCGCCCGTGTTCGCGAGCTTGTCGGCGGTCGTATCTGCTTGTTTGCCGCTGCTTGTGCTCGCTTGCTTGATGGAGCTTGGTAGGGCGTCTTTGCCGGTTGCAGGTGAGGCAACGGGCGGTGTCGCCTTGGCGGGTTGCGTTGAGCCGGAGGGAGGCGCTGTCTCGGTCGGTTTCGTTATCTCGGGCGAGGCGGCCTTGTCCGCCGCGGCCTTTGCCTCTTCGTATGCTTTGCAGGCATCGTCATAGGCTATTTGCGCTCTTTTCAAATCGTCGAGGAGCGCATCCCGCTTGGCTGTTTCTCCGTCGAGATGGGTTTTATTAAACTCCACTTCGCTTTCAAAGAAATAAATCAGGCTTTTATGACTTTCGAGGCGCATTCGGCAGTGCTCAAGCTTATCTTCACAGAAATTTTCTTGCATTATTGCCTCTGTGATCGCCTCTTGCAACTGCCGAATAGTTTCGGCAGGAGTCGTGTAGTCGATTTTATTTAATTCTGCCTCAAGGGCTCTTGTCCGGTTGTGGGCCTTATCGCATTCGGCTTGAGCTGCATCGACGTTCGCTTGCATGGTAGGAAGGGATTCCTTATATATGGCGGCTTGCGCCAAATTAGTGTCGTAGTTCTCTTGAAAAATGGCAATTTTAGTATCGATTTCCGCAACTTTCTCGGGACTTGCGGCGTCTTTTGCGGCCTCGAGGTTTTTGAGCGCTTCCTGCATGGCTGCATACGCTTTTTCTTTTGCGGCGGTCGCATCTTCCGTCTGCAAGGCAACTGCACCGGTGGGGGAACTGGTTTCTGCCGCGATCGCCGTTGCGGGGGCGATTCCCGCGACAAGTGCCGCGGAAAGGGCGATGCCCACAGTTGCTCGTCTTGCTCTTCTTGTGAGAATGTCGTTCATCTCGGCACCTCATTTCAAGGGTCGGCGACTAACTTGGTAGCACTAATGTAAGTATATCAGGCGGTCGACCCGACACTGGCTGGGTGTGCGCGTATGCTCCTCTGAAAACTGAATCCCGTTAGAAATGACGAGTTGTTTACGCTTCTTTTGGGGCGGCGGTACTATCATGATTCGAATTGAGTGTGGATGATGATAGGGAGCGCCTTTTTATGATTGAGCTGCTCAGGCGTTTTGGTGGCAAGTTTCGCCGGTGTATGGTGATTGGCCCTGCGTGCAAGCTGATCGAAGTGATCTTTGACCTGCTAACGCCGCTGGTGATTGCCCAGATGATCGATAAGGGCATCGGCGCGCACGATGTGAACGCCGTCGTCCACTACGGCATGGTGCTCGCCGCCATGGCCGTGATTGGCATCTCGTTTACGCTCGTCTGCCAAAAGATGGCGGCGCTCACCTCGCAGGGCATGGGTACTGACATTCGCGGCGCGCTCTACCAGCACATCAACAAGCTGAGCTATGCTGAGCTCGATCGCTTTGGCACGCCGTCGCTCATCACGCGCATCACCAACGACGTCAACCAGGTGCAGCTCGCCGTGGCGCTGGGCGTGCGTATGCTCATCCGCTGGCCTTTCCTGGCGGTGGGCTCCATGGTCGCGGCCCTCGCTATCGACCTTAAGCTCGGCATGATTTTTTTGATTTGCACGCCCGCCATCGGCCTGGTGTTTTGGTTTGTCATGGCGCGCTGCATCCCGTACTACAAGCAGCTGCAGGCAAAGCTCGATCGCATCGCACTCATCTGTCGCGAGGGGCTTTCGGGCGCCCGCGTGGTCCGAGCCTTTGTGCGCGAGGATCACGAGCGCGAGCGTTTTGCCCAGGCAGCCGATGACCAGGCGCATACCGCCATCGCGGTGGGCAAGCTCTCGTCGATTCTTAATCCCGTCACGTTTTTGGTGATGAACCTGGGCGTGTGCGCCATCCTGTGGGTGGGCGGCGTCCAGGTCAACGTGGGCGAGCTCACACAGGGCCAGGTCATGGCGTTCGTCAACTACATGACGCAGACCCTGACCTCCATCGTGTATGTCGCCAACCTGGTCGTGGTCTTTACCAAGGCGAGCGCCAGTGCGTCGCGTCTCAACGAGGTGCTCAATTGCGAGCCGAGCATCACCGACGAGGGCAATCAGCCGGTTGCGCTGCCCGAGCCGAGCGCGATGGGCAACGCCGTTCCGGTCCCCGCGCTGAGCTTGAGCCATGTGAGCTTCTCCTTTGGCGCGGGCGCCGCCAACGCCGTCAATGACGTGACCCTGGAGCTGCCGGTGGGCAAAACGCTCGGCATTATCGGCGGTACGGGCAGCGGTAAGTCGACGCTCGTCTCGCTTATCCCGCGCCTGTACGACACGGGCGCCGGCAGCGTGAGTGTAATGGGTGCCGACGTGCGCGCCTGGCCGCTCGATCAGCTGCGCCATGTGGTCGCGACCGTACCGCAGCGCACGTCGCTCGTGAGCGGCACGATCCGTAGCAACCTAACCTGGCGCGACGAGTCGGCGACCGACGAGGAGCTTTGGGCGGCGCTCGATATGGCGCAGGCCAGCGAGTTCGTGCGCAACAAGCCGCAGAGGCTCGACGCCCCGGTCGAGGCGGGCGGCAAGAACTTTAGCGGTGGCCAGCGCCAGCGCCTGACCATCGCACGTGCCCTGGTGGGCTCTCCGCAGGTCCTGATCATGGATGACTCCGCCTCGGCGCTCGACTTTAAGACCGACGCGGCGCTTCGCCACGCCATCCGCGAGCGCAGCGTACGCGGTGCCGCCGCGGGCGGGCTCCCGCTGACCACGGTGATCGTGAGCCAGCGCGTCTCGACCGTGCGCGATGCCGACATGATCTGCGTGCTCGACCACGGCTCGGTCGCGGGCTTGGGCGCGCACGACGAGCTCTACGCAAGCTGCCAACTCTACCGCGAGATTTGCCAGTCGCAGCTTCGTCGCGAGGAGCTCGAGGGCCAGCAGGGGAGCGCGACGCCCGCGTTCGCCCCAAGCCCCGTGCCCGCCTCAGGCGCCGCGTGCGCCCCGGCATCCGCCTGCGCAAAGGAGGGCTGCTAGATGAATCCGTATACTTCTTCCGGTTCGGTCGCAACGATGACGGCCAACGTGTCCGGCAACGATAACCTCAACGACCTGGGCGACGGTCCGCGCCAGCCCGGCGATCCGGAGCGCTATCCCGTGGGCGCGGTGACCCGCCGCCTGATGGGCTACGTCCGTCCGCATCGTATTTCGTTTACGGCGTCGTTTGTGAGCGCCGCTATCTCGGTGATTCTGCAGCTCTACACGCCTATCCTTATCGGCGAGGGTATCGACCTGATCGTTGCCGCGGGCCAGGTGGATTTCGATGCACTGCTGCCGCTCGTTACCAAGCTCGCGATAGTCGTTGTAGGTGCTGCGGCCTTCCAGTGGCTGCAGGGCTATTGCGTCAACCGCCTGTCCTACGAAACGGTGCGCGACATGCGCGTGGAGGCGAGCGACAAGCTCAGCCGCATGCCGCTCAGCTTCATCGACAGCCATGCCCACGGCGACCTTATGAGCCGCGTGGTCAACGACGTCGACCAGGTAGGCGACGGCCTGCTGCAGGGCTTCACGCAGCTCTTCACCGGTGTTATTACCATCGTGGGCACGCTCGCGTTTATGCTTTCCATCAACCTGACCATGACGCTCGTGGTGGTGCTCGTCACGCCGCTTTCCATTTTTGCAGCCGGTGCTATTGCCAAGCTCTCCAACAAAAGCTTTACGGCACAGCAGCGTATTCAAGGGCAGCTCGGTGGTCATATCGAGGAGTACGTAGGCGAGCAAAAGCTTGTCGACGCCTTTGCCTATGGTCCCAACGCCCAGCAGCGCTTCGATGCCCTCAACGCTGAGCTCTACACCGCGGGCGAGCGCGCGCAGTTTATGGGTTCGCTCTCCAACCCCGGCACGCGCTTTATCAATAACATCATCTATGCCGTGGTCGCTGTGATCGGCTGCGTGGGCGTGATCACGGGCGTGCCCGCGGCGCTTACGGTGGGCGGCGTGCAGATTTTCCTGTCCTATGCCAACCAGTACACCAAGCCGTTCAACGAGGTCACCAACGTCATTACGCAGATCCAGACCGCGTACGCCTCGGCGCGCCGCATGTTCGCGCTGCTCGATGCCCGCGAGCAGGAGCCCGATGCGGCGGATGCCGTGGAACTTGCCGCCCCGCAGGGTGAGGTGACCTTTGAGCATGTGGACTTTAGCTATGTGCCCAACCGCAAGCTGCTGCAGGATATCTGCATCGAGGCCAAGCCCGGCATGCGCTTTGCCCTCGTTGGCCCCACGGGCTGCGGCAAGACAACGCTCATCAATTTGCTGCTGCGATTCTACGATATCGATGCCGGGCGCATCTTGGTGGACGGTCGCTCGTCGCGCGACTACACGCGCTCGAGCCTGCGCCGTGCCTTTGGCATGGTGCTGCAGGACACTTGGCTGTTCGAGGGCACGGTGGCGGATAACATCGCGTACGGTTGTCCCGACGCCACGCGCGAGCAGATCATCGAGGCTGCCAAGCGCGCGCATGCGCACAAGTTTATCGTGCAGCTGCCGAAAGGCTACGATACGGTGATCGGCGAGGACGGCGGCACGTTTAGCCAGGGCCAAAAACAGCTGCTGTGCATCGCTCGCGTCATGCTCACCGACCCGGCGATCTTGCTGCTGGACGAGGCGACGTCGAGCATCGATACCCGCACCGAGCTGCAGGTTCAGGCGGCATTCGACGAGCTCATGGCAGGTCGCACAAGCTTTGTCGTGGCGCACCGCCTGAGCACCATCCGCAACGCCGATTGCATCCTGGTAATGCGCGACGGCGAGATTATCGAGCGCGGCACGCACGACGAGCTGCTAGCGGCAGGCGGCTTCTACGCCGAACTCTACCGCAGCCAGTTCGCCCAGTAAGCAAGCCCGTGGGGCAAATTAATCAATCGACAGACGGTGGTTTACATCTGTCACGTTAGTACTAAGATATTCATCTAACAAATTGCATTAATGGCTCGAGTTTCGGGGGAAACGAGGCAACGTGACTATGACATGCTCTATGGTGGTTAACAGCAAGAGCGGTAATACCAGGATGGTTTCGGGGGCGATCAAGCGCGCCCTGCAGGCTGCGGGCGTTGAGTTTGTCCACGCCGCCGCGTTGAGCGATGATGCAGATCCGGAGCAGGTCGCGCACGAGGCAGAGGGTGCCTGCGCTGCCGATACGGCGCTCGTTGGTTTTTGGTGCGACAAGGGCGCCTGCACGCCCTCGGTGGCGGCGCTGCTTTCCGCCCTACATGGCAAGCGCGTCTTTTTGTTTGGCACCTGCGGCTTCGGTGCCGACCAGAGCTATTTTCAGCAGATTATCGACCGCGTGTCGTCCAATTTGGCCAATGATGCCGAGCTTGTAGGCTGGGCGATGTGCCAGGGCAAGATGGGTCCTGCGGTTAAGCAGCGCTACGAGGCGATGCTCGAGCAGGATCCCGGCAATGCTCGCTTTAAGATGCTGCTCGACAACTGGGTTGCCGCGAAGGACCATCCCACCAAGGAAGACCTGGACAACATGGCTGCAGCCGCCAAGAAGGCCGTGCTGGGAGAGTAGCTTCGCCGTTCGCGGTCCTTCGTGCAAAACAATACAAATGTGAAAGCCTCGAAGTTCTCGAGGCTTTTTTCGTGACACGAGGGCGCCCCTTTATTGATGGAAGGCCTAATAAGCTGATTGCTCTATGCCCGGATGTGTGCGGAGTGGGATGGGATTTCCGGATGGGTGGAGTTGCGGAAGCTGCGTCCCGGAATTTGCCTTTGGAGTGGGATGCAGTTTCCCGTTGAAGGGCTCTGTGGAAACTGCATCCCAGTATTCGGTCGAGAAATGGGATGTAGTTTCCGGTTGAGGGGTCTGGCGGAAAGCGCGACCCGGAATTTGCGGCCGAAGTGGGATGTGGCTTCCCAACGGGGCCGCAAGCGGAAACCACATCCCACCTCGCAAGCGAATTCAAGGACACGGTTTCCAGCGGGTTATGGGCTGCGAACTAGATGGGGCAGCCATGAAACTCAGATAGGGGGGGTTAAAAACAAATGGTACATCCGGCAGTTAATTTTAATGTGGGGGGGGGGTACGATTCTTTTGGTTGCGCAAAATATCGGACCTCCTATTGAGGAATTGAGTAGCGGGTCGATCACAGGTATTGGATAAAGCAGGTCATTTTGGGGATAAATGACCGCTTACGCCAAAATTAGTAGCATTAGGCGATGAGATATTGATAAAACTGTAGGACATCACTATGTTTTCTTAATAAGAAGAGATTCCAAATTGGCTTATTTCGGACTCACTTTTCAATCGCCTTGCGGTTCCTGTTGAAACTTGCTGACCTTTGGATGGGTCGAATAGGTCCTCAAGGGGGATGAATTATCACTTTGGCTGCGCGTAGACTCAAACGATTTATTGCACTTTTGAGTAGCTTGGCGTTCGCGCTTGTCATAGCCCTTGCCGTTGTTTCTTTTGTGCCTCGCGCATTTGGATACATGCCCTTTGCTGTGCTTTCGGGCTCTATGGAACCCGATCTTCCCGTTGGCTCCATGGTGTTTGTCCGCCAGGTTGAGCCAACGGATATTACCGTGGGCGACAATGCAACCTTTTACCGATCGGACGGCGCCGTGGTGACGCACCAGGTGTACGAGATCGACCCTGCCGCGCAGACGATCGGCACGCAGGGAATCGCAAACAAAAATGCAGATGGAACCATCATGCACGATGCCGAGCAGACGCCTTTTTCACGCGTGATCGGCACTGTCTCTTTTTGTGTCCCTTACCTGGGCTTCGTTAACGCATATTGCACGACGATGCCCGGTTTGCTTGTTGTGGTGGCCGTTCTGGCGCTGCTGGTCGCGGCGTCGATAGTGCTCGATCGGGTGGTTCCCGACGAGCCTGCGGGCAAGCATGCCCGCGCGCATGCGAGGGAGCGGCGTTCATAGCGGCAGGGAAAAGCGTCGGCGGCGGTAGGGGCCGTTGACGGGGAAAACGATTCTCGAAAGGAAGAGAACGATGGAAAACAAGAAGAAAAAGCGCTACGGCATCATTGCCGCCCTGCTGCTGTTGGTGATGGCCGCCGGTGTAGGTACCTATGCATGGCTGACGGCGCAGGAGCACATTGACAACGTGTTCACGGTGGGTAGCTTTGGCCACCCGGAAAACAAGCCTGATCCGACCGATCCCGAGAAACCGGACCCCGATAATCCGAACACTGAAAAGGCCTACCTGTTCGAGACCCAGTGGGTTGCCAACTCCAAGATGGTTCCTGGCGCCACTGTGGCCAAGAACCCCAATGTCGGCATCAAGGCTGGCTCTGATGATGCATACGTATTCATTTACGTAAAGAATGCCATCGTCAAGCCTGGCACCAGCCTTGAAAAGACCCCGTACTTTACGCTCAAAAATACGAATTGGAAGCCCGTTGAGGGTCAAGTCAAGACCAACCAATCTGACAACTCTGGCAACCAGTACGTGAGCGGTCTGTTTATGTACTCCAAGAACTCTGCCGCAGAGAACCTGCCTGCAAAGCTCGAAGCCAACAAAGCAGAGCAGGACGTTTATACCGATGAGCTTTTCACTGCCGTGACGATTCCCTCTGCCATGAACAACACCGATGTTGTCGAGACTACTACTGACCCGAAACAGGCTCCCACGATGACGGTCTCTGCCTACATCTTTGGCGCGGGCCAGAATGGCACCGAGCAGGGTGAAAATGCTGACGCGCAGAATGCCCTTAAGCAGGCCAAGGAATGGGCTAAGACTCAGGCTCAGGCTTAATCCCCCCACTGAGATCCCGGCCCGCCCCCACCCCTATATTCGGGCTGGGATCTCGGTCCCCCTTTTTATCGACGATTGGCGAACGTAATGCTCAACAATCTTTCCGACAATCAGAAACGCACCTTGGCGCTTGCCGCGATTGCGCTGTTGGCCCTGGCGTGCATGTGTGGCACGCTGGCTTTTACCGTTGATATGGTTCCGGCGAACAACGTCCTATCGTTTGGCAGCGTGAAGGTACGAGTCTGCGAATACACCCTCAACGAGCGGGGCGAGGAGATTCCGTTTGAGGCCAACGAGCGCGGGGACTATCCCGACACCAAGGCCGGGGGCTCTGACATCAGCCGCATTGTACGCGTGGAGAACGCCGGCGCGCAGCCTGAGTACGTTCGCGCTCGTCTACGCATGACGTCAGTGGCACCCGACGGTTCGAGTGCGGATGCCTCGGGCAGCGTTGCGTTTCATGTGAACGCGGACGAGGGGTCCCCGTGGATCGACGGCGGCGATGGGTGGTACTACTACCGTGGATTGGCCGGGCGTGGCGGCATGCTCGACCCCGGCGCCATGACGGAAAGCCTTATGGACTCGCTGCGATTTGTGGGCGACTACCACGATGCCGCGCGCGGCGGCTCATTCAAGCTCGATATCGATGTTCAGGCCGTGCAGGCCAAAAACCAGCAGACAAGCGATACCGCCCTCGACGTACTTGACGTTGTGGGTTGGCCGGAGGCGAACTAGCCTATGAAGATCAAGAATATGAACCGGGGTATGCTTAGCAGGCTGGTTGCCGTCGCAGCGATTGCCCTTTGCTGCGTTATGGCGCTGCCAACGGTGGTGCATGCCGAGGATGTGCCCGAGGCCAAAATCGAATTCCACATCAAAAACGAGGCTGACTTTTTGTCGTGTGTGGCGCTGTCGCGCGAGCGCGATACGTCCGGCTGGCACGTTTATCTCGATAACGACATTGAGCTCGACAGCGACGACATGAAAACCATCGTTGCAGACACCGTTAAGCATCTGTCGTTTGGCAACAAGGAGCATCCGTTTAAGGGCGTGTTCGATGGTCAAAACCACGCCGTTGAGGGCCTGAACTACGATAAAGACGCTTTTGACCCCGAGCGCGATACGGGATTTTTTGCCGAGACCAACGGCGCCACCATCAAAAACTTCCTGGTCAAGGACGCCAACGTGTGGGCGGACTTCCGCGGTGGCATTATCGTGGGCAAGGCCGTCAAAACGCGTTTCGAAAACGTTATGGTCATGGAGAGCACGCTGCACGTGACCTGCGCCAACAATGCTCTCAACCTCATTACCAACGCAGGCTTTGAGGGCGGTCTCATCGCCGGCGAGCTCGACGGCTGTACCCTCTATAACTGCGAGGTACGTGGTGGCCGCGCCGTTAACAACACGACCTCGGGCGTGCAGGCGCTCGGCGGTGAGGGTCTGTATATGGCGGCGTTTGCCGGCTACGTTACAAATTCGACGATTGAGTACTGCCGCGTTACGCCTACGCGCAAAGATGATGGCTCGATTGGCATGACCGACGTCACCAATAAGTACGACGTGGCCATTGGCGCCCTGGGCGGCAACAACGTGTACGCCTCGGGTTTTGTGGGCTGCATGGCGGGCGAGGCCAAGATTATCGACTGCTTCTCGACGGCGCAGTGCTACAGCTATGCCGCGTCATATGTGGGCGTCGTCGCCGTGACGCGTGCGTGGACGGGTGGCTTGGCGGGTCGTATTCTAACCGAAAAGGGCAACGAGCTCGTTCGAAGCCATTTTGCGGGTGACTTGAGCTCGCGTCAGTACAATCCCATCGCCGTGATCCCCATCATTCAAAACGATGTGAACCTGGGCGGTATTGCCGCGCGTGCCAACAAGGATGATGCCACGGTCACCGAGTGCTACTTTAAGCCGAGCGTGAGCCTAAAAGGCAGCAGCCAGGGTACCGCGGCTAAGAAAAAGATCCCCTCTTTTGGCGGCGACGGTACCACCAAGGGCGACAGCTATGGTCCATGGGACGACGAGCGCTACACCACGCGTGAGCTGTGGGAGGAGCACGACTACGATTTTTGTGCCGGCACCATGCGCTCGACCGACAACGACGATGCCCTGGGTGGCCAGCACACCAATGAGTGGGCGATGGATTACAAGCTGAAGATTCCCGTGCATGGCCAGAGCGTTAAGGCGACGATCGATTTTCCCGGTGCGGGTACCGCGACCATCGAGGCAACCAAACTTGGTATTGATCAGGCGACCTCGGACCCGTATGCCTTTGCCGTGAGCGCCGTGCTGGCGGGAACGGCTCAGGGCTTGGCCCAGGGCGATACATCGGTGACGTTTAGGCAGGATACCTCCGCAAAGCCCAAGGGCTTGACCGATGCCAACGGCGGTTATCGCTTCATGGGCTGGTTCCGTGAGCCCGATGTGCGTGTGAATCGAATTGGACAAGACAACAGCTGGTTTGACGGCAAGACCGATGCCGATGCTGTGGCTGCCGGCAAGCAGGTCCAGAAGAACGAAGCGCACGAGATAACGTCGACCTATACCGCCGATAACGCGAAGGGGGCCGAGGCCTTTAAGGGCAACGACCTGTTTATTGCTTCGTACGAGGCGCAGGTACTGTTCTATAACGTCAAGGGCGAGACGCTCGCGTGGCAGAGCGGCGAGGAGCACGACAAGTCGACGGACTGGTACCGCTATGGCGTCGGTTTAACGCCGGCTGCCCCTGCGGACCGCGGCACTCTTTCCGCCAGCGCCACCTTTATCGGTTGGACGACGCAGCCGAGTGGCGAGGCCGGGATGCATGGCGGTTACGCGGCCATCACCTCGCCTAAGCTTGCCGAGCTAAAAAACGCCGGTGCGTTCTATCCTGCCGGCACCGAGATCACTGTGCTTGGTCCTACCGATTTTTATCCGGTGTACACCGACTATGTGTCGAACATCATGACGGTGTTTGAGGGCAATGAGCAGGATGCAACCGACGATCAGACTCGGCGCGACGGTGTGGGCAAAACTGACGTTAAGGTTGAGACTGCCGAGGATGGCACAAGCGCGTATACCGTACGGGTGCTCGACGTATCCGGTAAAGCTATATCCGAGGAGGGCCAGCTGCCCGACGGCTATCGTTTCCTGGGTTGGTATGAAAACAAGGGAACCGAGGATGCCCCGCTCGAGGTGCGCGTAAGCCGCGACCCCAGCTATACGCTCCCCGCCGATGTCGATTTAACCGCGCCGCATACCTACATCGCCCGCTTTGAGTACCGAGTGGATTATTACGTTCGGGCTTATACCAACCATGAGTTTACGGACAGCAAGCTACTTTGTTCCGTTTGGAATCGCTATCAAACGCCCTTTGAGGAAAACGTCGGTAGTACCTTCGTGCGTGAAAACGTCGTCCACTGGGGCCCGGAGCATGTTGACCACGGTATAAAGGATAGTTATGAAACGTGTGGCACGCGCTTCACGAAGGAAACCCTTGTCGTGAGTCCCCTTAACGCGTACTCGCACAACGTTAAAAACGATACGGGAGCCGATACTCTAAAAAACCTCTATGCCGATACCGATTTTCCAGGCGCTGCAACGCTAAGCGATACTTGGACTTCGGCTTCGCTGAACGTAACGGTCAAACCGGTGAATGATCGCTATCGCCTGAATTTCTGGACGCTTGAGCGCGATGGTGAATATTGGACATATGTGAAAAATCCCATCGAGAGCATGGTGCGTACAGATAAGAAGTACTACGTTCGCGCGATGATTACCACGGACGTTAATTTCTACAACAAGGGCGATAATGTCGTGAGGACTGCCACGCGGCGCTATGAGAGTAACTTGCTGCAGACCAAGGTGAACGGGGCGGATCCGACGTTCACGTATTACTACCCGCATGTTAATAAGTCGGTTAAAGTGGCCGAAAAGCCAGAAGATGGTGAGAAGGGATCGTATGAGAGCCCCCTGACCCTCGAAGCTTCCCCGACCGATGCCGACATGGCCGTGCCGGGCTATAAGTTCCTGGGCTGGATTTCGACCGCCGAGGTTCAGAAGGATTCTGACGTCTGGAAGTATATCTACGACGTCGCCGGCGACTCCTATGTGACGAGTGATCCGGATAAGGCAGAGCCGTATCTGGCGACCGACGAGTCCAAGGTCACCCAGTGGCAGGATGCCTATCCCGTCTACGCAAAGTACGACGTCAGCTACACCACCAACCTGCATCGCGCAGGTTTTGAGGGTACGGACAAGGTCAATGTGCCTAGCTACAACATCGCTCCCGTTATCAACGCGGACACCAATCCTGCTACGGCAACGGTGACCCCTGACGTTACGACGCCGGTTTATAAAGCAGGCGGTGAGCTGTATAAGTTGCAGAAGGTTGAGATCGAGCTTCCGAACGGCGAGATCAAGACGCTTCCCTACGATGTGGAGCATGGTACTTGCTCTTATCCGGTGGAACCTGGCGGAGCCTATACATTCGTGGCGTACTATTCGCCGTTGGCGGTTGTGTACCATCTCAATGCCAGGGATGTGGACGGTAAGGTAGCCCAGCAGGGCGATTCTCTCGGCAGCCTTAAGGACGGCATCCCGCTGCCAACGTATAACGTCGGCGATATCGATGCTGCAACAAACGCATACAATGCCTTCGTGGGCTGGACGGAAACTAAGCCGGTAGCTGGCAACGGTTATGTCGTTTGGTCGGACGACGTTTCCATGGTGAATAAAAGCACCGTGGTCAAGGCCCCCATGGAGTTGTATCCGGTCTACCGCGCCAGCGCGGTGCGTGTTCAATCGAATATCGATGCCAATCTGGATGACCCCGGTTCTGTGCGTTATCTTTCGCGGACCGACTCTGGTGATCAAATTTCGCTGGAGGTAAAAGCTGCAACTGAGGTTGTCGGCAAGGATGGCACCAAGTACGACTTTGTCTGCTGGTCGCGTGACTATGAATCCGATAACAAGTACACCCTGATGACCGGTGACGACAAGTATCCCCTCGAGGGCAATGAGCCCTTTAAGAGCGCGATGTACACTGCGGTGTACAAGATTGCGCCGCATAAGGTGCGCTATCACGGTGTCGACGGGTCGGTTCTCTTTACGGCGACGGTCGACTCGGGCGACGAGCGTGCGCAGGACGGCAAGTCCGGCTTCGTCTATACGGTTGATGTTCCCAAAATGGATGAGAACGGCCGCCCCGTCTATGACAACAGCGGGAATCCCATGATGGAGCAAAAGTCCGTGGCATACGACCCGGACGCCCATTCCAAGATCGTCGCGCTGCTCGATGAGCGTGCGGCCGCCAATGGCGATATGCGTGAGCTCTTCTTGGAGTGGCGATATGTGGGCGCCGATGGTGATACGAAGCCTTGGGATGTGTTTAAGGACGAGCCAATTAAGGGCGACATGGACCTGTATCCCGTTACATATCGCGTGGTTGCCAAAGATACGTCTGATCCCGCGAAGTCCGAAACCATGACCGCCCAGCTTAAGTGGCTGCTCGATCCCGCCGCCGCCAACACCGTCGATGACAGTGCCGACAAGGCGCCGTTTAAGGTCTGCTTTGCCAAGCCGTTTATGGGAACGCGGCTGACCGTTACGGTAATGCGGGCAAGCTACGGGCCTGGTACAGAGGGTGTTTCTGTGGCGGAAGAGCCCGTAAACGGCAAGTTTGTCTCGCTCTACAGCCTTGGTTCGGGTGACGGCTCGTTCGACCTGGCCAACCGTCTGGAGTCCAAGAAGACGGGCGAGGGCGATCAGGGCCCCGGCAAAGCCGTGTTCAACTTTGCCCAGACTCATGCGCTGACGATCGTTAAAAAGACGACCGATGCCAGCGCTATGGGGCAAACGTTCCGCTTTAAGGTAACGCGAAAGATGTCGCAGGATTCTCCTGCCGAGACGCGCATGGTCGAGGTGAAAGTTAGCGAGCAGCGCGACGAAAACGGTGAAACTTGCTATGTCGGCAGCGTGCAGTTCGCCGCTCCGGCTGGCATCTATACCGTCGAGGAAGATACGGCTTGGGCATGGCGCTACCAGGGTGAGCTGAGCACGCCGGGCAAGGCGCCCGGTAAAACTGCCGAGCTGACGATTTCGTCTGCATCGAGCGCGAACGATGCCACGTTCACCTGCACGAACACGCGTGTGAACGACAAATGGATCGACGGCAGCGATCGTGCCCATAACGTTTGGAGCAACGGCAACGTAGCAAAGAAGGAGGATTAGCATGTCCAAGCGCAAGCGCAAGCGCATCATCGCCTTGCTGGTGGGGGTTATCCTCCTGGCCGGTACGGCAGGCACGTTGGCCTGGCTTTCGGTTACGGGCGTGCTGGTCAACCAGTTCGGCATCGGGTCGGTGACGCCATCGGTTCAGGAAACGCTCAACGGCAAAGTGAAAAGCGATGTCAAGGCGAAGAACACGGGTACCGCGCCCGCCTATATTCGTGCTGCAGTGGATATCTACTGGCAGGACCAGGATGGCGCACGCCTGTGGGATGAGCCAGTTGCCGGCACCGACTACGTCATTGACTGGGGCAGTGTGTCCAAGGCATCTGCTTCCAACACCGCCTCGTCTTGGGTTGTCGCGTCCGACGGGTACTACTACTGGACGTCTCCCGTTGCTCCGATGGGCAAAACCGATGTGCTCATCAAGAGCGTGACTGAGCAGAAGGCAGATGGGAAGAACCTGGTCGTTGACATTTCGACCCAAGCAATTCAATCCACGCCCGACGATGCAGTTGCAGAGGCATGGGGCTGTACAGTCAAGGATGGCGTGCTGGTGCCGCCGCATGGAGGTGCGTAGGTATGGCTTCTCCGATTCGTAAAGACGTTGTGTGTTCCTTGCGCTGCGTGATGGCGGCAATCGTCTGCCTTATCGCGCTTGCCGTTCCTGCACGTGCGTTTGCTGACGTTCCCACGATTGCCTATGACGGAAATGCACGCCAGCTAACGGTATCGGGAGCGACGGACTCCTCGGGGGAGCCCGATCTGTTTCCAGCCTTTAAAGATCTAATGCCCGGCGATGTACGCGAGCAACAGATTGGGGTTCGTACCACGGGTGTAAAGTCCCAGGTACGTGTGTTTGTGCGGGCTGTTGTCGATCACGAGACGGCACATCTGCTATCGCCCATCACCTTAACGGCGACTGTGGGCGATGGCTCTGCAGGTTGGCTCCAGACAGGAACACCGGGCAGCGCGTTCGCTTATCCCACGCAAATCGCCACGTTTACGAGCGATGGCAGCACGGTGCTTAATTTGCAGCTAAACGTTCCGACATCGGTGGGCAACGAGGTTGCCGACGCAAACAAGACCATTCGCTGGGAGATTACCGCCGAGGACGATGGCGAGAAGATTCCCGTGCAGTCTGCTGACAGCAAGAAGCTCGGCTTGCTTGGTCTGGCGGCAACGGGCGACAACACGCTCACGTTGCTTTTGGTGTTGCTGACACTTGCAATCATCGCTTTTATTGCTGCGCTGCTTTTGTCCCGGAGGAATAAGCGCTAGGTCCATCTTCTAAACGCAACGCCCTCCCGGGCGGCGGGCACGAAGTTCCCTGCTCTACAGTCCTGCGCAAGACGAAGGCCACATTAAGTTGCCTTCTTTGCGTGCGGAACTCGCGATAAACTTCGTGCCCGCCGTCCGGGAGGGCGCCCCTTTATTGATGGAAGGCCTAATAAGCGGATATTCCATGCCCGGATGTATTCAGAGCGGGACGGGCTTTCCGGATGGGCGGTGTTTCGGAAAGTGTGTCCCAGAATCGGCGCTCAGAGTGGTCCCCACTTTCCGGTTGATGTCTTGTCCGGAAACTATGTCCCGGAATTAAGGCTTGGAATGGGATGCACTTTCCGGTTGAGAGCCTTAGCGGAAAGTGCGACCCGGAATTTACTCTTGAAGTGGGATGCGCTTTCCCAACAGGCCCTCAAGCGGAAACTGCGTCCCATTCCGAAGGCAGATTCCGGGACACACTTTCCGAATACAAAGAAGGTCACTTAATGTGGCCTTCAACTTATATATGTTCAGCGGATACCCCCATGACAAGCCGTGCTCCAACAACAAGGCGTCTGTCCGGGCGGAGGCATATAAGGTTCATCGCGAGTTCCGCACGCAAAGGAGGCCACTTAATGTGGCCTCCGTCTTGCGCAGGACTGTCCGAGCAGGGAACCTTATATGCCTCCGCCCGGACAGACGTTTCAGTTATGAGCGACCCGCTACTTGATCTTCGTCGTGCCCGGTGCCAGGTTGGGGTCGGTCTCGTTGGCCTCGGTCTGGAAGTGCTCCGTATAGACGTTCTTGCCGTCGCGGAACATCTCGTAGTACTGCATCTTGGCGTAATCCTCGCGCGCCTTGGTGGCGGCTGCTGCGGCGGCGTCGTCACCGGTGACGTTGGAGGAGAGCGCCCAGCGCAGGCTGACGTCCTCGTAGCCCACGGAGTTGATGGCGGGCAGCGACTCGCGCAGCGTCATATGCGCCTTCTGGTAGTCGGTCAGCGGTGCGCCGATCAGCTGCATGAGCTGGGTGGACAGGTAGTTGGTGGACAGGTCGTCGGTCTCACTCGTCTGGTCGCAACCGGCAACGTCGTAGTTGGCCCAGATGATGTAGTCGGTCTGCCACAAGCGCTCCTGATGCGTGGCGTCGTCCTCGTCGGTAAACCACTTATCGTTGAACTTGGACGGGAAGAACGGCTGATGGTCGCCCCAGAACACCACGACCACCTTGCGGTCAAGCCTGCTCAAGGCGTTGAGGAAGTAGCGCAGCGCCTGGTCGGACTGCTCGATGCACGAGACGTACTCGTCGACATCGGACAGCGTGCCGTCCTCGACGGTCTTGGCGTCCAGATCGGTCGTGTCGATGTTCAGGTGCATCTGCTTATCTGCCGGCAGCAGGCCCGTGTCGTAGCCCGAGTGGTTCTGCATGGTCACGTCAAAGATAAACTGCGGATCGGCGTTCTGATTGAGCAGCTCAAGAATCTTGTCGTAGGTCGCCTGGTCGGTCACCATGCCGCGCAGGGTATCGGCGCCTTGGAAATCGTTGATGGACAGGAACTGGTCAAAGCCAAAGTCCTTATAGACGTTCTCGCGGTTCCAGTTGGTGGCGTGGTTGGGGTGCATGGCCGTGGTGGAATAGCCGAGCGATTTGAACTGCTCTGCCAGGTTCCCGGTCGTCTCCATGTTGTAGATGGTGTAGGGGTACACGCCCGAACCCAGGTTGGCCATGGAGTTGCCGGTCATAAACTCAAACTCGGTATTGGCCGTGCCGCCGCCGTAGGCGCTCACATAGAGCTTGCCGCGGCTGAGACAGTTGGAAAGGTTCTTAAAGTACTGCGGGCCCTCGTAGCCGGCGCGCATGTTCTGATAGATCGACAGGTCCGAGAAGGTCTCGTTCATGATGGCGATGACCGTGGGCTTCTCGCTATCGAACTGCTCCTGGGCGGCGGCGCGCCCGTCGCTCTTGGCCGCGTCGGACTTGTCGTAGGCCTTGGCGTACTTTTTGAGCGTGGCCTTGGCATCGTCGACGGAGTAGTCGGCGGGTTTGGGCGGCTTGATGGACTGTGCTGCACTAATAAAGGCAGGCAGATAGCCCTCGCGCCAGTAGCTCTCGAGCGGGCGCCAGGTGTAGACGGTGATGCCGAGAGTGTTGTAGTAGTCGATAAGCGTGACATGCGCGGTCACGCCGCCCAGGCACAGCACCGCCACGAGCAGGTTGATGAGCAGCATGCGCTTGGCGTTGGCGGCACCCTTTTGACGGTGCGGTGCCACCAGGCCGGCGTACTCGCATAGCAGCATGGCGATGGCGGTAAAGCCCATGGACAGCACGCAGAACAGCGAGATGGAGAAGGTGTAGCCGTTGCCGGCGACTGCGGCGGCGGTGGAGATGGCCGAAAGGTCGCCCGGCTGGATGGGCATGGATTTAAACGTGATGACAAAGAACTCGGCAATGCCCAGGACAAAGAGGGCAAAGGCCAGGACCGCGGGAGCTGCGCCGTGGCGCTGGAATAGGAAGAACAAGCCGGTCATGAGCACGGTGATGATGGCCCACTCGAGCAGGATGCACAGGGGGTAGACCCAGGTAAAGTCGTGGTTGGACGAGACCTCCATGCCCAGCAGCGCAAAGACGCCGGCGAGCAGCAGGCACAGCACGGCGGCGACGAGGGGCTTGCCTACAAAGGCGCCGCGCAGGCGGGCGAGCTTGCCGGTGGGTGCGGGGGCGTCGGCGGAGGCAAACGCAAAGACGCGCGGGGCGATACGGTCGCGGGCGATGCTGGCCCAAGCGCAGCCGGTGAGGATGGCATTGGTCAGGATGAGCATCACAAAGGCGAGCGGCTCGTTTTGGGCGACGAGGCCAATGGCGCCCCAAATGGTCAAAAAGAGCTGGAACAGGCCGAAGGCGACGCTCCATCCAAGAGCGCTTTTGGCAACGGTGCCCGACTGAGCGCGAATGGCCTTGGCCTCGCGCAAGACAAGGTAGACGGTCGCCGCAAGACCGACGAGCGAGATGGCGGCAGCGAACATGCTGAGACTCCTCACAAACTAAAACCTACGAAAGCGGGGGTTTACCCGATTGTTACCAAGATATGCGCTGCATTTGGTGACTGCGCACAACAACCAGCCATAATAACGCGCGTGCGTGGCGGTGTTGCGCAATGTAGCGGCGACCTGCGCGATAATGGACGGGAATTACACGGAAACGTAAAGGCTTCTTAAAGAAATGGCGAGGGTAGGGCGATGAGCGAGCAGGTTTGCAAGGCGGACATGGGTAGCGACGGAGCTGCGGTCGTGGATACATACGGCTATCCGGTCGAGACTACGGGCAACGCGGTGCTGGACATCTTGGAGCATCGCTCGTCTACGCGTGCCTTCGCGCGTGATGACGATGACCGTCCCGTGGCGGTGACCGACGAGCAGCGGGCGGCGATTCTGCATGCGGCGAGCCGTGCGCCGTCGGCAGGCGCCATGATGATGTATTCCATCGTGAGCATTCGTGAGCAGGCCACATTGGATCGCCTGGCCGACCTGTGCGATCATCAGCCCATGATCGCCAAGGCGCCCTGGGCACTCATATTTGTAGTCGACTATGCCAAGTGGATCGATCTGTTTGAGCATGTGGGTTGCTTTGAGCCCGAGTTTGTCGAGCGCACGGGCAAGTCGCCCCGTCGTGCGCCGGGCCTGGGCGACTTTGCCATCGCGGCCCAGGACGCCGTGATCGCTGCGCAAAACGCCGTGGTTGCCGCCGAGGCCTTGGGGCTGGGGAGCTGCTACATCGGTGATATTGTCGAGAATGCCGAGGAAGTCGCCGAGCTGCTCGATCTGCCGCCCTATAGCATGCCGCTGTCGATGCTCATCATCGGCACGCCCCGCAAGGAGCGTCCGGCTATTGCGCATCCCGTGGTGAACCTGGTGCACGAGGAACGCTACTGCCGTGCGGATGCCGCGACCATGGACGCGCAGGTGGCCGAGATGGACAAGATGTTTCGCCCGCATGCCCGCGAGGTGGGCGAGCGCGTGGTGGATATCTACACACGCAAGCACACCAGTCCCTTTATGGCCGAGATGAGCCGCTCCATGGAGTGGTGGTTCAAAAACTGGCTCGGAAAATGACGAATGCGACAAGGGGACTGTCCCTTTGTCACATTCCATATCGCCGCGGTGGCCTAAAGGCCGCATAAATGTTTATTTAGCTGGGAAAACAGTACCATTCAAACATGGGCTGATTACATATAATCCCGTCGAACGTTAAAGTTGGGAGGAAACCGGCTTATGGAACAAAAGGCAAAGGAAGTAGCCTCGCACGCTGCGATTCCTGTGAGCATCTCGGCGATGCTCGTCACGCTGGGCGTGGTGTATGGCGATATCGGCACCAGCCCCATGTATGTAACCAAGGCGCTCGTTGCCGGCAACGGCGGCATCGGAAGCGTTACGCAGGAGTTCGTGCTCGGCGCGCTCTCCCTTGTCGTGTGGACGGTCACGCTGCTGACGACCGTCAAGTACGTGCTGATCTCGCTGCGCGCCGACAACCACGGCGAGGGCGGCATCTTTGCCCTGTACAGCTTGGTCAAGCGCTGCGGCAAGTGGCTCATCATCCCCGCCATGCTGGGCGGCGCGGCGCTCCTCGCCGACGGCATCCTGACGCCTGCCGTTACCGTCACCACGGCCATCGAGGGCCTGCGCACCATCCCGGCGGTCCATGCCGTGCTCGGTGACGACCAGGGTCGTGTCGTCGCCATCACGCTTGCCATCATCATCGCGCTCTTCTTGGTGCAGCGCATCGGCACGGCCAAGATCGGTCACGCCTTCGGCCCCATCATGACGCTGTGGTTTTTGTTCCTGGGCGGCACGGGCCTGTTCTTTGTCTGCCAGTATCCCGCGGTGCTGCTGTGCCTCAACCCGTTGCGTGGCATCGCTTTTCTGCTGAGCCCCAACAACCATGCGGGCATCATGATTTTGGGCAGCTGCTTCCTCGCTACCACCGGTGCCGAGGCGCTCTATTCCGACATGGGCCATGTGGGCCGCGGCAACATCTATGCCACCTGGCCGTTCGTTAAGTGCTGCCTGCTGCTGTCCTACATGGGCCAGGGCGCGTGGCTTATCAACAACGCCGGCAACCCGGAGCTCATGGGTATCGCCGACCTCAACCCCTTCTACCAGATGCTCGCCCCGGGCCTGCGCCCCTTTGCCGTCGGCCTTTCCACCGTTGCGGCCATCATTGCCTCGCAGGCGCTCATCACCGGCGCATTCTCTCTGGTGTCCGAGGCCAGCCGCCTGGACCTCATGCCGCATATGCAGGTCTTCTATCCTGCCGAGACCAAGGGCCAGCTCTACATCCCCATGGTCAACAACGTCATGCTCGTGGGCTGCGTCGTCGTGGTGCTGCTGTTCCAGAACTCGGCGCACATGGAGGCCGCGTACGGCCTGGCCATTACCCTGACCATGATGTGCACGACAATGCTGCTCTTCTTCTATCTGCACGTGGAGCGCAATCTCAAGGTCGCGCCGTGGATCTTTGCCGCCTTCTTCCTTATGCTCGAGGGCTTCTTCTTTGTGAGCTCGCTCACCAAGTTCTTCCACGGCGGCTATTTCACCATCCTTATGGCCGCGCTCATCATGGGCATCATGGTGTGCTGGTACAACGGCACGGCGGTTGAACAGCGCCAGTTTACGCTGCTGCCGCTGCGCAGCTACCTGCCGCAGCTCAAGCGCCTGCGCGACGACGATCGCTACGAGCTCGTGAGCGACAACATCGTGTACCTGACCAAGGACACCAACACCGACTATATCGACCGCGATATCGTCTACTCGATTTTGGACAAGCACCCCAAGCGCGCTCGTGCCTGGTGGTTCGTGAATGTCGAGACCATGGACGAGCCGCATACCTTTGCCTACTCGGTCGAGACGTTCGGCACCGACTACGTATTCCGCGTGCATCTGTACCTGGGCTATAAGATCAACCAGCGCGTCAATGCTTACCTGCGCCAGGTTGTTCAGGACCTGGCTGCCAGCGGCGAGCTGCCGGCGCAGACGCACGACTACTCGGTCTACAAGGATCCGGGCAACATCGGTACGTTTAAGTTCGTCATGATCCGCAAGCTGCTGGCGCCCGAAAGCGACGTGGAGCCCAGCGAGCGTACGGCCATCACGCTCAAGTACATCATCCGCCGCGCTGCCGGCACCCCCGCGCGCTGGTACGGCCTGGAGAACTCCAACGTGAGCTTTGAGTACGTGCCGCTGTTCACCAAGTTTAAGGCCGTGAGCAAGATGCAGCGCCTGGCTCCCGACGAGCGCCCGTAGACTGCAAGGCTATACACTTGGAACCACCACAAGGGGAAACCACCACAAAGGTGCCTGTCCCCTTTGTGGTGGTTTTTGCTTTTGAGAGAGGGGCGGGGCGCTGATGGACGTCCATGCGGACGGCGATATTGCCGAGAACTTTTGGTGGCGGCGCACGACGCTGACGCGTCGCAGCCCTCTGTATGACGCCTGCGTATCGGCGGGGCTGCTGGTCGCGGCGACGATTGTGGGCGCGCTGCTCGACCATCCGGGTCTCGCGCCGAGCATCATGATCGTCTATGTGTTCGCCGTGCAGCTGTGCGCGTTCTTTACCTGGAGCCGCCTGTATTGCTTGCTGAGTTCGGCTGCCGCCGTGGCGCTCTACAACTTCCTGTTTGTCGACCCGCGCTACTCGCTGTCGTTTATCGACCGCGTCTATCCTGGCATGTTCTTCATCATGTTTTCGGTCTCGCTCGTGTCGAGCTCGATTGCGTTGGCCCTGCGCCGTGCCTTGGCGCAGGCCGCCGCCAGCGACCGCCGCACGCAGATGGTGCTCGAGACCAACCGCATGCTGCAGCGCTGCGCCGATCAGCAGCAGATTGTCCATGCTATGGCAACGCAGCTGGCGCGTCTTTCGGGCTGTCCTGTCGTGTGGTACAGCGCCGACGCCGAGGGCGATGACCTGCTGCCGCGTGCGACATACACGGCCGTGGGCGATGTCGCGCCGGTGCATGAACTGGCGCCGCAGATGCCGCCGCGGCTCTCGGCGTCCGCCTATGTGGGAACGCCGCTCGATGCCACCTACGGCGGCTCGGCGTTCTACGGCATCTACCTGACCGTGCGCTCGGGCGACACCATGGTGCGCGCGGGCGATCCCGCCTCGGTGGTGGGCGTGCTGGCTATCGTTGCCGAGCCCGACGTGCTGACGCACGAGGAGCGGACACTTGCCGATGCCATCGTGAGCGAAGGCGAGCTGGCACTCGATCGCGCCCGCGCCATGGAGGCCCGCGAGGAGGCGGCGGTGCTTGCCAAAAATGAGCAGCTGCGCGCCAATCTGCTGCGCTCCATCTCGCACGATCTGCGCACGCCGCTTACCAGTATTTCGGGTAATGCCGACGTGCTGCTCGATCAGGGTTCGACCGGCACCGCGGTGCTCGATGACCAGACGCGCCGCGGCCTGCTGCTATCCATTCGCTCGGATGCGCTGTGGCTCAACGCCACCGTCGAGAACCTGCTCGCCATCACCAAACTCGAGGGCGGCGGCATGCATCTGTCGACCACGCTCGAGCTTATGGACGATATCGTCGAGGAGGCGCTGCGCCATGTAAATCCGGCCGTGCGCGAGCACGACCTTAAGGTGGCGGCGTGCGATGAGCCGGCGCTCGTCAATGTCGATGCACGCCTGATGGTGCAGCTGGTGGTCAATCTGGTGAACAACGCCATCACCTATACGCCCGCGGGCTCGCATATCATGATTTCGATTAGCGTCGACGATGGACGCGTGGCGTGCTCGGTGGCCGATGACGGCCCGGGCATTGCTCCCGAGGACCGCGAGCGTATCTTTGAGTCGTTCTACACCGCCAACCATGGTTTGGCCGATAGCCGACGCAGTGTGGGCCTGGGGCTTTCGCTCTGCCGCTCCATTGCGCTGGCGCATGGCGGTAGCATAGAGGTTGCCGCGGCGGACCCGCACGGCTCGGTCTTTACGATTGAGCTTCCCGCCGCCGACGTTTCGTTTGATAAGGAGTAGCGCCGTGCCGAACTCTGCCGTGAAACCGCTCATCTTGGTCGTTGAGGACGATCCCGCCGTCCGCAACCTTATCGTCGCCGCGCTCGAGGCGCACGGCTTGCGCCATATGGCCGTGGAGACCGCACATGCTGCCATCGCCGCCGCCTCGTCGCAGGCGCCGAGCATTGTGCTGCTCGATCTGGGCCTGCCCGATATGGACGGCGTCAAGGTGGTGGAGTCGGTGCGCGCGTGGTCGGGCATGCCGATCATCGTGGTTTCGGCGCGCAGCGAGGACGCGGACAAGATCCGAGCGCTCGATGCCGGCGCCGATGACTACCTGACTAAGCCGTTTTCGGTCGAGGAGCTGCTCGCGCGCATTCGCACCACGCTCAGGCGCCTTTCGTATGCGCAGGCGGGCGGTGTTGTCTCCGAGGGCTCGTTCGATACCGGCGAGTTGCATATCGATTTTGATGCCGGCATCGCCACGATGGATGGCGAGGAACTGCATCTGACGCCGATCGAGTACAAGCTCCTGTGTCTGCTGGCGCACAACGCCGACAAGGTGTTGACGCACCAGTTTATCCTGCACGAGATTTGGGGCACGGCGACCAAGAGCGACCTGGCGAGCCTGCGCGTCTTTATGGGCACGCTGCGCAAGAAAATCGAGTCCGACCCCGCGCATCCGCGCTATATCCAGACGCATGTGGGCATCGGCTACCGATTGGTCATCCAAGGCTAGATCGCCAACCACCATCCCAATATGAGTTGCGGTGAAATACGGTCTAAATTTGCCTAATTCCAGGCAAAACAGTCCGTATTCCACCGCAACTTTGTTATTTGCCCTTGGGCTTGCTGGCGTAGAACTTCTTCTTTTTGGGCTTGCCGGCGGAGTCAGGCTTGCCGTTGCCGCGCGGCCCCCGGTCGCCTGCCTGCGCGTGCGCGGGCGCCGTTGCGCGAGGCTTGCGGGCTTCGGGGTTGCGCAGCTCCTCGACGCGCTCGGCAATTTCCTCGGCGCTAAAGCCGACTTCGGCCATGGCGTCCTCGATGGGCAGGCGGCGCACGATGTAGCAGTGGTGCACCTTCTGGTTGCGCGCGAAGTCCTCGGGGATGGTCTGCGCCGTAATGTCCTCCAGCACCACGCCCGCGCGGGCGAGCTTGCGCGTTTCGGGGCGGAAGCCGCGCAGGTTGCAGCTAAAGATGGCATGGCCGCCCTGCGCGAGCAGGCGCGATACGCCAGCCAAAAGCTCAACATGGTCGCGCTGGACATCCCAGGTGCGGCGGCCCATCTTGGACGAGTTCGAAAACGTGGGCGGGTCGACAAAGATCAGGTCCCAGCGGTTGCGCGTCTGGCGCTGGTCGCGAATCCAGGCGAGCACGTCGTCGCGCACAAAATGATGCTGAGGCCCCACAAAGCCGTTCTGGCGCATGTTGCGCTCGGCCCAGTCCAGATAGGTATTGGAGAGGTCGACCGTCACGGTCTCCTCGACGCCGCCATCGGCCGCGTAGCAGGTGGCAGTGCCGGTGTAGGCAAACAGGTTGAGGAAGCGGCGCGCCTGCTTGGCGTGCTCGCGCACCAGGTTGCGGGTGACACGGTGGTCCAAGAAGATGCCGACGTCTAGGTAGTCGTCAAAGTTGACGGCAAAGGTGAGGCCGCCCTCTTCGATGAGCGGGAGGCGACGGCGCGCGATATTGGCGCGCTCGCCCGAGCCGCCCTTGCCGGCGCCCTGCTTGCCGTATTGCGAGCCGCCGCGCGAACGCATGCGGGCCTTGGCGTGCACATGCTCGGCGGGAACATCTAGGATACGCGGCGCGATGGCCAGGATATCGAGCATACGGGCCTGGGCCAGTGCGGGGTCGATGGTCTTGGGCGCGGCATATTCGGCGATGACGAGCCAGCGGCCCGGCGTCTGCGGGCAACCCTCGTACAGGTCGATAGCGGCGGAGTAGTCGGGCAGGTCGGCATCGTAGACGCGGTAGCAGCTCACGCCCTCGCGCTTGGCCCACTTGCGGCGCAGGCGTGCGTCCTTGCGCAGGCGGTTGGCGAACTGCTCGGACTCGGGGATGAGCACGGGCAGCGGCTTGCCGTCGCCCAGGTCGAGCATGGCGGCAGGCTCGGGCATGGCGGAAGCGGCGGCTTCATCGTTGACTTCGTTGGCATCCGCAGCCTCGGCCTCGGCATCCGCACTGGTCGCAGCCTCAAACGCTGCGGCGGCGTGGTCGAGCGAAGGCCAGACTTCGACGGTCGCCTCTTCGTTGTTGGGCATGACGGCGATCGAGCGCTCGGGCTCGGTATGGAGCGCGCGGGCCAGCAATCCGTCGCGGGTGAGCGCGGCGACCGGTGCCGCGGCAAGCTCGGGCGCGCGGCGCAACTCGCCGATGAGCGTCATGGTGTCATGCATGAGCGAAAGCGGTGTCTCGGTCGTATCCGCGACCACGGCGGCGCCGGCGACAGCGCCCGCGTGGTCCAGTACGGTGGCGGACTTGGCGGCGCAAAAATCGACAAAGCGCTTGTAGCCGGCACATTTAACCATGCGCTCAGCGGTCTTGCGGGCGGCGGGGTCAACATCCACGGCCACGATGCGCGCCTGGCGCTCGCGCGCTGCCGCCTCGCGCTCGCGCGCCTCGGCAAGCAGCTGCTCCCACAGGGCGGCATCGTGCAGCTGCCAGCCCTCAAAGCCCCAGCGCTCGCGTGTGGCGCCCGGGGCGCGGTCGGTCAGAATGTTCACGGCCTCCAGCAGCAGACCGCCGCCGGCGCACGAGGCATCGATCAGCGTGGGAAGGGCTTCGTTCTCGTAATCGTCGGCCGTCAGCTTGCGCTCGCATAGTGCGGTCCAGCCGACCTGCGCCAGCACCAGGGCGGCGTAGTCGGGACGCAACACGTGTGCGCCCTCGCCGGCACGAGTCGCAGCGGGCGGCAGACGTTTGAACAGCGGGTCGCCCGAAAGGTCCAGGCTGATGCTCGCGCGGCGCTGACGCAGCGAAAGCAGTAGGTGAACACCGGGGTCGGCGGCATCGACGTCGGCGCGACGGCCCGTGGTCTCGGCCAGACGGTCGCACAGCGCGTCCTTGGCGCGCAGGGCCGAGAAGCGCGTGTTGCGCAGCTGCTCGGTCACGCCGCGGGCGGTGATGGCGATGGTAGCGCCCGGGCGGACGATGCTTTCCCAGGCGATGTCGTAAACGCTATCGTACAGTTCATCGGCATCCTGCGCCTCAAAGCGCCCGAGCACCACGAACACGCGGCTGGCCAGGCGCGACCACAGACAGGCGCGATAGCCTTCTTCGAGCTCGCCCTCAAATGTAGCGCGGCCCTTCAGGCGGCGGACATGCGAAAGCCCGAGGCGTTTAAGCTCATCGGCGAGTGCGGACTCAAAGCCCTCGGGGCAGCTTGCGTAAAATTCCATGGGTGACCTCTCTAGTTGCGTCGCTCCATTATATGATGGATGCTTCGTTTGCCCTTATCCTCGAAAGGAACCCATATGATTGATGCGTGTCCCGAACCCGCTGTGCTCTTTTTTGACGTGGACGGCACGCTGACGTCGTTCGATCCCGACGATATGACCGATAAGGACTTCAATGCAATCCATCCGTCGAAGGCCGTTGTCGATGCATTTGGTCGCCTGCGCAATGCGGGTCACCAGGCATTTATCTGCACGGGTCGCCCCTTGTGGCTGATTGCCGATGGCCTGCGCGCGCTGAACCCGGCGGGTATCGTTGCCATGGCGGGGGCCACGCTCGAGGTCGAGGGCCGCGTGGCACACGAGGACTGCATTGACGAAGACATTGTTGAGGAGCTCGCGCGTCGCATTGCTGTGGCGGGCGGCGAGGCGTTGTTCGAGACGAACGGTGCCACTTATTCACTTGAGCCAGTTGGTGTCGAACAGTCATTTCTGCTAGGCGCCGGCGTGGTGCATGGCACCGACCAGATGCGCGTCGATGGTCGCTTGCGCGTAGGCAAGGTGTGCATTAACGCGTGCGACCTGGCTCGCGTAGCCAACGATGACGGCTTTATCGATCGCGAGTTTGAGCTGTGCAACACCGGTGGTCAGAATCGCGAGCTGAGCCCCAAGGGCATCGACAAGGGCGTGGGCGTGGCGCGAGTGCTGGCGTATCTGGGCCGCGAGGGAAATGCGCGCACCTTTGGCTTTGGCGATTCTGGCAACGACCTGGGCATGCTCGCTGCTGTCGAGACGGCCGTGGCCATGGGCAACGCCATGCCCGAGGTCAAGGCGGTCGCCGACTACGTGACCGACGATGTCGCACACGACGGCACCGTCACCGCGATGCAGCATTTTGGCCTCATCTAATGAATCTCGCCTTCTGACGTTTGCTCAAACTGCGACTCTTTGCTTTTGCATGCTCAATCGATTTATCAATCCAAACACTGAGGTGTTTATACCGTTCGCCGAGAAGATAAAAAACCGCAGCTCACGCCTTGATAAACGTAGGTAAAGTGTTTAGCAGTTTATCGGCCGTATGCTAACGAAAGGAATCAGGCAGATGGCAATCAAGGTGTTCGCTGACGGTGCAAACCTCGAGGGCATGCTCGACATGTACGAGAACGGCAACGTTCAGGGTTTCACGACCAACCCGTCCCTTATGAAAAAGGGCGGCGTGACGGATTACCGCGCGTTTGCCAAGGAGGTCCTGGCTCACATCACCGATGTGTCCGTGTCGTTTGAGGTCTTTGCCGACGACGTCGAGACCATGGAGGTCGAGGCCCGCGAGATTGCTGCCTGGGCCGAGAACGTCTACGTCAAAATTCCGTGCGTGACCACCAAGGGCGAGTCCACCGCCGAGCTGGTCCGCAAGCTTTCCGCCGACGGCATCAAGGTCAACGTCACCACCATCTTCACGCCTACGCAGGTTGACGAGATGGTCGACGCCGTTGACGCCGAGACGCCGTCCATCATCTCGCTCTTTGCCGGCCGTATCGCCGACACGGGTGTCGATCCCATTCCGTTTATGACGGAGTCGGTCAAGAAGGCTGCCGCCAAGCCCAACTGCGAGGTCTTGTGGGCGTCCACGCGCGAGCTTATCAACATTTACCAGGCCGAAGCCTGTGGTTGCCAGATCATTACGGTGCCCAACAGCATCCTGGCCAAGCGTAAGAACATCGGCCGTGATCCGTACGAGGTCTCGCTCGACACCGTGCGCGGTTTTGCTAAAGATATCGCCGCTCTGGGCTTCCATATTCTGCCGTAACGCGAACACTGACTACGCCGCGGGCTGCTCGCCCCGGCCTTTCCTTTCCCTATCGCTCACGCGCTTCGCGAGGGTCGCGCTAGGCAAAGGAAAGGCCGGGGCTGCCGACACGAACTTGCCGGTAGGTTGGTGATAGGCTTCCATATCCTGCCGTGGACAAAGGTACCCCCGCCTGCGCCGTGCAAAATTGAGAGTATTCAGCAAGGTAAAGGCTTTTACCAGCTGGGTGAAGCATGGAACAGCCCCCGTTTTGGCTCTGATGACGCTAAAACGGGGGCTGTTTCTTGCTTTTTCGTCTCTGAGGGGCATCCGGACGGTGGAATTTGCAGAATACTCGCGATTTTGCACGTCGCGAGAGGGGGGACCCTTGCTTTGGCGGTTTACTTCCCCTGCACCATGGTGAGGGAGATCTTCTTGCGGTCGCGATCGACCTTTTCAACCCACACCTTGACCGTGTCACCGACGCACACCACGTCGTTGGGGTGCTTGACGAAGCGGTTGGCCAGCTTGGAGATGTGCACGAGGCCGTCCTGGTGCACGCCCACGTCGACGAAGGCGCCAAAGTCGACGACGTTGCGCACCGTGCCCTTGAGTTCCATGCCGGGCTCCAGATCGTCGATGGAAAGCGCCGAGCGGCTAAAGACCACCTCGCGCGCGTCGTCGCGCGGGTCGCGACCGGGCTTCTTGAGCTCGTTGACAATGTCGATGAGCGTCAGGGTGCCGCAGTCCAGGTCGCTTGCCAGCGCCGAGATGCTGCCCAGGCGGCGCTCGATATCGGGCACGCCGCCGCGGCTGAGCTCGCTTGCCGCAACGCCGGCGTGCTCCAGGACGGCCGTGGCCACCTCGTAGCTTTCGGGGTGGACGCTTGTCGCGTCGAGCGGGTTCTTGCCGCCGCTGATGCGCAGGAAACCTGCGGCGTTGAGGTACGCCTTGGGTCCCAGCTTGGGGACCTTCTTGAGCTGGCGGCGATCGGTAAAGGCGCCGTTTTCCTCGCGGTAGGCCACGATGTTTTTGGCTACGCTCGGCGTAATGCCCGACACGTAGCCCAGCAGGCTTGCGCTCGCGGTGTTGACGTCGACGCCCACACGGTTGACGACGTCTTCCACCACGTGGCCCAGGGTGCGCGAAAGCTCGGCCTGGTCAAGGTCGTGCTGGTACTGGCCAACGCCGATGGACTGGGGCGGAATCTTGACGAGCTCTGCCAGCGGGTCTTGCAGACGGCGGCCCAGGCTCATGGCGCCACGTACGGTGACATCCAGATCGGGATACTCCTGGCTCGCGAGCTCGGAGGCGGAGTACACCGACGCGCCCGCCTCGTTGACGATGGTGTAGCGAAGGCTGGGCGCCTGCTCGGCAATAAACTCCGAGACGACTTCCTCGGTCTCGCGGCTGGCGGTGCCGTTGCCGATGACGATGGTGTTGACGCTGTCCTTCTTGACGAGGCGGGCGAGCTCGCGCTTGGTGCCGGCGACGTCGTGGTGCGGCTTGGTGGGGTAGACCACGCCGTGGTCGAGCAGCTTGCCGGTCTCGTCCATGACGGCGACCTTGCAGCCGGTGCGGTAGCCCGGGTCGAGCGCGAGCACGCGGGCGCCGCGTACGGGGCGTGCCGAGAGCAGGCCTTCGAGATTCTTGGCAAAGACGTTGATGGCCTCGGTCTGGGCGCGAACGGTGAGTTTGGCGCGGGCCTCGCGCTCCAGCGAGGGGGCCATGAGGCGTTTGTAGCCGTCGGCGATGGCGGCATCGAAGATGGGAGCAAACACGCCCTGGCGTCGGGGCCAACGGCTGCCGAGGCGCACCGTGGCGGCGGCGCCGTCGACGTTCACGCGCACGCGGAGCTTGCCCTCGCGCTCACCGCGGTCGATAGCCAGCACGCGGTGGTTGGGTATACGGCGCAGCGGCTCATCATAGCTGTAGTACGGCTCGTAGGGGGTCTTCTCGGCGGGGTCGGTGGCCTCGACGACGATGTCGGCGGTGTTTTGCGTAAAGGCGCGCAGGTCGGCGACGTTCTCGGGATCTTCGGCCACCGTCTCGGCCACGATGTCGGCGGCGCCGGCGAGCGCCTTCTCGGGCGTGTCGAAGCCGGCCTCCTCGTTGACGTAGTCCGCGGCGGCGTCGAGCGCGCTGCCCTTGGCCGAGGCCTGCATGATGATCATGTTGGCGAGTGGCTCCAGGCCTGCCTCGCGGGCCTTCTGCGCGCGGGTCATGCGCTTTTTGCGGTAGGGCTTGTAGAGGTCCTCGACACGCTGGAGTTGTGTGGCCTCGCGAATCTGCTGCTTGAGTTCGGGTGTGAGTTTGCCCTGGGCATCGATGAGCAGGATGACGTCCTCTTTACGCTGCTCAAGATTGCGCAGGTAGGACAGGCGCTCGTCGAGTGCGCGCAGGGCGACGTCGTCCATGCCGCCCGTGGCTTCCTTGCGGTAGCGCGAGATAAAGGGAATGGTGTTTCCCTCGTCGATGAGCTTGACGGCCGCCTCGACGTTGGCGGCCTTAAGGTTGAGCTCGCGCGCGAGCTGGGCGATAAGATCCATGGGACTCCTTGCGTTTGAGGTGCGTTTGCAGCACAGAGCTACCAAGGATACCACCTGCCACTTCGCCCAAAAAAGACTGTTTTGGCGCGGAACCACGAAAGCGGCCTATCTACTACGTTTGAACCGTGTGGGTCGACCATCCCCTGGTTTTCCGAAAATGCGCAACCCGTCTACCTGCGGTTTTTATTTCGCGAAATTCGGTATGGATGAGGGTGATTGGTTAAACGTAGTAGATAGGCTCATTCCGTGGCGAACGAATCAAGCCGAGGTGCAAAAAGGCCCCCCGTCTCAGAAAATCATTGGAAACGTAGCAAAATGCCCCGCGGGCAGGAGGCTGCTCGCGGGACAAAGAAGAGGGGCTTATTTGTGGCGGACCGAGGGACTCGGCATGGGGTTTCTGCCGCGGCCGCTCTCAAGGCATTACAGCTCGACGAGCTGGCCGGTCTCGGCGGCCTCCTTGACGGCGTTGAGAAGCGTGAGCGTCTTGACGTTGTCGGCCGGCGTCACGACGGGCTCGACCTCGCGGCGGACGACCTTCACAAAGTGCTTGAGCTGCATCTTGTGCGGCAGCGCTGGGTCGACGGCCGGAATCTCCATCTGCAGCGGCTTGTGCCAGTTGGAGGCGCCATCGTAGGAGAACTGGTGCAGGCGGGGCAGCGACAGGGCGCCCTTGGTGCCGCCGATAAAGTAAGCGTCGGCGTCGAAGGGACGGTACTGCGGGTCCTCGCGAGCGGTCGCCTCCCAGTTCCAGGGGCTGGCGGTGGCGTCAGAGATGGTCATGCTCGCGAGCGCGCCGTCGGCAAAGCGGACGTTGACCACGGCGGAGTCCTCGGTCTCAAAACCGCGGGCGGCGCTGGACTGCATGCCCTGGACGGCGACGGGCTCGCCCAGCAGGTAGCGGAGCAGGTCGACGTCGTGCACCAGGTTGACCAGGATCGGGCCGGCACCCTTCTTGCGGCGCCACTCGACATCGAAGTACTCGTCGTTCTTATAGATCATGTAGTGGAAGCTCGACACGGTGAGCTTGCCCAGCTCGCCGGACTCGATGATCTCCTTGGCCTTGTTGACGAAGGGGTTGTGGCGACGGTGCTGACCCACGAGCACGGGCACGCCGGCGGTCTCGGCCTCGGCGGCGAAGGCCTGGGCATCCTCGAGGTCGTTGGAGATCGGCTTTTCGACCAGCGGCACGATGTTGCGCTTCACGGCCTCGCGGGCAACGCCCAGGTGCAGGTCGTTGGGGGTGGCGATGATGACGGCCTCGGGCTTGACCTCGTCCATCATCTGGGCGGGATCGGTAAAGAACGGCACGCCGGCGGCCTCGGCCGTGGCGCGGGCGCCCTCAAAGGCGTCGGCGATGGCGACGAGCTCGGCCTCGGGCTCCTCGGTGACAAAGCGGATGTGGTTGCGGCCCATGGCGCCGGCGCCGATAACGGCAATGCGGACGGGGTTGAGCTCAGACATTTCGACTCCTTAATACTGGTGACCGGTGGAATGCGGCAAGAGGACGGCCCTTGCCGCGTCAAGCAAAACTAGGCGGACTTCTTCTTGCTGTCGGAGACCATCATGTAGACGGTGAGCACGACGGCGATGGCGGCGATCACGATGGCGCCGTAGAAGGACTGCTGGTAGGCGGCGCTGCCGGCCTCAGCGTGATACAGCACGGCAGTGATGGGCTGGCTGATCCAGGTAGAAGCGGCGTAGCCCAGGAACATGATGCCGTAGTTGACGCCGATGTTGCTGGTACCAAAGGCGCCACCGGTAAGCGGCGGGTAGATGACGAGCAGGGCGCCAAAGCTAAAGCCGAGCAGGGCGAGCGCCACAAAGAACATGCTCTGCGTAAAGCTCATCGACATGATGACGAGCGCGACGATGGTGACGACAAGGCTGATGAGCAGCGACTTGTAGGCGCCGAGCTTGTCGATGATCTGGCCAAAGGACAGACGGCCGACCAGGTTGGCGCAGGTGTTGACGGAGACGACCACGCCGCCGAGGGCGACGGCCGCGGCGCTCGTCGGGTCGGCGAAGAGCTGGACAGCGGCGATGGAGGCAACCTTGCCCACGAGCAGGGTGCCCGCGGTGGCGGCGAAGGCGAAGGTGGCGATGAGGACCCAGAAGCGCGGGGTTTTGACCATCTCGCCCGGGGTGAGGTCGCCGAAGGTGCCGGCGTGCGCGCCGCCCTTGGGGGCCTCGAAGCCCTCGGGCAGCCAACCGGCCTCGGGGGCCTTCAGGAACAGGGCGGAGGCGGCGATCGCCACAAAGAAGATGACGCCGAGTGCCTTAAGGGCGCCAAAGATGCCAAGGCTCGGGATGAGCAGCGAGGCGAGCACCGGGGACAGCACGGCGGGGCCGGCGGTCGAAGCGGCCAGGGTGATGCCGGAGGCGAGGCCCTTTTTGTCGATGAACCACTTTTGGCCGGTGGTGAGCGCGGGGTTGTAGCCCAGGCCGTTGCCGATGGCGGCGACGAGCGAGAACCACAGGTAGAACTGCCACGGCTCGGTGACGGTGCCGGACATGAACCAGCCCACGCCGTAGCACACGGCGGCAGCGATCACGACGTTGCGCGGGCCGATCTTATCGGAGATGCGGCCGGCGAAGATGCCCGTCACGGCCATGATGGTCTGAAAGACCGGGAAGGCCCAGGTAAGAGCGCTGGACCACTCGGGATAGACGGCGAGCAGGTTCTTGCTCACAACGGAATACAGCGCGATGGAGCTGATGAAGAACATGGTGACGCACGCGGCGGAAAGCACGACGGCGCGACCCTTGTTGGAGTTGGTGGAAGCCATTGGACTCTTTCTAATCGATACGGGGGAGGAACGGTCGTGTCCGCGGAGCCTCCCTGTCGGGTTGGTTTACTGGTCGGTCGGCTTGGCGACGCCGGACTCGTCAGACCAAAGCTCGACACCCTTGTTCTTGAGGTAGTTGTCGGCAAAGGCTCGGCGGCCGCCGGGCTTGGCGGTGAGGTCGCCCATCATATTGGAGAAGCCGCCATCGACCTTGATGGCGTCGCCGGTGGTAAAGTCCGAGCGCTTGGACGCCAGGAACATGACGGCGTTGGCGATATCGCTGACCTCGCCGATGCGGCGCGTGGCGATGAGACGGCTGCGGCTCTTCTCGACCTCGAGGTCAGCGTAAAAGCTCGCCGACATGGGGGTCTTGACAAAGCAGGGCTCGACGCAGTTGGAGCGCACGCCGTAGGGGCCCCACTCGGCGGCCAGCATCTTGGACATCATGTTGACGCCCGCCTTGGTGGAGCTGTACACGCCCGAGAACGTCTCGGGGGAGTGGCTGGCGACGGTCGAGATGTGCACCAGACGACCCTGGCCGGCCTTGATCATCTCGCGACCAAAGCGCTGCGAAGTGATGAAGTAGCCGGTGAGGTTGACGTTGATGACCTCGTTCCAGTCGGAGAGCGGCAGGTCCTCCATGGCTGCGAAGCGCAGGATGCCGGCGGTGTTGACGAGGACGTCGACGCGGCCGAAGTCGGCGATGGTGGCATCGACAGCGGCCTGAACCTCGGCCTCGTCGGTGGCGTTCATCTTGTAGCCCTCGGCGTGGATGCCAAACTCGGCGGCGAGGTCGGCGGCAGCGGCCTTGACCTTCTCCTCGTCCAGGTCGAGCAGGACGACGTTGGCGCCGTTGCGGGCGAACTCGCGGCAGATCTCGACGCCCATGCCGCCGAGCGCGCCGGTCACGGCGCAGACATCGCCCTCGAGCTTAAGCCAATTGCTCACAGGAACTTCCCTTCTTGTGCCTCCCGGTGGGTCGCTCCTATTAACCGACCCACGTGGTTTTCGCTGGTTATCGTATGCTTTGCATTTGCGCAGGTGAATTGCATATTTGTTAGAATGGCGTTAACCGTAGGTTTACACTGTGCATTGAGGTTTGTTCTCAATTGAGCTCGTGACCTGCGAAAACGACCCCCTGCGGTGCTGTGGGCCCGCGCTTGCGAAAACGGGAGATTGACGTGTACGATCGACGACTCGAGGCCATAGCGGCCGCCGCTGAGCTGGGAAGCTTCTCGCGCGCCGCGGCAAAACTGCGCGTGTCGACCCCGGCACTCGTCAAACAGGTGTCAAGATTCGAGGCCGAGTTTGGCATCACGCTGTTCGAGCGCTCGCATTCGGGCGTCAAGGTGACGCCGGCGGGGGCGCTTCTGGTGGACGACGCGCGCTCGATTATGCGCCAGTCCGAGGATGCCCTGCGTCGTGCCCGACGCGCAGCGGGCGATGGCGGCGCCGTGCGTCTGGGCGTGTCGATGATGTGCCCGGGGCGCCAAACGCTGTCGATGTGGCCGAGTGTGCACGAGCTGGAGCCGTCGCTGCGCTTTGAGATTGTGCCGGTGAGTGACCTCTACGATGAGCGCGAGACCGTCATGCGCAGTCTTGGTCGCGAAGTGGATGTAGTGCAGTCGAGTTTTTCGACCCCGCGCTGGGGCGACGCCTGCCAAAAGCTCCTTATCGTCAACGTACCGTTTTATATTGATGTGCCGCGCACGAGCCCGCTTGCGCGCAAGACGCGCATCACGGTTGCCGACCTGGAGGGCATGCGCCTGCGCGTGCTCCGTCACGGCAACGACGCTATGGACAGCCTGCGCATCGACCTGTTGGCCGACGGCGGCGTGGACGTGATCGACGTGGACAGCTTTGACTTTGCGCTTTTTAACGAGGCGGAGGAAAAGGGCGACGCGGTGCTCACCTGCGGAGCGTGGTCGGGCGTGCACCCGGCCTTTGTGGGCGTACCGTTTTTGTGCGGCCGCGAGGTGCCGGTCTATTTGCACTACCCGCTCGAGCCCACCCTCCAAGTCCAAAAATTCGTCAACGCCATTGCCCAACTCCTCAAGTAGCTCACACAAAACGAGGCCCTGGCCAAACGGCCAGGGCCTCACTAACCTTTATTCCGTTTTAAACGACGGGCTGATCACGCGTAGGAGGGTGCCCCGTGGACGGCGGTGTATTTCCTCCGCGCGCAGTTTCGCAGCGCAGCGAGAATGTTTGAGCACGGAGGAGTTACCCCGCCGCCCCGGGGAACCCTCCGTCAGTAATCGTTCCTACTCCAGCTCAAACGCACCCGTGTAGAGCTGGTAGTAATACCCGCGCTTGGCGATCAGTTCGTCGTGGTTGCCGCGCTCGATGATGCGGCCGTGGTCCAGGCAGATGATCGCGTCGGAGTTGCGCACAGTGGAGAGGCGGTGCGCGATGACAAATGTCGTGCGGCCCTCCATGAGCTTGTCCATGCCTGCCTGCACGATGGCCTCGGTGCGGGTATCGATGCTCGACGTGGCCTCGTCCAGAATCATTGCCGGCGGATCGGCGACGGCGGCGCGGGCGATCGAAATCAGCTGGCGCTGGCCCTGCGACAGCTGGGCGCCGTTGCCGGTGAGCATGGTGTCGTAGCCGTCGGGCAGGCGGGTGATAAAGTCGTCCGCGCCCGCGAGCTTGGCCGCCGCGATGCACTCCTCGTCGGTGGCATCCAGGTTGCCGTAGCGGATGTTATCCATCACGGTGCCGGTGAACAGGTTCACGTCCTGCAGCACGACGCCCAGGCTTCGGCGCAGGTCGGCCTTGCGGATCTTGTTGACGTTGATGCCGTCGTAGCGGATCTTGCCGTCGGCGATGTCGTAGAAGCGGTTGATGAGGTTGGTGATGGTCGTCTTGCCGGCTCCGGTGGCGCCGACAAACGCGACCTTCTGGCCCGGCTTGGCAAACACGGACACGCCGTGCAGCACCTCGTGGTCGGGCGTATAGCCAAAGTCGACGTTGTCCATGACCAGGTCGCCACGCAGCGGCACGTACTCGATCTCGCCGGTTGCGCGGTGCGGATGTTTCCACGCCCACATGCCGGTGTGGTGGTCAGCCTCCTCGAGCTGCCAGGTATCGGGGTTGACCTGCGCGTTGACGAGCGTCACATAGCCTTCGTCGGCCTCGGGCTTCTCGTCGATGAGTTCAAAGATACGGTCGGCGCCGGCGAGGCCCATGACCACGGCGTTGATCTGCTGCGAGATTTGGCCGATCTGTCCGCAGAACTGCTTGGTCATGTTGAGGAACGGCACCACGACGG
>ERZ840517.495-NODE-495-length-52396-cov-8.226037_pt1 | contig 52396 bp, 45 predicted proteins | sample MGYA00519876_ERZ840517 | MGnify/ENA primary metagenome ERZ840517 (study PRJEB31850, sample SAMEA3708882) | human gut metagenome | biome: human gut; feature: human-associated habitat; material: faeces | place: China | collected 2014 ... | reverse complement strand
TACTGCATGAGCTTGCCGAAGAAAAAAGCGGTACGCTCAAGGTGGGCAAGGTCAATGTGGACGAGCAGATGGAGCTGGCGATGCGTTTTCAGGTATCCAGCATCCCGATGCTGGTCGTATTCAAGGATGGAAAGGCCGTTGCCAAATCGGTGGGCTATCGGCCTAAGTCGGAGATTGCCGCAATGGTGGAGGGCGCAAGATGAAAGTTGTGATCGTAGGCGGTGTGGCGGGCGGTGCTTCTGCCGCCGCCCGCATCCGCCGTCTGGATGAACACGCGCAGATCATCATGATCGAGCGCAGCGGTTATGAGGCGTGGATGGCTTTTCTATTATGCACCACTGTAGCGAGAACGCATTGTATACTCCGCGCCGTTTCGTGTTAGTAGGAAACCAACGGGACTGCCTTGATAAAGGCCGTCAATCCACCGCTGATCGGCACTCCCGATGGGGCTGATGACCCCTTCATATTGAAAGGAAACATCTATTTCCACGATCCAAGTATCTTTGCTGATTTCAGATGGTCTAAGTACGTATATGTCCGCGCTTTCTCTGTCCATATCAGTCGTTGGCAGTAGGCGCACTTTGAGATCCCTGTACTCCGTAATCGTAAATGTTCGAGCATCGGAAGGAGTCATCAAGTCGTCGAGGAACGATTTTGCTAATTCGACAGCAGCTTCCTCGGGATAGGTAGTGCTTTCTTCAGAATCTAAGGCTCTCTTTCCGCTTACATAAACGTACAGTTTTGTATTCTCGATGGGAATGGAATACGGCGTTTGAGGTTGAGGATCACTGACGGGTACTTGAGACAGCGGGACATTGGCAGGCATCTGAATTCTGCGCAACACAAGCAATGCAACCAGCGCACACAGCACTGCAGCAACCATCCAGTGGATATGCTTTCTACGCGAATATTGAGCGAATTTACCATCGTTTGCCATTTGCTAACCTCCTTACCTGTTTTTTCCTACCCTCAGAAACGTGATGACCTAGCGATCTCTTATTTAGTCGATTCCCCTCACATTCATAAAGCGGTAGTTTTATATTTATTATACCGTATATCCACCGCATGTGCAACATAAGCAAATGGCTGATACTCTGAGAATATACCAAATGAGGGGCAAGTAGCTGTCCAGTCCCAGCATACTGGGACTGGACTTATAGTATTATTATATAACATTATCGCTGCGCGTGTCATAGCCGCTTATCTGCCCATTCAGTTGGAGCCGGACACGGTGATCTACTTCTATCCCTGGTAGGGCATATAAGCGACAAAGCGATCTGGCGGCGGACAGTATCTGTCCGCCGCCCTTTGTATCCTGAAAACCACTCACTGGACGAGTGGTTTTCGATATACAAAAAGGGAAGGCCCGTGCGGGCCTTCCCTTGCTTTTCATTGATCGGTACGCGGGCAGGCTGCTGCCCGCAGGACGGTCATTTGCGTTTGGCGGAGTCCACCACCACCGCCTGGGCGGCGGCCAGCTTCAGGTCGTGGCGCAGGCGCAGGGGCGGCAGCTGCTGGCGCAGCAGCTCCACGGACAGGCCGTACTGCTTGGACAGCTCGGCATACTTGGCGTCCACGTCTGCCTCGGAAATGTCGATTCCCTCCCGGCGTGCGATCTCGGTCATAGCCAGCTCATAGCGCGCCGCCGCGGCGGCCTGCTCGCGGGCGTGGTCACGCAGCTGCTCCATCGTGGTGTTCCCCATCTCCAGATACTGCTCCAGGGACACGCCCTGGGCCTGTAAATGGCCGCGCAGCTCGTTGATCAGCCCGTCCAGCTGGTTCTCCACCATGGCGGCGGGAATGGTAACGGTCATGGCCTCCGTCACCTGGCGGATCAGGTCATTGGCGAACTGCTCGGCGGCCTGGGCCTGCTTTTTCTGCACCGCCGTCTCCATGACGGCCCGGCGCAGGGCAGAGACATCGGCAAAGCCCTGCCGGCGGGCGAAATCATCGTCCCACTCCGGCATGGCCCGCCGGGTGATCTGGTGGACCTTGATATGGAACACCGCGTCCTTGCCGGCCAGCTCCGGGACGTACTCCGTGGGGAAGGTGACCTTTACGTCGCGCTCCTCGCCCACGGCGGCGCCGGCCACCTGCTCCTCAAAGCCGGGGATGAAGTAGCCGCTGCCCAGCAGCAGGGGATACTGCTCGCCCTTGCCGCCCTCAAAGGGCACGCCGTCCACAAAGCCCTCGAAGTCCAGCGTCACCTCGTCGCCCATGGCGGCTCTTTCCGGATGCTGCACATCGGGGTTGGCCCGGGCGTACTCGTCCAGGGCGGCCTCGGTATCGTCATTGCTCAGCTCCACCTGGGGATAGACGGCGGACAGGCCCTTGTACTGGCCCAGCTCCACCTCCGGATACAGATCGATGACGGCGGCGAAGGTGTAGCCGTCTGGGCCGATAGTCTCCACCGACAGGGTGGGGGTCCCGGCGATCTGGATATCGCTCTGGCTGATGGCCTCCACCAGCGCCTGGGGATAGGTGTCGTTGACGGCCTCCTGGTACAAAAACTCGGGGCCGTAGGCCTGTTCCAGGTTTTCACGGGTAGGCTCGCCGGCCACGGGGCAGACGGACTTGACGCCCTGGTAGCATTTGGCCAGGGACGCCTGCCAGGTGTCCTTGTCCACGGCGATAGTCAGGCGCACCTGGCGCTGTTCGGGAAGCTCCTCCCGCTTGATGATCTGCATGGCAGTTCCTCCTGTGTCTGTATTGGAGACAGTATACTATACGCCGCCCCGGTTTGTCCAGTCCGTTCAACACCTCCGGTGATTTGCCTGAGTTGTAAAAATTCTGTGATATTTGCGGGGTGGGGGTTGCCTTTTCCGGGGCGGTTCTGGTACAATACGGGATACGAAATCATCAAGTCTGTCGGAGGGATCGTATGCAGGCGATCAAGCAATTCTTCAAGACCCATCCCCACGCCTGGTGGGGCGCGTATCTGCCGGTCTATCTGGCGATGTTTTTTACCATCGAGCACTTTATTACCGATAACTACTGGGCCACACAGACGGTGCTGGACACCTATATCCCCTTCTGCGAGTGGTTCATCTTCCCCTATGTGTCCTGGAGCCCGCTGCTGGTGGTGCTGGGGATCTATCTCATACTGAAGGACGCCGAGGGCTTCCGCCGGTATATGTGGTACATCATGGTGACGTTCACAACGGCGGTGGTGTTCTGCATCCTGATCCCCAACGGGCAGGATCTGCGTCCGGCGGTGATGGCGCACCACAACGCCGCCACCTGGCTGGTGGAGTACACCTATTCCATCGACACCAACACCAACGTCTTCCCCAGCGTGCACGTGCTGGGCTGCATTGCGCTGGTGGCCGGTGTGTGGCACACGCCGGGGCTGAAGAAGCCGGCGTGGCGCTGGGGCGCGACGCTGTACGGCATACTCATCATGGTCTCCACGGTGTTCGTCAAGCAGCACGCGGCCATCGACGTGCTGGCCGGACTGCTGACCGGTGCCATCGCCTATGTGTTCGTGTATGTCATCGTTGGCCGGCGCCGCGACAGGCGGCTGGGCCGGGATTGCTGAAAAAGCGCCCTGCGGGGCGCTTTTTTGCGGCCTTTTTGCGGCGGCAACTTGACAAGTCACATGGCGGCGGGTAAAATGTGAAGTTGGCACACACCCTATATACTAACAAAGGAATGGTATAAAGCTATGGCTAAGGATCAGAGAAATGTAGAGGCGATCACCCCCATGGAGGAGGATTTCGCCAAGTGGTATACGGATATCTGCCTGAAGGCGGAGCTGGTGGACTACGCCAGCGTCAAGGGCTTTCTGATCCTTCGACCTTACGGCTATGCCATTTGGGAGAATATCCAGAAGTACATGGACGCGGAGTTCAAGAAGACCGGCCATGTGAACGTGGCCATGCCGGTACTCATCCCCGAGAGCCTGCTGAAAAAAGAGGGCGAGCTGGTGGCCGGCTTCGCGCCGGAGGTGGCCTGGGTCACCCATGGCGGCAGCGAACAGCTGGAGGAGCGTCTGGCCTTCCGCCCCACGTCCGAGACTATGTTCTGCGACCACTGGAGCCACGTGCTGCACAGCTACCGTGAGCTGCCCATGCTGTACAACCAGTGGTGCTCCGTCATCCGCTGGGAGAAGACCACCCGCCCGTTCCTGCGGAGCCGCGAGTTCTGGTGGCAGGAGGGCCACACCATCCACGAGACGGCCGCCGAGGCCGAGGCCGAGACGGAGCAGCAGCTGAACTGCTACGCCGACGTGTGCAAAAACGCGCTGGCCATGCCCGTGGTGAAGGGCCGCAAGACCGACAAGGAAAAATTCGCCGGTGCCGAGGCCACCTATACCATCGAGTGCATGATGAAGGACCACAAGGCCCTGCAGTCCGGCACCAGCCACTTCTTCGGCGACAAATTCTCCCGGGCCTACGACGTGACCTTCACCGGCCGGGACAACACGCTGCAATATCCCTTCCAGACCAGCTGGGGCGCGTCTACCCGCCTGATCGGCGCCATCATTATGACCCACAGCGACAACCACGGTCTGGTGCTGCCCCCGGTGATCGCCCCCACCCAGGTGGTGGTGATCCCCATCGCCCAGCACAAGGAGGGCGTGCTGGAGGCCGCCGCCGGTCTGCGTGACCGTCTGACCGCCGCCGGCATCCGCGTCAGCATGGATGACAGCGACCAGTCCGCCGGCTGGAAGTTCGCCCAGTACGAGATGAAGGGCGTGCCCCTGCGTGTGGAGATCGGCCCCAAGGACATGGAGAAGGGTCAGTGCTGCATCGCCCGCCGCGACACCGGTGAAAAGACCTTCGTGCCCCTGACGGAGCTGGAGAACGCCGTGAAGCAGCTGCTGCAGGACGTCCACGACAACCTGTACGCCATGGCGGAAAAGAACCTGGAGGACAACACCTTCGATATGACCTCCTGGGAGGAGGTCAAGGAGATGGCCCAGGGCAAGGGTGGCTTCGCCCGTACCAAGTGGTGCGGCAGCCTGGAGTGCGAGCTGGCCATGAAGGAGAAGGCCGGCGTGTCCAGCCGCTGCATGCCGCTGAAGCAGTCCGGCACCACCGGCAAGTGCGTCATGTGCGGCAAGCCCGCCACCACGGACATCTACTGGGGCGTGGCGTACTAAGAAGAATCAAAAAAGAACAGTCGAAAGGCCGCCTGACACAAGAAAACACACGGTTTTGCCTGTGTCTATCCGGCTGAAATCGACCGAAAAACGCCCACATGCGTCAGCATGCGGGCGTTTTTGCAGCCAATTTCAGTTCGAATTTACTTTGGCAAAACTGCTTCGCACCGAAAAAGAGCGCGTTTTGTGCAGAGCCGAGGCGCGCCGCCGCAGGCATACTGGATGTCTGTCAAGGCGGCGCAACGATGGGGCTGCGCGAAACGCGCCTTTTGCGGCGTATGTTTTCTTATGCCAGGCGGCCTAAAGGGACTGTTCTTTTTTTGCTATGCTTTCTCCCAGTCCGCGGTGAGGGTGACAGGGACGGTGGTGCGCCAGTCCGTTTCGCCGTCGGCGGTCCTGGCAAAGAAGGCGGAGGCGGGCAGAAGGTCCACCCTCTCCCCTGCCGCGTTCAGCCAGCCGGTGAAGCGATAGCCGTCGCGGGTGGGCTGCGGGTAGGCGCACAGGTACACGTTGCCGCCGGAGGCCATAGGCACCGCCGCCTCATAGGTGACGGCAGTGACGCCGTCATCCAGCGTCAGGGACCAGGGATAGCGGCTCTGCTCTGTCTGCCGCCAGGCGGCGCGGAGCACGATCGACCTCTCCCCCGTATCGCCGGGTCTGATGGACGCCGCGAAGTCCGCCGTCAGCGGGTCCGGCACCGTCGTCCAGACCTTTCCGTCCGCGGTATCATACCGGCCCACCCAGCCCAGGAACGCATAGCTGCCATCGGACGGCGTCTCCGGCTGGGGCAGCGCCAGGGGCGTATCGGACAGCGCGGCCATGTCCACGGTACCCTCGGCCAGGATCAGGGGCACGCCGCTGTCGTCGAAGGTATCGTTGTATATGGTATAGTGCAGAACACCGGTGAGGGGCTCCGGCTCCGGTCCCGGCGGAACATACGGCTCCTGCTGGACCGGCGGGGTGTCCGGCGTTGCGGGGACGGGATCCTCCGCTGTGCCGCCGCCGGTGACGGCCACCGCCGTCATGGCCGACAGGCCCACCAGCATAATGGCGATCTTTTTCCACTTGGCGGCCTTCTTTTTCAGCGCGGCGGCACTTTCCGCGGCGGAGACCTCGCCGGGAAGGACGGTGTCCGGCGGCAGGACCTCCGGCGGGAGAGCAGCGCACTCCGGTGGAGGGGCGGCGTGCTCCTGCGCCAGGGTGAACTCCTTGTTCTTCTCTTCCATGGCTTATTTCATGTGTACGTCCATCTGAGGGAAGGGGCGCTCCACACCCAGACGGCGGAAGCCCAGCAGCAGCTCACGGTTCAGGGCGCGGGCGCCGGCGTAGATGTTCTTCTCCGCCACCTTCACCCAGAAGCGCAGGACGATGCCAGAGGCGTCCAGCGTCTGGACGCCCAGGTACTGGGGCGTATCCAGCATCACGTCGCCCCGGGCGCGGAAAATCTCCTCCAGCAGGGTGGGCAGCTGCGCCTCCAGCTTCTCCAGGTCTGTCTCATAGGGGATGGAGATATCGCTGACAGACCAGGAGTTGTTATCGGAACGGTTGAGGATATTCTTCATCTCCGAGTTGTTGATGATCTTCACATTGCCGCCGCCGTCGGTGATGGAGGTGGTGCGGATTCCGATCTTGGTGACCACGCCCCGGAAACCGTTGACCTCCACGATGTCGCCCACGTTGTACTGGTTCTCCAGCAGCATGAAGGCTCCGATGACCACGTCAGCGATGAGACTCTCGGCGCTGAAGCCGACCACCAGGGCCAGCACGCCGACGCTGGCGATGATGGTGCCCACGTTAACGCCCAGCAGGGACAGACTCTGGCAGACGATGATGATGCCGGCCACATATTTGACCAGGCTGCTCAGCAGCGACAGCACAGACCCGCCGCGGTGGGTGCGGGGCTTGATACCGTGCAGAATAAAGATGACCAGGTTGGACACCAGCAGCACCAGCAGGACCATGACAGCCAGCTTCAGCAGGGCGGTGAGCTTCAGAGAAAAAACAGCCTTCAGCTCCGTGAAGTCAACGATGTCGGTGAAGTAGCCCAGGGCCACCACCGCCGCGAGAAGCAGCAGGTAGACAAGCATACGCACAGGTGACTTTTTTGTGCCATCGGATCTCATATCAAGTGACCTCCCCGTTTCATTTGTGTCAATGGTATCTTACCACAAAGTGACAGAAAGTGCAACGAAATACCGGCTGTGTCCACTGGCGGAAAGCGGAAATGCGCCGCAAAATGCGTGAAGAACGGCAGCGCGGTACCGGGAATGACCGGTGGACGGATTTTTTATAAAAGAGCTCTTGACAATGGCGCCGCAAGGTATTATAATCGGCGCTCTGAGAGAGATAATTGTCTATACTACACAAAAGAAGGGAGCGATTTCTGTGAAAACAGCACATAAAAGAAGGGAGCCCATCGACTTGACCCAGGGGCCGTGCTGGAAGGTGATCCTCCTGTTTTCTCTGCCGGTGATCCTGTCCTACCTTTTGCAGCAGGTGTACTCCATCAGCGACGCGGCCATCGTTGGTCAGACGCTGACCGCCGCCGAGGTGGCCGGTGTCAACGATACCAATTCTCTGGTGTTCATCTTTTTGCAGTTCGCCTTCGGCGTCAGCGCAGGCTTCTGCGTCATCACCTCGTACTATGTGGGTATGCACGACGAGCGCGGGGTGCGGCGCTCTCTGGCCACGCAGATCCTTCTGTCGGCGGCGCTGACGGTGGCACTGACGGCCCTGGCGCTGGTGCTGCTGGATCCCATGCTGGCGTGGATCAACGTGACGCCGGACAACCACGAGGTATACACCGCGGCGTACACCTACTGCGCCATCATCTTCGCCGGTATCGGCGCGCAGCTGTTTTACAACTTCATCTGCTCCTTCCTGCGCGCCATGGGCGATTCCGTGACACCGCTGCTGTTCCTGCTGTTCTCCACGGTGCTGAACGTGGGGCTGGACCTGCTGTTCATCCTGTCCTTCCGCTGGGGCGTGGCCGGTGCGGCCGGCGCCACGGTGCTGGCGCAGCTGGTCAGCACCATCGGCTGCTTTATCTACGCCTTTGTGCGCTATCCGGTGCTGCGCCTGCACCGGGAGGACTGGCGCATCACCCTCATGGACGTGAAGCGGCACCTGACCCGCGGCATTCCCCTTGGCCTGCAGTTCTCCGTGCTGGCGGTGGGCATCATCGTCATGCAGGGCGGCGTGGTGCAATTCGACATGCGGGACGGTGTGATGGTGTCCAACGCGGCGCAGAATGGCTTTGGCGCAGCCAACCGGCTGTTCAATCTGGTGGCCACGCCCATGAACGCGCTGGGCGGCGCCATGACCAGCTTCACGGCGCAGAATCTGGGCGCAGGTCAGTACGACCGCATTCGCCGGGGCACGCTGCAGGCGCTGGGCATGGTGTCCATTCTGGCGATTCTGGCGGCGGGCACGGGTCTGCTGCTGACAAGGGGCGACTTCTGCTACCATGTGTTCCTCAGCGCCGACAAGGTGACGCCGGACGCGGTGCGCTACGGCAACTCGCTGCTGTATGTGGACTTCTCCATGTACCTGTTTCTGGGCTTCGTCTTTGTGGTGCGCAACTGCGTGCAGGGCATCGGGCGCAGCGGCTTCGTGCTGGGCGCAGGCGCGGCAGAGCTGGTGGCGCGTATCACCGTGTGTCTGGTGCTGCCGGGGCTGTTTGCCGGCGGCGCCGTCAGCGCCGATGCACCGGCCATGGCCTTCTACGCCCTCTGCGCCGCCGACCCCATGGCGTGGATCGCGGCGGATACGGTGCTGTGCGTGCCCTTCTTCCGCAACATCATCAAGAGCGACTACCGGTATTTACGGCACAGCCGTCTGTGACAGCCGCCCTCTCTCATCCCCGGCACAGTGTGCCGGGGATTTTTTCGTTTCAGGAAAAATCTGCCAATCAAATTGGACCGTTTGCTGCACAAATAACGTCAAAAACCAGGCAATTTACGATAATTTCCTCTTATGAAAACAATCTTTTTTCTTATGTTGACTTTTGGTGTATTTTGTGTCATTCTTTTGTTTAACTTATAATTTCCAAGCGCCGCGCGGACACGCCTCCGCGCAGCGCGGACGGAAGGAGTGACCCCCTTGAGCAGACTCGACATCAAGAACCCAAGCCGCGCCCAGACCGTGGTGGATAATCTCTACCGGGACGTGGAGCGCCGCATCGCCGCCAGTCCTCCGGGCCTCTGTCCGGTGGATATGTCCCTGTCGTTTTTGCAGCTGTGCCACGCCCAGTCCTGCGGCAAGTGCGTGCCCTGCCGTATCGGCCTGGGGCAGCTGAGCAAGCTCATCGCCACCGTGCTGGACGGCACCGCCGACATGGGCACCCTGGCCATTATCGAGAAAACGGCGCGGACCGTGGTGAACACCGCCGACTGCGCCATCGGGCGCGACGCCGCCCGGCTGGTGCTGGACGGGCTGGAGGGCTTCCGGGATGACTACGAGGAACACATCCTGCACCACCGCTGTCTGGCGGGCTTGCAGCTGCCGGTGCCCTGCGTGGCCCTGTGTCCCGCCGGTGTGGACGTACCCGGCTATATGGCCCTGGTAGGCGAGGGGCGCTGCGCCGATGCGGTGCGGCTGATCCGTAAGGACAATCCCTTCCCTGTGGCCTGCGCCTATATCTGCGAGCACCCCTGCGAGGCGCGGTGCCGCCGGAACATGATCGACGACGCCATCAACATCCGCGGGCTGAAGCGCTACGCCGTGGACACTGCCGGAGACGTGCCTCAGCCCCCCTGCGCGCCGCCCACCGGCAAGAAGGTGGCCATTATCGGCGGCGGGCCCAGCGGCCTGAGCTGCGCCTATTACCTGGCCCTGATGGGTCACAAGGTGACGGTATTCGAGGAACGGGAGAAGTTGGGCGGTATGCTGCGCTACGGCATCCCCAACTACCGCTTCCCCCGGCACCTGCTGGATGCGGAGATCGCCTCCATCCTCTCTTTGGGCATTGAGGCACACACCGGCGTGACCGTGGGCACCCAGCTGTGGATAGAGGACCTGCTGAAGGAGTATGACTGCCTGTACATCGCCATCGGCGCCCATCAGGACAAGAAAGTGGGCATCCCCGGCGAGGACAGCAAGAACGTGATGTCCGCGGTGGAGATGCTGCGCTCCATAGGCGACGACGTGATGCCGGACTTCACCGGCAAGCGGGTGGTGGTCATCGGCGGCGGCAACGTGGCTATGGACGTGACCCGCAGTTCTATCCGCCTGGGGGCGGAAAAGGTGACGTGCGTGTACCGCCGCCGCATCGAGGACATGACCGCCCTGCCGGACGAGGTGACGGGCGCCATGGCCGAGGGCGCGGAGATCGCCGCCCTGATGGCCCCCTCCCACATCGAGGCCGACGAGGATGGCAATGCCGCCGCGCTGTGGGTGCAGCCCCAGATCATCGGCGAGGCGGACAAGTCCGGGCGGCCCCGGCCCAACAAGGCCGACCTGCCGGAGGTACGCATCCCGGCGGACATCATCGTGGTGGCCATCGGCCAGGGCATCGAGATCCAGGGCTTCGAGCAGGCGGGCGTGCCCATCAAGCGCGGCACGTTTGTGGCGGGACTGTCCGGTCAGGTGGGCGACATGGATAACGTATTCGCCGGTGGTGACTGCGTCACCGGGCCGGCCAGTGCCATCCGCGCCATTGCCGCCGGCAAGGTGGCGGCGGCCAACATCGACGAGCATCTGGGTTTCCGGCATGAGATCAAGGTGGAGCTGGACATCCCGGCACCGCGGCTGAACAACCGCGCACCCCACGGACGCATCAACACCACGGAACGCGAGGCCTGCGAGCGCCGGTGCGACTTTGAGGATATCGAGTGCGGGCTCACCGAGGAGGGCGCGCGGACCGAGGCGTCCCGCTGCCTGCGGTGCGACCACTACGGCTACGGCATTTTCCGGGGAGGGAGGAACGAAAAATGGTAACTCTGACCATCGACGGGCGGACCGTATCGGTGCCGGAAGGCACCACCATTCTGGAGGCGGCCCAGACCCTGCGGATCAGCATCCCCACCCTGTGCTATCTGAAGGACATCAACGAGATCGGCGCGTGCCGCATCTGCATGGTGGAGGTGGAGGGCTATGCACGGCTGGTGCCCTCCTGCGACAGCGCTGTCAGCGAGGGCATGGTGGTGTACACCAGCTCACCCCGTGTCCGCGAGGCCCGGCGAGTCAATCTGCGGCTGCTGCTGAGCCAGCATGAGACGAAATGCACCAAGTGCACCCGCAGCGGCAACTGCAAGCTCCAGCAGCTGACCAACGACTATAACCTGCTGGGCGACCACTATATCGACGACCTGAAAAACATCCCCACGGACTACTCCAATCCGGTGGTGCGTATCGAAAACCGCTGCGTGAAGTGTATGCGGTGCATCCAGGTATGCGAAAAGATCCAGGGCATGGGCATCTGGGACCTGATGGGCACCGGTACTCGCACCACCGTGGGCGTGGCCCACACCAGGACCCTGGGCGAGAGCGACTGCACCTTCTGTGGCCAGTGCATCACCCACTGTCCCGTGGGCGGTCTGCAGGAGCACGACGACACCGGCAAGGTGTTCGACGCGCTGGCGAACAAGGACCGGATCACCGTGGTGCAGGTCGCACCGGCGGTGCGGGCGGCCTGGGCGGAGTTTTATCATCTGGACCCCAAGTTTGCCACGGCAGAGCGCATGGTGACGGCGCTGAAGACCATGGGCTTCGACTATGTATTCGACACAGACTTCGCCGCCGACCTGACCATCATGGAGGAGGGCAGTGAGTTCATCGAGCGCTTTACCCACCGGAACAAATACCACTGGCCCATGTTCACCAGCTGCTGTCCCGGCTGGGTGCGGTTCCTGAAGGGACAATTCCCGTCATATACGGAAAACCTGTCCACCGCCAAGAGCCCCCAGCAGATGTTCGGTGCCGTCGCCAAGAGCTACTTTGCCCAGAAGATCGGCGTGGACCCCAAGAAGCTGTTTGTGGTGTCCATCATGCCCTGTACCGCCAAGAAGGCGGAGTGTGCGCTGCCCACCATGAAGGACGAGCAGGGCGACCCGGACGTGGACGTGGTGCTGACCACCCGCGAGATCGTGCGGATGCTGCGGGGCGAACAGATCAATCCCGCGGTGCTGCCGGAAACACCCTTTGACAGTCCGCTGGGCACCGGCACCGGCGCGGCGGTGGTCTTCGGCGCCACCGGCGGCGTGATGGACGCGGCTCTGCGGAGCGCGTACTATCTCATTACCGGCAAGGAACCGAAGCCGGACGCCTTCTCCGCCGTGCGCGGTATGGACAGCTGGAAGGAGGCCGTATTCACCATCCCCGGCGCGGGCAACGTCCGCGTGGCAGTGGTCAGCGGACTGGGCAACACCCGTAAGCTGATGCACGCCATCGACGAGGGCGATGTGGATTACGACTTCGTTGAGGTGATGGCTTGTCCCGGCGGGTGCGCCGGCGGCGGCGGGCAGCCCATACACGACGGGCAGGAGCTGGCGGCCTATCGCGGCGATATCCTGTGGAGTATCGACAAGAGTGCCAAGGTGCGGTTCTCCCACCGGAACAAGGACGTGCAGGCGCTGTACCGGGAATTCCTGAAAGCTCCGCTGGGCGAAAAGTCCCACCATCTGCTGCACACCGACCACAACGGCTGGAAGATGCCCAACGAAAAGTAAAAGGAAGGCCCTCGCGGGCCTTCCTTTTTATGAAGCGCTTGCAAAAGAGGACCGCCGCCGGCGGTCCTCTTTTTTCTGTATTTTACTCGCCCATGGGCGCGCCGCAGTGGGGGCAGAACTTGCTGTCGCTGGCGGCGCCGCAGACGGGGCAGACCTTGAAGGTCACCTCAGACTCGTCCACCGCCGGCTCGTCCTTCCGGGGCTTGCTGGCCTCCAGCTGGGCGATACGCTCCTTGCTGGCGTTGACGGCAGCCACCACGTCCTTGACGGCGTCGGGGACGTCGCTCTGGTGCTCCGCCACGAACCACTCGCCGATGGCGCGGTAGTTCTTCTCCAGCTCGCGCTGCTCGTTCATAATAGCCATATTGGTCTTGGCGGTGTCACTGAGGGTCTGGGCCTTGTCCGCGGCCACTTCGGCCAGGTCCTTGGCCTTGTCCACGGCGATGCCGGCGTACTCCTGCGCCTTCTTGCTGATGTCGTTGAGAATACCCATAGTTACTGCTCCTTTCCATATCTTCCGGCTCCGCCGCCGCGTACACACGCGGGACAGTGCACGGCATGTATTCCTGTTGACGCCAGTATAGCGCGTTTTTTCAGCGGTTGCAAGCGCTATGTGGCGAAATTTACACACTGTTTACTTAATGCTCTATCCAGTCAGCGGCCCGGGAAACAGCCCGTTTCCACAGACGGTAATAGGCGTCGCAGTCCGCCTGTGGGCGCTCCGGCAGGAACATCCTCTGGCTGCGGCGCAGGGCGGCGATCTCGTCCATATCCCGCCAGAAGCCGCAGCTCAGCCCCGCCAGCGCCGCCGCGCCGAAGGCGGTGGTCTCCACCATCTCCGGCCGATCCACAGGGATACGCAGCAGATCCGCCTGCATTTGCAGCAGCACATCAGAAACGCTGGCCCCGCCGTCCGCCCGCAGAAGGGCAATATCGCAGCCGGCATCCTGGCGCATGGCCAGCATCAGGTCTGTGACCTGGGCAGCGATACAGCTGAGCACCGCCCGGGCGATATGCGCCCGTCCTGTGCCCCGGGTGACGCCCAGAATAGCGCCCCGGGCGTACATATCCCAGTAAGGCGCACCCAGGCCCGTGAAGGCCGGTACCACCACCACGCCGCCGCTGTCCGGCACTGTGGCGGCCAGCACGTCGATCTCCGGCGCCGAGGAAATGATACCCAGCTCATCCCGCAGCCACTGGATGGTGCTGCCGGCGTTGAACACACTGCCCTCCAGGGCATAGGTGATCTTTCCGTCCACCTGCCAGGCCACGGAGGTCAACAGTCCGGCGCGGGAGCGCACAGGCTTTTCGCCCACGTTCATCAGGGTGAAGCAGCCGGTGCCGTAGGTGTTCTTGGCTTCGCCGGGAGCGAAGCAGGTCTGGCCGAACAGGGCGGACTGCTGATCGCCCGCCGCGCCGCAGACCGGGACGCCCGCCAGGGACTCCAGCCCCGGGACACTGGGCTGCACCGTGCCGTAGACGGCGCTGTTGGGCACGGGCTGCGGCAGCATGGCCGTAGGGACCCCCAGAATGCCGCATAGCTCCTCATCCCAGGCCAGGCGGTGGATATCAAAAAGCATGGTGCGGCTGGCGTTGGCGTAGTCGGTGACATGCCGGCCGGTGAGCTTCCAGATCAACCAGCTCTCCACGGTACCGAACAGCACCTCGCCCCGTTCGGCCCGGCGGCGGACGCCGGGCACATTGTCTAGTATCCAGCGGATCTTGCTGCCGGAGAAGTAGGCGTCGATCAGCAATCCGGTGGCGGCGCGGATGCGCTCCTCCAGCCCCCGGCGCTTCAGCTCCTCGCACAGCTCCGCCGTCCGGCGGCACTGCCAGACGATGGCGTTGTACACCGGTTCACCGGTGGCCTTATCCCAGAGGATCGTCGTCTCCCGCTGGTTGGTGACGCCGATGCCTGCCACGCTGCCCTCCGGCAGCCGGGCGATGACCTCCGCCGCGGCGCGGCGCTGGGTGTCCCATATCTCCAGGGGGTCGTGCTCCACCCACCCCGCCTGGGGATAGTGCTGGGGCAGGGACTGCTGGCTTAGGGCGGCGATATTCCCCGACCGGTCAAAGGCGATGGCGCGGGAGCTGGTGGTGCCCTGATCCAGCGCCAATATGTACTGCGACATGGCGAACCCTCTTTTCATTTCCGGATTTTTGTGGTACACTGTATGATGATAAGAATTATACCATGAAAGGAGCGGATACACCATGACAAATTTGAGTGAATTCACGTTTCTGTCCAGCGACGGCAAGACCCAGCTCCACGGGATGCTGTGGGAGCCGGAGGGCGTGGCCGTCCGCGCTGTACTGCAGATCTGTCACGGCGTGGCCGAGCATATCGCCCGGTATGACGGCTTTGCCCGCGCCCTGAATGAACAGGGCATCGCGGTGGCCGGTCACGACCATCTGGGCCACGGCAAGTCGCTGCCGGAGGGCGGCACCCCCGTCTATTTCGGCGAAGGCAACACCTGGAACACGGTGGTGGACGACATCTACGTGCTGCACCAGCGGCTGAAGCAGCGCTATCCTGATGTGCCGCTGTGCATCATGGGCCACAGCATGGGCTCCTTCCTGACCCGGACATACCTGATCCGCTATCCCGGCACGGTGAAGGCGGCGGTCATCATGGGCACCGGCTGGCAGCCCCGGGCAGCCATCACCGGCGGGCTGGCGCTGGCCAATGCCATCGCCGCCGTCAGCGGCGAGAACGCCACCAGCGAGCTGGTGACGGAGCTGGCCTTCGGCAGCTACAACAAGCTGTTCGCCCCCAACCGCACGAAGGTGGACTGGCTCTCCGCCGACGAGAGCAACGTGGACGACTACATCGCCGACCCCCTCTGCGGCGCGGACGCCACGGTGGGTCTGTTCCGCCAGATGCTGCACGGCATACGCTTCAACCAGCGGCAGAGCCATCTGCGGCAGATGGACAAGCAAATGCCGGTGCTGTTCGTAGCCGGCGACAAGGACCCGGTGGGCAGCTGCGGCAAGGGCGTGCGCCAGACCTATGACGCCTTCCGGGCTGCCGGTATGCGGGACTGCACGCTGAAGCTGTATCCGGACCTGCGGCATGAGATACTCAACGAAAAGGCATACGCTGCGGATATTACGAAGGACATTGAAGCGTGGCTGCTGTCCAGACTGGAAAAGTAAGCCCGTTCGCGGAGAGATAAAGGAGAAACGACTATGACCGAGTGGGAAGCCCTGCGGCAGGAATGTCTGCGCTGTCACGCCTGTACACTGGCGGAAACGCGCACCAACGTGGTCTTCGGCGTGGGCCGGGAGGATGCGGAGATCATGATCATCGGCGAAGCCCCCGGCGCTAACGAGGACAAGCAGGGCGAGCCCTTCGTGGGCCGGGGCGGCAAGCTGCTGGACGATATGCTGAAGATGATCGGGCTGGACCGCAGCCGCCTGTATATCACCAACTCCGTTAAGTGCCGCCCGCCGGAGAACCGGGATCCCATGAACACGGAGAAGGACGCCTGCAAGGGCTATCTCCAGCGGCAGCGGGCATTGATGCAGCCCAAGATCATCGTGTGTCTGGGCCGCGTCAGCGCCATGGAGATCATCCGCCCGGACTTTAAGATCAGCCAGGAGCACGGTCAGTTTTTCGAGAAGGACGGCTGCCTGATGATGGCGCTGTATCACCCCGCCGCCCTGCTGCGGGACCCCCGGAAAAAGCCGGAGACCTTCGAGGATCTGAAACGCCTGCAGGCCAAGATCAAGGAAGTCTGCACCCGCACGGAGCTGGATTTTTGAGACATGAGGCAAAGGAAAAGAGCGCCCTGCGGGCGCTCTTTTTTATTTGCTCTCCTCCGCCTGTTTTGTCCAAGTCAGGGGCACGCGGAGCAGCTCCTGCTCCTGTTCCGTCAGCTGGCTGCTGAGCTCGCCCTGCGCGTCGGTCCAGGTCATGGTCCCATCGGAAAGGGTATAGCTCAGACAGTCCGCCGTCTCGGCCAGGTCGGCGGCGGTATCCGCCAGATACAGCTGGCCGCCCTCCGCCCTGCAATAGCCGGTGATTGCGGCGCTGCGGCCGGTGAGCAGGGAGAGCAGCTCCTCCTCGTCCACCCCGGCGAAAATGGCCGCCACCATATCGTCCATGGTGATGCCGGCCTTCTCCATGGCCGCGTCGTATTCTTCACGGGAGAGGCCCTGCTCCTCCGCGGCGGCATAGACGCTCTCCACCGCCGTCGGGCGCAGCGCCGCGGCATAGGCATCCAGCGCCGTGCGGGCGGCGTCGCTGTCGTAGCGGAGGGTATAGGCGCCGTCCTCGGTCACGGTGAGGACCAGCTGCAGCGGCATCTTCGCCGCGCCGTCCGCCGCGGACAGACCCAGCGCCTGCTCCGCCGCCGCGTTCATGCGGTCAGTCACATCGATCGTACACGTCCAGGTGCCCGCCAGCTTCTTTGTCTCGACCCCGCTGCCGCAGGCCGCCAGCGACAGAGCCAGCAGGACCGCCAACAGGGCGGTGATAACTCGTTTCATAGCACGCCTCCTATATAGAGCAATATATACGGTATATCACCGGCGATTATACACGATGGGCCGTATATCTGTCAATTCTATTTACAGGGGACGCGGTTTTTGGTATAGTAAAGTCAAGAAACGACGGGAAAGGGGCGCGGCGCGATGACATTGCTGCAAATGAGCTATATATTGGAGGTGGACCGCTGCGGGTCCATGAACCGGGCGGCGCGGAACCTGTTTCTGTCTCAGTCGGCCCTGTCGGCGGCCATCGCCGAGGTGGAACGGGAGCTGGGCGTGACCATCTTTCTGCGGACCAACCGGGGCGTGACGCTGACGGAGGAGGGCCGGGAGCTGACGGCGCAGATCGCACCGCTGGTGGAGCGCAGCCGGAAGCTGGAGCGCTATTACAGCGAGCGCCGGGCTGCCGACCGGGTATCCCTGTCGGTGGCATCACAGCGCTATCCCTTCTGCGCCAAGGCATTCGTGGAGTTCCTGCACCTGCTGGACGAGCCGCATATCCAGGTGAGCTTCAAGGAGATGGAGATGGCAGCGGTCATCGACGAGGTGACGGCGCGGCGCAGCGCCTTCGGCATCATCTTCGTGTCGGACATGACAGAGCATTTCATCGGCCGTATCCTGCGGGAGAAGAACCTGACGTTCCAGCCTCTGGTGGACATCCGCCCCCGGGTGTTTCTGCGGAAGGGCCACCCCCTGTCCGGCGAACGCGCCGTGCGGCTGGAGCAGCTGTATGCCTACCCCTACGCGGTATTTACCCAGTCGGACAGCAACTACCACTTCGCCGAGGAGGCGGTGGTAGGCACCGGCGCGGAGTTTGACCGGGTAGTGTCCGTCAGCGACCGCGCCACGGCCTACAATGTCATGGCCCACACGGACTGCGTTTCCACCGGCAGCGGCGTACTGCCGGACGGCTACGGCGACGACCGGCTGATGACGCTGCCGCTGATCGGCGGCGTTCCGGATATGCGTCTGGGCGTCATACAGCCCCGGGACGTACCGCTGACACCCCACGGCCAGCAATTCGTGGATATTCTGCAGCACACACTGTCGGAGCTAACGGGGGAATAAATAAAAAAGCAGAGAGACCGGCCCCGCCGGTCTCTCCTTTTATCTTCTTCGGCGGCCCGGGGTATCACACCGCCGTCGAGAGCAGATCAAAACTTTTTCCTGCCCACGCAGGCCATACCGGTGACACTCAGCAGAGCGCTGACTGCATAGATGCCCATACCGGCATCGAAGGTCTTGGGGCTGCCCTTGGTACCGTCCGTCTTGGTGTCGGTGGTAGTAGTGGTGGAGTTGTAGTAGTAGCGGGGCGGCTGGGGAACGGTGTAGGAGTCACCGGTCACGGTCACGCCATTGACTGTCACGGTAGTACCCTGATTGGGAACGACCACCACACCCGCAGGAACCTCGGTCAAAGCTGCATTGCCCTTAACAACGGTAACAGTCTCACCACTTGCTGCATTACGCACAGCCGCGTTTGCCGCAGTCGTTCCAATGTGATATGTACCATCACCCGTCAAAACAACAGGCGCAGTCGCTTCTGTATAGGCCGTAATATCGCTATCGGAGGTGCCTCCAACAACTTTGATCACATCGTTGCCTGTCGCATCAGAAACCAAGCTGCCAGCATTGCCCGCAGCATCCTTCATCACCACCTGCGTATCGCCGCTGATGGTCATTTCCGTATGGCCACCGTAATTGTTGCTAATACCCATCAATGCGGTAGAAGCGCCCTTACTCTCCAGCGTACCGCCAGAAATATTGAAGGTCTGCTTACCAAAATAGCCGGCATTGAAGCAGGCCGTGTTCGTCGCAACTACCTTACCGCCAGTCATAGTAACCTCAGAGTCTCCGATAGCTGCCACAACAACACCTGCGCCGGGGTTAGCCGGACTCACTTTGATCTCGCCGCCCTCGATCTTGAGTTTCGAGTTCATCAGCATAATGCCAAACTTGCCCAAGTCAAGCTTTCCGCCAGTCCCGCTGTCCTTAATGGTAAACGTAGCCCCATTCTGGACTTCAAAAGCGTTCTGACTGCCAACAGTCGTCACGGTCACGGTCTTGCCGTTCAGATCAATAGCCACATCCTTCGTGATCTGCGTGTTGGAATTTATCGCAGCATTCGCCTGCAGCACGATGGTCTCGCCCGCTTGCGCCGCCGCGATAGCTTCCGCCAGCGTAGCATACTTCGTTGTCGCGCCGTTCTTCGTGATTTCTGCCACTTCATCATCCGCCCAGGCGGTGGTGGTGACGCCGATGGCCATGACCAGCGTCAGGATAGTCGCCAACAGCTTTTTCATAAATACCCTCCTCTTATTTTTGGCATTTTTTGGGTATTTCGTTATACCCTTATATAAATATATACTTCAATGAATAAATTGTCAAGCCCATATACACTTTATAAAATGTATAGCAGAATATCTCAGGAGGTGTATCATGGGCAAGGTCTACCTGACGCTGGACGAGGTGCTGACCCGGCGCAGTATCAGCCGCTACGAGCTGGCCAAGCGCACCGGCATCCGCTACCCCATCATCGACAACTACTATAAGAACAAGGTCGTCCGCTACGACAGCTACGTGCTGGAAAAGATATGCTCTGCCCTGGACTGCACCGCCGCCGACCTGATACGCTACGAAAAATAAAGCGAGGAAGCCCTGCCGGACTTCCTCGCTTTATTTTTGCCGTTTTATATCGGCGGCGCTCTTTGCTTACTTCACGCAGATGGTTTCGATCTCCACCAGTGCGCCCCGGGGCAGCGCACCGACCTCCACGGCGCTGCGGGCAGGGTACTGCCCCTCAGTGAAGAACTCAGCGTAGACCGCGTTCATGGCGGCGAAGTCGCCCATGCTCTGCAGGAATACGGTGGTCTTGACCACATTGTCCATGGTCAGACCGGCGGCTTCAAGGATGGCCTTGATGTTGGTGAGTACCTGACGGGTCTGCTCGGTAATACCGCCGGGGACGAACTCGCCGGTAGCCGGGTCAAAGGGCACCTGGCCGGACGTGACCAGGAAGCTGCCGCAGTCGATGGCCTGGGAATAGGGACCGATGGCGGCGGGGGCATTGGTGGTGGCAATGATCTTCTTCATGGTGATGACCTCCTGTAAGCTGCATGTACCCGGCGGACACCGGGCGCACTCTCTGTCTCTCTTATACCACATTCCGGCGGAAATGGCAACCGTTTCCCGCAAGTCGCGCCCATCGTTATCTGTTTCATTTATCATGTTCCCCGACAAAAATCTGCCGCCATTTTGCCGCATTTTCGGCACGATGTCTAATTTCCGTTAAAATTTTTTGTGGTTTCCACGCAATACAGCATTCTGCACAAAAATATATTCCGAAATTATCCGTTTTAGCTACAATTCCAATTGATAGCGGGCTGGCGCATTTTGCCGCTACCACCGTCGGGTTCAGATATGTTACCCTTATGGCAAAGGGCCGTATGGTCCTGTACACTTTATTGTTACATTATAGTGCAAGGAGGACGACCCATGCTGAACAAGGATTGCGGCTTCGGTACAAAAGCCATTCACGCCGGAAACGTGAAGGACACCCAGTACGGCGCACTGACCACCCCTATTTTCCAGACCTCCACCTTCGTATTTGACAGCTGTGAGCAGGGCGGGCGCCGCTTCGCCGGTGAAGAAGCGGGCTATATCTACACCCGCCTGTCCAACCCCACCACCTCGGTGCTGGAGGCCAAGGTCGCTGCCCTGGAAAGCGGTGAGGCCTGCGTGGCCGCCGCCTCCGGCATGGGTGCCATCTCCTCCGCGCTGTGGACCGTAGCCGGCGCCGGCAAGCATATCGTGGCCGACGGCACCCTGTACGGCTGCACCTTCGCCCTTCTGAACCACGGCATGACCCGCTACGGCGTGGAGGTCAGCTTTGTGGACACCTCCGACCTGGATGCCGTGCGCAAGGCGCTGAAGCCCAACACCTGCGCGGTGTATCTGGAGACGCCCGCCAACCCCAACCTGAAGATCGCGGACATCTCCGCCGTGGCGGCACTGGCCCACGGCTACAACAAGGACATCAAGGTCATCTGCGACAACACCTTCGCTTCCCCGTACCTCCAGCGGCCGCTGGAGCTGGGCGCGGACGTGGTGGTGCACTCCGCCACCAAGTACCTGAACGGCCACGGCGACGTGATCGCGGGCTTTGTGGTAGGCTCCGCCGAATTCTGCAATGAGGTACGTATGTTCGGCCTGAAGGACATGACCGGCGCAGTGATGGATCCCTTCTGCGCCTTCCTGATCCTCCGCGGCCTGAAAACCCTGGAGATCCGTATGCAGAAGCACTGCGCCAACGCCAAGGCCGTGGCGGAGTTCCTGTATGACCACCCCGCCGTGGAGAAGGTCTACTATCCCGGCCTGATCGACCATCCCGGCCATGACATCGCCCGCCGCCAGATGCGTGACTTCGGCGGTATGCTGTCCTTCGAGGTCAAGGGCGGCCGTGCCGCCGGCGTGAAGCTGGTGAACGCCCTGCACCTGGTGACGGTGGCTGTGTCTCTGGGCGACGCCGAGACGCTGATCGAGCACCCCGCCTCCATGACGCACTCCACCTACACCGAGGAGGAACTGGCCGCCTCCGGCATCGCCGCCGGCCTGATTCGCCTATCCGTGGGTCTGGAGAACGCCGAGGACCTCATCGCCGACCTGAAGCAGGCACTTGACACCCTGTAAACCTTCTCTCCGCGCGAAGAAGCAATAGGACAAAAAAGGAACGCCCTTGGGCCATTGCCCAAGGGCGTTCCTTTTTGTTTATTTCTCCGCAGGGATAGCGGCCGTCTCGGCGGGCGCTGTCGCCGCAGGCGCAGCTTCAGCAGGAACCGCCTCGCTGTCGATGACCACCTTGCCGTCCCGCAGACGGACATGGGCGGTATCGCCGGACTTCAGCTTACCCTCCAGCATCAACTCCGCTACAGCATCCTCCACCTGGTTCTGGATGGCCCGGCGCAGAGGACGGGCGCCGTACTGGGGATCAAAGCCGTCACGGGCCAACTCGGCCACGGCGTCATCGTCGGAGATCAGGGTGATCCCCTGCTGCGCCATGCGCTTGCCGGTAACGGTGAGCATACGGCGGGCGATCTCCACGATGTTCTCCTGGGTCAGCTGGCGGAACACGATGATCTCATCGATACGGTTCAGGAACTCGGGGCGGAAGGTGTGCTTCAGGTCGGTCATGACCGCCTCGCGGATACGGGCGAAGCGCGCCTCCTCAGTTTCCTTCCCGCCCTTTTCGTCGCCGTCAAAGCCCAGCTTGGCGGCGGCATCGGTGATGTTCCGGGCGCCCACGTTGGATGTCATGACGATGACGGTATTCTTGAAGTCCACCCGGCGACCCTGGGAATCGGTGACAACGCCGTCCTCCAGGATCTGCAGCAGGATGTTCCACACATCCTCATGGGCCTTCTCGATCTCATCGAACAGCACCACGGAATAGGGCTTACGGCGCACCTTCTCGGTGAGCTGGCCGCCCTCCTCGTGGCCCACATAGCCGGGAGGCGAGCCGATCAGGCGAGACACCGTGTGCTTCTCCATGTACTCGGACATATCGATACGCACCATGGCGTTCTCATCACCGAACATAGACTCCGCCAGGGTCTTGCACAGCTCGGTCTTGCCCACGCCGGTGGGGCCCAGGAACAGGAAGGAACCGATGGGCCGCTTGGGGTCCTTCAGACCCACGCGGCTGCGGCGAATAGCCTTGGCCACGGCGGTCACGGCATCGTCCTGACCCACCACACGCTGGTGGAGCTTCTCCTCCAGCTTCAGCAGGCGCATGGACTCATCCTCGGTCAGGCGGGTGACGGGAATACCGGTCCAGCCGGCCACCACCTTGGCGATGTCGTCCGCGGTGACGGTGCCCCGGTTCTGGGACAGGCTCTTGCGCCACTTGTCGCGCTCGATGTCCACCTGCTCCTGATAGTCCTTCTCGATATCGCGCAGCTGCGCGGCCTTCTCGAAGTCCTGGGCGGCGATGGCATCGTTCTTCTCCCGGTGCAGGGCGGTGATCTTCTCCTCCAGGGCCTTCAGGTCCGGAGAGGAACTCTCGGCAGTCATGCGGACCTGCGAAGCGGCCTCGTCCATCAGGTCGATGGCCTTATCCGGCAGGAACCGATCGCCGATGTACCGCTTGGACAGCTGCACTGCGGCATCCAGCGCCTCGTCGGTGATGGTCAGCTTGTGGTGCGCCTCATAGCGGTCGCGCAGGCCCTTCAGGATCTCCAGCGTGGCCTCGGGGGTGGGCTCGCCCACGGTGACGGGCTGGAAGCGGCGCTCCAGTGCGGCATCCTTCTCGATGTACTTGCGGTACTCGTTCAGGGTGGTGGCGCCGATAACGCGGATCTCGCCGCGGCTCAGGGCGGGCTTCAGGATGTTGGCAGCGTCCACGGCGCCCTCGGCGGAGCCTGCGCCCACGATGGTGTGCAGCTCGTCGATGAACAGGATGACGTTGCCGTCTTTCTTCACCTCATTCAGGGTGTTCTTGATGCGCTCCTCGAACTCGCCGCGGTACTTGGTTCCGGCCACCATGCCGCTGAGGTCCAGCGACAGGATGCGCTTGTCCAGCAGCTCCTCGGGCACATCACCGGCGGCAATGCGCTCGGCCAGTCCCTCGGCGATGGCAGTCTTGCCTACGCCGGGCTCGCCGATGAGCACAGGGTTGTTCTTACTGCGGCGGGACAGGATCTGGATGACCCGCTGTATCTCGGTATCGCGGCCAATAACGGGGTCCAGCTTGCCGCTGCGGGCGGCCTCGGTCAGATCGCGGGTGTACTCGGCCAGCGTCTTGTTCTTCTTGTCCGCCTCGCGGTTAGGGGCGGAGGCGCCGCCGGCGGCAGCCCGGGGCATATCGTTGAGCTTCTTCAGCACAGCGCTGTACATCTTATTGGGGTCCACGCCCACGGTACGCAGGATACGCAGGCCCATGTTGCCGCCCTCACGGAGCAGACCCATCAGCAGATGGGCGGTGCCGATGGCGCTGCTGCCCATGCGGGACGCCTCGGACACAGCCAGCTCCACCACGCTCTTGGCGCGGGGCGTCAGCCCCTGGCTGGGCGCGGCGCCGGAAACGCCCTTGCCCACGCTGCGCTGCAGCACGGAGCAGACCATCTCATCGGTGACGCCGAACTCACTGAGCACGCGGTGGGCGATGCCCTCCTCCTCACGGATCAGGCCCAGCAGCAGATGCTCGGAGCCAACATAGCCGTGGCCCAGATCCTCGGCAGCCTCCTGGCTCAAACGCAGAACTTCCTCTGCACGGGGGGTAAATTTATTCTCAGACATAAAGGAACACTTCCTTTCGATTTGTTATTTTAACATAGCGGAACGGCGTCAGGACGCCTTGCCGCCCAGAGCCTTCAGCTCGTCGCGCAGGCGGGCGGCGTCCTCATAACGCTCCTCCGCCACCGCGTTGTGCAGCTGCGTCTCCAGCGCATTGCGCTTGCGCTCCAAAGCCAGAGACATCGCCTCGTCCTTCGGCAGCAGCTCCTCGGCGGCGCTGTTCTCCGGGTCGGCGCTCTGCGCCTGCTCCAGCACGTCCACCGGCTGAGGGAACTCCGTCAGCATCCGGCTGCCGAAGCCGCCGAAAAACGGCTCCAGCATACGGAAGGGCCGGTCGAACCAGTCATCGTCGAACCAGCTGCTCATGCGGCGCTCTACGGATCCGGCATAGCCCATGGCCCGGGCACAGTCGGAGCAGAGATGCGCCTCGGTCACTCTGCCGTTGATATTGGTCTTATAATGGAACGTCGCTTCGTTCTTTCCACAGCGATCACACTTCATAATCATAACCTCCTTACGCCGTCATCAGACGGAATGGATCAAAACTTGCTTGTATATGTCAGCCCGCAGGGCATCCCGGCTCTCCGGAGAGGCACTCTGCAGAGCCCGGCTGCCGGTGGCGGACAGCAACGCCTGTCCCAGCTCCCGGCTGATGGCCTCGGACTGGACCAGGTTCTGGGCGATCGCCCGTGCGCTGGCCGCGTCCAGCCTGTCGCCGATGCTGTTGATAACGTGCATCAGCAGCGTCTGGCGGTCCACCTGCACCCGCGTGATGCGAATGTAGCCGCCGCCGCCCCGCCGGGACTCCACGATGTAGCCATGCTCCGGCGAGAACCGGGTGGACATCACGTAGTTGATCTGGCTGGGCACGCAGTTGAACCGCTGCGCCAGGTCAGCTCGCTGTAACTCCAGCGCACCGCCCGCCTGGTCTAACTCCTGCTGGATAAATCCAGCGATAATATCGGAAATACCCAAATCCTCGCCGCCTTTCGTTTGCATCTCTCGGTCAAGCTCGGCTCATTTGACTTTGCCTTTCTTTGACCTTGAACATATATTACACCGCCTTTCCCACTTTGTCAATAGGGTAATTTGACTTTCTTTGACTTTTATTGTAAACAATTTGTGAACAGCCAAATGCATCTCTCTGCGGCAATTTTGCCGTTTGCAACCTGAAGTTGCTATACAAACGAAGCTGCATCGGTTATAATAGCACCAACAGGCATATCAACAGAGAAAGGAACCGTCTATGAAGAATACAAATTGGAACGACCCCAACTTTCAGGGCTTCGGCCGCCAGCCCCGCCCGAAAAAGGAACGCAAAGCCGTGGGCACGCCCCTGGGCCGCACGCTGCTGAACATCGCCGTCACATTGGTGTTCGCCGCGGTGTATTTCTATATCGTTCTGCCGCCTATCAGTCTCAAGAGCGAGGATTTCTACATCTTTGTACTGCTGGTGTGCGCCGTGTACGGCGGCTGTGCCATACTGACCTCCGGCTTTCAGGGCACCGGTGCCAAGGGCTACTTCACCTTTTTGAAAAAGCAGTGCACCGTGCCCCTCATCGCGGCCGCCGCGCTGATCGCCACGGCACTGGTGGGCGCGGTGATCGGCTGGCAGCTGTTCCGCGCCGGGGACTACCGCGACCTGCTGACCGTTACCGACGGCGACTTTGCCGCGGAGGTGGAGGAGATCAGCTATGACCAGATCCCCATGCTGGATGCCAACTCCGCCACAAAGCTGGGCAACCGCAAGCTGGGCGAGCTGGCGGACATGGTCTCCCAGTTCGAGGTGGCCGACGACTATACCCAGATCAACTACCAGGGCCGCCCTGTCCGCGTCACGCCCCTGCGCTACGGTGATATCATCAAGTGGCTGAACAACCGCGCCGATGGCCTGCCCGCCTATCTGCTTATCGACATGGTGACCCAGAACGTGGAGGTCATCCGTCTGGACGAGGGTATCCACTACACCACCGCCGAGCACTTCAGCCGCAACCTGTACCGCCATCTGCGCTTCCACTACCCCACCTATATGTTCGACGAGCCGGCCTTTGAGATCGACGAGAACGGCGACCCCTGGTGGGTCTGCCCCCGGGTCAGCCACACCATCGGCCTGTTCAGCGGCCGTGATATCATCGGTGCCGTGCTGGTGAACGCCGTCACCGGCGAGAGCGCCTACTACAAGACCGGCGACGTGCCCAACTGGGTGGATCACGTCTACACCGCCGAGCTGATCATGCAGCAGTACGACTACCACGGTGCGTATGTCAACGGCTTTATCAACTCCCTGTTCGGCCAGCGGGACGTGACCGTCACCACCGAGGGCTATAACTACATCGCCATCGGTGACGATGTGTATATGTACACCGGTGTCACCTCCGTGGTGTCCGACGAGTCCAACATCGGCTTCATTCTCTCCAACCAGCGCACCAAGGAGACGCGGTTCTATCTGGTGGCCGGCGCCAAGGAGTACTCCGCCATGGACAGCGCCCAGGGTCAGGTACAGCAGATGAAGTACACGGCCACCTTCCCCCTGCTGCTGAATATCTCCGACCAGCCCACCTACTTCATGGCGCTGAAGGACGCCGCCGAGCTGGTGAAGATGTACGCCATGGTCAACGTCAGTCAGTACCAGATCGTGGCCACCGGCGACACGGTGGCCTCGTGCGAGGCCAACTACCGCCGTATTCTGGCGGAAAAGGGACTGGTATCCGCCGATGACGCCGACCTGCCCCTGACGGGCCAGAGCGAAGTCAGCGGTGTGCTGGCGGATATCCGCTCCGCCGTGGTGGACGGCAATACCCTCTACTACCTGCACCTTACCGGTGACGAGCACTACTACGTCATCTCCGCCGCCGACCAGCCAGAGGTGGTCATCTACAACACCGGCGACCGTGTCACCATCCGCTTCGCCGACGGCGAGGGCACCATCCTCACCGCCGACAGCGTCACCCGCACCGCCGCGCAGACCGCTCCCGCACTCGGTATAGATACAGAAAGAGAACCAGCCGCATAACGTCAAAACAAAAAAGAAAGCCCATATGGGCTTTCTTTTTTTGCTCTTTTTTCATCACTTGATCTCCACGACCTCGTAACCGGCGTCGGTGACAGCCTTCTTCAGCGCCTCGTCACTGGCGTTGCCGGTGACGACGGCGGTCCCGGACGCCAGATCCACGTCCGCCTGTACGCCCAGGGCGGTCAGCGCCTTCTCCACGTGGGAAACGCAGTGGGCACACATCATGCCCTTGATAGTGATGGTCTTTTTCATAGCGGTATCCTCCTTACTGCTTTCGTTATTATTTATATTTTGCACCGGCTGCGGCTTTTTTGATGCCGGCGTTTCCTCCCGTTTGCGGCCCCTCCAGCCCCGCAGACGCAGGGCGTTGCTGACCACGCACACGCTGCTCAGGCTCATGGCCGCGGCGGCGATCATGGGGTTCAGGGTGATCCCAAAGGCCGGATACAGCACACCCGCCGCCACCGGGATGCCCACAGAATTATAGAAGAACGCCCAAAACAGGTTCTGACGGATGTTCCGCAGGGTGGCCCGGGACAGGGCTGCCGCGTCGGCGATATCCATAAGGCTGCTCTTCATCAGCACGATGTCCGCCGACTCGATGGCCACATCCGTGCCTGCGCCGATGGCCAGGCCCACATCTGCCGTCACCAGCGCCGGGGCATCGTTGATGCCGTCGCCCACCATGGCCACCTTCTTGCCCTCGGCCTGCAACTCCTGCACCACGCGGGCCTTGTCCTGGGGCAGCACCTGGGCGATGACCCGGCTGACGCCCACCTGCCGGGCGATGGCGTCCGCCGTGCGCTGGTTGTCGCCGGTGAGCAGCACCACGTCGCAGCCCATCTCCCGCAGGGCGGCGATGGCGGCGGCGCTGTCCGCCTTCACCACATCCGCCACGGCGATGACCCCCAGCAGCGATGTACCCGCGGCGATAAACAGCGGCGTTTTGCCGTCCTCCGCCAGTCTGGCCGCGCCGGACTTCATCTCCTCGCTGACGGCCACGCCGGACGTCTCCATAAATGCCTCATTGCCCGCCAGCAGCACGATACCCTCCGCCCGGGCGGTGACGCCTCCGCCGGCCACAGCGGCAAACCCGGACACCGGCCGCAGGACCAAACCGCGCTTTTCCGCCTCGGCCACAATGGCCCCGGCCAGCGGGTGCTCGGAAGGCTTTTCCAGCGACGCGGCGGCGGACAGCAGCGTATCCTCGGTCATGCCGCCGGCGCACAGCAGATCCGTCACCCGGGGCTTACCCTCGGTGACGGTACCGGTCTTGTCCAGCACCACCGTATCCACCCGGCCCATCAGTTCCAGGCTGGCAGCGGACTTTACCAGAATGCCCTGCTCCGCCGCCTTGCCCGTAGCCACAGTGATGGCCACCGGCGTGGCCAGGCCCAGAGCGCAGGGGCAGGAGATCACCAACACGGCGATGGCGATGGACAGGCAGAAGCGCACACCCATGCCGCCCACCGCAGCCCACAGGATAGCCGCCAGCAGCGCGATGGAAATGACCACCGGCACGAACACGGCACTGATCTTATCCGCCAGACGGCTGATAGGTGCCTTGCCGCTGGCGGCCTGCTCCATCAGCTGAATGATCTGGGACAGAGTGGTATCCGCACCTACCCGGTCCGCCGTCAGCTCCAGATAGCCGCCGGTGAGGATGGTGGCGGACACCGCCTTGCCGCCCACAGTCTTCTCCACCGGCATACTCTCGCCGGTAAGGGCGGACTCGTCCACGGTGCCGCTGCCCGCCGTCACGGTGCCGTCCACGGGAATACGCCCTCCCTGCCGGACGATGACCGTCTCACCGGCCTTGATATTCTCGGTGGGGACGGTGACCTCCTTGCCGTCCCGGCGCACCACGGCGGACTCCGGCGCCAGCGCCAGCAGGGCGGTGATGGCTCCGGTCGTCTTGCCCTTGGAGCGCTCCTCCAGGTACTTACCTACCGTCACCAGCGCCAATATCATGCCCGCCGACTCGAAGTACAGGTCCGGCATACCCGTGACCTTTCCCGCCGCCAGCAGACCCATCTCGATCAGGCTGTACACCAGCCCCGCCGCCGCGCCCAGTGCCACCAGCGAGTCCATATTGGGCGCGCCCTTGAACAGCCGGGAGAAGCCCACGGTGAAATAACTGCGGTTCAAAATCAGTATGGGCACCGTCAGTGCCAGCAGCACAAAGGCCGACAGCAGGGGCTGTGTGTGCATGAACATGGGCACCGGCAGCCCCATCATGTGGCCCATGCTCAGGTAAAACAGCGGCACCAGACACACCACCGACCACAGCAGCCGGCGACCCATGGCCTTTACCGCCGCGTCCTGCTCCGCGTGCAGGTCCCGCCGGGCCTCGCTCTCCGGCGCCGCGCCGTAGCCCGCCGCCGTCACGGCGGCCACAATGGCGGCGGGGTCCACATTCTCGTCCCTGTCGCACACCAGGGAGCCCAGCATCAGATTTACCGACGCGCTGTGTACGCCGGGCACCGAAGCCGCGGCCCTTTCCACATGGGCGGCGCAGGCGGCGCAGGTCATGCCGGTGATGACGAATTTCTCTGTCATACTGTCATCTCCTTATTTCATCAGCTTTTGCAGCGTGGTCACCAGCTCGTCGATGACCTCGTCGTCCCCCTGTCGGATACCATCCGCCACGCAGGTGCGGATGTGGGTAGCCAGCAGCTCTTTACTAAAGCTGTTCAGTGCCGCGCCCACGGCGGATACTTGTATCAGAATGTCGGGACAGTAGGCGTCCTTCTGCAGCATCTCCTGCAGGCCCCGCACCTGCCCTTCAATGCGGCACAGGCGGTTCAGGAGTTTTTTCTGCTCCTCTGGCGTGCGGTGCTTGGTCTTTCCCTGGCAGCAGCAACAAGTATTTTCCACAGTCATATACCTCCTGGGGGTATTTTTGATCACGGTCGCATTATATACCCCCACTGGGTATTTGTCAACGCTTTTCTTTGGGCCGCACCAGCAGCGCCGCCAACAAGGAAAACACCACCGCCGCGGCGATGCCGCCGGAGGTGGCGGTCAATCCGCCGGTGAGCACACCCAGCAGGCCGTCCTCCGCCACCGCTTTGGCCACGCCCTTCGCCAGGGAGTAGCCAAAGCCCGTCAGGGGCACGGTGGCTCCCGCCCCGCCCCAGTCCACGATATACTGATACACACCCACAGCCTGCAGCAGCACACCTGCCACCACATAGCCCGTCAGAATACGGGCCGGGGTCAGGCTTGTCTTGTCCAGAATGATCTGGCCCACGGCGCACAGCAGCCCGCCGCAGAGAAAGGCATTGAGATACTCCATCACGCATCCTCCTTCGTCCGGTCCAGCACCACCGCGTGGCAGATGCCCGGTATGCTCTCCCCTTGAAATGAACTGGTGGGGCTCAGCAGCGCCCCGGTGGGGGCGAACAGCACCCGCCGCCACCGGCCCCGGCGCATCTCCGGCAGCAGATAGCCGCAAAGCACCGCCGCAGAGCAGCCGCATCCGCTGCCGCCGGCGTGCATATCCTGTCTCTTCCGGTCATAGAGCACCAGTCCGCAGTCGGTGTAATTCTCCAGCGCCACGCCTTCCCGGGCGAACAGCTCCAGCACGATGCGGCTGCCCACATCGCCCAGGTCGCCGGTGAGGATCAGGTCATAGTCCCCGGGTACGGTGCCGGTGTCCCGGAACACTGCCTGCAGGGTGTCAAAGGCCGCCGGTGCCATGGCCGCGCCCATGTTGGTCATGTCCGTCACACCCAGATCCACGATGCGTCCCCGGGTCACATGGGTGATATACGGTCCCTCCGCCTGGGCCCCCAGAATGCAGCACCCCGCCGCCGTGGCCGTCCACTGGGCAGTAGGAGAACGCTGGCTGCCGTAGGGCAGAGGCATCCGGTACTGCCTCTCCGCCGTGCAGAAGTGGGAGGAGGTCTGCGCCGCCGCCATACGGACCGCGCCGGAGGCCACGGCCATAGCGGCCAGCGACAGTGTCTCCCCCATAGTAGAGCAGGCCCCATATACCCCGTAGAAGGGAATATTGAAATCCCGCAGGGCAAACGTGGCCCCAATGTTCTGGTTCAGCAGATCCCCGGCGAAGGCGCAGTCCACGTCCTCCGCCGCCAACCCGCCCTTTTGCAGGGCCAGACGCAGGGCATCCGCCTGCATCTGTGCCTCGCCCTGTTCCCAGGTCTTTTTCCCACAGAAGGCGTCCGTCCCCACAGCGTCGAAGCAGCCGCCCAACGGTCCCTCGCCCTCCAGCTTTCCCGCCACCGCCGCAAAGCTGACCACTCCCGGCGGCTGCAAAAACCGGCAGGTCTGCCGGCTCAAGCGCTTCACATCCATGATACGCACCTCGCAAACATAGCATTGGCCGTAGTGTGCACCATTTACGGGAAAATATGAAAGCGTCGTCCCGAGGGACGGCGCTTTCGCAGATCTTCAAAACACCAGCTGTACCAGCAGCATATAGCAGGCGGTCCCCGCCAGAATGGACAGCAGCGTGTTCCGCCGCCACAGGTGCAGCAGTGCCGTCACCGCCACGGCGATAGCCTCCGGTATGCCATGGCTGCCGCCCAGAAGGTCGGTGCTGCGCAGGCTATACACCACCAGCAGGCCCATCATGGCCGGCGGCAGCAGCCTGCCCAGGTCCTCCACCACCTTCGGCAGCTTCTTGTCCCCAGAGAACAGCAGGAACGGCGTCCATCGGGTGATCTGGGTGGCCAGCGCCACCATCGCCACGATGATCAGGGAATGTATCGTGTCTAGGCGCATAGCTTCCTCCTTCCCAGCAGCAGGACCGCCAGGGTCAGCACCATGGCCGGGATGACCATGTTGTCCGCGCCGAAAACGGCCAGACCCGCCACAGCGCACACCAGACCGGCAGCGCCGGGGGCACGGTTCTCTTTCTTGACGACCTGCTCGATGAACAGCACCACGAACAGCGCCGTCAGGGCAAAGTCGATGCCGGTGATGTCAAAGGTGATCAGCCCGCCCAGCAGGCCACCCAGCATGGAGAACGCTACCCAGTACAGCCAGGTCAGGAAGCTCATGGCGAAGTAGAACAGCGTGGGGTCCGTATCCTCCGGCGGCTCCACCGAGGAGGAGAGGGAAAAGTTCTCGTCACTGAGGGTATAGATCATAAAATACCGCAGCCTGCCCAGTCCCCGGTACTTGGGCAGCAGCGCCAGCGAGAAAAACAGGTGCCGTGCGTTGACCATCAGGCTCAGCACAAAGGCCTGTAGGGGATCAAAAGCCGTGGTCAGCAGCGTGATCGCCACATACTGCATACTGCCGCAGAAGGCAAAGGCGCTGACGAAGCCGGCCCACAGAAAGCCGTAACCCTTGGAGGCCATCAGCACGCCGTAGGCCATGCCTACAGCCAGATAGCCGGTCATAATGGGGATGGTATGGGGAAACGCCGCTTTCGCCGCCGCGGCAAAGCTCCTGTTCTGCACGGTATCACATCCTTTGAAGCGTGGGATAACGGCGCAATTATAATGTAAAACTCTTTTTCCCGCAATACTGGAAAACAGCGAATAAATGGTATATAATACAGGAACTTGTTGTGACTTTTGGTTGACAAAGGAGCGTATGTCATGGAAGAAATGCGTAGCTTTGGATATATCTGTCCGGCCTGCGGCAAGGCCGTGCTGCACAGCCGCAGCGTTTTCGCCCTGAACGCCGCCGCGGCGCGGATGGAATGCGAATGCGGCAAAGAAGCCCTGACCGCTGAGACGGACGGCCTGCGCTTCCGGCTGAACGTGCCCTGCGGCGTGTGCGGCGGGCACCACCAGGCGGAGTGCGACGCCGATGCGCTGCTGCACGGCCGGGGCATCGGCCTGGCCTGCCCGGTGAAGCAGGAGCTGTGCTGCTACATCGGCGAGGAGACCCAGGTGCGAAAGGCCATGGAGGGTCTGGCCCTGCGCGTGGCCAAGGAAAAAGCGTCCCCCGATGAGGCCTTCACCGACAACGTCATCATGTACGAGGTGCTGTCCGAGCTGAAGGATATCGCCGCCCGGGGCGGTATCGCCTGCGCCTGCGGCAGCCGCGAATATACCATGCAGGTGCGCCGCGGCGCGGTGGACCTGACCTGTGCCAAATGCGGGGGACGCCTGCGCCTTCCCGCCGCCACCGACAGCGACCTGGATGATCTGTGCTGCCGCATGACGCTGACCATCCCGGGGAGGTAACATGGGCGCTGTCTTCTGTTTTCTGCTGTTTCTGGCCGCAGTGGGTCTCTGCATCCTTTTGGGCCAGTCCCTGATCCTTGCGATATGGGTGGGCATAGCAGCCTTCGCCGCCCTGGGCCTGCGCCGCGGGATGACCGTGCGGGCCATGTGGGACGCCGCCTGGGAGCAGGGCCGCAAAATGTGCTGCGTGATCGTGATCTACATGCTCATCGGCGCCATCACCGCCCTGTGGCGCAGCGCCGGGACCATCGCCTTCTTCATCTATCACGGGCTGCGCATCATCACGCCGCAGCTGTTCCTGCTGGTGACGTTCCTGCTGACCAGCTTCATCTCCTACGCCCTGGGCACGTCCTTCGGCGTGGTGGGCACCCTGGGCGTGATCCTGATGGCCCTGGCCCGCTCCGGCGGCGTCAGCGTGGCCATCACGGCGGGGACCATCGTGGCCGGCGCCTACTTCGGCGACCGCTGCTCGCCGGCCTCCTCCAGCGCCACGCTGGTGGCCGCCGCCACCGATACCAAGCTCTATGACAACCTGCACATGATGCACCGCACCGGCTGGCTGCCCTATCTGGTCAGCCTCGCGGCCTACGCCGCCCTGTCCGTAACGCACCCGCTGGCCACGGTGGACAGCGGTGTGCTGGACCAGCTGTCCGGCACCTTCAGCCTCAGCTGGTGGACGGCCATCCCGGCGCTGCTGATCCTGATCCTGCCGCTGTGCAAGGTCCCCATCCGGCCCACCATGGCCGTCAGTGCGCTGACGGCGCTGCTGGTGACGGTGTTCGCCCAGGGCCGCGCTCTGCTGCCCGCCCTGCGGGATGCGGTGCTGGGCTACCTCCCCGCCCCCGGCGCGCTGCACGACGTGCTCTCCGGCGGCGGCATGATGTCCATGGTCTCGGCCACCATCATGGCCGTCAGCGCCGGGCTGTACGCCGGGCTGCTGGGCGGCATGGGCGTGCTGAACGGCGCGGCGCATCTTGCCCAGCGCCTGGCCCGGAGAGCCGGGCGGTTCCCCGCCTGCGCGGCGATCTCCGTGGTGTGCGGCATGGTGTTCTGCAACCAGTCCACCTGCGCGGTGGTGTGCAACCAGCTGCTGGAGGACGACTACACCAAGCGCGGCCACGGCAGGGGAGAGATGGCTCTTGACGTCGAGAACTCCGGCATCGTCCTCTCGCCGCTGATCCCCTGGAACATCTCCGTGTCCATCCCGCTGGCCATGCTGGGCGCGGACATGTCCGCCATCCCCTACGAGATACTGCTGTACGCCATCCCCCTGTGCTATTGGCTGACAAAGCGCCGGGTCTACCCGCCGAAAGGAGACGACTGCCATGATACGATTGCTGAGCCGCTGGCTCATTCCTGACCGGGACAACGTGTCCTCCCCCGCCGTCCGCCGCGCCTACGGCACCCTGTGCGGCGCTGTGGGCATCGCACTGAATATTCTGCTGTTCATCGGCAAATTCTTTGCCGGACAGCTGTCCGGTTCCATCGCCGTCACGGCGGACGCCTTCAACAACCTGTCCGACGCCGGCTCCTCGGCGGTGACGCTGCTGGGTTTCCGTCTGGCGGGCAAAAAGCCGGACACCGACCACCCCTTTGGCCACGGCCGCATCGAGTACATATCCGGCCTGATCGTAGCGGGCCTGATCCTGCTGATGGGCGTGGAGCTGGCCAAGTCCTCCTTTGACAAGATCCTCCATCCGGAGGCCGTCACCTTCTCCCTGATGGCTATCGCCATCATGGCCGCCTCCGTGTGCGTGAAGGTCTATATGTGGCTGTACAACCGGGCCGTCGGCCGGAAGATCAAGTCCGCCGCCATGGAGGCCACCGCCACGGACAGCCTTTCCGACACCGTCTCCACCCTGGCGGTGCTCCTTGCCATGCTCATCGGCAAATGGACCGGTCTGGCGGTGGACGGCTACGTGGGCCTGGTGGTGGCGCTGTTCATCCTGTTCTCCGCCTACAAGGCCGCAAAAGAGACCCTGTCCCCCCTGCTGGGGCAGGCGCCCGACCCGGCGCTGGTGCAGCAGATACGGGATATCGTCCTCTCCAACGACACAGTGCTGGGCGTACACGATCTGGTGGTCCACGACTACGGCCCCGGCCGTCTGATGATCACCCTCCACGCGGAGGTCCCCGCCCACGGGGACATCATGGCCATGCACGATGTGATCGACAATATTGAAAAGGAACTGATGGAGAAGCTCCACTGCCACGCCGTCATCCACATGGACCCCATCGTCACCGACGGCTCCGTCACCGCGCTGAAGGAACAGGTGGCCGCGCTGGTGAAGCAGGTGGATCCCGGTCTGACCATCCACGACTTCCGCGTGGTCCGGGGCACCACACACGATAACCTGATCTTCGACGCGGTGCTGCCCTTCTCCAGCAGCAAGACCCCGGCCCAGGCAGCGCAGGAGATACGCGCTCTGGTCCGCACCATGGACGGCAATTACTACGCCGTGGTCACGGTGGAGCACAGCTACACGGACTAAGGGCAACACCGCACAGTGAAAGCCTCGGTGCTGCCTGAAAAAAACCGTGCGCCTGCGGCGCACGGATGAGAGCCCTTATTCCTATTCCCACGTCTGCCATATCTCCGGGCAATAGCCCACGGTGGCCTGCTTCCCGTTGCGGACAATGGGTGCGGCGAACAGCTCCGGGTATTCCAGCAGCTTTTCCTCCGCCGCCTGAGGCGTGATATAGGCCATGTACAGCGCCTCATACGCCCGGCAGTCCTTGTCCACCAGCGCGTCGAAGCTGCCCACGGCCGCCCGGATGGAACGGTACTCCCCCGGCGATACACCCTTGCTCACAAGGTCGATGTACTGGTACTTGATGCGGCGCTCCTTGAACCAGCGCTCCGCCTTTTTCGTGTCGAAGGACTTGCTTTTTCCGAAGATCTGAATATTCATAGCGTATGCTCCTTACAAAAGAAATGGAGGGACAGTATGGACGACACCATCCGCAGACTGAAAGAACTGACAGACGCCAGTGACAACATCGTGTTTTTCGGCGGCGCCGGCGTATCCACCGAGTCCGGTATCCCGGACTTCCGCAGCGTGGACGGCCTGTACCGCCAGAAGTTCAAATACCCGCCGGAGACCATGCTCAGCCACACATTTTACGAGACGCACACCGAGGAATTCTACGACTTCTACCGGGCCAAAATGCTGGCCCTGGACGCCCAGCCCAACGCCGCCCACCGCAAGCTGGCGGAATGGGAGCGGCAGGGGAAGCTGAAGGCCGTCATCACCCAGAACATCGACGGCCTGCACCAGAAGGCCGGCAGCCAGGAGGTCCTTGAGCTCCACGGCAGCGTGCTGCGGAACCACTGTACCCGCTGCGGGAAATTCTACGGTGTGGAGCGCATCGCGGAGAGCCGCGGCATTCCCTGCTGCACCTGCGGCGGCATCATTAAGCCGGACGTGGTGCTGTATGAGGAGTCCCTGGATGAGGACGTGATGGCCCGCGCCATCCACTATATCCGGCAGGCAGACGTGCTCATCATCGGCGGCACGTCGCTGGTGGTCTATCCCGCCGCCGGGCTGATACAGTACTACCGCGGCCATAAGCTGGCGGTCATCAACAAGGGCGGGGCCGGCAGCGGTCTTGGCGCCGCCGTCACCATCGACGGCCCTATCGGCCAGGTCATGGCCCAATTATAACACGCAGCGCCCCGGCACGCAAGCCGGGGCGCCGTGCTATTGCGAACGCCGTGCCGATGTGCTATACTATATACTCAAAAAAACACCAAGCGAGGCATAGCATGACCACGAAAGATTATCAGACCCGCAGCCCCCTGCGGATATTCCTCTCCTACTTCAAACCCCACCGGCGGCTCTTCGCCCTGGACCTGTCCTGCGCGTTCCTCATCTCCTGCATCGACCTGGCGTTCCCGCTGGTGTCCCGCGCCGCCATGTATACCTGGCTGCCCCAGCGGCAGTTCCGGGTATTCTTCATCGTCATGGCGGTGGTGGTGGCCGCCTATGTGCTGCGCTCGGCGCTGTACTTCGTGGTGGCCTACTGGGGCCACACCTTCGGCATCCGCGTGGAGGCGGATATCCGCCGCGATCTGTACCGCCACATTCAGGAGCTGGGCTTCGACTTCTACGACCGCAACCGCACCGGCCAGCTGATGAGCCGCCTGACCAGTGACCTGTTTGAACTGACGGAGTTGGCCCACCACGGGCCGGAGGATCTGTTCATCTCCCTGGTGACCATCGTGGGCGCGCTGGCGGTGATGTTCACCCTGCGCTGGGAGCTGGCGCTGGTACTGCTGGTGCTGCTGCCTGTCCTGCTGACCATGGCCCTGCGCCGCCGCCGGCAGATGAGCGCCGCCTCCCGGGCCGCCAAGGTCAAGACCGGCACCATCAACGCCGCCATCGAGTCCGGCCTGTCCGGCGTGCGGACCACCAAGGCCTTTGCCAACGAGGAAGCCCAGCAGCAGCGGTTCGACGAGGCCAACGAGGTGTTCAAGACCGCCAAGCGCGGCTTCCACAAGGAGATGGGCCGCTTCAACGCGGTGATGGAGTTCTGCACCGGCATATTGCCGGTGGCGGTGATCGCCGTGGGCGGCTGGCTCATCATGGGGGAGAAAATGGACTATGTGGATCTGATCACCTTCTCCCTGTACGTCACCGCCTTCGTCAGTCCCATCCGCAAGCTGGCCAACTTCGCCGAGATGTTCTCCAACGGCTTCGCGGGCCTGCACCGCTTCATTGAGCTGATGGCCACCGAGCCGTCCATCCAGGACGCGCCGGACGCGCGGCCCCTCGAACATATACAGGGCCGCGTGGACGTGAACGATGTCTCCTTCGCCTACGGCGAAAAGGCCGAGGTGCTGCACAACGTGACGCTGCACATCCCCGCCGGCGAGACGGTGGCCCTGGTGGGGCCCTCCGGCGGCGGCAAGACCACCCTGTGCCAGCTGCTGCCCCGGTTCTACGACGTGGACAGCGGCAGCATCACCGTCGACGGCCGCGATGTCCGCGCCGTCACCCAGCGCTCCCTGCGCCGGGCCATCGGCATCGTGCAGCAGGACGTGTTCCTGTTTGCCGACACCATCCGCGAGAATATCCGCTACGGCCGCCCTGATGCCACCGATGCCGAGGTAGAGCAGGCGGCGCGGCAGGCGGAGATCTACGACGATATCTGCGCCATGCCCGACGGGTTCGACACCTATGTGGGTGAGCGGGGCGCGCTGCTCTCCGGCGGGCAGAAGCAGCGGGTGGCCATCGCCCGGGTGTTTCTGAAGGCCCCGCCCATTCTGATACTGGATGAGGCCACCTCCGCGCTGGACAGCGTGACGGAAGCCCGCATCCAGGGCGCCTTTGACCGTTTGGCCCGAGGCCGCACGACACTGATCATCGCCCACCGGCTGTCCACCATTCGTTCGGCCGACCGGATACTGGTGATACAGGACGGTGTGATCGCCGAGGAGGGCAGCCACGCGGAGCTGCTGGCAAGGAACGGCGTGTACGCCACACTGTACCACACGCAGAATTTGGGGGCATAACATGGACAGACGTGAACTGCTGGACAGAGCCGCCCACAGCCCGGAGGAACGGCTGCTGCTGAGCCGCGTGTGGGATAAGTGTGAGCAGTGCCGCACGCGGAACATTCCCACGGCCACAGGCTTTCTCTCCCCTGCGGAGCAGGCTGCAGCGCAGGGCTTTCTGGTGCTGCTGGGCGCGCGGGAGTCCGGCATTTTCTGGGGCGGCTATGACGGCGCGGAGCGAAAGCGGCTGCTGTTTCTGCCGGAGTGGCTGGAGACGCCTGACGACCAGGTCGCGGCGGTGCGGGCCGCGTGCCGCAGCGGCGGCGACCTGACTCACCGGGATTTTTTGGGCAGTTTGATGGCTCTGGGATTGACCCGGGAGAAGATAGGCGATATACTTGTGGAAAAGGGCGGCTGTCAGGTGCTGCTGGACCCGTCCATGACGGATTTCCTGCTGCAGAACTGGGACAGCGCCGGCCGGGAGAAGCTCACCGTAACACCGCTGCCGCTTTCGGCGCTGGCGGTCCCCCATGCGGCGGTGAAGGAACTGCGGGACACCGTCTCCTCCCTGCGGCTGGACAACGTGCTGGCGGCGGGATTTTCTCTCAGCCGGGGCCGGGCGGCGGAGGCCGTGGAAAAGGGGTCCGTACAGGTGAACTATGTCACCTGTGTGAAGCCGGACAAGCCCGTGTCGGCGGGGGATACCATCACCTGCCGCGGTCTGGGAAAATGCGTATTGGACAGTGTGGGCGCTCCCACGAAAAAGGGCCGCCTGCCGGTGGCCATACGGCGATACATATAAGGGAGAAACAGCTATGGACGAGAAGAAGATAGCACGCATCAACGAGCTGGCCCGCAAGGCCAAGGCCGAGGGGCTGACAGACGCGGAGATCGAGGAGCGCGCTGCACTGCGGCAGGAGTACCTGAACGCGGTAATGGCCAATGCCCGCAGCGTGCTGGAGAATACCTATATCGTGGACGAAAAGGGCAACAAGCGAAAGCTGCGGGGAAAGGGAGAAGGGGAAGCATGAGCTACGAATACGACGAGAACAACGGTCTTCAGCCGAAGCCGCCGAAAAAGAACGATAACGACCTGGGTTCGTGGATATTCATCGCCATCATGTTCGCCATCTGGTGGCCCATCGGCCTGATCATGCTGCTGAGCAAGCTCAGCGAGGGCGGCGGCAGGAAAATGCGCCAGCAGGCGCGGGATGCGTGGCAGCGGACGGCGGCGGGCAGCGCCGAGGCGAAGCCCGCGCAGGCGCGCGCCTCTGCGGCGAAGAACACCGTCCGCAAGGTCACGGAGACGCCGAACTACTCCGATAAGGGCGCCAAAACCATGAAGATCATCGGCGCGGCGGTAGCCATTCTGGGCGCGTTTTTCCTGGTGCAGCAGGTGGACTACTTTGAACTGCGCTACGCCATCAAATGGCATGAATGGATGGACCTGCTGCGGCAGGTGTTCTACCCCATGGGCATGATGGCCGGCGGCGTGTCCCTGCTGCTGGGCAGCGGCGCCATGAGGCGCCGCCAGCGGCGCTTTGCCACCTACCTCCGCACCGTCGGGCAGAAGCAGGCCGTGCCCCTGGACTATCTGGCCCGGGCCGCCGACGTGTCCCGCCGCCGGGTGGAGAAGGACGTGAACCTGATGCTGGAAAAGGGCCTCTGGGGTGACGAGGCCTATATCGACATGGGCAGCGGTATGCTCTTCAAGTCCCAGGCCGCCGCCACGGCGTACTATGATGCCGCCCACCGCGCCAAGGCGGAGCAGGGTCAGCCCGCACAGACCGCGCCCGCGCCGGCGGGCTACGCCGCCATCCTGGCCCAGATCCGTGAGCTGAACGACCGCATCGCCGACGAGGCCATCAGCGCCAAGCTGGACCGCATGGAGCAGGTGTCCGGCCGTATTTTCAAACTCATTGAAGAGGACGAGGCCAAGCGTGACGCCGCCGGCACGTTCCTGAACTACTACCTGCCCACCACCCTGAAGCTGCTGGAAAACTACGCAAGCTTCGAGGAGGCCGGCGTCAGCGGCGAGAACCTGAGCCAGGCCAAGGCCAAGATCGAAAAGACCATGGACAGCATCGTGGCGGGCTTCGAGCACCAGCTGGACGAGCTGTACCGCACCGATGCCATGGATATCGACAGCGATATCCGGGTGATGGAGACCATGCTGCGCCGGGACACCGCCAGCGTGGCGGACGACTTCGGCCTGAACGGCAGCAGCGCCGTGCAGCAGCGGGATGAGTAAACGAAAAGGGAAACGCAGCGCGCCTGCGTTTCCCTTTTGTGCTTGCGGCCCTTTTCCGCCCCCGCCGCGGCACAAAAAGCGCCTTGTTTGTTGACGGGACGGGAAAAATGGGGTACAATGTCGGTAACGTTACCAGCGACCTGTTTCGCGCCCTTTGACGGAACAGGCGTGCTACCATAGAGCAGACGAGCAGCGTGAGAGAAAAGGAGCTGAGCACATGACGCGGCACCCGGCCCACGACATCTACACCTACCTCGGCGCACACCCGGCGGAGCAGGGCTTCACCTTCCGCGTGTGGGCGCCCAACGCCCGCGCCGTAGCGCTGGCCGGGGACTTCAACGGCTGGCAGCCCCGGCCCATGACCCGGCTGGATACCGGCGTGTGGGAAACGGCGGCGGAGAACGCCAAGGTCTACGACGCCTACAAATATGTGGTCACCGGCGCGGACGGTCGGGTGGTCTGGAAGGCCGATCCCTGTGCCTTCCACGCGGCCACCCGTCCCGGGACAGACAGCAAGGTCTACGACCTGTCCGGATACCGGTGGCGGGACGATGACTGGCGGCGGCAGCGGCTGGAAAAGCCGCCGGTGAACGGCGAGCTGCTGATCTACGAGGTGCATCTGGGCTCGTGGAAGCGCCACGAGGACGGCTCTCCCCTGAGCTATGTGGAGCTGGCAAAGGAGCTGCCCTCCTATGTAAAGGCCATGGGCTACAACTTCGTAGAGCTGCTGCCGGTGACGGAATACCCCCTGGACGACAGCTGGGGCTACCAGTGCACCGGCTACTTCGCCCCCACCAGCCGCTACGGCACGCCCCACGACTTCATGGCCCTGGTGGATGCCCTGCACCGGGCGGGGCTGGGCGTGATACTGGACTGGGTGCCCGCCCACTTCTGTAAGGACAGCCACGGGCTTATCGAATTTGACGGCACCTGCCTCTACGAGTACGGCGACCCCCTGAAATGGGAGCACGCCGGCTGGGGCACCCGTGTATTCGACTTCGGCAAGCCGGAGGTCCGGGAATTCCTGCTGTCCTCCGCCGTCTACTGGTTGAAGGAATACCACATCGACGGGCTGCGGGTGGACGCGGTGGCGTCCATGCTGTATCTGGACTATGACCGGCAGGGCGGCGCGTGGCGTCCCAACAAGGACGGCGGCCGGGAGAACCTGGAGGCCATCGACTTCCTGCGTGAGTTGAACCGGGCAGCCTTTGCCGCCGACCCGGCGGCGCTGATGGTGGCGGAGGAGTCCACCGCGTGGCCGCTGGTCACCTATCCGCCGGAGCAGGGCGGTCTGGGCTTCAACCTGAAGTGGAACATGGGCTGGATGAACGACCTGTGCCACTATCTGAAGATGGACCCCTACTTCCGCCAGTTCCACCACCGGGACGTGACGTTCTCCATGGTCTACGCCTTCTCGGAAAACTACGTCCTGCCCCTGTCCCACGACGAGGTGGTCCACATGAAGGGCTCTCTCCGGGGCAAGATGCCCGGCGACGACTGGCGGCAGCTGGCCGGTGTAAGGAGTTTCTGGGCCTATATGCTGTGCCACCCCGGCAAAAAGCTGCTGTTCATGGGCAGCGAGCTGCCCCAGTGGCACGAGTGGGACTTCCGCGGCCAGCTGGACTGGTATCTGCTGGACGATCCCGCCTGCCGGGCCAGCCATGAGTGCCTGCGGCAGCTGAACCGGCTGTATAAGCGCAACCGGTGCCTGTGGGAAAACGACCGGGACTGGGACGGCTTTACATGGCTGGTGGCCGATGATAACCACAACAATGTGCTGGTGTTTCTGCGGCGGGACCGCAGGGGCCACGAGCTGATCTGCGCGGTGAATTTCGCGCCGGTGCCCTGGGACAACTACCGCTTCGGCGTGCCGGCGGCGGCGCGGTACGAGGTGCTGTTCAACACGGACGACGCCTGCTGGGGCGGCAGCGGCTGCGCCCTTCCGGCGGGCAGCCGGATCGACGTGGACGATATCCCCTCCCACGGGCGGGAGACTTCCCTTTCCCTGACCATTCCGCCCCTGGGCGCGGTGCTGCTGCGCCGGGAGGGAAAACGCCCCCGGAAAAAACAGAACACAGGAGGTACGCAAGGATGAAAAAAGAGTGTGTGGCGATGCTGCTGGCCGGCGGCCAGGGCAGCCGCCTGTACGTGCTCACCGGCAGCATGGCCAAGCCCGCCGTGCCCTTCGGCGGCAAATTCCGCATCATCGACTTTCCCCTGTCCAACTGTACCAACTCCGGCATCGACACCGTGGGCGTACTGACCCAGTACCGGCCGCTGGAGCTGAACACCTACATCGGCAGCGGCCAGCCCTGGGAGCTGGACCGTGTCAACGGCGGCGTACATATCCTGCCGCCCTACCAGAGCGCCGGCGGCGCCGTCTGGTACAAGGGCACCGCCAACGCCATCTACCAGAACATCGGCTTCGTGGATCTGTACGACCCGGAGTACGTGCTGGTGCTCTCCGGCGACCACATCTATAAGATGGACTACTCCCTGATGCTGCGCCGCCACAAGGCCACCGGCGCCGACTGCACCATCTCCGTCATGGAGGTCCCCTGGGAGGAGGCCAGCCGCTTCGGCATCATGGCCGTGGACGGCGAGGACAACATCACCGAGTTCGCCGAGAAGCCCAAGGAACCGAAAAGCAACCTGGCCTCTATGGGCATCTATATCTTCACCTGGAAAAAGCTGCGCCAGTACCTCATCGATGATGAGACTGACCCCCGCAGCGACAACGACTTCGGAAAAAACATCATCCCCGCTATGCTGCGAAACGGCGAGAAGATGTCCGCCTACCGCTTCGAGGGCTACTGGAAGGACGTGGGCACGCTGGACTCCCTGTGGGACGCCAACATGGATATGCTCTCCCCCGGCTCCGGGCTGAACCTGCTGGACAAGAAGTGGCGCATCTACGGCCGCACGCCCACCTGCCCGCCCACCTACATCGGTAAAACGGGCGATGTGGGCAACAGCGCCGTGGCCAAGGGCTGCACCGTGCTGGGCGAGGTAAAGAACGCCGTCCTCAGCACCGGCACCACCGTGGCCGAGGGCGCGTCCGTCTCCTATTCCGTGGTCATGCCCGGCGCCGTCATCGAGGCAGGCGCGAAGGTGTCCTACGCCATCGTGGGCGAGGGCTGCCGCGTAGGCAGAAACGCCGTGGTGGGCGGCGCCCCGGGCAGCGTCCCCTTTGAGGACTGGGGCATCGCCGTGCTGGGGCCCCGGACCTCCGTGGCGGACGGCGCGGTCATCGAACCGAAAATGATGCTGGGCGAAAACGGCAAGGAGGTGCGGCCATGAACGGAATGCACGGGATCATCTTCTCCTACGACAAGGAAAACGGTCTGCGGGAGCTCATCGAAAATCGCGTCCACGGCTCCATCCCCTTCGGCGGTGACTACCGCATCATCGACTTCATCCTCTCCAGCATGGTGAACGCCGGCGTCACGGACGTGGGTGTCATCATGCACGGCAAGTGCCAGTCGCTGCTGGACCACCTGGGCAGCGGCAAGAGCTGGGACCTGAGCCGCAACTTCGGCGGTCTGACGCTGCTGCCGGCCTTCGCCTATAATGAGCAGCACCGCGGCGACGGCCAGTTCCGCGGCCGCGTGGATGCCCTGGGCAGCGTGATGAACTACCTGAAGGGCATCCGTCAGGACTACGTGGTGCTGTCCGACAGCGACACGGTCATCAACGCGCCCCTGGAGGCCGTGCTCCGCCGCCATATCGACACCGGCGCGGACATCACCGCCGTCTGCACCGCCGTCCCCGGCGACGGGCAGGACACCTATTTCCGGCTGGACGCCCGGGGCCGCATCACCGACACGGCCTACGGCCTGCACACGCCGGAGGGCTATCGCTGCCTGAACATCTTTGTCCTGCGGACCGAGCTGCTCATCCAGCTGGTGACGGAGTGCCTGAGCCACAACCGTTACAGCCTGCGGCGGGATATCCTTCAGGGCATGAGCAGCCGCCTCCATCTGCAAAGCTATGTCTACGACGGCTACGCCGCCCACATCAGCACCCTGCAGAACTACTACGACCGCAGCATGGAGCTGCTGGATACCGCCACCCGCAGCGCCCTGTTCTGCCCGGACCGCCCGGTATACGGCAAGGAAAACGACTCCCCCTCCAGCTACATCGACCCGGAGGGCGGCTGCGTCAACTCCCTGGCCGCCGACGGCTGCGACATCCAGGGCAGCGTAAAAAACTGCGTGCTGTTCCGCAACGTGCGTATTGAAAAGGGTGCCAGCGTGGAAAACTGTATCCTGTTCAAGGACACGGTGGTCAAGCGCGGTGCCATACTGCGGGGCGTGATCACCGACAAATACGTCACCGTCAGCGAGAATGTGACCCTGATGGGCCACGAGCGCTATCCCATCGTCATCGCCAAAGGCGCGACGGTGTAAGAGAAAGGAGCCTGCCATGAAGCTGCTGTATGTGACCAGCGAGGCCTATCCCTTCTGCAAGACCGGCGGCCTGGCCGATGTGGCCGGCAGCCTGCCCCCCGCCCTGGCGGCGGAGGGTGTCGAGACCGCCGTCATTCTGCCCCTGTACGACAAGATCGGCCCCCAGTGGCGGGAGAAAATGACCTTCCGCCGGTATATCTACGTGGACCTGGGCTGGCGGCATGAGTACTGCGGCCTGTTCTCCCTCCATGACCGGGGTGTGACCTGGTACTTCGTGGACAACGAAAAATACTTCCGCCGCGGCCGCCTGTACGGTGAGTTTGACGACGGCGAGCGCTTCGCCTTTTTCAGCCACGCAGTCATCGACCTGCTGCCCAGCCTGGACTGGATGCCGGACATCCTCCACTGCAACGACTGGCAGACGGCGCTGGTGCCCATCTATCTCAAGGACGCGGCCACCCGCTGGTGGGAGATACGCCATATCCGCACGGTGTTCACCATTCACAACATTGAGTATCAGGGCCGCTACGGCAGCGACAGCGTAGACCAGCTCTTCGGTCTGGATCGTGGCTGGTACGACGACGGCACCCTGCGCATGGACGGCGACGTGAACCTGATGAAGGGTGCCATGCTCATGGCGGACGCCGTCACCACCGTCAGCCCCACCTACGCCGCCCAACTCCATGACCCGGCCTATGCCGAGGGGCTGGAGAGCGTGGTGGACGCCATCGGCTGGAAAATGCACGGCGTGGTCAACGGCATCGACACCGTCACCTACGACCCGGCGTCCGACCCGGCGCTTCCGGCGCATTACACGGCGGCAGACCCGGCCGGCAAGGCCGTGTGCAAGGCATCCCTGCAGGCTGCCCTCGGACTTGCCCAGGAGCCGGACACGCCGCTGATCGCCATGGTGACGCGGCTGGTGGGCCACAAGGGGCTTGATCTCGTGCAGCAGGCCATGGACGGCATCATGGCCGCCGGCTGCCAGTTCGTGGTGCTGGGCACCGGCGACGGGCAGTACGAGGATTTCTTCCGCTGGAAAGCCGGGCAGTACCCCGGCCGCGTGTCAGCCCAGATCCTGTACGCCGAGGACCTGTCCAGGCGCATTTATGCCGCCGCCGACCTGTTCCTGATGCCCTCCCGCAGCGAGCCCTGCGGCCTGAGCCAGATGATCGCCATGCGCTACGGCGCGGTGCCCATCGTGCGGAGCACCGGCGGTCTGGCGGACACCGTGCGCTCCTGCCAGGTGGGGCAGGAGGACGGCACCGGCTACCTGTTCGGCGACTATGACGCCGGGGCCATGCTCTCCGTCATCGGTCAGGCCACCGGCCTGTACCGGGGCGACCGGACAGGCTTCGACACCGTTCGATACCGGGGCATGACCGCGGACTTCAGCTGGGGCCGCAGTGCGGCGGCCTACCGGCACATTTATGAAAACCTTTGACCCAAGGAGGAGTTACCCTATATGACCTACAACAAAGAGACCCTGAAAGAGGCCATCGTGCAGAAGCTGCGCCTCAACTACGGCTGCACCGAGCAGCAGGCCACCGACGGCGAGATGATGAAGGCCTGCGCCATGGTCCTGCGGGACATCATGGCCGAGCACGGCGTACAGACCCGCGAGGAGACGGCCCACGAGGGAAAGCGTAAGGTCCACTACCTGTCGCTGGAGTTCCTGATGGGCCGCAGCCTGATGAAAAACGCCTTCAATCTGGCGCTGCTGGAGCCTCTGACCGCCGCCATCGGCGAGCTGGGCTTCAAAGCGGCGGACATCTTCGACATGGAGCCGGACGCCGGTCTGGGCAACGGCGGTCTGGGTCGTCTGGCCGCCTGCTATCTGGACAGCATGACCACCCTGGAGATCCCGGCGACGGGCTACTCCATCTGCTATGAGCTGGGTATTTTCAAGCAGAAGATCGTGGAGGGCCAGCAGGTGGAGCTTCCCGACGACTGGATGCAGCTGGGCGACGCGTGGCTGCTGCCCAAGCTGCAGGAGGCCGAGGAGGTCCGCTTCGGCGGTAAGGTCCGCACCCGCTGGGACAACAACCACCTGATGGTGGTCCATGAGGACTACACCCGTGTGCTGGCCATCCCCTGCGACATGGAGATCGCCGGTTACGACACCGACCATGTGAACACCCTGCGCCTGTGGCAGGCCCGCAGCCCCAAGCCCATCGACATGAAGCTCTTCAGCGAGGGCCAGTACCTCCACGCCGCCGAGGAGCGCGCCATGGCTGACGCCATCAGTCAGGTGCTCTACCCCGAGGACAACCACTACGAGGGCAAGTCCCTGCGGCTGAAGCAGCAGTATTTCTTCGTGTCCGCCACCATTCAGTCCATCACCCGCAAGCACATCCAGCAGTACGGTACCCTCAAGAACTTCCATGAGAAGAACGTCATCCAGATCAATGACACCCACCCCACGCTGGTGATCCCGGAGCTGATGCGTATCCTCATCGACGATGCCGGCATGGGCTGGGACGAGGCCTGGCACATCACCACCCACTGCGTGGCCTACACCAACCACACCGTGCTTTCCGAGGCCCTTGAGGTCTGGCCGCAGCAGCTGTTCGAAACGCTGCTGCCCCGCGTGTGGCAGATATTGCAGGAGATCTCCCGCCGCTGGCAGCAGCAGGTGGAGGAATTCTATCACGACCCGGTCAAGACCGCCAAGCTGGCCATTATCTGGGACGGCGGCGTCCGCATGGCCAACCTGTGCATCGCCGGCAGCATGGCCGTCAACGGCGTCAGCGCCCTGCACTCCGAGATTTTGCGGAAGGACCTGTTCAAGGACGCCTGCCAGATGATGCCGGACAAGTTCAAGAACGTCACCAACGGCATCGACCACCGCCGCTGGGTGCCCCAGATCAACCCCGGTCTGGACGGACTGCTCCGTGACCTGATCGGCGAGGGCTATCTCACCCATCCGCAGGAGCTGAAAAAGCTGGAGGCCTACGCCGGTGACAAGGCGGTCCTTCAGCGTCTGGAGGACATCAAGCACCAGAACAAGCTTGCCTTTGCCGCCTTCGCCAGGAAGCACCAGGGTGTGGTGCTGAACACCGACGCCATCTTCGATGTGCAGGTAAAGCGCCTTCACGAGTACAAGCGCCAGCTGCTGAACGCCCTGCAGATCATCTACCTGTACCAGCGCCTGCAGGATGACCCCAGCCTGGACCTCCCGCCCCAGACGTTCCTGTTCGGCGCCAAGGCCGCCCCAGGCTACGCCGTGGCCAAGCGCATCATCCACCTCATCAATTCTCTGGCCGACCAGATCAACAGCGACCCGCTGTGCAAAGATCGGCTCCAGGTGGTGTTCCTGGAGAACTACCGCGTCTCCCTGGCCGAGGTCCTCATGCCCGCCAGCGAGGTCAGTCAGCAGATCTCCACCGCCGGCAAGGAGGCCAGCGGCACCGGCAATATGAAGTTTATGATGAACGGCGCGCTGACCGTCGGCACCCTGGACGGTGCCAACGTGGAAATGCACGACCTGCTGGGCGACGACAATATGTTCCTCTTCGGCCTTCATGCCGATGAGGTGGAGCACCTGCGCCACACCTACGACCCCAACCTGCTCTACCAGCGCGACCCGGTGCTGCGCCGCGTGCTGGACCAGCTGAAGGTAGGCTTCCGGGACGGCGTTACCTACGAGGACCTGTTCCAGCGGCTGGTCACCGGCATGGACGGTCAGGCGGACCAGTACATGGTCCTGGCCGACTTCGCCGCCTACTGCGAGGCCGAATCCCGGATGCGCCACACCTACCGCGACCGGGAGACGTGGAACCGCATGAGCCTCACCAACATCGCCCGCAGCGGCGTCTTCGCCGCCGACCGGGCCATCTCCCAGTACGCCGACACCATCTGGCACGTGCCCTACAAGCAGTAACGCACAAGGGAGCGCCCCGCGGGGCGCTCCCTTTCTTCGCCGCACCTTCAAAGCCGCGCGGGAAACCTGCCCATATGCCGCCCCGGTAAAATCTCTATTGTAATCCCGGAGAAAGTAGTATATAATACTCCATATTATCGTGTGTTATTATGCCATTTCCGCAGAAAGGAAGTCCGCTATGATAAAAGTCCCCACCGAAAACGGCGAGATCACCATCAGCGACGCCGTGTTCACCACCATCACCGGCGCGGCCGCCACCAACTGCTTCGGCGTCAAGGGCATGGCCCAGCGCAGCATGACTGACGGGCTGGTGCATCTCCTGCGGCCCGAGGCCATGAGCAAGGGTGTCAAGGTCACATACAATGACGATGGCACCGTGTCCATCGAGCTGCACATCGTCGTGGAAAACGGCGTCAACATCGCCACAGTCTGCCGATCCATTATGGGCGAGGTCAAGTATGTGGTCAACCTCAACACCGGCGTCACCGTCAAAGCGGTGAATGTCTGCGTGGATTCCGTCACCGTGTGACGCGCCCGGAAGGAGAACAGACATGACAGAAAAGATCAGCGGCGGCGCCTTCAAGCAGATGGTCGCCTTCGGCGCCGCCTGCATCACCGCGCAGAAACAGGCCATCAACGACCTGAACGTATTTCCGGTGCCCGACGGCGACACCGGCACCAATATGTCCCTGACCATCCAGACGGCGGTGAACGAGCTCCGCAAGGCCGAGCCCGCCACCGTGGACGAGGCCGCCAAGCTGACGGCCTCCGGCCTGCTCCGGGGTGCCCGGGGCAACTCCGGCGTCATTTTGTCCCTGCTGTTCCGCGGCATGAGCAAGGTCCTCAAGGGCCATGACACCGCCGACGGCGCCCTGCTGGCCGAGGCCATGCAGGAGGGCGTTTCCACTGCCTACGGCGCGGTGATGAAGCCCGCCGAGGGCACGGTCCTCACCGTCTCCCGCCTGGCCGCCCAGCGTGCGCTGGAGGCCGCCGGCGAGAAGAACGACGCCGAGTTCGTGCTGGACGAGGCCATCAAGACCGGCTATACCACCCTGGCGGAGACCATCGAGATGAACCCCGTGCTGAAAAAGGCCGGCGTGGTGGACGCCGGCGGCAAGGGCTACCTCATCATTCTGGAGGGTATGCTCCGCGCCCTGCGGGGCGAGCCCGTGCCTGAGGTGGCCGATACTGCCGAGGAGAAGGCGGACTTCGCCGCCATCGGCGACGAGGACATCACCTTCGCCTTCGACACCGTGTTCATCGTCCGCAAGACCTCCGACAAGCCCCTGGACGGCCTGCGTGCCTATCTGAACAGCATCGGCGACAGCCTGGTCATTGGCGAGGATGACGAGGCCTTCAAGGTCCACGTCCACACCGACACCCCCGGCGACGCCCTGAACGAGGCCCAGAAATACGGCACGCTGGAGCTGGCCAAGATCGAGAATATGCGTACCCAGGCCGCCGACCTGGCCGCCGGCAAGAAGGCCCAGTCCACCGACGATCTGGACGCCGTCGAGGCCGAGCTGGAGCGCGGCGAGACCGCTGTGGCCGCGCCGGAAAAGCGCTACGGCTTCCTGGCCGTCTGCGCCGGCGAGGGGCTCGAGGCCGTGTTCCGCGACCTGACCGTGGACCGTATCGTCTCCGGCGGGCAGACCATGAACCCCTCCACCGAGGCCATCCTGCAGGAGGTCAACCGCACCCCCAGCGAGATCGTGTTCATCCTGCCCAACAACAAGAACATCATCATGGCCGCCCAGCAGTGCGTGGGCCTGACGGAAAAACAGGTCATCGTGGTGCCCACCGCCACCGTGCCCCAGGGCATCTCCGCCATGATGGCCGTGGACCCGGACAACGACGATCCCCAGGCCATCCTGGCCGCCATGACCGAGGCCGCCGCCAATGTCACCACCGCCCAGATCACCTATGCCGCCCGCAACTCTGACTTTGACGGCTTCGCCATCAATGAAGGGGACTACCTGGCCCTGTGTGACGGCAAGCTCCTGGGCACCGACCGCAGCCTGGACGTGCTGCTGGATAAGCTGGCTCACGTAGCCGCTGATAAGAGCGCGGAGTTCATCACCGTCTACTCCGGCCAGGGCGTCACCGAGGATGATGCCGCCCGCGCCGCCGAGGTGTTCGAGACGATCTGCCCAGACGCCGAGGTCGCCGCCCTCCCCGGCGGCCAGCCGGTGTACTACTACATCGTGGCCATCGAATAACATACAGAGGAAGCGCCCGCCCGGGCGCTTCCTTTTTTCTCCCCCTGCACCCCGTCAGCCTTCCCCCCGAGGGCGCACCCCCGTAAGCCTTCCCCCCGAGGGCGCACCCCCGTAAGCCTTCCCCTTGAGGGGAAGGTGGCGCGCAGCGCCGGATGAGGTGTCGCCGCGCAGCGGCGTAAAACCCCTCCGCCCCTCCACGATATCCCACAACTCTCCGTATAATTCGCAAAAAAGAACACCCTGTGTATTGGGCGGTGTCTGCAAAACAGCATTGTGCCGAAATCAATGAAGCGGCACGAAACCGCATGAAGCTGATCGTGCCAGAGCTGGCAAAGCAGTACGGCGTGACAGAGCAACTGAAAGCTGAAAACCAAATGGAATGGGTGCGGCAGATGAACGCTTGCA
>ERZ840517.494-NODE-494-length-52409-cov-7.726707_pt1 | contig 52409 bp, 39 predicted proteins | sample MGYA00519876_ERZ840517 | MGnify/ENA primary metagenome ERZ840517 (study PRJEB31850, sample SAMEA3708882) | human gut metagenome | biome: human gut; feature: human-associated habitat; material: faeces | place: China | collected 2014 ... | reverse complement strand
ATTTTTTGGATTTAAATAATTTAGAAAAAATAAATTTTGAAATTGAAAAAATTCAAAATGAAATAAATAATAAAAAATTAAAATTGCATACTTTAAATTTAGACAAAAAAAATATAGAACCACAGTTAGATAATTTGTCAAAAATTGAAGAAGAATTAGTTAACAATAATGAAAAAATGTTAACCTTACAAAAATTAAATATGAGTATGAATTTAGCAAAAAGTATTTTAAGCAACTCATATGAAAAAATGAAAAATTCAGTAACCCCTAAGTTTACAGAGAATTTATCTTATAATATCTCTAGTATAACAGATGGTAAATATAACAAAGTAATGTTTAATGAAGAAGAAGGTTTAATTGTTGAATTGCAAAATGGAGATTATATTCCGGTAAATAGATTTAGCATTGGAACTATTGACCAATTATATTTGTCATTAAGACTTTCTATGATTAATGAACTTTCTGATGAGACTGTTCCGATTTTCTTGGATGAGGCTTTTGTATTTTATGATGATGAAAGATTAAAAAATATTTTGGAATATTTAAATACAAAATTTAGTAATAGACAGATTATTATTTTCACATGTACAAATAGGGAAAAAAATATTTTAGAAAATAAAAATATTGATTTTAATTATATAGAGTTGTAAAATTCCTAAATTTGTAGTATAATGCCAAAAGGATGTAAATTGGCAGACAAAATTTGAAAAAATTTTGGATGACGATGAACGGAGCGAAGCGTAGTGAAAGGAGAATATTTATGTTTGAAAAATTAGAAGCAGTAGAAAAAAGATATGAAGAATTAACAAAAATGATTAGTGACCCAGAAGTAATATCAAACCAATCAGAATGGCAAAAGTTAATGAAAGAACATGCAAGTATAGAAGATATAGTTTTAAAATTTAGAGAATACAAAAAAGCAAAGCAAGCAATGGATGAAGCAAAAGAAATGATGGAAGACAAAGAATTAAAAGAATTAGCAGAAATGGAATACTATGATAATAAAGAAAAATTACCAAAATTAGAAGAAGAATTAAAATTCTTATTAATTCCAAAAGACCCAGACGATGATAAAAACATCATTTGTGAAATAAGAGCAGGAGCTGGTGGAGAAGAAGCTGCATTATTTGCAGGAACATTATTTAGAATGTACACAATGTATGCTGAAAGAAAACATTGGAAAATGGAAGTTTTAAATGAAAATGAAACTGGACTTGGTGGTTATAAAGAAATAACATTCATGGTTACTGGAAAAGGTGTTTATAGTAGACTTAAATTTGAAAGTGGAGTTCATAGAGTACAAAGAGTTCCAGACACAGAAAGCAGTGGTAGAATTCATACCTCAACTGCAACAGTTGCAGTACTTCCAGTTGTTGAAGATGTTGAAATTGAAATAAATCCAGCAGACATTAAAATGGAAGTTTTTCGTTCTTCAGGTGCAGGTGGACAACATATAAACAAAACATCATCTGCAGTAAGACTTATACATGAACCAACAGGTATAGTTGTTGAGTGTCAAACAGAAAGGTCTCAATTCCAAAATAGAGATAATGCTATGAGAATGCTTAGAACTAAATTATATGAGATGGAAAAACAAAAACAAGATAGTGAAATTTCTAGCGCTAGAAAATCTCAGGTTGGTTCTGGTGATAGAAGTGAAAAAATTAGAACTTATAATTATCCTCAAGGTAGAATTACAGACCATAGAATTGGTATGAGTATTTATCAAATGGAGAATTTTTTAAATGGGGATATTGATGAAATGGTTGATAATTTAATTGCTGCAGATAGAGCAGAAAGATTAAAAGGTGAAGATGAATAGTTTATAATAGAAAAGTCAATAGATAGGGTATATTAAACATTATCTATTGATTTTTTTATGTTACAGTTCAGTAAGGTATTTCAAGAAATTACCTTACTGAACTGTAACTTTTTTATTATTATAAGTAAACTATTATAAATTTGTTCTTTAGTGTTGTTTGTTTTTGTAATTCATGATAATATATTGAAGAAAAGAGGGGAATTAGGATGGAAAATAATTTAAATCTAATAGTTATGTTGACACATAATGATCTTACAGTAAATAATGCGTATGAAATATTTGAAGAATGTAAAAATTCAAAGGCAAAATATTGGGGCTTTAAAGAACATAATCTTCCAATTGAAAAAATGAGAGAATTATTTCAATATATGAAAAAGTGCGGAAAAAAAACATTTTTAGAAGTGGTAGAATATACGGAAGAAAAGGGACTAGAAGGTGCCAAAATGGCATTAGAATGTGGATGTGATATTTTAATGGGAACATTGTTTTATGATTCAATTAATGAATTTTGTAAAGCTAATAATTTAAAATATATGCCATTTATAGGACAAGTTGAAGAACGTCCATCTATTTTAAGAGGTAATATAGATAAAATGGTAGATGAGGCAAACGAATATATAAAAAAAGGTGTATATGGAATAGATTTATTAGGTTATAGATATGTTGGAAATGCGGAGAAACTTAATGAAAAGGTGGTTTTAAATGTAAATGCACCAGTATGTATAGCAGGAAGTATAGGAAGTTATGAACAACTGGATAAATTGAAAAATATTAAACCATGGGCGTTCACAATTGGAAGTGCATTTTTTGAAAATAAATTTGGTGATAATTTTTGTGAACAAATAAATAATGTATATGATTATGTAAAAATTAATAACGAAGGAAATGATAAAAATGCTTAGTAAACTGTATCCATATGAATATGTTGATAGTGTATTTTCAATTGATTTTGATGAGTTATATAAAAATGGATATAGAGGATTAATTTTTGACATAGATAATACATTGGTTCATCATGGAGAAGATTCAACAAAAGAGGTTGATGAACTTTTTAAAGAAATTCAAAAGTTAGGATTTAAGACATTATTGTTATCAAATAATGGGGAAGATAGAATAAAAAAATTTCTTAAAAATATTAATTCTTTATATATAAGTAATGCACAAAAACCTAAAAGATATAATTATTTAAAAGCTATTGATATGTTAAATTTAAATAAGAGTGAAGTTGTCTTTATAGGGGATCAGATTTTTACAGATATTTTAGGGGCAAATAGATGTGGAATACCTAATATTTTGGTGAAGTTTATGCATAAAGAAAATGAAAAATATTTTGGAAAAAGGCGACAAATTGAAAATTTCATTTTAAAATTTTATGTAAAAAACAAAAAAGTTCAAAATAGGATAGGAAATATAGAGAAAAAGGGGAAGAAATAAGATGTTATTTAATAAAAATAAAAATTTTTGTGATATTAATCCATTATTTTTTGCAATTTCAACACAAAAGGGAATTGTTCAGAGAAATTTAAATGATTTAATAAGTGATACAAAATTTGCAAAATTTAAAGAAAAAGAAAAATTAGATAAATTAATATCAAGTTATAGTTCTAATTTGATAAAAAAAGGAAAAGGTGTTGATCCAGTACTTCAAGAAAATAAGGCGGTTAATATACGATTGGCATCAAGCAAAATAAATGGAATAATAATTAAACCAGGAGAGGTATTTTCTTTTTGGAGAACTATAGGGAAAGTAAATAAAAGAACAGGATATAAAGAGGGTAGAGTTATAAAAGATAATAAATTAATTCCTGGAACAGGTGGAGGGTTGTGTAATCTTGCTAATACAATAAATAATTTGGTTTTGAATAGTCCTTTGGAAATAGTTGAGTTTCATAAACATTCAGATGCTTTAGCTCCAGATAACGGAAAGAGAATACCATTGGCTAATGGGACATCGGTAAGCTATAATTATATAGATTATAGATTTAAAAATAACACAGATCAAAATGTGCAGTTATTATTGTGGTGTGATGATGAAAAGTTGTATGGTGAATTGAGAAGTGAAAAAGAAATTCCATTTAAATATGAATTGGTTGAAGAAAATCATCATTTTGAAAAGGAGGGTGATAAATATTATAGAATATCACAAATTTATAGAAATACAATTGAAAAGAAATCAGGAGATATTATAGAAAAGGAACTTATTTGGGACAATCATTCAATGGTAATGTTTGATTATGATTTGATTCCTAAAGAATTGATAAAAAATTAGCAATCATAAAATAACAAATAATACATATAAATCTAGTAATATTGTAAAAAGGGGAAATAGCTGTGAATGAAATCTTGAAAACAACATTACTAGGTTTATTTTTTGGTACATTTGGAACAACAATAGGAGGAATACTAGGAATAGTAATAAAAAAAAATTCAAACAAATTTCTAAGTTTTATACTATCATTTGCATCAGGACTAATGATGTCAGTAATATGCTTTGACTTAATACCAGAAGCCTTAGGGATTAGTAATATATACGGAGTGATATTCGGTGTATTAATAGGAATAATATCAATGATATTTTGTGACGTAGTAGTCAAAAAAAAATTCAATAAAAAGCAACAAAAATATGTGGAAAGTAATGATTTATTAAAAACGGGAATCATTGTATCAATAGGATTAGCAATACACAACTTTCCAGAAGGATTAGCAATTGGTTCAGGCTTTGAAGCATCAATGCGTTTGGGACTTGGCTTGGCAATTGCAATATGTTTACATGATATACCAGAAGGAATATCAATGGCAGTACCTATGAAAAATGGAGGAATGCCAAAAACTAAAGTTATTTTTTATGTAATATTATCAGGAGTTACAACAGGAGTAGGTGCTTTTTTTGGAGCAATCGTTGGGTCAATTTCTCAAAGTGTAATTGCGGTTTGTCTAAGTTTTGCAGCCGGTGCAATGTTGTATATTGTTTCTGGTGAATTGATACCTGAATCAAATAAATTATATAAAGGTAGAATGTCTGCTGTTGGAAATATGATAGGGTTTTTAATCGGAATTTTTGCTACACAATTGTAAAAACTGAGGTAAATAGCTGCCTCATTTTTACATTTTATATAGCGAAAAAATGTTTGAAAAAATTTAAAATTCTATTGACTTTTAAAACTCAAAATTATATAATTGGACAAGAAAATTTGGAGAAAATATCAATTAAATAATTTAGAAAGTAGGAATAAAAATGCAAGATATATTAAAAGGATTAAATGACAAACAATACGAAGCAGTAGTAAATACAGAAGGTCCATGCCTAGTAATAGCTGGAGCAGGAAGCGGAAAAACAAAAGTATTAACACATAAAATTGCATACTTAATAGGAGAAAAACAAATAAAACCATGGAACATACTAGCAATTACATTTACAAATAAAGCCGCAAACGAAATGAAAGAGAGAATTGGAAATTTAGTAGGAGATGTTGCGGCAGACATATGGATGGGAACATTCCACTCAATATGTGTGCGTATATTAAGAAGATTTATAGATAGAATAGGTTTTGATTCTTCATTTATAATTTTTGACTCATCTGACCAAAGGACACTAGTAAAAAATTGTATAAAAACAATAGGGTTAGATGATAAAATGTTTACGGACAGAAGTGTTTTATCAGAAATAAGTAATGCAAAAAATGAAATGTTAGAACCAGATCAATATACAGTAAGAGCAAATGGAGACTTTAGAAAAGAAAAAATTGCACTAGTATATGAAATGTATCAAAAACGTTTAAAAGAAAACAATGCAATAGACTTTGACGATATCATAAATTATACAATTAAAATATTAATGGAAAATCCTGATATATTAGAATATTATTCAGACAAATTTCATTATGTATTAGTAGATGAATATCAAGATACAAACAAGGCTCAATTTACATTGGTAACAATGCTTGCATCTAAAAATGGAAACATAACAGTTGTTGGAGATAATGACCAAGGAATTTATAGTTTTAGGGGAGCGGATATTTCAAACATTTTAAATTTTGAAAGAGATTTTCCAGGAACAAAAATAATCAAATTGGAACAAAACTATAGATGTACAGGAAATATCTTAAAAGCAGCTAATGCGGTAATCAAGAATAATGAAGTTACATATAAAAAAGAATTATGGACAGAAAATGAAGTTGGAAACTTACCAGCAGTGTATTCTGCTAAAAATGAATATGATGAAGGAACATATATTGCACAACAAATTGAACATTTGAGAAGAGAAGAATATTACAGATATTCAGACTTTGCAATTTTATATAGAATGAATACTCAATCAAGAGCAATAGAGGAAATTTTAAGAAGAGAGAGCATCCCATATAAAATTATAGGTGGTCTTAAATTCTATGAAAGAAAAGAAATTAAAGACATAATTTCATACTTAAGGTTAATACAAAATCCATCAGACAACTTGAGCTTGAAGAGAATAATTAATGAACCAAAAAGAGGAATTGGAAAAACAAGTTTAGACAAAATAGAAGAGTTATCAATTAACAGTGGAGTTCCAATGTATGAAATTATTAAAAATGCGGAACAATATGGATTAAATAGAGTATTTTTAAATTCAAGAGAATTTGTAAATGCGATAGAAGAATTGAGAGCAAAAAAAGATGATATAAAAATATCTGATTTAATAAAAGAAACACTTAAAAAATCAGGATATACGCAGGCTTTGGAAAATGAAAATACAATAGAAGCGGAAAACAGAATAGAAAACTTAGATGAGTTCCTAACTGTTGCAATAGAATTTGAGGACGAATCTGCAGATAATAAATTAAGTGATTTCTTAGAGGGAATAACATTATCAAGTGATATTGATAATATGGAAGAAACAGAAGAAACCGTAACACTTATGACATTACATAGTGCAAAGGGACTTGAGTTTCCGGTAGTATTTTTGGTAGGAATGGAAGAAGGAATATTCCCAGGTTATAAATCTATTGGAGAACCAAAAGAATTAGAAGAAGAAAGACGTTTATGCTATGTTGGAATCACAAGAGCAAAAGAGCACTTATTTTTAACATGTAGTAAACAACGTACAATATTTGGTTCAACAAGTTGTAACCAAGTATCAAGATTTTTAAGAGAAATACCAAGTGATTTATTAGATGGATATGATGAGGCTTTAGGTGAAAAACAAGAAAGTAATAGTAATATTTTTGGAGATTCAAAATATAGTTGGACATATGGAAGTAAAGACAGCGGAAATATTAAAACATATAAAATTGATAAAAATGAACCAAAAGTTGCAGCTGCAAGTAGTAGCACAAATAACAATGGATTTATGTTTAGAACAGCAGAAAGCTTCTTAAATAATTTAACTAAAAAATCTTCAGGAACAAATGTGGACTTATCAAAATATAAAGAAGGAGTTAGAATTTATCATAAAAAATTTGGTGAAGGGGTTATTAGTAATGTTGAGCCAGAGGGTGATGATTTAAAAGTTGATATTCAATTTGATAAAGTTGGACATAAACGTTTGATGGCAAAATTTGCAAAATTAGAAATAATTTAAAAAATGGGATTTGAGGGACAGTACAGTACTTCAAATCTCATTTTTTCTTTGATTATAAATGTATAAAAATTTTAAAATTGCAAATAATAATTACAGAATAACGCTCATATATGAATTTTATTAAAAACTTTTACGGCAATAAATAACTATTCCATATTTCAAGTTAAATTTTAAAAAATTTGGATGACTATGAGCGAATGATATGAGTGAAAGGGTGGTAAAAATGGCAGATTTAAATCAAATGGAATTACAAAATTTGAGACATTTTATAGGAGCACACGAAACAATTTATCAAAAATTAAACACATATTCAGCACAAGCAGTTGATCCACAAATAAAACAATTATTTACAAAATCAGCTCAAGATGCTTTAAACACAAAACAAAAATTAATGTCTTTTTTAAATAATTAGGAGGAGGATAAATCATGGACGAAAAAACAATGGTAAATGATATTTTAGCTGGAGTTAAATCAGATTTAACAGCTTACCAAACAGCTATAACTGAGGCAGAAAATATGGGATTAAGACAAGCTTTTCAACAAATAAGAAATAGTGATGAAAGTTTTCAATATGAACTTTTTAAGATTGCTCAAGCAAAGGGTTATTATAAACCAGCTCAAAAAGCTTCACAAACAGAAGTTGAAACAGTAAAAACTGAATTACAACAATAAAATAAGTTATTTTTAGTAGTGATAATATATGAAATACCTGATGTTAATAGTTTTTATATTTTTCTTAGTTTTACTTCATAATGTTAACAAATTCTTAAGTAAATACTCTACCACTATCCGAATATAGGACCCTTTAGAGTATTTATTTAAGAATTTGTAACACTATTTTGGTTGCATTCGAAATATATTTAAACTATTAGCAATAGGTATTTCTTATATTATCTCTACTAAATTGTAACTATTTATAATAATTAAAATTTTTAGAAAAAATAAAGAAATAAGAGAAACAGTTAAAAAATGTATCAAAACCTACGGAAAATGTATAAATAGACTATTGCAAAAAATAAAAAAAGAGTATAAAATATTGACAGAATATTATAAGGAGTAATTGTAATGTTTAAAAAAGTATTGATACACACAAGAAGGTCAATGAAATTAATAATATTGATATCAGTGGCTGTTTTATTTATACTAGCAGTTGTAGCATCATTTTATAAAATAAGTTATAGTGTTAGTCTTGATGGACAAATGTTAGGATATACAGATAATAAAAGTAAGTTACAAACACAAATAAATGAATATATAGAAAATGGTGAAAGTCAAAATACAGCATTTGTACAAGTTGATAGTTTACCACAATATAAAATATGTTTATTGAAAAGAAATATTAATTCAGATGATGAGAAGATATTTAATACTGTAAAATCGGGAGGAACTACATATTATAGATATTATGCAGTATTAGAAAATCAAGAGGAAAAGGTATATGTTCCTGAATTTACGGAGGCTGAAGAAATAGTGAATCGATTAAAAGAAAAAAATAGTTCTAATATTGATAATATAACTATTTCTGAGAAATATGATACAGAACTAAAAGTAATGGACAATATAGATGATGCTGTTGCTAGTTTATATGTAGAACCTAAAAATGTAGTAGTTGCATCAAATAAAAAAAATACTAGCAAAAAAAGTACGGCAGTAAAAGCTACGGGAACGGTAAATACAGCTATGACAATTTCAGGAACTAAAGTTGCTTTAGGAATAACACTTGCAAAACCTGTTTCGGGAATAATATCTTCAAGATTTGGGGTAAGAAGTTCAATAAGAAGTTCAGCACATACGGGACTTGATATTGCAACATCAACTGGAACACCTGTTGGAGCAGCAGCATCTGGAACAGTTACATTTGCTGGATGGAAAGGGTCATATGGAAATTTGATGGTTATAACGCATAGTAATGGTGTTCAAACATATTATGGACACTGTAGTAAATTATATTGTAGTGCAGGAGATACTGTATCACAAGGACAAACTATTGCAGCTGTTGGTTCAACTGGAAATTCTACTGGCCCACATTTACATTTTGAAATAAGAGTTAATGGGGTTGCATACAATCCTCAAAATTATTTGTATTAAAATACATATATATAAAAACGATATATTCAAAAATAATTTCTGATATATCGTTTTTTACATTATAAAGAAATGAATTATTTTAATTTTTATAAGAAAAATAGCGCATTCCAGTAATAATTGCATTATTTTTTATAATTATTTTGCCATGTTCTCTTAATTTGAATTTGAAGTTTTTAGTAAAGTGTTTTTCATTTGAAAATTCTAGTAATAAATTATGAAAGGATGGTAGAGAGTTGTTTGTTAAGTTTATTCCATCTATTACTAAATAATATGTGTTGTTGTATAAGTATAAGATTGAACTTTTATAAAGCTTCTTAATATCTAGGTTATGATTGTTATGTACAAAATCGCAGAGTTCACAAAAATTTTCAAATTCTTTAAATTCGTATATTAATGATGATGTATTAAAAATTTGTGTTTTTTTTCTAATTGTTAAAATTTTTTTATTATGTAAATTTTTATTTAGCTCTTTTTCTAAATATTTTGTAATTGTGAATATAAAAATATCATCATTTTCTGCATATGTATCTATTAATAATTTGTGCCCTGTTGTATCAAAGTTTACTTCTTTTTCTGCTTTATTTAGTATTTCTAAAAATAGTTTTTGTGATTCTTGGGTTGTTAGAAGAACTTCATTTATGTTGATTTTTTTGTCTTTAAAATCGTCTCTTTTTAATATTATTCTTATTTTGTTTTCACTTAGCTTTTCAATTTTCATAAAAAATCCCTCCGTTACTCGTAATTTAATTATACTACTATTGTTAGTATATGAAAAGACACAAAATATGGTAATGTATTTATTAGCAACAGTATACAGTGGTTACAACTTACAGCCTTAGAAATTTTTGTGTTTTAGATTTTCTTTTTGAACGTAATGAACAGGATATGGTATCAAATATATAACCCTTAAGGTGGCAACTTAAACACAAAAATTTCTAAGGCTGTGAGTTGTAACATATATTAACATTTATTATAGTAAATTTTGTTAAATTACTTGAAAAAAAAGCAAAATCACGGTATAATAACAAATGAAAAAAAGGTGTATCCGTAAGGACAAAAGAAAAAATGGAGGTAGAAAAATGGCTACAAGAGAAAAAAATATATGGATATTGTTAGTATTTTTATTAGCAGGCTTGGTAATAGGGGGGCTACTTGGAAAATTAGCATCAAGTGTATCATGGCTTTGGTGGTTGTCATATGAACAACAATTTGGACTAGAAACGCCATTTGTATTAGATTTAAGTGTTTTAAAAATAACATTTGGATTAATGGTAAAAATAAATGTTGCAAGTATAATAGGAATGATTTTAGCAATATTTGTATACAAAAAAATATAAAAAAAGTGGGACAAATGAAAGGAAGTTTTAATTTGTCATTAAAAATAAAAGAATTACCAGAAACAGAAAGACCATATGAAAAATTAGAGTTATATGGAGAAAAAACATTATCAAATGCAGAATTATTAGCAATAATAATAAAATCAGGAACAAAAGAAGAAACATCAGTACAAATAGCACAAAAAATATTAAATCTTAATTATGATCCACAAATGGGAAATTTGAACTTTTTAAAAAGTATTGCATTAGAAGAATTGATGCAAATAAAGGGGATAGGAAAAGTTAAGGCAATACAATTAAAAGCTGTATGTGAATTAGCTGTTAGAATGTCTAAACCATCTAATTATAAAAAGATACAAGTAAAAAGTACAGAAGACTTAGCTAATTTGGTAATGGAAGAATTAAGGTTTGAAAAAAGAGAATATGTAAAATTGTTTTTACTTAATAATAAGAATGAAATTTTAAAAAGTATGGATGCAGCTGTTGGTGGGGCTAATTTTGCAAATGTTAATATGAAAGAAATTATAGGTGAGGCATTAAAAATCAAAGCTCCTAAAATGATATTAGTACATAACCATCCAACAGGAGACCCTACACCTAGTAGGTTGGATATTACTTTTACAGATAAATTATATAATGCTGCAAAAATGTTTGATATTGAATTAATGGATCATATTGTTATAGGTGATATGAAATTCAGAAGTGTTTTTGCTGAGATAAAGAAGATGGCTGAAAAGATAAGAAAACAAGGGTAATACTGAGTTGTATGAAGTTAAAAGGATGTAGATTTAGAAAGGATTGAAAATTATGAAGTTTTTTACATTTGGTTCAAAAGATATTGGAATAGATTTAGGAACAGCAAATATTTTAGTGACATTAAAAGGAAGAGGTATAATTTTAAAAGAGCCTTCTGTTGTTGCTATAGATAGAAGAACAGGTAATATAATGGCTACAGGTAATGAAGCAAAAGAAATGCTAGGAAGAACACCAGACCAAATAAAAGCCGTTAGACCTTTAAAAGATGGTGTTATTGCTGATTTTACAGCTACACAATTAATGCTTAAAAATATAATAGAAAAGGTTGAAAAAAAATATAATGTTGGAAAACCAAGAGTTGTTGTTGGTGTACCATCTGGAATAACTGAAGTTGAAGAAAGAGCTGTTGAAGAATCTGTACTTCAAGCAGGGGCAAAGGAAGTATATTTAATTGAAGAACCAATGGCTGCTGCTATAGGTGCTTCTTTAGATGTTGCTGAACCAAGTGGAAGTATAATTGTAGATATTGGTGGAGGTACTACAGAAGTTGCGGTTATTTCTTTAGGAGGAATTGTTGTAAGTCATTCCCTAAGAGTTGCTGGTGATGAACTTGATGAGGATATAGTAAATTATGTTAAAAGAGAAATGAATTTAGCAATAGGTGAAACAACTGCTGAACAGATAAAAATGCAAATAGGTTGTGCAATGCCACTAATGACAGAGATGACTGTAGAAGTAAGAGGAAGAGATTTAACAGATGGACTTCCTAGAAATGAAAAAATAACTTCATCACAAGTTGAAGAAGCAATAAAGGAATCAATATCTAAAATAGTTGATATTGTAAAAAGTACATTGGAGAAAACACCACCAGAACTTGCATCAGACATTATGGAAAAGGGTATTGTGCTAGCAGGTGGAGGAGCTTTAATAAAAAATTTGGACAAACTATTGAGTATAGAAACTGGAATGCCTGTTTATGTTGCAGAAGAACCATTGGATTGTGTTGTTAGGGGGGCTGGAAAAACTCTTGATGATTTGGAAAGATTAAAATCAGTTTTGGTAAATTCAAGGAAAAGGAGATAAAGACTGAAAAATTTAATTCTTTTTCAACTGGATTTTGCATTAAGGAAGGAGAGAAAATATGTATAGAAACAAAAAAAACGGATTATTCGGAATTTTTATTACTGTAATAATTTTAATATTAGTAGTTATATTTTCTAATAGAGAAGCAAACACGTCATTTTTTGAAAATGTAGCTAATAAATTAGTTATGCCTATACAAAATGGATTGACTTATTTAAAAAATAAAGTTAGTGGAAATTCTTCATTTTTTACTGATATCAGTAATTTGAAAACAGAAAATGAAGAATTAAAAAATCAAAATAGTAAATTAGAACAGTCTTTAAGAGAACTTGAAAATATAAAAACAGAAAATGAAACATTAAAAGAATATTTAGGGTTAACAGAAAAATATGGTGAATATAAAACAACACCTGGATATGTAATAAATAAAGAAATTAGTAATTACTCAAAAACTATAATTATAAATATAGGAAAAGCAGATGGCATTGAAAAAAATATGACAGTAATTGCTGATGAAGGTTTAGTAGGACATGTTGTTTCTGTTACAGATAATACAGCAAAAGTTCAAACAATAGTAGATACATCTAGTTCAATAAGTTGTTTGATGAGCACAAGTAAAGATAGTATTGTATGTAAAGGAACATTAGACAATAATTCAGAATTGAAAGCTATGTATATACCAACAGATGCAAATTTGGTTCAAGGTGATAGTGTTGATACATCTGGATTAGGTGGAATTTATCCAAAAGGAATACATGTAGGTACAATAAAAAAAATTGTTACTACGAAAAATATGACAGATAGATATGCATTAGTGGAAACAGCAGTTGATTTCAATAAATTAAATACAGTATTGGTGGTAAAAAATAGTGAGAACTAGGGGTGAATTTGGTGAAAAAATTTTTTATTAATTTAACATTGATATTAATAGGTTTTTTTATATATTTTTTGCAAGCTGATTTTTTTAGTTGGTTCACTATTAGTGGGATAAAACCAAATCTTTTTGTGATTTATATTTTATTTATAGGGCTATTTGGAAATAGAAGCATGGGAATTATTTATGGGGCAGTATGTGGAATATTCCTTGACTTATTATATGAAGCAAATGTTGGAATTAATATAACCGGTTTAGTTTTAATAGGTATTTTGGCAATATTATTTAATAAAAATTTTTCTAAAGATAGTAGAATTACAATAATGTTTATGGTTTTTGGTACAACTATAATTTTTGAGGTTATAACTTATTTTATAAATTATGTTTTATATAGTACAAATGTGGAGGTAATAAGTTTTATAAAAATTTTAATAGTAGAAGTCGTTTATAATATATTAATAACTATTATAATTTATCCATTGTTGCAAAAATTTGGATATTATATAGAAAATACATATAAAGGAAATAAAATTTTAACAAGATATTTCTAAATTTTATTTGAAGGGAAGTGAAGAATTGGCGAGAGGAATTAATAAAAGAAGTATTAATTTTAGATATAATATGATAACTATTTTCACATATGTAATAGGGGTAATTTTGATTGTCCAATTATTCAATCTTCAAATTGCCCATGGTGCTAAATATAGAGAAGAATCTAATACAAGACTTACAAGAGAAAGTGTATTGGAAGCGGATAGAGGAGAAATTTTAGACAGGTCAGGAAATGTTTTAGTTTCTTCAAGTCAAAAATTTAATTTAGAGCTTTATAAAAGTAAAATTGATACAAATTCATTAAATAATTCAATATTAAAAATAATACAAGTTTTAGAAAAGTATAATGTTAGCTATGTCGATTCTTTTCCAATTAGTATAGAACCTTTTGAATATAAAATATCAGACGAAAATTTATCAAATTGGAAAAAAAATAATGGAATTGATGAAAATGCTACTGCTGAAGAAGCTTTTTATAAATTTAAAGATAAATATAAAATAGAAAATGAAGATGTAGCAGAGGCAAGAAAAATAATGTCAATAAGATATGCAATAGTTAAAGAAGGATATAGCAGTACAAAATCTTTAACAATTGCAAAAGATATTCCAAGGGAGGCAATAGCGGAGTTCTCTGAAAGAGGAGATGAATTTCCGGGAATAAATGTTACAGTTCAACCTGTTAGACAGTATAAAGAGGGAACATTGGCATCACATATTTTAGGCTATGCATCAAAAATAAGTGATTCAGAATATCAAGAGAAGAAAGATACATATACTCAAAATGATATTATTGGAAAAACAGGAATAGAGGCTCTTTTTGAAAAATATTTAAAAGGAAAAAATGGAACAAAACAAATTGATATGGCTGTTGATGGAACTATAACGGCAGAAGTTGTTGAAGATGAGGCTGTTTCAGGTTCAAATGTTGTTCTTACAATTGATTCAAAATTGCAAAAAATTGCTGAGCAAGCATTAAAGGATAATATAGAAAAAATTAGAAACGGTGGATTTGGAAAAACATATGATGCAAAAGGTGGCTCATGTGTTGTTATGAATGTAAAAACTGGTGAAGTACTTGCTATGGCAAGTTATCCGGATTATAATCCACAATCATTTGCAGATGGAATAAGCAATGAAGAATGGAAAAGTTATAATGAAAATAAATCGTATCCACTATTAAATAAATGTATTCAAAGTGCATATGAGCCGGGGTCTATATTTAAAATGGTTACAGCAATTGCTGGTTTGGAATCTGGAAATATTTCATTGACAGAAAGAATAAATGATACAGGTGTATATAAGAAATATGGAGCTGAATGGAAATGTTGGTACTATACAGATTATCATAGAGGACATGGATATCTTAATGTAATAGGTGCTATTGAAAAATCATGTAACTTTTTCTTCTATGAGACAGCTGATAGAATGGGAATAGATACATTAGATAAATATGCAAATTATTTTGGCTTAGGACATAAGACAGGAATAGAATTACCAAATGAGGTTGCTGGAACTTTAGCAAGTAAAGATTATGTAAAATCTATAAAGGGTTCATGGAATCCTGGTGATACTATAAATGCGGCAATAGGTCAAGGCTATAATAAGTTTACACCATTACAAATGACTAAATATGTAAGTATGGTAGCAAATGGTGGAAATAAAGTAGATGTTAGTATAGTAAAAACAATTCAAAATTCAGATGGAACAGAAGTATCAAAAGATGAAATTAATAATTTTGTAAAAGAAAAATTAGGACTTACAGAAGAAAATAATGAAGATATTACTTTAAATAAAGATTATGTAAACGCAGTAAAAGAGGGAATGAAATCTGTTACAAGTGGTGAATCTGGAACTGCTGCTGTAAGATTTAGAGATTTTAATATAAAAGTTGGTGGAAAAACTGGTTCTGCAGAGGCTGGAAAAGATGCAAATGGTAAAGATATTGTAAATGCTTGGTTTGCTGCGTTTGCACCATATGATGACCCTGAAATTGCGGTGGTTGTTATGGTCGAAAATGGTGGTCATGGAAATTATACTGCAGAGGCGGTTAGAAATATTATGGCAGAATATTTTGGAATGAATACTCAAAATGTAACGGAAAATATGCAAGCGGAAGCTTATACTGAAAGCTTAAGATAATAAAATGTTACAACTTATAAAGAATAATATCTGAAGACAGGACCCTTTTGAGTATTTATTTAAAAATTCCAAAATAGAAAGTAATGAAAGGATGTAAAAATGAATAATTGTGTAAGTATTAATTTAAAAAAAGATCAAATTGTTATAAAAATAGCAGAAGATGCTGAACAAAAACAGATTATAGCTTCATTATCAAAAAAATTACCAGATTTAAAGAAATTGTATAAAGATGATAAGACTCCAATTATGATTGTTGGCAAAGTTTTAAAAAATAAAGAAATAGATGAAATTCAAAATCTGATAAAAGAAAAAATAGATGTAGATATTGATTTTGATATGCCGAAAGAATTAGGTTTATCAAGTATTACAAGGACATTTAAAAGACAAATAGATGTGTCTGAAACAACATTTCACAGAGGATCTTTAAGGTCTGGACAGACTTTGGAAGCTGAGGGTAGTTTAGTAATTTTGGGAGATGTAAATTCAGGAGCTGAAGTTATGGCATCTGATAATATTGTTGTATTAGGTCATTTAAGAGGATTAGCACATGCTGGTGCTAAGGGAAATAAAAGGGCAATTATTGCTGCAGGAAGATTGGATGCTGTTCAATTGCGTATTTCTAATATAGTTAAAGAAATAGATAGAGATGAAGAGCCTGTACATACACAGGCATATATATATGTGGAAAATGATAAAATAATAATTGAATAATTGATGTCATGAAAGCAACAATAGAAATAGTATAATATAAAGCATTTCATCTTTTACATTTTGCTCATATAATAAAAATAGAACAGTAAGTATAATTAAATCATCTGAATATAATTTAAAACCAAATATCTCAAATATAGGAGTATCAGTATTTTTACTGTTATTGTCCAAAGAGTTTAAATCTCCTTGGACTTTTTTTTCATCTATATTTTTTGAAGTTTGAGTTGCTTCACAATTTTCTTGTTCAGGTATATTTTTTTGAATGTCTACATAATTTATTGGTTTGTTGTAATATTGGTAGTAAGGCCTATGGTATGGATATCCAAAGTATGGAAAATTAAACATTGTTGTTGTTTCCTTTATTGTTATCTTTCATTATTTCTGCAATTTTGGATACATTTAGCAAATTCATGTATTGGTCTATTTTTTCTTTTTTTTCGTCTCTTAAATATGGCTTTAGAGAGTTTAAAAGATTTGATCTTGGGTCGTTTTTTGAATTTTTTATTTTTCCAAATGCAGAAGAAAATTTCATAATTGTATCCATATCAATATTATTTAAATCAAAGTTATTACTTGTGCTATTTTTAGTTTGGGCTTGATTATTTGTTGTGTTTGAGTTTTCTTGTTCGTTTTTTGTGTTTGGATTTGATAGCATTTTTGAGAAGTTTTGCATCATTTCAGGAGAAATTTGTGAAATTGCGTCAGATAGGTTTCCATTGTCTACCATGTTTTTAATGTTTTTCATGGTATTTTCATCGATATTCATATTATTCAATTATATCACCTCTAGTATAATATATTAAAATAAATTTTATATATGTAATTTTTTATTCTTAATAGTATTATATGTTATTGCTTAAAAAAGGTTACTGTATTTTAGATTTTTTTTGAACGTAATGAACAGGATATAATATCAAATATATAATCCTTAAGGTGGCAACTTACACACAAAAATTTCTAAGACTGCTAATTGTAACAAAAAATTAGAAACCTTTACTGGTAAAAAATATTTGAAATATGAATTACAACAAATGTAAACTAAAAAAACTAAAAAAAAGAGGAAAATATAGTAAAAAAAATATTGAAAAATACGCAGTTCTGTTGTATAATATAAATTGGTAGCATTATGTAAAAAAATTATTTAAAAAATGTTACAAAATGGTAATAAAAACTTAATAAAAATGTAATATTTTATATAAGGACCTTCCGTAAAGACTTATAAAGTTAATAAAAATGAGGTGTTGACATATATTTATATAAAATATATTATATAAGTTGAATGAAAAGGTTTAAATTAGGAGGTAGTACAATGAACCAAAAAATTTTAAAAGTTATAACAGTTTTAATGTTAATAGCTACATTAACAATGGCAAATTTTATGTTGTTATGTGCTGATGTAGTGTCATATGCTGTTGACACTATTAATGCAGATAGAAGTACAAACAACAAAAATGTTGAATTTGTAGCTTATTTAAAAAATGAAAAAGGGGAAAAAGTAGATAGTTTTGATGCAAAAATGAATGCAGAAGATTTAAAATTATATTTCCAAATTTCAGTAAAACAAGAAGGATTATTCAATGGAGATATAGTATTAAATGATGCTAACTTTAAATTTAAAACTGATTTTACTGACAATTCAATAAGCAAAATTGAAGAAAACAAAGTTTATTTAAATCAAATTAATGCTGGTGAAACAAAAGAAATAGAAGTTGGAATTCAATTAATTACAGATTTACAATTTGATTTAAGATTAATAAACAAACAAAGTAAAATTGGAATAGAAGGAACATATAGAGATAGTAAACAAAAAGATATAGCTATTTCTGCAACAAGAACAATAGAAATAAATATGGTTAGCCCATATGATAGTGCAGAAGAGTGTATAAAATTATCACAAGAAATAATTACAAATAAAGTTTTAAACTATAATGGGGAAGATAAAAGAATTATACAAGTAGAGGTAAATTCTGGAATAAATAATAATTTAGTTCCTATAAAATCTTCTTTAGTAAAAGTACAAGCTCCTAAAATTTCAGATAAATATCCAGAAGTGTTGGTTAGTTCAAACAAAACTTTAGCAACAAATGGAAAAATGCTTACGCAAGAAAATTGGAATTATGATAAAACAACAGGGTTAACAACAATTCAAATAGAAAATACAGCTGAAGATAATAAAGTAACATGGACAAAAAATGGAGAAGACAAATTCATAATTACATATATTTTTGATAAAGATGTAGAAATAAATGGAGAAAAAATAAGTACAACTTCAGAAATATATCTTTATGAAAATACAAATACAAAGGTAAATGCTTCAGCAGAAATGCAATTAAGCAAAGAAGACAAAGATTCAATTATTACAACAGAAATGGTTCAAAATGAAGGAAGTATTTATAAAGGAAAATTATATGCTGGAATTTCAAGAGATATAACATATACAACAGTTATTAATTCAAATTTAGCTGGAGTTTTAAATGAAATAAATCTAACAGAAAAAGAGCAACAAATTAATGACAAAAATATAAATTCTACATATGCAAGCACAATAATTAATAAAGAAAATGTTTTAAGTGTATTAGGAAATAATGGAGAATTAACAATATTAAATGCTGCAAACGATACTGAAATTGCAAAAGTAAATGCAGGTTCTCAAACTGATGAAAATGGAAATGTTGTGATTAATTATGAAACTGGAATTTCAGAAATAAAAATAAAAACAACAGCTCCACAAACTACAGGAGATATTAAAGTTACAACAACTAAAACAATAGGAAAAGTTGATGGAGCAATAGTTAAAACTGCAACAGAAATAACATCAAAAGTAACAGGTAATGTTGTTGAAAATACAAAAACAGTAGAAGTTGAAGAAACTAATTCTAAAATTGGATTAGCTGAAACTGAAACAAAGGCTCAATTACAATTAAATAAAACGGATTTTTCAACAATGAGTACAAATAATGTGGAAATGAGAGTTGTTTTAAACTCAAGAGATGAAAATAATGATTTATATAAAAATCCAATATTAAGAATACAATTACCATCAACAGTACAAAGTGTAGATGTAAAATCAGCACAATTAATTGATGAAGATGAATTAAAAATTTCATCTGTAAAATTATTAGCTGGAAATGTGTTGGAAATAAAATTAAATGGTGAGCAAACAAATTATAAAGATAAAGCAATTGAAGGTGCTATAGTTATATTAAATATGGATATAACACTAGATAAAAAATCACCAAGTAGTAAAGAACAAATAACATTAAATTGTACAAATGGAGAGAAAACAGTACAAGACCAAAAAACAGTTGATTTTGTATCATATGCTGGATTAGTAACGATAAGTAAAGTTTCAGATTATGGTATTGAAGTAATTAACAATCAAGGAAATAAAGAAATAACAATTCCAATAAATCAAAAGGCAAGAGGGACAAGAACAACAACTGTTGAAAATGAAATAATAAATAATGAAGAAAATGAAATATCAAATGTTAGTATATTGGGAATATATCCAACAAAAGATGCTGTTGAAGGAAATAATTTTGATATATTAGCCGGTGAAGTTTCAATTGAAGGAATAGATGCTAGTAGAATAAAAGTATATTATTCAGAAAATGCAAGTGCAACAAAAGATTTGACAAATAAAGATAATGGATGGACTGAAAATATAGCTGATTCTAAAAATGTTAAAAAATATTTAATAACAGTTGATAAATTAGCTGTTAGAGAGAGTATGAAAATATCTTATGATATACAAATTCCTCAAGACTTAGACTATAATTTAACTGCTAAACAAGGTTATGAAGTTTATTACACAAATGTAACAGCAGAAAAGCAAGCAACAACTGATTTTGTAACAATGAGTACTGAAAAAGGAGCAACTTTAGATGTTTCATTAAAAGGATTAGTTGCTGGAAAAGAAACTGATATAGTGAAAGAGGGAGAAATAGTAAGATATGCTGTGACAATTTCAAATACTGGTTCAGAAGATATGACAAATGCAAAAATTACAGCAAAAGTACCAGAAAATACAGTACTTATTGATTCAGGTAAATTAAGTTCTATGAAACAAACAGAAGGTGATTCTGGTGAAGATTATGACAAAATTGAATTAGATAAAACAGATATTGATTTTACTATTGATAAATTATCAAAAGGTGAAAATACTACAAAATATTATGAAGTAAAAGTTAATAATGGAACAGCAGGAAAAACAATTCAAAGTAGTGTACAACTTCAATATGGTGATGTAACAAAAACTTCAAATGAAGTAAAATCAACTATTGAAGAAGGTAGTATATCTTTATTACTAAGAAATACTGAAGAAAGTACAACTTTAAAAGATGGATATGGTTATAGATATTTATTAACAGTTAAAAATGAAACAGATAAAAAGATAAATAATGTAAATGTAACTATAAATAATCCAGATGGAATAGATATAACAAAATTATTCTATGTATCTGATAGTGATGAGGTTGTAAGCATTGAAGATACAAATACATTAACAATAAAAGAATTAAACGGTAAAGAAAACTTAACAATAGCTGTTTATGTAGTTTCAGATATGAAAACAAATAATGATTTTGAAGATGTTGCTTTAACTGCTAAAGTTACAGCTGATAATAAAGAGTATAATTCAAATCAATTAGATTTAAAAATAGAAAATGATACAAATAGATTAGAGATGACAGTAACTTCAGATAATAGTGGAAGTTATGTAAGAGCTGGAGATAAAATTACATATAATATAACTGTTAAAAATAATGGTGGTAATAAAATTGATAATATTAAAGTAGAAAATTTATTATCAAAAGAGGTATCATTAGATAGTGTTTCTAAAGATGGAAAAAGATTGTCAGAAGATGAATATGATTTATCAACAAGTGATAATAATACACAAAAAATTGTAACATTATCAGAAGATTCAATAGATGCAGGACAAAGCATTAATTATGCTATACAGGTAGAGCCAGATGTTTCTTACAATGATGGAGAAGTTGCTCAGATTATAAATGAAACAAATTTGAAACATTCATATAAAATAGCACAAACAGCAAGAGTAGAACATATTTTAAAAACAGAAGAAAATCAAGATAATGATAATAATAATAACAATAATGGTAATGGAGAAAATGGAAATAACAATAATAATGGAAATAATTCTTCAACATCATCATACTTGTTATCTGGAACAGCTTGGATAGATGAAAATGAAAATGGACAAAAAGATTCAAATGAAAAATTACTAGAGGGAATAAAAGTTAAACTACTTAATGCAAAAACAAATGAATATGTAAAAGATTCAAATGGAAATGTAATGGAAACAAGAACTAATTCAGAAGGATTTTATGCATTTACTAAAGTAGTAAGTGGACAATATTTAGTAATATTTGAATATGATATAACAGCATATGGTATAACAGCATTTGAAAAAGAAGGAGTTTCTAACGAAAGTAATTCAAAAGTTATTGAAAAAACAATGACTATTGATGGTAAAGAAACAAAAGTTGGAACAACTGAAAAAATAGATTTAACACAAAATGTATCAGGAATTAATATTGGTTTAGTTCCAGCTAAGAAATATGATATGCAATTAGATAAATATGTAACCAAAATTACAGTTCAAAACAGTAAGACTGTATCAAAAGATTATGACAATGAAAAACTTGCAAAACAAGAAATCAACGGAAAAGAAGTTAATTCAACAACTGTAATTGTAGAATATACAATTAGAGTAACAAACAAAGGTGATGTTGCTGGATATGTTAAGAAAATAGCAGATTACTTATCAAGTGATTATAAATTTAGTTCTGAACTAAATAAAGATTGGTATCAAGATGGAAGTGATGTATATTGCACAAGTCTTGCAGATACAAAAATTAATCCAGGTGAAAGTAAAGATGTTAAACTAACAGTAATAAAACAAATGAAAGAAAGCAATGTAGGTTTAGTAAATAATACAGCAGAAATTGTAAGTTCTTATAATGAATTAGGTTTAACTGATATAAACTCAACAGAGGGAAATAAAGTTAAAGGTGAAAATGATATGAGTTCAGCAGATGTTATTATAGCAATAAAAACAGGTCAAGTTGTAGCAACAGTAATGTTAGTTATAACAACAATAATAATACTTACAGCTGCAGTATTTATAATAAGAAAATTTACATCAAATAAAGGAATTTTATAGAGGAAGGAGGGGAAAAAATGAATAAAATAGATAAAATAAAAATTGGAGTAATGGCTATAGTTGCAACAATTGTAACAGTTTTTACAGTAAGTGTTGTAAATGCTAAAACACTTTCAGATATTACTGATGTGGAAGGAAAAGGAAAATCAGTTATTGGTAATGTTTTGTATTTAGGATATAATAGTATTGCAAATAAAATGAATACATATTGTGTTCAACATCATAAAACACTTAGAAGTGCTACAAAAAAATTTGTAGTAGATAAGTATGTAGAAATTGATGGTAAAAAAGCAACTGTTTATGGTTCAACCTCTTCATCAGGAAAAGAAGTAAAGAACAAATATAATGCAATAATGGCATATATATTTAATGAAAAACAAGGTTATGGTTCTGTTAATAATTATACTAATGGACAAAAAGCTTTGTGGCATTATGAAAATGATTGGGCAGAAGTATTATTTGGTAGTAAAAATGATTATAGTTGGAGTGGAAATGATAGTGTTTCTGTTTCTGGTAATAGTGTTGCAACAAAAGCGAGAGAATATGCACAAAGTATTGGAGATTTAACATCAAAATCTGATAATAAAAAATTAAAAATGGAAGATAAAACTCCAAATAAAGAAAAACTTAAAAAAATTGAAGCTAGTGATGGATATTATAGAATAGGTCCATTTGTATGGGAATTTGAAGGAAATTTAAAAAGTATAAAAGTAAAAGCTGATGGAAAAAAAGTTTCAAATGTTAAATTTGTAAAGTATAAAGGATCAACAGTTAAAACAGTAGATGTAAAAGACATAGAATCTGGAGATAAATTCTGGATAGAAATAAAAGATGCTAAAGATGTAACAACTATACATTTAGATTTAGATACTGTAGCAAAGGCCAAAGTTATAAAAGCTAAAGTTTGGTTTTTAAAATCTGCTAAAGAATATCAAAATTTAGTACATGTTACAACAAGTGAAGTACCAACTAATGGTTCAGGTGATGCTAGTGAGGATTATAATGTTAAACCTGATTCTATAAAAGTCGGAATACAAGGAATTCAAAAAGTTGATGATAGAGACCAAACAATTTCACTAGAAGGTGTTGGATTTATATTTAAGGCTAAAGTATTATCTTATGAATGTGTTAATTCACAATATCATTCAAAATATCATGAACCAACAGAAGTGAATGGATTAATTATTGAAAATGGATGGACAGAATCATGGTATACATATGATTATGATTGGGTTGAACATACAATGTATGTTGACAATAATAATCAATGGAGTGAAATTTCTGAAAGTGAAGCAAAAATATTTAAAACGGATGATGATGGTATGGTTGATACAGGATCTATATCATTTAAGCAAAGAACTATAGTAAAAGATAGTAGATATTCTGGATATAGTGAATCTGATAAATATGCTACTAATCCTGAGATAAAAGCAATTGAAAAATCTAACTCACATTATGGATATCAAGAAGATGTTGGTAAGGAATATGATGTTAATAAAATTAATACAACATCAGCAACATCTACACCAGTAGTTATTAAAAACCATCAAAAATACATAAAATTATCAGGTTATGTATGGCTAGAAGAAAATCAAGGTAAAACTACAGTAAGAAATAATTTATATGACCAAGGTGTTGAAAAGGGTGTTAATGGAATAACAGTATACTTGAAAAATTCTGCAGGTCAAGTAATAGCACAAACAACAACAAGTGAATTAGGATTATATAGTGAGATAAATGGTGGAGAATATAGATTTGAAAATGTTAACCTAGATGAATTACCAGGATATTATATTGAATATGAATATTGTGGAATAACATATCAATCTGTAGACCCTAACTTAAACAAGAAAACAGGTTCAAAAGCAATAGATACAAATTCTAGAAATATTCTAGATAGCAAATTTGGAAATGTAACAAGTGATGGGGATAGAACAGTATCTGCAAATGATGTATCTGTTAGATACGAAAATAGTAATGAACAATACAAGAAGAAAATAGGTAGTCATGAAGATACAAGTCGTGAAACATCTGGTGGACCAATTGAATATAATTATGCATTAGGAGGACATACAAATTGTAATGTTAGTGCAAGAACTGATGAAGCTGGATATAACTTATATGAAGATTTTGAACCAACAATGGAAGAAATAAGATATATTAATTTAGGATTATTTGAAAAAGAACAAGCAGATTATGCATTAACAAAGGATTTACACAATGTAAGAACAGAAGTAAATGGAAGAGCACATGTTTATGAATATGGAACTAAGAGATATTCTGGTGATGAAATAAATGAAGAGGCTTATTATAATTTGGGTGTAAAATTCCAAAGTGATAGCGGAACATATAAAAGAGCAATATACACATCTGATGCATATTATGATACAAAAGACCCATCAAAGAAATTAGCAATATATGTAACATATAAAATAGCTTTAAGAAATGAAGGAGCATATAATGGTAGAATAAACAGTATAGTTGATTACTGTGACAATAAGATGTCATTGATAAGTGTAGGAACATCAATAGATAATAGTACATATAAAGCAAATGATGATATTGTTAGTGAGTCAAATAGAGGAAATATAGCTTCAGAGAGTGCATATAATGAATATACAAAATATGTAATTGATGTAAATACACAACTATCTTCAGGAGAAACAAAATATGTTTATTTACAATTTAAAGTAAATGACACAGGTGTATTAGCTTTAATTAATAGCAAAGATAATAACCAAACAGTATTAATAAATAATGTGGCTGAAATCAATTCATATACGACATTTAAAGGTGAAACTATGAATCCATTAGCTGTGTTAGATTCAGATTCTGTACCAGGAAATGCAAAACCTGGAACAATAGATTCATATGAAGATGATACAGATGCAGCACGTACATTTGAATTAGAGCTTACAAATGCAAGAGCTGTAGAAGGAACTGTATTTGTTGATGGTACAAATAAAGAAAGTGATAAAGTATATTCTAAAGAAGCAAGAATAGGAGATGGAATATATGATACAGCAAATGAGCAACCTGTAAAAACAAAAGATGTAAAAGTGCAATTGATTGACTTAGAAACAGGAAATGTTGCTAAATTGTATAATAAGAAAAATGAAGCAACAGATGCTGTAACATATACTGATGAAAATGGAAACTTTAGTTTCCAAGGATTTGTACCAGGAAGATATGAAGTAAGATATATTTGGGGTAATGAAACATATAAAGTACAATATTACAAAGGAACTATTTATAATCAAAATAGAACAGCTGTGACAGGAACAGATGCAAAATCACAAATTGGTGAAAATGCAAATTCAAAAGAATTTTGGTATAGAGGTTCAGAATATAATTGTGATATAATTAGTATGAATGATAGAGCAAATGATGCAATGGATAATTTTGATACAAGAAAAGCAATAGATGCTCAAATGACAAATTATGACCAAGATAAAGATGCTGGAAAAAATACATTAGAGGACAGAATTGCTAATGCTTATAAAAATAAAGATGGTTCATTTATAACAGAAATGGATTCAGCAACTCCAGCAATGGAAATAAGTGTTGAATATCCAACAATAATTACAGATGGAACTAAGGACGAGGTAAGATTTACAATACCAAATATTGATTTTGGAATTGTACAAAGACCGTTACAACAATTAGATATATCAAAGAGAGTTTCAGGATATAAAATAACATTAGCAAATGGTCAAGTTCTTGTAAATGCTGAAATTAATAAAGATGGTGATAAATATAATGTAACAGGAACATATGCTAATACAATGTTCCCACAATTAGGACCAGATGGATTAATCAAAACTGAAATGGATAATGAATTAATCGAAGGTGCTACATTGGAGGTTAAGTATACTATTACAGTAGAAAATGTTGGTGAATTAGATTATATTTCTGAAAAATATTATAAATATGGTGATGCGACAGGAGCTAAATTAGTAACAGTATCTCCAACACAAATACTTGATTATGTAGATGGTAGATTGTCACAAATAAATGATAATGGAACAAAATGGGATATTGCATCTGATAATTATGCAAGTGATTATAATGTTTCTAAGAAAGAGGATGCTACTTACTTAAATACAATAAAGGCTTATATAACAAAAGATTTATCTAATACTTATTTGGAACCAGGTAAGACAGCAACTGTTTATATGCAAACATCTAAATTGTTAACAAGTACAGAGGATAATGAGTTTAATAATAAAGTTGAGACAACAGAGGTTAAGAAAGGTAAAGGGGATAATACTGGTACACCGGTTAGGATTACAGTTGATTCCGATGGTTTGAAATCTTTCAATAAGTCTAATTCTGAGACAATTACGATTATGCCAAGTACTGGTGAAAATAGAAATTATACATTACCTATAGTTATAGGAATTGCAATGATTGTTTTACTAGGTGGCGGAGTATTTCTTATTAAGAAATTTGTTATAGGAAAAAATAAATAATAGTGTAAAAGGACATTCTTGAAAAAGAGTGTTCTTTTTCTGGTTACAATTTACAACTTTAAAAATTTTTGTGTTTAAGTTGCCACATTAAGGGTTATATATTTGATATCATATCCTGTTCATTACGTTTAAAAAGAAAATCTAAAATACAAAACTGAGCCGCTCTCACTCAGGCAAAAAATGTATATATGTATATGATTTTAAACTTTTCGAATGTGATTGGAGCAATATTAGAATTTCTTAAATAAATTTATGGAAAGAGTTCACGTCGAGCGAAGCGAGGACTAAGTGGAAATGTGCCATCAATTTATTTTAGAAATTCTTATATTGCGTATTGAACCGAGAAAATGTTTAAAATCATATACATATATACATTTTTTCCGTGAGCATTCCTCAGTTTTATATTTAAAATTTTCTATTTTTCACTTCAATCAAACGGATATGATATCAAATATATAAACCTTAAGGTGGTAACTTACACAAAAAAATTCTAGGGCTGTGAATTGTAACAAATTTACAAAAAACATTGCCAATTAAATAAAATTTATGCTAAAATTAAAATACAATTCAATAACATATATTAAAAATAAGGAGTAATCAATGAAAAAAATTTTAATTTTTTACGCATCATATGGAGGAGGCCACTTAAACGCTGCAAAATCCATAAAAGAATGCATAGATAAAAACTATAATAACTGTGAAACAGAACTAATAGACTGCATGAAATATGTAAACAAACCAATAGAAATAGTCACAACAGCAGCATACAGAGAAATGGCCAAAAAAATGCCATGGGCATGGGGGAAAATTTATGCAGACTCCCAAAAAGGCCCATTAGCACACATATCATCAAAATCAAATCAAATACTAGCAATAAAACTCTTAAAATTACTAAGAAAAAAACAACCAGACTTAATAATATCAACACACCCATTTGGAAGTCAAATGTGTACATACTTAAAAAGAAAGGGGAAAATATCAGCTCAAATTGCAACAATAATGACAGATTTTTCTCCACACGACCAATGGCTTGTTGGAAATAAAACAACAGATTTTTTCTTTGTTGCAAATGATAAAATGAAAGAATATCTAATCTCAAAAAACATTCCCGATAGTAAAGTTTTTGTAACCGGAATACCTATTTCTTCTAGATTTTTACAAACATATAATAGAGAAGAAATCTTAAAAGAATTTGATTTAAAAGAAAACCAAAAAAATATCTTATTTTTTGGTGGCGGTGAATTTGGACTAGGAAAAGCAAGAACTGTTGAAATTTTTAATAATTTAGTTAAAAACTTTGATAATATTCAAGTAATTGCTATCGCTGGAAAAAATGAAAAAATGAAATCTGAATTTGAAAAAATTGTAGAAGAAAATAATAAACAAGAATCTGTAAAAGTATTAGCTTTTACAAATAAAGTACCTGAATTAATGTCCATTTCTGACTTGGTTATTTCAAAACCTGGTGGCTTAACAACCTCAGAAAGTTTAGCTTCAAATTTACCTATGATTATAATAAATCCTATTCCTGGTCAAGAAGAAGAAAATGCTAAGTTTTTGGAAAGCAAAGGTACCGGTATTTGGCTTAGAAAAAACGATCCTTCTCGCGAAGTATTAAGAAGTGTTATTGATAATCCTGATAAATTAAATACAATGAAAAAAAATACAGAACATTTAGCAAAAAAGCACTCTACCGACGATATTTGCAATATCCTTTTGGGAACAACTGTAAAAAAAACATTTTAGGAAAAATAAATAGAAATTTTTTGAAAAAAATTTATTTATGACATATTTCAAAAGATTTCTATTTATTCTTATTATTTTTTATATAACTTAATATAGTAAATAAAATTATTATAATATTAGTTACAGCCGAAATATATATACCATTTATCAAATAATACACAACCCAAATCAAATTTGCAATTGTAGTACCAATACGAATTTGTTGCTCGTTTCCAAACCATAGAACTACAACAGAAATAACAGCTGTAACACATGGTAATAAACTTGAAATTCCTATAAATGTTAATATACCCGCCATTACATGTAATCCTAAACAAACGCAAAAAACAATATTAGTTTTATATTTTTCCTTAAACATAAACAAAAAAGAACGTAAAGTTATAAATATCGTAGTAAGCGATGCCGCACCTAATCCAGCAGCCTGAAAAAGTATTAAAGATATTAAATTACTTATAAACATATTTATTAACATATTCTTTTTTTATCCAAAAACATGATATAAATTGAATATATTACTTGTATAATTTGTATAATTATTACTACCATTTTTTCTACCTATTTTTTATTTTCTTCCAAAGATTTTTTAGTTGCAATTATAGCAAGATTATCAGCAAATGCAGTAAAAAAAGACGCCAGCACAGCAAGTTCATCCGCATCCATATCTTCTCCTATACTAATTGCAAGTGAACTTGCCAAACCTATTAAATTACAACTTGAAAAATCGGAAAAGCACATAAAACACACCTCAAAAGTATTATATGTACTTTTATAACTATATGTTAAATTAAATTTCTCTTCTACCCTCTAAAGCCTTAGTTAAAGTAATTTCATCAGTATATTCCAAATCTCCACCAACAGGAATACCATGAGCAATTCTAGTAACTTTAACGCCTAACGGCTTTATAAGTTTAGACAAATACATAGCAGTAGCCTCTCCCTCTACTCTAGGATTTGTTGCCAATATTACTTCTTTTACACTTCCGTCCATAAGCCTTGCAAGTAATTCCTTAATTTTTATATCATCAGGTCCAACACCATTCATAGGTGAAATAGAACCGTGTAAAACATGATATACACCTTTAAACTCATGTGTTTTTTCCATTGCCACAATATCTCTTACATCTTCCACTACACATATTGAAGATTGGTCTCTCTTAGGGCTAGAACATATTGGACATGGGTCTGTATCAGATATATTAAAACATTTACTACAATATTTTAAATTATGTTTTGCATCTTGGATTGATTTTATAAATTCATTTGTTTCTTCTTCTGAACAATTCAATATATAAAAAGCAAGCCTTGCTGCTGTTTTATGTCCAATACTTGGTAATTTTTCAAAACTTTCTATTAATTTTTCAATTGATGGTGAATATAATGACATCCTTTTTCTCCTTCTTGTACTATATCTTATATTATAAAAAGGACATGGTTAAAAATTTACATAATTACATGTCCAATTCTTATTTTTTTATTACATTAGTCCCGGAATATTGAATTTTCCAAATTCTTGACTTTGAGCACTATCAACTTTTCTTAATGCTTCATTTACACATGTTAAAATTAAATCTTCTAACATTTCAACATCATCTGGATCAACAACATCAGGTTTAATTTTTATTTCTTTTATAACCTTTTCACCTGTAACTTTTACACTAATTGCTCCACCACCAGCTGTTGCATCAAATTCTTTACTTGATAACTCCTCTTGTGATTTTTGCATTTCTTCTTGCATCTTTTTGGCTTGTTTCATTAAATTATTCATATTCATTCCGCCAAATCCTCCCATACCACCTGGGAATCCTCCTCTTTTTGCCATTTTAAAATCCTCCTCTTTTTTTATAATATACTCTTTTTACATAATATTAAAAGGAATATCTGACTCATTCGCCAACCTTTGAATATCATCCTCTGGATTATGCACAACATTCTGCATTTGAACACCAGACACATACTTAATTTGCATATTCTTACCACAAGCCAAAGAAACTAAATTAGAAATCTCCTTAATATTTTCCTGTTTATCCAAAACAGCCTTACCAAAAGCAGTCATACCCTTTTGAAATTTAATTTCAACAACAGAATCTCCAACCTGTTCAGCACTTGTATTCATCAAATTAGTATATAAAACAATCTTGCCATTTTGCTTTAAATCATTTACAATTTTAGGCCAACTCTTACTCAAATCACTTGAATATGTTTTAGAAGTTGTCTGTCTACTTACAATATTATTAGGAGCACTTTGAACACCTCTTGTTTTAGGAATGCTACTTCTAACAACATTATTAGTACCAACTCCAGTACTCAAATTATTATAAGCTATATTATTCGTAGCTACAGATGCCACATTAGTATTAGAAATTACAACTTTTCCTGATTTCAAATAATTTTCTATTTTCTCAAGTCTTTCTTCAACATCTCCACCAGTACCAATTTCTTTACTACATAACTTAATAATTCCAGCTTGAAACATAATGGTTTTTTGTGTTGACCATTTCATATCATTTTCCAAATTTGAAAATTCATAAATCAAATTTACTAATTTTTCCTTTGTAACCTTATCAGATAAAGCCTTAATATTTGCAACCTCATCTTCATTATGCAATTCCGCTTTACCAGAAGATTTATAAATCAAGACATCTTTTACATATTTAATAATTTCCCATAAGAAATTACTTAAATCTTTACCTTGATTTAAAATCTCATCCATACTAGCAATAGCCTTATCTATATCATATTCAACAATAGCATCAACTATACTATGTACATAAGTTATTTTAGGAATTCCAACTAAATCCTTAATTTTATCTTCATCAATTTTATTTTCACCATCTTGAACACATCTTTCCAAAATTGACAAAGCATCTCTCATTGCACCTTCTGCCAAAACAGCAATTATTTTTAAGGCACCCTCTGAAATTTCTATATTACTTTCCTTGCACACAATTTCTAATCTTTTTATAATATCTTCATTTGAAATTCTTTTAAAATCAAACCTTTGACATCTTGAAAGTATTGTTGCAGGTAACTTTTGAGGTTCTGTTGTAGCCAAAATAAACTTAACATGTTCAGGTGGTTCTTCTAATGTTTTTAATAAAGCATTAAAAGCCCCTGGTGAAAGCATATGTACCTCATCTATTATATATACTCTATATTTTGCTTTTGTAGGTAAAAAATTGACCTCTTCACGAATACTTCTAATATCTTCAACACTATTATTTGAAGCAGCATCCATTTCCACAATATCTGTAAGTGAGCCATTTAAAGCTCCCTTACAAATTTCACATTCATTACAAGGCTCACCATCTTTTGGATTCAAACAATTTATCGCCCTTGCTAAAATTTTTGCAGATGATGTTTTACCAGTACCACGACCACCATTAAATAAATAAGCATGTCCCACTCTATCTGCCATAATTTGATTTCTTAATGTTCTCGTAATATGTTCTTGTCCAACTAGTTCTGAAAATGTGATTGGTCTAAATTTTCTATAAAGAGCTGTGTACCCCATATTATCACATCCTTTATATAAATAAGAAAATTTTAAGTCCGCGTCTTTTTTCGCGCGCAAAATTCGCTTTTTGCAAATTTCTGTACAAAATATTTATATTATAGGAAGTTCAGAGAGCTTTCCTATAATAGTATAAAATTTAATCCCTCTATAGAGAGCACTCCACATAAAGATTTTCTACTTATTGCTGCTTCCTTCCGGACCTGACAAGATTCATAGGTCTCTATTGGATTGCCCTCTATACAAAGATTAAATTTTATACCATCAGTATTATATACTGACTTAGAAAAATTATCAAGTACTTTTTAAATTCTTTTAAATATAATATTTTCCAAATCAGTATTTTCTTTACTTTGAATACCATCATCAACAACATTTCCGATTGGTAATTCTAAATTAACATTAGCTCTATAACTTTTATTAGAATCTAAATTAATATTAATATCGAATGAAACTTTAAATTTTAAATCATCATTATTTATAGACAACTTTTTAAGTAATTCATTATGATTTATTTCTCCATCATCATTTGAAATGTAATTTCCTATTCCATCAATTGCATATCTAAAAACAACTAATCCACCTTGATTAGAAATTTTCATATCTTTTATACTTGAATCTGTATCTCCTTTATATTCAATACTATCAACTTCATTTTCTGCACTATTTTTGAAAATAAGATTTTCTAAACTTGTATCCGGTTTTAACAATTTTATCTGTCCAACTTTAGAAGATTGACTAATATTAAAATTGTTTAATACAACACTTTTTATTGTTTCTGTATATTTATATTCCTCATTTTTTTTGATATATAAATATATGTCATTATTTTGGTCAACTTTTAAATTCCATTTGTTTTGTTCATCTTCAGTATCTATACCATTTACACCGCTTATTATTGATATTTTTGATAAATTAAATGGTGGATTTTCTTCTCCTTCTACATTGTATTTTAATGATATCATTCCAACAACAAATAATATTACTACAATTATTAAAAATACCATGCATATATGAAATTGCTTTGTATCTATTAATTGTTTTATTTTTTCTTTCAATTTTGCCTCCTAAAAAATGGTGTGCCCAGAGGGACTCGAACCCCCATCTGTCGCTTAGGAGGCGACTACTCTATCCTGCTGAGCTATGAGCACATTATACTTTACATATTTTAACACATAAAATACTTATTTGTAAAGAAAAGAAAGAAAAGAATTTTCATTCTTTTCTTTCTATAAAATTTTATGATTACTTATCTATAATGAATTTTTTTATAATAATTATTCCAACTCCCAATACAGTAATTATGATAATACCAACAATAATTGGTGTTCCATAATCTCTGTTTTCACCAGTACTTGGTATAATTGTTATAGGTTGTGATTCCCATTTATTAAAATGTCGTATACCACCACTATCTCCAGAAACCTTAACTGGCGTACCTTTTGGAATATCTGGTTCATCTGGTTTTCCTACTGTTGTTATTTCCGCTACATTATTAAATTCATTATCATCTGTACTTGTCAATAATTTTGAAGTTTGTAATGTTACTGTTCTTATATTATTAGGTTCTTTAGGTGTCATTGGTTCTTTTACCTGTTCTGTTATATAAGTCTTTAATTCATTTTTAATATTTTGTTGACTTGCATTAACTTTTCGTAAATAATCTTGACCTACTAAGTTCCATTTATTATCAACAACAGACAATCGTCCATCAACATAATCAAGAAGTTCTTTTACAGATACAGTAACTAACTTAGAATCATCTGGTACTATACCATAATAATAGTAATCCCAAGTTGTATAATCTAGTTCTCCAACATTTTTAACTGTCATAGTATATTCAACTTCTAATGTAGCACCTTCAATTAATTCATTATCCATTTCTGTTTTTATTAATCCTTTGTTAATAAGTTTGCCATTTTCATCAATCTGTGGTGCCAACCAAATTGTATATGGGTATGTTCCAGACAAACTTCCATCTTCATTAACTTTTGCATTAACCAAAACTTGTCCATTTGCCAATGTTATCTTATATCCTGATACTCTCTTATTTAAGTTTAATTCTTGTTTAGCTCTTTCAACAATACCAAAATCAATATTATTAACATCAAATGTACCTTCATCATCTCTACTATCTGTTACATCTGTAATATATTCAACACTCATTTCCATATTTGGTGTTGTCGAAGTCATTTTGTTATCTTTAATGTAATTAGAACTGGTTTTATAAGCTTTATCTATTTCATCTTCAATTGTATTATATTTTAAATCAGCCATTTGTTGATCTATTCTAATTCTCGTATCTTTATCATCCCAAGCATCTGTTTTTCTTTCCTCCGGTCCAATAGAATCGTTATCAAATCTATCTGTTTTCCCCCTATACCAATATGCATCTTTTGTAGGTTCTCCATATTTATTTACTCTATCTTTGTCATATATTGTTCCTTTATAATATTGAACTGTATATGTCGAATCTCCCCAAGTATATTTTATTACATAATTTCCTGGTACATATCCACTAAATTCAAAATGCCCATCGTTTCCTGTTGTATATACAGCCTCTCTACCTTCAGTATCTTCATCATATATTTTAGCTATTTCACCTTTTCCATCATTTGCTTCCATATTCCAAAGTTCAACTTTTACACCTTTTACTGTTGTCTCTCCATCATCAAATTTTCCATTTCCTAGTCTAACTTTTGCAACTTGTTTTTCAGGAGATGTTCCATCTACAAACACATTCCCTTCAATTGACCTTTGTTTTCCAAGTTCCAATTTAAATGTACGAGCCGCATCAGTATCATCTTCATATGTATCTATATTTCCCGGAATTGCATTTCCTGGTACAGAATCATTATCTGCTACTGCTAAATATGAATTTGTATCATAATCCTTAAATGTTGTATACGAATAAATTTCCGCAACATTATTTAAATCTATATCTGAACCAGAAGCCAATGTCATTCTCCAATTATCCCCGGCTCCATAATTTGTAACTTCGAATTGAAGATATACATATGTTGTCTCTTCTGGATAAACAAACATATCTGTATCAACTATATATTTTGAATAATTTCCATCATAATATGTTTTTCCTCTATTATTAATATTACCATAAATTTCGTCTGAATCATCATTAAGTATTGTACCAGCATTTATCAAATTAAACCTGTTATCACAATAATCAACAATACTATTTATTTTTCCTAAATATACAGATTCATTTCTCAAAGCTATCTTGTATGTAGCATACACTCTTAATCCTTTTGAATTTTCTGAATAATCATCTTGTTTAAAATTTGCATCTGATTTATATATAGCTCTTTTATAAGTTCCATTATTAGTTTGGAATTTAACATTCATATCACCCCATGAATCCTTCTCTTGTCCATATTCATCATATCTTGTTGTACCATATCTATATACATGTGATCTTCCATTTACTTCAACTCTTACATTATATAAATCTTTTGTTAACGCATAATCTGCCTGCTCTTTTTTGTATATTCCTAAATTTATGTATCTTATTTCTTCTATTGTAGGTTCAAAGTCATCATATATAGTATATCCAGCCTCATCTGTTGAAGCAATTACATTTGTATTATATGTATTCTCTATTGAACTTTGATGAGAATTTATATTACTATAATCAATTCTAACATCACCGGTGTAAATCGACTGACTTCCATTTCCATCAATAGAAGTGAATTTACTATTCAAAATATCTCTTGTATTGGTATCTGCTGCTTTTGAAGTATTATTTTCATACAAATTCGGTTCAACTGCCTCATATACAAAACCATTATATTCAAATTCAATATGGTAACTTCCTTTTTCAAGTTCATCCAAATCAACATCTACAAACTGATATTGTCCACCACTTATTTCTGAATATCCATTATAAGTTCCAGTTGTTGTCTGTTTTATTCTATTACCTGATTTATCTACTAAATATACAGGTATATTATTTACTCCTGTTTCCTCTTCATCATATTCATCATTTCTTAATGATTCTTTTCCTTCTTGTCCATCTAACCACACATATCCTGATAATTTTACAAGTTTTTGATGGTTTTGCAATACCTGTATATCAGAATTTCCTCGCTGTACTTCAAATCTTGTTGATTCTACATTGTACTCATATCCATAATAATTATTTACAACTTCATTTACAATTAGAGTATCACTAGCATATTCAGCAGGGTATATTGTTGAACCACTATAACTATAACCAGTTTTATCATATTCACTTATAGAGATGCCCGATATAGAAATTATTCCATTTTCATCTGTTGTTAGTATAACCTCACTACTCTGCCAACTTCCATTACTATTTAAATACATTGTCTTAGTAGATTGATTATATTTTTGATACCAATCAGATGAATGTTCATATGTTGTATTACCATTTTCATCCACTCCATCAGGATGTCCACAACTAGGATAGTATGTACCTTCATATTCCCATACCTTTATTTCTGCAGTAATAGTAAATCCAACACCCTCTAAAGGAGTATTTCCATCTCTATCATCAACTTTTTGTATAATCAAATCACCTTTTTTTTCAACTTTACCTGTTCCAGGCAATGTTCCTTTTACAGAACTAGGTGATTTCGTTTTCTTTTCAGTTTCTTCCTTTCTATCTCTATTCATTACTTGAGTTGCCATAGCTTTAGTTCCTTTACCCTTACAAAGCTTATCACACTTCCAAATTTCTGTATACTTAGTTTCATATTTTTCAGTAATTGTTAATGCTTCGTCAGTTTTTACAACCACATCAACTTTAATAATTTTTTTAACAGTACTTGGAATTCTAATATAAAACTCTTTATTTGATTTTATGGTAGTTACTTTTCCATCTACATCAATAACCTTATAATCATCTACTTTGCCAGTATTTGCATATACAGTCTTTATTTTAAAATCCCCTTTAAATTCAACTTTATATGGTCCTACTTTATTATAATTTGAATCCAATTCTGTTATTTTTGGTTTGTCAGAATTAACTTTTATAGAAGCTTTTTCTCCTTCCTTTTTAGACTCTTTCTTTTTAGATGAAAAATTCTTAATTCCGGCAAATTTATATATATGATTTTCATGTCCACATAATGCCATACCATCTGAACAATATAATTGGTCCAATCCATGTTTATCCCAATGGTGTACATACTTTCCATCGCCATATCTTAAATTATAAGTAGTATTTTTATATTTTTCCTCAAGTTTATCTTGAACATCTTTTTTAGTTAAGGCTGCATTACTGCATGTAATTACAGCAACTATACTTAAAGCTGTAAAACAAAATACAAATAATTTTATGCTTTTAATACTATTAACTTTTATTATTCTTTTATCAATTAAAATCTTTAATGCAATTAATATTAATATAGCACCAATTATAATTAATGTATATGTAACAGCACCAGTTTTTACTGCAAGAATTAATTGAGCCTCTGAATAATCATCTTCATTTGATTCCTTATTTCCCGCAGTTGAATCTATATCTACAATATCTTTTTCATTACTACTTTTTGATATTTCTGCTCCATTATCAATTATTCCCATAGAATCTGAAGTCAAACTTTTAGTCAAATACAATTTAACACTTTGAGTTTCTCCTGGTTCAATCTTTTTTCCAGCAAGACTAGCTGTTCTCAAATTTCCATCACTTGATTTAAACCAATCTTTATTTAATTCACTATTAAATTCTAATCCTTCAGGAATATAATCAACAATTTCATTTATATACCCTGCTATTTCACCCTCATTTTCTACTTCTATATTATACTCTACAACTATTGTTGTCCCTGTAATTTGCTTTGCAGGAATTTCTATTTTTGCCAATTTAGTATTTTGATAAACTTTTTCACTATTTTTTCCATTATATGTCATAGATACCTTTGTTATAGTTTTATTTAAAGAAAAATCAAATTTCTGCTTAGGCACTACTCCTATATTAATGTATTCTATATTTGTTTTCTCTATTTTTAATATATCAGAAACTGCAACTTTTGATATATTTCCATCAATATTTGCCTCTTTTTCTATAACATCAGAATTTACACTTTCATTAACATTTGTTGCTTTATATGCTGATAAAGAATATTGTGAATTATCATATTCAAATAATACTATATAATTTCCTTTTTCTACATCTGTAAATTTATATTCACCATCACTATTAGTTGTTGTTTCAAATACATTATTATTTTCATCTTTAACAATATTTCCTGTATCAGAATTAAATAATTTTACTTTTAAATTAGAATATTTTTCTTCTCCTGAATTCATCTGTCCATCTGAATTTTTATCTATCCAAGCCACACCACTAATGCTATATTTTTTATTATTATCATTACCTGGATAAGGATTTGGTTTAGGGTTTGTATTGTCACTATCATTATAAGCAATAATATTATTTTTAATTACATTCGAACTTTTTGTTTTATTATCATAAACTAAATCTATTTTATTAGATATAGCTGTTTTTTCATATACAACTCCTGCTTTTACTATGATTTTTAATTTTACACTTTCACCTGTAGGAATTTCAACATCTACATCCAAATCAGCATTACTTTCGTCATCATCTTCTCCTGTATATTCAGATAAATCTATTTTTTCCAATTTTTTTTCAAAAGAACCATCATCATTCTGTTCAAAAGTTTCGTATTCTGCACTAACTCCTTCTACATTCTCATCCAAAAAATCTTTTAAGTTAACATACACAGAATCTCTAAAATAATTTTTATCTGAAACATTTGAAATAACAAAATCATACTCTATATTACTATCATAAGCTACATCCATACCCTCTTTATCAGATGTTTGAACAACACTTATTGCACTAGTATATGCTGTTAATCTATTTTCATTTGAATAATATGTATTTGTATTATCACCTTTAACCACAACACAATTAGATATATGATATTGATTTGCATTTTGATTAGTTTCATTTAGTTTAACAAAAAATATCAAATCTTCTCTTGTATTAGCCGCCAAATTATCAAGACTAATAGATACCTTACCATTATCAATATCTATTTTCCCTGGAAAATCTTCAGAAACTTCAGAAAATTTAAATTGTTCTGGTAATTGCATTTCAAATTTTGCATTTTTTATATCTGTATTCAAATTATTATATACATATATATCGTATGCCCATAAATTATCTTCTCTTTCTGTTCTCCAAGATTTCAATTCTACTGACATTTCAGCATTCTTTACTACATTGTTTAATGAATATTCTACTATTTTTTTACTTCCCATAGTAGCATATATATTGCTTGATATGTTTTTTCCTGTTTCTCCATTATTTAACTTAGATACTTTTACTTCATAATATACTTGTTTTTCTTCCCCTGCTTCTAATGAAATTTTTTCATTAACTTGTTTTTTACTATCATCTGTAACATACTTGTATAAGTCATAATAATCATCTGATTCTTTATAATCCGTACCATAGTCAACTGTTGCATAACTCGTTCCATCTGGTACATTACCTACAACATTTATATTTTCTATTTTATTATCAGAATTATTTTTCATTTTAATAGTATATTTTATTATTTGATTTTCATAAACTTCATCATTTTCTTCCAGTTGTTTTGAACCTACTGTTGCTTTTATGTCAAAAGATACATTGTTTACTTCACTTACAGGCATATCACCATTATATTCTGATATCTGCTCACTTTGTTCTACATTTTCTGGTTCATCTTGATTTATTGATTTTATATTTATGTTATATTCCTTTGATTGTTTGTCTTCATTTATATAATCAATTGATGTCACATTATCATTATAATATATTAAACTTACATTACTTTGTTTTTCATCAATTTCTTTTTTTAATATAATTGAAGCTGGTATTATAATATTTGGTCCCTCAACAATTGAATTTAATAAATATTCCGTTTGTATTCCTTCTAATTCTATTTTTATAACTTTAGAATTATCTTTGTCTATAACTTTTGCATTTTTTATTTTTAATCCATTATCATACAATAGTGATATATCACCTAATACTACTTTTTCTACCTCTTCCGGTAATTTAATTTCAATAACTGGATTTTTAAATAAATCATATTTAGCTGAATTATTTTCTAATGTTAAATTGAAATTCACTTCATTTGTTATATAATTAGTCCAATCGATATTATCAATATTCATGTCTATTTTTGTTTCTGTATCTTTTAATTGAACATCATTTTCATCTTTATAACTATATATTTCATTTTTATCATCATTACTTTTAATTGATATTTCTGTATGTAATGCATCAACATTAACATTTGTCATGCTTGATTTTATTGCCTTCCCATTAGTAATAGAAATTACACCGTATTTTTCGGGTCTTGTTGTTTTTATACTTATTTCAGTAATATCATCTTGATAATTTATTTCTACACTTCCATCTTCTTGAGCATCAGTATTTTTATTTATTTCATCTAAAATATTTCCATCTTTATCTAATATCTGAAATTTACCATCTTGTCCCAAAATATCCAATATTTCATTCTTATTTATTTTTGTATTTTTATATATAACATCATTTGTATCAAAAACATTATTTTCTTTATCTTTTAATTTTGTTTTATTTTCAAATAAAATTTCATTTCCAATATCATTGTAATCAAATTTTAATTTTATATTTTCATTAAAAGTAGTATCATAATTTGTATTATTTTCCTTATTTGATTTAATAAATCCCTTATAAATCTCATCTGTTGATATATCTTCTGATATTAAATTTGAAATATTATCTTTAACATTTAAATTTGATTCTATTTGTTTTTCAATTTCAGTTTTATCACTATCATCTATCTTTTCTTTTACAAATCCACTAATAACTAAGTTTCTTTCTATATTTTTATCATTATAACAATCAGAATTATAATATAAATTTATAGAAAATTCCGCCGTATCCATATTTTCAGATTGAATAGCAAACTTACCACTTTCGTTATTATATTTCTGTAAAAAATCATTAGTAGAATCTCCTATTATTTCAATTTTTTCAGGATAATGTCCTTCAATTTCAGGAGTGTTTAAAATAGATAGTGTTTCCTTTACTGCTTTGTATTGTTGATTTTCTTTATATTCAATTCCTGTTTTATACTTTAGTTTTACTAAAAGCCCTTTTTTATCTTTTGCAGAATAATTGACATATTTTTCAATATTAACATTTCCAATAACTTCAACTTTTGAAGTATCGACATTATCTTCTACTTCATCTGTCGCAACAGATATTAATGTCAATATCGAACTATTACATAGCATCAAAACAATAATAAAACTTGCTAATACTTTTCTAACTATATCCTTCATCAAATTTACCTCCTAATATCATAAGTTCAATTTATAGCAATCTCGCCAATTTACCTTATTATAATTGTAATAATTATATTTTTACATTTCAATAGTTTAAATCTTTGATACTTCTTATATTACAAAAAAAAGCTTCTGTCTTACTAGGGAAGCTCATTTAGCAAATTTTTACACAATAATTTTAAATTTTTATTACATTTTTGTTACATTCAATGTTAGTATATAACGATTTACTTATGGTAGTTTGCTATTTAATAATATTTTTAAATTAACTGAATGTGATTAAAACAATATTAAAATTTATTAAATCTTTTTTTGGACAAGATTTCACTTTAGTGGAAGGAAGTCCAAAAAAAAATTTTAGAAATTATTATATTGACAACACATGTTATAATATAATAAAACTTACAAAATTTTAGGAGGAATAAATATGCAAAGAATTTTAAGCCACATGAGAAAAGCCATAGAAGATTACCACATGATAGAAGAAAATGACAAAATAGCAATATGCCTTTCAGGAGGAAAAGACTCAATAACAATGCTACACGCATTTAAATCACTACAAAGATTTTATCCAAAAAAATTTGATATAATAGCAATAAGCATAAACCCAGGATTTAAATTTTTCGACACAAATCTATTACAAAATATATGTGACAAATTAGAAATACCACTATTCATAGAAAACAGTCATGCACAAGAAATTGTATTTGATATTAGAAAAGAAAAAAATCCATGTTCACTATGTGCAAATTTACGCAGAGGAATCATAAACTCCATAGCCGTACGAGAAGGATGTAATAAAATAGCATTGGGACATAATGAAGATGATGTTTTAGAAACATTTTTGCTTAATTTATTCTATACAGGAAGTATTGGAACATTTTCACCTGTAAGTTATATGGATAGAACTGGAATAACTTTAATTAGACCTTTAATTTATACTCCAGAAAAAGAAACAAAAAGATTTATAAATAAAAATAATTTAACTGTTATGCCTAAAGTTTGTCCAATGGACGGTACCTCAAAAAGAGAAGATATGAAACAAATGATTTTTTCCCTTCAAAAAAATATTCCCATGATTAGAGCAAACTTATTTGGTGCTATAAAAAGGAATTTACCAGATTGGAAAATATAAAATATTAACTTTTTCGGAATTAAGAAAACGGGATTATGTGGCCACCACATAAAATCCCGTTTTTTATAAAATTTGAGATTGAAGATTTTTCTCCAATCCCAAATTTCTAATTTTCTTTAACTAATTTTACCATTTCTTCTTTCAAATTCTCTAAACTATTTGTTGCATCTTCTTCATCTTTTCCTTTAACACCAAAATATAATTTAATTTTTGGTTCTGTACCAGATGGACGAACACAACACCAAGCATTATTTTCTAATTGATAATACAAAACATTTGATTTTGGTAATCCAGTTTTACTTCCTGCACCTGTAACCATATCTTTAACATAATCTCTGTCAACATCCTTGAAAGTTAACACTTTGTAATCACCAATATTTTCTACATCTTTATTTCTCATAGCAGTCATCATTTCTTTTATTTTTTCAGCACCTTCAGCACCTTCCAAAACAATTGAAACTTGATCTTCTTTGTAGAATCCATATTTTTTATAAATATTATTCATTTGATCCCATAAAGTTTCATTATTTGCTCTGTAATAACATGCAGCTTCACATAGCGCCATTACTGCAGCAATACCATCTTTATCTCTTGCATAGTCACCAATTAAGCAACCGTAACTTTCCTCAAATCCAAATACATATTTATCACCATCAGCTTTTTCTTCTTCTCTTTTCATGATAGCACCAATATTTTTAAATCCTGTTAAAACTTCAAAACATTCTAATCCGTAGTTTGAAGCAATTGCTTTTGCTAAATCAGAAGAAACTATTGTTGTAATAAACATTCCTTTTTCAGGTAAAATTCCTTTTTCCTTCATTTGAGAAATTCTATATTCAGCAATTAACAATGCTGACATATTTCCTGTATATGTCATATATTCACCTGTTTTTGTATCTTTAGCATAAATTCCTAATCTATCTGCATCAGGGTCTGTTGCTAAAACTACATCTGCATCTACTTTCTTAGCCAATTCAAGTGCTAATTTAAATGCTTTTTTATCTTCTGGATTTGGATAATCAACAGTTGGGAAGTTTCCATCTGGTTCTTTTTGTTCTGGAACAACATATAAATTTTGTATTCCTATTTCTTTTAAAAGTCTTTCTGCAACTGTATCTCCTGTTCCATGTAATGGTGTATACACAACTTTTAAGTCCTTACCTTGTTCTTTTACAATTTCAGGATTTAATATTAAAGCTTTTAAAGTATTAATATATTTGTCATCCATTTCTGTTCCAACAATATTAAATAAACCTTTTTCAATTGCATCTTCTTTTGAAATTTCTTTAATTTCACTATATTCTGCAACTGCTCTTACTTTTGCAATTATATCTTTATCTCTTGGAGCAACTATTTGTGCACCATCATCCCAGTAAACTTTGTATCCATTGTATTTTGGAGGATTATGACTTGCTGTAATCATAACACCTGCTGTACATTTTAATTCTCTAACTGCAAATGATAGTTCTGGTACTGGTCTTAAATTTTCAAATAAATATGTTTTTATTCCATTTGCATTTAAAATTAATGCTGTTTGTAAACTGAATTCTTTTGACATTCTTCTTGAATCATAGCTTATAGCAACGCCTTTATCTTGTGTTCCTTGTTCTATTATGTAATTTGCAAGTCCTTGTGTTGCTTTTCCAACTGTGTATTTATTCATTCTATTTGTTCCGGCTCCAATTACACCTCTTAATCCCGCTGTTCCAAATTCTAGTTCTTTGTAAAATCTGTCTTCTATTTCTTTTTCATCATCTTTTATTCCTAATAATTCTTTTTTTGTTTCTTCGTCAAAATCTGGGCTTTCGCACCATTTTTTGTATTCTTCTAAATAATTTTTCATTTTATCAATCCTTTCTTTTCTGTCATTAGGGACGCCCCTTTTTGACAACTTTTTTGATATGCTTATAATAACACTATTTACAAAATAAATAAAGAGTTTTTAGAAAAATATTTGACAAGTTTGGAATATTATAATATTATTTAGGTACAGAATAAATGTGTTTGATTCCAACGGCCAAATGTAATTGTATGTGTATCCGGAAATGCACATGCTTTTTTTATTCTATAAAAAATTTCATATGATATTATTCTCCGGAAAATATTCAATAATATCATTAATAGAACAACTAAAATAATCACATAACCTTGCCAAAACAAATATATCTATTCTAACCAGTTCTCCTGATATCAGTCTTTTCAATACTTTAAAATCAGTATTTGTATCTCTCATTAATTTATTAATACTTATTTCTTTTTTATTTAAAATATCTCCAAGTTTAAATAAATAATATCCATTTTCTATTTTTACTTTAACCATTGCCTTCTCCTACATCCTTTAATATAAAAAAAATTATATAATTTATATAGGATACTTGACTATTGGTTATATAGCCAGTATAATAAATAAAAAGTCTATTACAAAAAAAATAAAGGAGGTTTTTATATGATTTTTAAAAATAGTAAGTCAGGAATTACACTTGTAGCCTTAGTGGTAACTATCATAATTTTATTAATTCTCTCAGGAATTTCAATTTCTTCATTATCTCAAACAGGATTATTTGAAAAAGCAAAACTAGCAGAGAAAAAAAGTAAAGAAGCAGAACAAAATCAAACTATAATACTAGGAAAATACGAAAATAAAATCCAAGAACATCTATGTAGTACTAGAAGCAATGAAGACATCTATACAATTTTATTTGACGATTCACTTGAAGATAATGAAACAAAGAATTTAACTGATAATATAGATAACTATAAAAATTACAAATCCGATATAAATGGTATGACTCTCTTTCGTGGAATATAACAGGTTTTTTAAATACATTTTTAGATTATGATTTTGAACATACCACATATGAAAAATTTCTCTCTGTTAACCAAAATTCTGATAACACCTATTATTATATTTGTAAATATATTTATTTTCCAACTAATAATTCTATATGCTGCCGTAGTTCATATACAAGTGGATATCAAAATATAAGTATGACAATATTTGGATTTAAAACTATTAAAAATAAAAAATTGTAAAATAATGAATTAAATATTCACTATTTTACAATTTTTATTTTATCTCAAATGATAAAAATCCTCATATAATTTTCTTGCAGTACTTGGACAATCAACTCCAGCACTATCAGCATTTTTAACAGGTGCAAATTCTTCTTCTCTCTTAACTCTAAGAATTGCCATATCGTCAACCTCACCAAAAGCATCAAACAAGAAAGCCTCAAATTTATATGCATTTGGAGAATCTGGAACTACCAAATTTCCATCTTTATCAATATATTTAGCCTTTTTAAAAGCACTATGATATGGTAATGGTGTTTGACCCATTCTTTCTACTGCATCAATACTAAACAAATTACAAAGAATATGTGATTCACCATATAAAAGTTCACCATTTTCATCTGTTGCTTCTGCCATATCATCAGTAATTTCTGAGTATTCTATAACACCTGGTTTTCCATTTCTTTTGCAGAAAACACCAACTTTTTCATGTGGGTTTGCTTTAACAATTGATTTACAAGCGACTGTAACACCTTTATCAATAGCAATTCCCATAAGTACTGGGTCTACCATTTTAACAAGGCAGTTATCAACACCACCTATAAATACCCATTCTACACCAAGTTGTTTCATTTTTTCTGTCATACCACTTTTTACTAATGATTCATAAATTCCACCATGTCCATCAGCAGCTTGTTTTATTAAACCATCTTCACCAATTAATATTTTTCCTTCTGTATCTACCATTGGTAGTTCACCTTGAATAAAGAAAAATATATTTTTATCTTTTTGGTATCCAAAAAATTTATTTTTTTCAAAGAAGTTAACTGTTTCTTCATTATTTTCTCTACTTGTCATTATAAACCATGGTATAGTAACATCATATTTTCTTCCTGCTTCTTTTAAACCTTCACTTAATAATTCAAACAATGACTTATGTGAGTCTAAACCAATATCATAAGTACCTTTTGGTCCATTATGTCCAAGTCTTGTTCCTTGTCCACCAGCCATAGTAACTGCAGCAAGTTTTCCTTCTTGAATAGCATGTTTTCCTATATTTTCATAATATTTATAATCATCATATAATTTATTTTTATCCAAATAATCCATTGGTTCAATTACATCATTATTTTCTGAATTATCTTCCGTTGTATTTTCATAAAGACTTTTAATTAATTCAAAATCAATATTTAAAATTTGTTTTAACAATTGTTCTTTCTTTTTGTCATCTAAATTTTCATATCCATTTAATAAATGTTCCTGATTATACTTTTTTAAAATAGCTTTTGCTTCTTCTAATGTATTATCCATATTTCTTCTTCCTTTCAATAGCATTTTTACTACTACAAATTTTTATGTACTTTATACTTTATACTATTTATTCAAATTTATCAAGTGTTTTATTAAATTTTATAACAATTTTTCCACTCCAGAAGTTGATAGTATTCTATCATATTTCTTTGCAATACTACTTACATCATCTTGAATTTCATTTATATCATAGCAATCCACAATTTTAATATCTGTATCATTTGTCCAATTTTGAATATTTTTATTCATATTATCTATATAATTTTCTCTTCCTTTTACGAATATTAATGTATCTTTTCCATCTTTATTAGCATTTTTTAGTTCTTTAAATTTATTTAAATCATCATTTTTCCAATTTATCTTTGTCAATTTATTTTTTTCCTCTTCATTTAAATTAATTCTTGATAAAACTTTATCTACACTACTATCTAAATTATTTTCTGTCATTATTATTACATTTTCATTTTTCTTTAAACTTTCATTAATATAAGGTAAACTTATCATTTCAAAATGATAATCACTTGCAAAAAACAAGCATAATTTTTCTTCTCTTTTGTTTTCTTTCATCATAAGAATATCAACCCTTTCAATCTTTTAAAGTTTTTTCTTTAGAGTAATCTCATTTCTGAGTACTGGTAAATTTTACCATTTATATTTTTAGATGTCAAGAATATTTCAAAAATATTTCAGAAATATTTCAATTATATTTCAAAAATTGTTTTATAATTCAATCTTAACTTTACTGTTTTATAAAATTAATGATTTGTTACAATTCACATTTTATAAATTATTAATTTAAAATATTTATTTTTATTAATTTAGAATTGTAACAATAATTTATTTATTTTTCATTTTACTATAAAAATTTAAAAATGTATAAATTTATATAAAATGTAAATAATTAATTTAAAGAATAAATTACAAAAAAAGTTTAATGGAGGTAACACATGAAAAAAAATTTAAATAACAAAAAAAATCCCAAAATAGGAAGACTATTAACAATAACATTTCTACTATTAATATATACAACAATATGTGCATTTTCATATGTACAAGCCGTATCAACAGATATAAGTAACAGTGTTTTCAGACTACATGTAATTGCAAACAGCAATAGTGATGAAGATCAATCCTTAAAATATAAAGTAAGAGACAATTTATTAGAATATATGAACAATATATGTTCAAACTGTTCATCTAAAGAAGAAGCAATTGAACTTGTAACAGAACATCAAGAAGAATTCAAACAAGTAGCACTAGAAACAATTAAAAATGAAGGATATTCATATGATGTAAAAATAAATATTGGAAATTTTGAATTTCCTACAAAACAATATGGTGATATTTCATTACCTGCAGGATATTATGATGCATTAAGAGTTGAAATTGGAAAAGCAGAAGGTAGAAATTGGTGGTGTGTAATGTTCCCATCTCTTTGTTTTATAGATGTATCTTCCGGCATAGTTCCAGAAGAGTCAAAAGAAGAATTACAAAATGTCTTATCAGATGAAGAATATTCAATAATTTCTGACAATTCTAATTCAGAAATAAAATTAAAATTTAAACTAATTGAATTCTTCACAAATAACGGATTATTAACAGCCAAAAATTAATTTATTATAATCAAAACAAACTAATTATAACAGTTAAAAATTAAATTCAAACTATTGCAATACTTCACTCTTTATGGTATATTTTATGCAGACAATATTATTCAGGGGGAATCAATTTGGAAAAATTAGTAATAACAGGACCAACACCTCTAAAAGGTGAAGTAGAAATAAGCGGAGCAAAAAATGCGGCAGTAGCAATATTACCAGCCACATTATTAATAAATGGAATATGTACAATAAACAACATTCCAAATATAAGTGATGTCCAAATTTTATGCACTATTTTAGAAAAAATGGGTGCAAAAATAACATGGAATACAAAAAATGAATTAACTATAGATACAAGAAATATAACAACAACAGAAGCACCATTAGATTTAACAAGTAAATTCAGAGCATCTTACTATCTAATTGGTGCAATGCTTGGTAGAACTGGAGATATAAAAGTTGGCATGCCAGGTGGTTGTAAATTAGGTGCAAGACCTATTGACCAACATATAAAAGGTTTCGAACTATTAGGAGCAAATGTTGAAGTTGGCAAAGGTACAATTACAGCAAAAGCAAAATGCCTAACAGGTGCACCAATTTACATGGATGTTGTTTCTGTTGGAGCAACAATAAATATAATACTTGCCAGTGTTTTAGCAAAAGGAACTACAACAATAGATAATGCTGCTAAAGAGCCTCATATAGTTGATGTTGCAAACTTTCTAAATACAATGGGCGCTGATATTAGAGGAGCAGGAACAGATGTTATAAAAATAAACGGTGTTGAAAAATTACACGGAAATGCTACATATTCAGTAGTTCCAGACCAAATCGAAGCAGGTACTTTTATGCTTGCAGCTATAGCCTCAAAAGGTGATTTACTTATAAAAAATTGTATAACAAAACACCTAGAACCATTAACAGCTAAAATACTAGAAATAGGCGGAAATGTTGAAGATAATGGAGATAGCATCAGAGTTTGGTACAGTAAAAGACCAAATAAAGCAACTATAAAAACACTACCATATCCAGGTTTTCCTACAGATTTACAACCACAAATGGGAGTCGTTTTATCTACAGCAAATGGTACAAGTATCATAAATGAAAGTATCTGGGAATCAAGATTCCAATACACAGCTGAATTAAATAAAATGGGAGCAAAAATTACAGCACAAGGAAAATCAGCAATTTTTGAAGGCGTTGATGAATTATTTGGAGCCCCTGTATATTCAACAGACTTAAGAGCTGGTGCAGCACTAATAGTCGCTGGTGTATCTGCAAATGGCGTTACAGAAGTTTATAATCTAGAACACATTGACAGAGGTTATGAAAATATAGAAGAAAAATTCAGAAAAATAGGAGCCAATATAGAAAGAGTAAATGAATAATTACAATTTATACAAGCAAAAGAAATAAAAGGAAGAATACAATATGTTTAATTTTTGTAGTTTATATAGCGGAAGTAGTGGAAACAGTTTATTAGTAGAAACAGAAAACACAAAATTATTAATTGATGCAGGTGTCAGTAGCAAAAAAATAGAAACAGCTTTAACAAACTTAGATATTGATCCTGCTTCTATTAATGGGATACTAGTAACACATGAACACACAGACCATGTTCAAGGCTTAGGAACCTTTGCGAAAAAATTTGATTTACCTGTATATGTAAATCAAAAAACACTAGACGCAATGCCTAAACAAAAAGAAAAAATATTAGAAAAAAATATTAAAAATATAAAAATAGAAGAAAAATTTGAAATTGGAGATTTACAAATAAAACCATTTGCAATTCCACACGATGCAGCAAATCCTTGCGGATTCAACATCTTTAAAAACAACAAAAAAATCAGTATTGCAACAGATATTGGACATATGACAAATGGAATTCTAAAAAATTTAGAAGATAGTATTTTTATATTACTAGAATCAAATTATGATCCAGAAGTCTTAAAATTTTCTAGATATCCCTACATATTAAAAACTAGAATCGCAGGGCCAAATGGTCATTTACCAAACGAAACAGCTGGAAAAACAATTGCACATTTACTCCAATCAGGACTTAAACAAGCAACACTAGGCCATTTAAGCAAAGAAAGTAACTTTCCAGAATTAGCCTATAAAACAGTTATTGATGAAGTTATATCTAACAGTAATTATAATGAAAATTCTTTAAAACTAAATGTTGCAAGCCGTGACATACCAGGAACCAAAATATCATTTTAATATTTTTTAGAAAGGTTTAATTATGCTAACAATAAATATAATATGTGTCGGAAAAATAAAAGAAAAATTTTTAAAAGCTGCACTAAATGAATATTTAAAAAGGTTATCTAAATATTGCAAATTAAATATATTAGAATTGCCTGATGAAAAAATACCAGAAAAAATAAATCCAAACATAGAAAATGAAATAAAATCAAAAGAATGCACTAACATAATAAATCATATAAAAAAAGACTCTTATGTTATTTGTCTAGACCTAACAGGAAAAGAACTTTCTTCTGAACAATTTTCAAAAAACATTGAAAATATTTCTATGCAATCTAGTCAAATTACTTTTATTATTGGTGGGTCACTTGGATTAAATCAACAAATTTTAAGTTTAGCAAATCAAAAAATTTGTTTTTCTAAAATGACATTTCCACATCAATTGATTAGAGTATTTTTATTAGAGCAAATATTTAGAGCTTTTAAAATATCTAATGGTGAAACTTATCACAGATAATTTTGTATATTAAATTACTATTTTTTATAAATATATATTAATTGTAGGGAAAATGTTCAAAGACTAGGAAAGAAATTATGTGGGACAACAATAAAAAAACTTTCAAATATATCTCATATATGGGGGAATACGAAGATTAATATATTTTCCCTACAAGATTAAAAACAATATTAAATATTAAATTTTAATTTTTGATTTTTTTTAAGATTTTGATTGCTAAGATTTTAGTAATCATTTTTTTGACTATAAAAAAAATTGAAATAAATAAAATTAATTTAGTAATCTTAAATTGTAAAGCATGAAAAAGCATTTCTTCTCTTTGCGGGAAAGAGGTTTGTTCCTACTTCTTTTGGGACTTTTTCTTTCCTTTAGCAGTTATGCTCAAGACATTACCGTAAAAGGTGTAGTGAAAGACTCTAAATTCGGCGATCCGATTATTGGAGCTAGTGTCCTTGTG
>ERZ840517.477-NODE-477-length-53566-cov-7.492852_pt1 | contig 53566 bp, 59 predicted proteins | sample MGYA00519876_ERZ840517 | MGnify/ENA primary metagenome ERZ840517 (study PRJEB31850, sample SAMEA3708882) | human gut metagenome | biome: human gut; feature: human-associated habitat; material: faeces | place: China | collected 2014 ... | reverse complement strand
CGTCCGGTCCCTCGAACCTGATCCGGGTAATGCCGGCGTAGGAATGCGATCATATCGATTTTCAGATTTCCGCATTGCGACGCCTGCATGGCTCGCCATGCGGGAATTTTGTTTTTGGAGGTACACATTATTATGAAAAGTCACATGAGAGTCCGCGCCCTGTGCGAAGGCGCCGTGCTGGTGGCCGTTGCGCAGATACTCAGCTACCTGAAGCTGTGGGAGATGCCCTGGGGCGGCAGCGTCGTCCTGTCCATGATCCCCCTGGTGCTGTATGCCGTTCGCTGGGGCCTCGGCGCCGGTCTGCTGGGCGGCTTCGCCTTCGGCGTTCTGCAGTTCATGTTTGACGGCGGCTTCGCCATTGGCTGGCAGTCCATCGTCGGCGACTACCTGGTGGCCTTCACCGTCCTGGGTCTGGCCGGTCTGGTGGCCCGCCGCAAAAGCGGCGTGTTCACCGGCACTCTGATCGCCGGCTTTTCCCGCTTCCTGGTGCACTATGTGGTGGGCGCCACCGTTTGGGCGGAATACATGCCCGAGACCTTCTTCGGCATGACTATGCACAGCCCCTGGTTCTACTCCCTGCTGTACAATCTGGCGTACATGCTCCCCAACATCGCTATCACCCTTTTGGTCTTTGCCGTGGCGTACAAGCCCCTGAAGAAGTACTTCACCGCATCCGACCTGCTTCCTTCTCCCGCTGCGGCCCAGCCGGTCAAGGATCCCACCTCTCCCAAATGGGATCCTGAGCGCTGAGCACTCCCCTCTCCCGACGGCTGACGCAGCAAAGCCCCACCCGAATGGGTGGGGCTTTTTTTACACATTGGGCATCACTGCCGCTTGACAGCATTTTCTCTTTTTCTATGCCGTGTCATTCTTTCCTATCCAAATCATACAGCCGTATCGTCGAATAGCTTTTTCGAAGCTGATCACTTACTTGCGGCGGCGTATTTGCTACCAACCTTTCATAAGCCTTTTTGCAATACTGCACACGCATAAAACTCCTTGACGGCTTCATCCGATTGATCCGGTGATAATACATTGCAGGAATTTGGGTTTTACTGAAATATATCCAAAACTGCTTCCTGCCGTCCAATAAGCCATAGTCAACGCCAATATGGTGCATATCACTGTAGTAAAAGGTCCTGTGCGTAAACAATGCCCGAAATACGACCCGGTCTTCACATATTTCAGTAACAGCGGCCCACTGGTAACGCGTACAAAAAAGCGTCACCAGCAGCGCAAGATAGATAACCGCAACGAGAAGTGTCACTTGCAGCGCACCCGGAACTCGCAGGAATGCTCCGATGGATTCTTGATGGTAAATCAGCATAATCGCGTATGCTGCCAGGATACTGATCATCAACAATACCGATAGCATAAAGGTATGCGGGGCTGCAACAAGCCTTTCTTTCTTCATCACGCACCTCGATCCAACTCTCATTCCTCAGTATAGAAAAAAGCCTTACTTCCGACACCATGCAATGGTTCAAAAGTAAGGCTCCATGGCAGCGGGAGAAGGATTCGAATTAGTGGGGACGTGTTTTCCCTTGTAGAATACAGCGCAGCCAAGTTCGAAAAATCCTTGAAAACACAAGGCTTTCCGCGTCTATGGTATAATCATGCACAACCTTGTAAAATTGTGTTTGGGGTATTTGTAGGGGTAAAAATAGGGGTATGGCTTCTTCCAACAAATGCCTTTTCGGAACATGGGCGGCGCGGTGACTCCTCTCCCCTCCTCCCTTCCCTCATATATTCCCACAGAAGATGAATTGCATAGGATGATACGATAGCGAAGTATACTGAACTGCGCCCGGAATAAACGCACGCGCACGCGAGGGAGCATCCGGGCACCGGTTCTGACGTTTGCGCAACCGAGTGTCCAACAATGGTGTAAAAATAGAACTACAGGAACTCCGTTGCGATATTATTTTCCGCAGACGCCTTGCGCCTTGCGTTCTTCTATGCTACTATGAGTTAAGGGAGTGTTCTGTGTGTTCTTTGATGGCCTTTCTGAAAAAGACGCAGTCTTTTGCACGACGGACTCTGAAAATGCAAGGAACGATATACACCCACTCGTAATGAGGAAACGCCCCAATACACCGGCCAAGATGTCCTTGAGGAGTTGCGCCGGCGCGGGTTGGAAAAGGGTAGCTAATCAGCAAGGAGGTACCACTATGGACTTTTTTGAAAGTATGGCTATGTCTGGCGGTAATTTTGCCATCGCAGCTGGTATGCACACCGCTGCCAATTCATCTCCCGAACGCCCCACGCCTGCCGGCCGCCGCGGTCCTCCGCCTCCCGGTGTGACCATCCCTCCCAACGCTTATGCCATCTACTCCCGTTCCGGGAAGTATCTGGGATGGGCTTACCGCGAGGAATGACACAAGATTGCTTACTGTACCCTTCCCCGGCGAGAGCTGACAGCTCCGCCGGGTCTTTCTTCTTTATACGGATCAGTCCCGTATCGGAACGCATACAGCGGGCATGACGGCTCCTGACAGGCGTCCACACGGTGCGGCTTGCCCAAACAACATTCCGCCAGACAGTAGGCGGAGATCGCCCGCAGGGGCGTTTCGGGCCGCCGCATTACTGTACCCCCCAGCGTTCCAGTTGCTTTTCCAACTCGCTGCGCTGGTTCTGGAGGGAGCAATACCGGGTGGTACGCTGTGAGTTGCTCAGCGCATTGACTGCTACGCCGTGTCGTTTGCGGCGCGCAGCTTCTTCCTCCGCGTCCGCCTTTGCCCGGCAGAACTCCGATTCGTTGGGACAAAGCACGTTGATCCATATCCTCGTGCCGTATCCGGGAATATCCTCCACGAGAAAGGCGGGATTGCCGGAAAAGGAATACCCTACACCGCCAAAGAAAGCGAGTCCTCCGTAGATGTCTTTTCCTTTAATCGCGCCCAGCTTGGCGCGCTCCGCCTCCGCTTTCCACGCTTCCCATGCGGAGAAGATGCGGGCATCTACATATACCCGTATCACGGGACAGTAATCCAAGCCGCGGCGCTGCACATCCTCTTCAAAGTACGGCTCGTGTCCATCTTCTCCGCCGGCATCGCGCCACGCCTGAAGTGAATAGCTTTTGATAGAGTTGCGATAGTCGTCACCGCGATTCTGGCCTAAGAAATAATCTGTTCTCATATTTTGTCGCTCCTTTCAGCCCTGACGGGGCATTTTGTTTCTCAACGGGTTTTCTCAGCCTCTCGCTTTTCCACCTCGGTCATCTCGGCATATCGCCGTGCCCAAAAATCAATGTTGGCCTGCCGTTTTCGCTCCCGTACCTCGGGACGCTGGGAGTACTTCCGCATATACGCTCTCTGCGCGGCCTTTGCCTGCTCCTCGCGGGTCAGCTCTGCCATTACTGCACGCTCCTTTCCTGTAAAAATAAAACTGGCTGACGGACATAAAAAAGCGCACGAAACCCATGCGCACGCTCCGCTGGGTAATGCAGCTTCCGCCTTCTTCCCCGTTTGGAACTTACGGCCACCCTTTTATGGCCATGCGCTGTCGGTTTTCGCACGTTTCCGCTTCCTGTCCGTCAGCCGGTATTCAATTTCCGCCTATTTATATCCCGCCGACGGTCGCGGGTAGGAATGAACTCACAAACAAAGGTTTGGAGCACGGGGGACGATGCAGTTATCCCCATGCGTAGTATATCAGAGGCAAAGGCAAAATACAAGATATAGGCTAATCTCGTGCAACAAAACATTATGTTGTGGTTTTTGGTATTTTTTGCGCACTTTGACAAAAAAAGGGAGGGGGCATTTGCCCTCTCCCTTTGCGTGATCATCGGTTGTCTAATGGGACTACCGCCAGCGTTTTCCCCAGCGGGGCCAGTACCTTCAGGATCGTGTCGATCTGCGGGCTGGTGACGCCGGCCTCCATCCTTGCGATCACCGGCTGCTTGACGCCGCTCAATTCCTCCAGACGCTTCTGGCTGATGCCCTGTTCCTGCCGCGCTTTGATAAGTTCGCCAATCAAGGCAACACGCAGATTGCTTTCGGCGATCTCCTCCGGCGTATAGAGCTCTGCGCGTGCGTCCTCCCAACTTCTGCCAATAGCTGGATTACTCATAGTCAACACCCCTTTCTATCAGGTCTGCAAGTTCTCGTTTTGCCTTCTCGATCTCTCGTGCCGGAGTTTTCTGCGTTTTCTTGATGAAGTGATGCAGAAGCACATATCCGTCGCCTGTCCATGCAACGAACAAAATGCGGTTTCGCAGCGGGCGCAGCTCCCATATCTCACCATCCAGATGCTTGATATACGGTTCTCCGGCCTGTGTGCCGTACACGCGCAGAATTTCAATATAATCGTTGATCTTATTGGCGTTGATACGGCTGTTTTTATCTGTTTTTGAAGTCAATTCTTTCAGATACTCGAAGACAGGTTCGTTACCGCTGCGGTCACGGTAGAAGAAAATCTTATGCACGGTTATCCTGCCCCCTTTCATCCTCAGTATACGCAAAAGCTATTGTGCTGTCAAGTACTTTTGAGTTATCATCGCACAAGGGGAGCGTGCTTTCCCTCATATACTCCTATGTACAAATCGGAACATCTACCCGACGGGGAGAGTTTCGGGGAGGGGGACTTACTTTTTTCATCTCTGAATTAGAAACCACCCCCTCCCTTGCGCTGCGTACTCCTGCATACTGCATAGAACGTTGTTCACCTGGTATGAGATTGCTCTATGTCGTACAAGCCGCGCATAATGGCATGATAAAGGGTCGGACTTCAAGTCCGACCCACGCTTATGTCCCTTTCACTGCTCGAATTTCAAATCCAAGCAGTGGGGTGAGGGTAAGTGTTGCAGTGGCCTTGCGTGTCATTTTCCGCGCAGTGTGCCGTGTGTTTTCCGTGCTATGTGGCCCTTTGCTGAGAGGGTATGCCTACCTGTGGAAAGAAGAAAGAGAGTACCTGCGTGTGCGGGTACTCTCTGTTCGTATTGTATGCAGTGGGTCACTCTGCTCGGCGGTCGATGCTGGACTTGACCTCTTTGGTAAACTCTTCCAGCACCGGCATGATGTCCTCGTCGCGCGTGGTCGTGATCCCGTTGTTCAAGCGCTCAAGAAAGGCATCGCGCTCTGCTGTGGAGAGTGTGCGGGACTGACATATCATCTTCCGCACCGTGTCGATGCAATCATCGATGCGGCGGGACTTCTCTACGCGCTGGGCCCCCTCCAGATAAGCGCCGCAGGGATCGCGGTCACCTTCAAACTCGCCGCCGGTCATCAGATGGTAAGACTCCAGTGCATCTCCCAACACATTCGTGATAATCAGGAGCAGATCGCCGATGGCTTCTGCGTCGTTCTGTACCCACTCCTGATAGTCCGTGGGGTGCTCACCCCAGTACTGCGTCCAGAGGTGCAGCAGCATACGCCAAGGGCGCTCAAAGTCGGCCATGAGTTCGTAAAGACCTTCGCGGATGGTGTTCCGCTCGGCGGCGGTGAGTTCGTAAGCACAGATCATAATTTCCTCCTTGTTTTATCGGTGGGAGGCTGGTACAATGACTGTACCGGCTGCCCTGTGGCGGTTGGTGCTCAAGCTCCTCTGTGTCGTGCTTTGGTCGGCGTAGGCACAGGGGGCTTTTCTATTGTGTCTAGCAGCGTCAGCACCCAGCGGGTAAGCTGGATTGCTCCGGCGATTGTGACAAGGTACAGCATCGGCGGCACCTCCACAGTCGCACTTTTCACCGGGATCGAGATTTGCTCCGCAATGGGGGCATGGGCGGTAGAGGCTCATGACGCACCGCCTGTTCTCTTGAGTGACTCCATCCGCTTGGCACTGCAAATGGGGCAAAGGATGGCTGTTCCGTACAGGTCGCTTTGCCCATCGCTGAAAACCTCGCTGATATCCACACGATGTTCCTTTCCGCAGACCGGGCAGGTGGTGTAAACGTTGTCATCCTCGATGTAGAACCTGAAACCGAATTTTTTGAGATAAAACACTTTAATTTCCTTTCCGCGGCCACGCAAGGCCGCTTTCCTGTTTTTCGCTTTGTAGACGGAGGCTTTTTCGCGCCCTGTATGGTGGGGGGTATATACTTACCCTCGGTTGGGTTTGCACAGTCTTGAAACACTGCACACAGAGGCGTTACACGGAGGTATTGGCCTTTTCCCGTGCTCTTGCGAGTGCCGCTTTCTGCGCGTCGCTCATCGCACGCGGCGGTTTGACCCGCAGCCATGCCTTTGGCACGATGTACTCGGCGGCCTTGCCGTCATGGGACTTTCGGACAAGTCGGCAATCCGTGGGCCTGTCCAGCGCCCACATTTCCAGCTTTTGACGCAGCGACTTGTTGTGCGTGTAGACGTCGGCGGTCGACTCGGCTTCGTTGAAGCTGATGACCGTTTCCTGTTCATAGCGTGATAGCACCATAGTTCTCACCTCCCTCAATTTTTCCATGTCGTGCGGCTCAGGCAACGCTGAACCGCCGGACGGTGCTGACCTTGGTGAATTGTGCCGCCAGATCAGGCAGTGCCTTTTTCAAGGCGGTGGTGTCAATGCGGCTGGTAGTGACGGGCTTCCATACGGCTTTCCAGTCGCTGCCGGTCAGAACGTCCACGCCGGCGGCGGTCATTTCGGCCTTGATGGCATCCTGAATGGTGTCGATCGCGGCGGCCAGCTCGTCGGCCATACGGCGCAGCTCCCGCAGCTCGTGGATCTGGGAATCAAGATTTTTGTTGACCATGGTATGTACCTCCTCAAAATTTAGGGAACTCCGGCGGCGGTGGTCATTGAGGCGTCTGCGCTTTGCGCTGCTACTTCCGCATACCGTCCCGCCCTTATCCGTGATCTCGGTCGTTACTGCTTACAAACGATTGCCGGTGTCTGAACTGTTTTCGATTGTTCCCTTGCTGTGATTACAGTATACACGAATACTCGCCCATAATCAACTGGCAATATACACGAAAATAAGTGTCTGTCGTTGTGAAATATATACATTGATTTTCGTGTATATCTATGTTATGCTATCAAAGAAAGAGGTGATGTAGATGCCAATCAGGTATAAAACCGATATTCTCGAAGCACTGAAAACTAAGGGGTATAGCACATACCGCATCCGAAAAGAGAAACTATTGGCGGAAAGCACGGTGCAGGCGTTCCGTAAAGGGGAACTTGTATCCCTGGAGAATATAGCCCGTATTTGTGAGTTGTTGGGCTGTCAGCCGGGGGACATTTTGGAATACACTGAAAGCTGAATACTTGCCCGCCTTTGACCCCAGCGGTCAGGGGCGGCTTTTCATCCTCTCCAGCAGAAGGGCATTTTGCCGTGCCTGACGAGTGCGGGCCTCCGACAAGGCCGCCGACTCGGCCTGAGCCGCAGCATGACGCAGCTCCTCGCAGCGCACACCACGAACGAAGGCCACGGCGCTGACGTGACGCTCCACCAATGTGGAGAGCCACTGGCGAGAGCCTTGCTGCCACTCACGGCTTTCATCGCCGGTACGAGGGCCGAATGAACCCTTTGGCGCGGTGTTCCCAAACAAGGGCGCGGTATCGGGTAGATCCTGCGGGCGAATGCCGCTGGCCAGGTAGAGCTGCACGGCGGACTGGGCAAGGTCTGAAAACGCCACCCGCCGGACTTCGCCGGCATGACCATCCCGGACGATGATCGCATTGTCCGACCAATGCAGGACAGCCGGGGTCAGGTGCAGTAGTTCCTCATTGCGCAGGTCGGTGGTAAGAAGCAAAATCGCGATTGCGTAATTCCGTGGGTAGGTGGCGGCCTTGGCGTTTTGGGGACGTTCGTATGTATAAAGCCGCCGGAGTTGCCAGTCGTGGAGCGCGACATATTCCGCCGGCGGCAGGTCGCTCACCGTTGGGATCAGGCGCTTCAAGACTGGATTTGCCTGATACCAGCCATGCTCGCACGCCCAGTCGAAGAAGGCGCGGAGCTGACGCAGGTACTGAGCGATTGTCCGCTTCCTGCAGCCGCGGGATTCAAGATTGCCCGGCCAAAGGAGCACCTCAGCGTAAGACGGAATATCAGACTTGTCCTCATCCGCGCCAAAGAAACTGGTAAAGTCTGCCAGTGCGCTGGCGTATGCCTCGACGGTGCGAGATAATCGCCCCTGCTCCTCCAGATCGCGTAGCCACGCGGCGCTGGCCGTCTCCAGTCGTTCAACGGGAGTGGTGTATGTAGAGCTGTGCACAACAAGCCCTCCTTTATTTTTTGTTTATGAATTGGAGTGGAAATGCTCCCAAGTTATAATCTACCGGCAACAGGTTAGTTTGTGCGTGACTACGACAAAGTTTTAAAACTTTATTGAGTTGAAGTGCGTAGTCTGCACCCCAAGTTGGATACCCCGTCAGGCTGTGTGGATAATTCCTTGCGCCCCAAGTTGGATACCATATACCTATATAGGTACCATGTGTAGTGTGTGATAGCGGCCTTATCTATAGATACTACAGAGGGGAATTGCGGGGATTCGTCCCGTCGCGCCACTTCTCGAAACTGAAGCGAAAGCGGTTTGCGGCAAATTGCGCTTTTGGCTCAGAATCAGACGGGCTATTCAAGATGCAAATAAAGCCCGCGCTCTCCAACTCTCGCCGGTGGCGTTCAAAAGAAGTGGTGGCAATTCCGTACTTTCGTGCGGCTACGCCTTTTGGGAACGCGAAATCATTTTGGGCGCCCGCCTCCATAGCCATGCAAAAATACAGGTACTTGGCCCCGGTACTCAACGCCTGAAACTGCTTATTCATCAGTAAGGAGTTGCCAACCTGAATAAACCGACCGTTTGTTTTGCTGCCTGGTGCCTTGTTGGTAAGCCACGGCTTTAGATCAGACTCGCCGCTGAATCGCTTTTTCCTGGCCACGGCTTGTCCTCCTTACATATTGGCCACCATTTTGGCCGGATTATCCGAATCCATCCACCTGTCATCCATCCTTCTTCCCGCCGCCGGACTGCTCCTCCAGCCACCGCTGCAAGCCGTCCACAGGGATGATGATCCGCCGGGGTGTGACGCGGATCGCTGGGAAGTCCTCCCGGTTGCAGAGTTCATAGGCCGTGGGCTTGCTGATGCCCAAAGCCTCCGCCAATTCATCGACGTCAATAGCGCGCTTCTGAAATCCAATATTTTCCATATTCTTCCTCCTTTTAAAAATTCTTTCCCTTCGGTATTTCGTATTCTAATCGCCGTGTCAAGGGACTTTAGTGCGCCTGAGAAAAATTTTTTGCTGCTGAGTGCAACAGCAAGAAAGCGTTTTCCCTCTCGACAAAACAAGTATACCGTGATATAATGGAATTGTAAATTACTTCAAAATTCTTTTTGCGAGGTTATTTTCGAATGAACGGAATTTATAATTCTAAAATGTACAAAAAAGAGATGGCAGGCCGCATAATGGCCGCACGAGAAGCCGCTGGGCTGACCCGACAGCAAGTGGCCGATGCCATAGGAAAGCGCATGGATGGGACATTTTCAGTTGATGTGCTGAAGCAATGGGAATACGGAACGAACCGCGTTCGTGTTGATTTGATCCCGCTGCTCTGTGAGATACTCCATGTGGACACTGGGTATTTGTTCGGAGAGTATCCGCAGTTCACCCGACAGCTTTGTGATGTGCAGAGTGTCACTGGACTTTCAAAGAACGTTGCAGAAAAACTCATTGGACATAGATACCACGACGGCGATGACGAATGGCCTGATGAAGTGCCGAAGGATGCCATGTTTCTTTCCGAAACGACAGAGGCGTTAAATATTTTGTTTGAAACAAAATCATTTGCGGCCTTGTTGTCCAGAGCAAAGGAATGTCGGAAGTTGGGGCAATCCCCAACGATGGCGGAAAGCGTATCTCAGACGGTTGGGTCGATCTGGCCGTATATGTCGCCTTTATTTCAGGAAGCGACCGCCCAAAAGATGGGCGTAGATGTGGCGGAGTTGGATGATAGCTTTAGACGGATTGACGAAAAACAGAAAGACTTTTTTGATGGCTTGTCGGAAGACTCGAGGCGGGAGCAGCATGACCTGGCCATATTTAATTTTCAACGTGCAGCTACACGAGTGGCTGAAGAACTTATTGAGATTCGGGAGGTAGAGCAGCATGCCGAGAAAGCGTAATGCAAGTGGCGCGGGCAGCATCCGGCAGCGGTCGGATGGTCGATGGGAGGCGCGAATCACAGTAGGCACCGATCCGGGGACAGGAAGACCCGTCCGCCGGAGCATTTACGGCAATACACAGAAAGAAGTGCTCGTGGCCATGCGCGATGCGCAGAAGAGTGTTGATGATGGGTTTTACATAGAGCCAACGCGCCTGACACTCGCGCAATGGTTGGACATTTGGCAGCGCGACTATCTTCTGTCGCAGAAGTATGGCACGGTCAAGACCTACAGGGCTCAGATCGCGACGCACATCAAGCCTGCCCTCGGCGCTGTGAAGCTGAGCAAACTCACGCCCCATCTTGTTCAGAGTTTTTATAATGACCTGCTGGCCCGTGGCCGTACCGTTCCCAAGCGGGATGAAGCGGGAAAGATCATCAAAAAGAATGGTGAGATCGTCACAGAGCAGGCCCCGCTCAATGCAAAAACTGTGAGGAACGTCCACGGTGTCCTCACAAAGGCCCTTTCGCAAGCCGTGAAGCTGGGCTACATCGCACGAAATCCCTGCGACATGGTCGACCTGCCCCGCGTGGAAAAGACGGAGATCGTCCCGCTCACGGATGCGCAGGTGAAGGCGTATCTTGCCGCCACAGACGGCGATACGGATTACGGAGATATGCTGAAGGTGATCCTGTTCACCGGCCTGCGCGAGGCGGAAGCGCTGGGTCTGACATGGGACTGTGTGGACTTTGAAAGGGGAACGCTCAAGATATGCAAGCAGCTTCAGAAGCGTCCGGCGGAGGTGGGAGGTTTCCAGTTCGCCTCGTTGAAGAATGACAGGACGCGCATCCTGCATCCAGCTCCATTCGTGATGGACATTCTTCGCGTCGTCAGAAAAAAGCAGGCGGCGCGTCGATTGCTGGCTGGAGGCGCATGGCAGGACTGGCAGGACGCAGCCAAGCAGTATGCGGCCTGCCGGCTGGTGTTCACCAATGCATTGGGCGACCACCTCCACCCGCAGAGGCTCTATGACCATCACAAAAAGATTGCAAGGGTGACAGGCGCTCCAAATGCCCGCGTTCACAATCTGCGCCATACCTTCGCAGTCCTTTCCCTCCAGAATGGCGATGATGTGAAAACCGTGCAGGAAAATCTCGGCCATGCAACAGCAGCATTTACGTTGGACGTATACGGCCATGTTTCAGAGCGCATGAAAGAGGCCAGCGCAGCCCGTATGCAAGGGTATTTTGAGAAGTTGGAGCGTGCATAAAAAGAACTCCGTCGACCAAATGGATCGGCGGAGTTCTTATGTCATTTACGTTTTAACGCGATAAAGCGCCCGGCGTAATTGGGGTAAACTTAGGGGTAAAACAGCTTCTCAGAAAACTATATTCAACTTTTCTACTCCAAAAACCCTGCAAAAACAAGAAAAGCCACCGAAAGCAATACACTTTCGGTGGTTTCCTTTGGCAGCGGGAGAAGGATTCGAACCCTCACATACGGAGTCAGAGTCCGCTGTGCTACCTTTACACAATCCCGCTGTGTTCCGACGAACAAAAACTATTATACAGGTTTTCCCTTGTTTGTCAACAGTTTTTTCGCATACTTCCACCATTTATTTTCCCAACCACTGCCGCAGGCGTTCCCACAGCTCCACAGCGCGGAATTTCAACACATATCCGCTGTCCGCTTCGGTGATAAGCTGCACATCGTCGCCGTCCAGCCCGGCGCGCAGCGCCGTATCCTCCAACTCTGTGCAGGAGGCCATGCACAGCGGTGGGTACACCACACACCACCAGTTCCGGCCGGCACCCTCGCCGATGATGACGCGCAGCGCCATGTACTCTCCCGCCGGCAGGGCGAAGCCGTCGTACTCCTTCCGTGGGAATTCCGTCATTTCCAGTGCCGCATGCACAGGGTACGCTCCGCCGCAGGCATCATAAGCCGTCCTCTCCAGCTCCGGCAGTGCCGCGTTTAGATCCTCCATCGCCTCCTCCCTGTTCGATGCCTGACGCAGGATTGCCTCGGCGCGTGTCAACACCGCATCCCGCGCCAGCAGCTTCATGGCCTGGTCATCCTCGCTGTCCGAATTGGCAATGACGTGCAGGCGGATCATCTTTTCCTGCAAGCCGTCCTGCCGATGCAGCGATGCCGCGCCCACCAACAGCGTTACCGCCAACGCTAACAGCACCGCGATTTCGATAGGTCTCCATTTATTTATATATGTATGCATAAAAAACACCGTCCTTTGTAGATTTTCCTACATTTTGGACGGTGCTTCGTATTTTTATACCGGTCGAGCCACAAATACCCACGGCCATGTTTTTTTCAGCGCCTCCGCTGCCGCAGCAGCCGCGCTCTGATCGTCGAACAGGCCAAACACCGCGCTGCCGCTGCCGCTGAGCAGCGTACCCAGCGCGCCCTCCGCCCGAAGCGCGTCCTTGATGGTCCTCAGGCTGCTGTCCTTCGGCACCACCCGCTCAAAGCTGTTGTGCAGCTCCACCGCCACCGCATGGACATTGTTCGCCGCCACCGCATCCTGCATATAGCGGCTGTTCCGCAGCAGCATCGAACCCGGCTCATCCAGCCGCCGATACATCTCTGCCGTAGAATAGCCCTCATCGGGCTTCACCACCACGAACCAACCCGCGGATAGCTGCGGCAGCGGCGAAACGACCTCTCCCCTGCCCGTGGCCAACTGCGTACCGCCCCGGATAAAAAACGGCACATCGCTGCCCAGCCTTGCCGCCAGCGTTTCCAGCCTGCCGTCGCTTATATCCGGCGCGTACAGTGTCCGCAGCGCCCGCAGCACCGCCGCCGCATCGCTGCTGCCGCCGCCCAGTCCCGCCTGCACGGGAATGTGTTTCTCCAACGTGATCGTCACGCCGTCGCTTTTCGTCCCCGTTTCGGCAAAAAACGCTCGCGCTGCCTTCATGCACAGATTGTCGTCGACGTTCTCCGTCACCGGCACACTGCAAAGCAGTGTGTCGCGCCCTGTACCGCGCTCCACTGTTACGGTGTCCCACAGACTGATGCGCTGCATAACAGACATTACAGCATGATAGCCATCCGGACGTCGGCTGCCCACCTGAAGCGTCAGGTTCACCTTGGCATATGCTTTTTCCATACACTTCATAGCGGTTCCTCACAAAAAATAGTGCTGCGGCATTGCCGCAGCACTATTATAGCACACTGTATGCGACCGCGCCAGCCTTACTTAACGATCTTGCGGGCCTCGATGTAGTAGCGCTTATCCTGAGCATGACCCATGGAGAAGGTCTTACGGGGCAGCACGCCGTCGGCCATGACGGTCTTGAACAGCTGCTCCTTGCCCATGGCAGGCAGCAGGAATCCCATATTGCCGGGCTTGCTGCCCAGCTCGCGGGTCACATCGTCGCCGTGGATATAGTCCACCTCGCCGCCGTTGTCCTTCAGGTACTGGTCAATAACGCCCTGTAGCGTACCCACCGCCAGCTGCACCTTGGGGTCGGGCACAGTGATGAAGTGGCTCTCGCCGTTCCACACGAACTCGATGGTGTGGCCGTCGCCCTTGCCCTCATAGGCGTTGGGATAGGCGGCGCGGAAGGCGTCCATGAACTTCTGGTGATCCACGCCGAACAGCACCCGGTGGATGGGCTCGAACTGCAGGGCATCGTCGTGGTTATTGACCACCTCCACCAGTGCGTAGCGGGCGGGAAGCGCCAGATACTCCTCGGGGGTCTTGCCCTTCTTCTGCTCCTCATAGCAGGCCTTGGCAGTAGCCAGAGAGTGGTTGCCGTCGCCCACGGCGAACAGCAGGGGCGCCACGCCGGAGACGTTGTACTTTTTCTGCATGGCTTCATCGGTGGTCAGGCCCTCCAGAGCATTGGCCACAGCATCGATCTGCTTATCGGACAGCTTAAAGCCGCGGATGTGGCCGCCGTCCTGCATCAGGTCGAAATCATACACCTTCTCCATCCCCTCGGCAGCGGCAGTCAGGGGCTCAATAACGGTCTTGTCAGGATCGTCGATCAGCAGCATCACATGGGGCAGCTCGATGGGCGCGTTGCGGCGCACCTTGGCCCGGGGCGGAATGCGATCCAGCACGGTGCCCTCGGTGGCACGGATCAGTGCGCCGGAGCCGGGGGTGAAATCGTAAGCGTCCAGGTCCACCATACCGATCAGGCCGTGGCGGATCTTGCCGTCGGACTGCTGGCGCTCGATGTAGATCAGGGAATCGGGCAGCGTCTCGAACACGCCGTCCGCCAGATACTTCTTCATAGCGTTATTGATATTCTCAATGTACTCGTCCACGTTGGGTGCCTTCAGATTGGCTTCCGGCAGGATCAGGCGCAGGGTGGAGGGCGCGTCGCCCACCTTCTCCTCCACCGCCTGCCAGTACTCCGGCTCAGAGGTGAACTGGTCGCAGGCGACGACTGCCCACTTGTTCATGTCCTGGCCCTTGGGCAACAGGATATCCGCAGGATAAAAACCCAGCTTGTCAAACTTCTTGTTCATGGTCTCCTCCTTTTGTATATGTACATGGTCGTGTACAGATTGTTCTATACTGATAATACCAAATTAATGCTGCTTTTGCAATCGCTTTTCCAAATTTATTCAGGCAAACTGAAAAATTTTTTGTGTATATACGATATTGCCAGGGAAATGCTATACAAAGCAGTAGTCTTTTCAGAATGGAGGTCTTTGTTATATGAAGGTTCTTGACCGTATCGCTCTGGTACTGGTCATCATCGGCGCTTTGAACTGGGGCGCCGTGGGGCTGTTCCGCTTCGACTGCGTGGCAGCCATTTTCGGCGGCCAGGCCGTGGCCATCAGCCGTGTTATCTACGCACTGGTGGGCATCTCCGGGCTATGGTGCATCACCCTGCTGTTCCGTAACACGCCCACTGAAGCGTAGAGATATGAGATATGGAAAGACCGCCTCTTGGCGGTCTTTCCATATCTCCCGGATTATTTCATCATTTTCATTTTCTTTTCTATGCGCTTGCGTTCCTTCTTTCTGCGCCGCGCTTCATAGCCATCGCTGGCTGCGGCAAACACCCTCTCATACGGCTCCGGCAGCCACTCACTCATATAGCGGCAAAGCTTCTCACCGGCCGGGAATTTAATAAATCCCTTTTTGTTGCGCAGCAGATAGCTCTTGTTCCGGCACTCCTGCGGATAAGACTTTGTGGAAAAATACGCCATATCTACAGGCGTTACTGCCTTGCCTACGCTTCCTGACCAGCGGTAGTCTATCCCGGTGTATTTGATCTCCGCCTTTTTCAGCCGCACTGTCCGCATAAAGGAACACTTCCAAACGATCTCGTCCTCCGTGACCACAAGGCACCCAAAGCATCTGTACCAGAACTGACGAAGCAGTGCGTAGTACAACGACACCTCTACCAGCAGAAGAAAAGGTATCTCCCACCATGCCAGCGTCATTCCGGCCATTCTGTCCCGCACAAAGAGATACGGGAGCCACACCATAACAGCCAGTACCGCCAACATGAGAAAACGCCCCTCGGTCAGTAGGATGATGTGCTCGTGAAACACTTTTCGCTTTACAATATCCGCTTTTTCCGCCTTGCGTTTCATGGTGCCGCCTTTCCATCAACCTGATAAAGCCTTTTTGTTGACAGTCAAAGCATACCGCCGTTATAGCGGCGCTGGACGCGCCAAAGAATGGCGAACGACGCCGCAAGACCGACGAACAGCACCACCAGCGAAGCGGTGACCGCGCCGGGAAGTGTCCACAGAAGAGAGACAATCCCACTAAGTACCAGTGTTCCCGCAAGGGCGAAAAGTCCGGTGGAAAAGGCCCGGCCATAGGCTGCCATATCCTCCGATCTGACTCTCTCCCTGTGATATTCATGGATCAACCCCGTTTTTCCGTGGTAGATCAGGAGTCCGAACAGCAGAAAAAGGGCTGCGATGGCCCACATAAGAACAGCATAGGCAATCATAGACGTATCCTCCACAATTTGTTGCATAACTTCTACATATTTTGTGCTCTATTTTACCAATAAATGTTTTACTAATTCCTCGTTCGGGTCAGCTAAAACGGTCTGATAATTGGTATAAACTACCATTCCGGGCTTAGCGGCGGCGGGCTTCTTTACGAACTTTACCTGGGTGAAGTCAACGGGTACTTTTGTGCTGCTTTGCGCCTGGGAAAAATAGGCGGCCAAAGAGGCGGCCTCCGCGATGCTCCGTGCATCGGGTTGTTCGCCACTAGTGGACAGTATCACGTGGGAGCCGTGGATCTTCTGGGTGTGGAACCACAGGTCCCACTTCTCCGCCGTCCTGGTGGTCAGGCGGTCGTTCTGCCGGTTGCTGCGGCCCACAAAAATCGGCAATCCGGCGGAGGAACGGAACTCCCGGGGCTTGCTGGGGCGCTGGAAGGGCTGCTTTTTCCCACCCTTGGCGCGGAGATAGCCGCCGTCGGTCAGTTCGGCGCGGATGTCATTGAAATCCTGCTCGGACTCGGCCTGCGCCAGCTCCTGCAGAACACTCTCCAGGTACTCCAGTTCAGCACCGGCTCTGGTCAGCTGCTCTGTGAGGTATTTTTCCGCGGTCTTGGCCTTTGTATATTTTTTGAAGTATTTAGCGGCATTTTCCTGGGGTGAAAGGCGGATATCCAACGGAATATCTATGTCTTTGCACGCCGGATCATAGTAGTTCTGCGCCGTGAGGCGGCTCATGCCGCGCTCCATCCGATACAGATTTGCCGTGATCAATTCGCCGTAAATGCGCCACTTATCCCGGTCTTTGCTGTCCAAAAGCTCCTTTTCCTGCATGGTGATCTTTCGGTGCAGACGGGCGGCGGCGTTATTGGCCGTTTTCAGCAGGTCCTGCCCCTTCTGCTTGACACGGTCCGCCTGCTCGCGCTTGGCGTAGAAGTTATCCAACAGGGTGGAAAAGCTGCCGTACTCCTCTGCCGCTGCCGCACTGCCGTATTGGCAAATAGGCAGGTAGGTGAAGTCCATAGGCGCACCGGAGCGTTTCAGCATAACGGGTGTAAAGTTGTTAGCATTCACAGTGTCGCGCCATACGGAGAACGCGGCCCAAAGTGTCTCGGCTGTCCGCAGCGCAGGGGCATCCACGGCACCGCAGGCACGAAACGCGATCTCACGGGCCACCAGCGGTGAGATACCGTTGAAGGTGTCCACCAGCCACTTGTCCGCAGGCATATCCTCTCCTGCCACGGCGGCAAGACGGGAAAACACCCCCCTCTCTACTGTAAAGGGTTCAACCTTGTCTGGTGCTGCGGGCAAACGATAAAACAGGCCCGGAAGCACCTGACGGTCCGGGTTCATCTCGAAGTCGATGCGGCGCAGGCAGTCCAGGATACGGCCGTCCTTATCGGCTAAAATGAGGTTGGCGCGGCGGGGAAACGCCTCTAAAATGAGGGAAAAACGGGTGCGGTCGCCCAACTCGTCGGCGGCGGAAATGTGTATGTTTACCACACGTTCCAGCGGTATTTGTTCGATTTTTTCAATAATTCCGCCTGACAGATACTTTCGCAAAAGCATACAGAACATGGGGGGCTGGGCGGGATTGTCCCGGAGCTGCTCCGTCAGGTGCAGGCGGGGTTGTCCGCCACCGGAGGACAGCAGGAGGCGGCGGCTGCCGCGGAGCAGCAGCACCACCTGATCGCGGGCAGGCTGCTGTATTTTCTCGATACGGCTGCCGGCGACCAGGGGCGAAAGCTCCGCCACCACAGCTTGCAGACATACGGCATCCAAGGGCATATCAGGTCTCCTCCATCATGGCGCGGAACAGTTCCTCCGCGCGGTTTTTATCACCTTTTAAGTATAAATAACCCATTAAACACTCCAAACCGGTGGCGGAATGGTACTGGGCCGGGGTGGCGCTGCGGGACATGGTGTGGACGTTGGCGTTGCGGCCGCGCTTGTAGACCGCCTGCTCCTCGTCCGTGAGCAGCGGGAGCACCTTCTGCATTTTTTCCGCCTGGGCGGGGGCGCAGACCAGGGCGATGGTGGCGCGGTGCAGATCCTTGCCTGTCGCTGTACCGTGGACACAAAGCCAGGTGCGGACCAGCGTTTCATAGACCGCATCACCCATATGGGCCAGGGCGATGGCGCTCATTTTACGCAGCTCATCAGGGGATAGTTTTGGGGCAAAATAGTTCAAAATGTTCCACTTCCTTTACCCCCTCAGTATGACACATTTGGTTTGTTTTGGCAAGAAAAAGTGTCGACAAGCGGGCACGTATATGATACAATTTAGGCAGCGATGCTTTACTTTTATGTTCCCTTTTTTGTACTTTGTTGATACCTTACCACATTTTCTGCGCAAGGCGCACACAAAGCTGCGTCAACAGGCGCATTTCAGGAGGTTTTTTATGCCGCATACGGAAAAACGCTATAAGAAGGGCGAGATCATCTGCCGACCCAAGGAGATGGTGATGAGTATGTACAACATCCTCTACGGCAGCGTGGGGGTGTACTTCGACTATGGGATGCCGGAACAGGTGGAGGTGGTGACCCTACAGGAGGGCGACTTCTTCAACGTCATCAGCTTTCTGGAGTCGCGGCCCCGGAACACCACGGCGGTGGCGCTGGAGAACACCATCGTCAGCGAGATCACCTATGACAACTTCAGCGCGTACTTCCGGGAGAAGCCGGCGAAGATCATGAGCCTTTTGCAGCACATGAGCGCGCGGATGCGGCAGATGCAGAAGGCCTATGTGGACACCTGCCACGCGCTGGAGCTGTACGGCGACAAGGAGAAGCTGGAGGCGGAGCACCGGGAGTGGGCGGACAGCCACAACCGGACGTATGCGCTGCTGAAGGCCATGTTCCCGGGGATGTATCACGAGGAGGACGGGAAGTAAGGACGTGGCGCGCTGCGCGCGACACCTCATCCGGCGCTACGCGCCACCTGTCTCCCTGCGGGTCGGTCGGTTCGCGGGTCTGACAGGCCACCGGCCTGTCATTCAACACCGCGAACCCCTCAAGGGGAAGGCGAAGAGGAAGCGAATTGGCATGAAAAAGAAGCACCCTCCGGGTGCTTCTTTTTTTGCGTGGGGAGGGTTTCGCGCCCTCGGGCGCGAGCACGGTTTTTCTGTCACTTTCTTTGCCAAAAGAAAGTGACCAAAGAACGGCTCAAGGAAAGGGGGATTCCGATTTCCCCCTTTCCTTGAGAATCCTATCCCCTTGAAGCGGCCAAAGAAGGGGCGGACGTGCGCGTCCCCCCTTCTTTGGAAATATCCCCCCTCGGGGGGACGGGGGCGGATCGCCACGGCGGGGCGGGCGCGCAATGACAGGGAAAAAGAAGCACCCGGAGGGTGCTTCTTTTTTTGGGGAACGGATTGCCACGTCGGGCTGCGGACTGGCTTCGCAATGACACCTCATCCGTCAACGCTTCGCGTTGCCACCTGTCTCCCTGCGGGTCGGTCGGTTCGCGGGTCTGACAGGCCACCGGCCTGTCATTCAACACCGCGAACCCCTCAAGGGGAAGGCAAAGAGGAAGCGAATTGGCATGAAAAAGAAGCACCCGGAGGGTGCTTCTTTTTTGGGGGATTTTTCAGATGTGCATGCAGACGTCCCAGGCGCCCCAGATGACGTTGCGGAGGTTGCCCCACTTCTCGCAGGTGCCCACGCGGTAGACCTTGTGGTCATCGGCGGCGATGGGCGCGGGCACGAAGCCGATGCCGTTGACCACGCTGTCACACTCGATGCGGATCTCGGTGCCGTCCTGCTGCTTGACCATGACGAAGCCGTCGCCGATCTCGGTGATGGTGGCGTTCAGGTAGACGGGGACCTTCTTGAACGCCAGCATCTCGCGGAGGAAAGAGGCGTTGGCAAGGCAGGTGCCGGGGGTGGCGATCAGGTCGTCGGCGTACTCCACGATGATGGGGTGCTTGCCCTGGAGGACCATCTCGTAGGCGGCCTCGCAGGAGGACTGACCGCCGCCGAAGAAGACGATGCGGTCGCCGGCGTCCACCTGGTTCAACAGCAGCTGGGTGAAGTTGATGGTCTTGTTGAAGCCCTTGACCGGCAGGGTCTTGGGGTGGGAGCCGGTGCAGACGATGATCTCGTCAAACTCGCGGCGCAGGGTGGCGGGGGCGTTGATCTCCATGTTGAAGCGGACCTCGATGTCGTTCTTCTTCAGCTCACGCTCGTACCAGCGCAGCAGGGCCTTGTCGGCCTCTTTGAAGCTCATGGCGGAGGCGGTGATGTACAGGCCGCCCAGCTCATTGGTCTTTTCGAAGATGACGGGGGTGTGGCCGCGCTGCTTGAGCACCAGGGCGCACTCCATGCCGCCGATACCGCCGCCGATGATGGCGACCTTCTTGGGCTTGCGGGTGGGAACGATCTTGTACTTGTTGTGCTGCATGGTGCTGGGCGTCAGGGCGCAGCGGGCCAGGTGCAGCGAGTCGTCCATGGGCTGCATATTGGGTGTGCTCTTGGACTTGTTGAAGCTGAAGCAGGCGTTATGACAGTTGATGCAGGGCTTGATGTCCTCTACGCGGTCCTCCAGGATCTTGTTGACCCACTCGGGGTCCACCAGGTTCTGGCGGGCGATGCCCACGGCGTCCAGACGTCCGGCGGCGATCTCCTCGGCGGCCTTGGCGGGGTCCATCTTACCGGCGCAGACCACGGGCTTGGAGGTGAAGTTCTTGATGTGTTCCACCTCGGAGAGGTTGCAGTTCTCGGGCATATAGACCGGGGGATGGGCCCAGTACCAGGCATCGTAGGTGCCGTTGTCGCAGTCGAACATATCGTAGCCGGCATCCTCCAGGTACTTGATGGCCTTCTCGGACTCGGCCATATCGCGGCCGAACTCCACGAACTCCTCGCCGGGAACGGCGCCCTGGCCGAAGCCCTTGGTCTTGGACACCACGGAGTAACGCAGGGCCACGGGGAAGTCCTTGCCGCAGACGGCCTTGATGGCCTGGACGATCTCCACAGCGAAGCGGTAGCGGTTTTCGAAGGAGCCGCCGTACTCGTCGGTACGGTAGTTCATGTTGGCAATGGTGAACTGGTCCAGCAGATAGCCCTCATGCACCGCGTGGATCTCGACACCGTCAACGCCGGCATCCTGCAGGAGCTTGGCGGTCTTGGCAAAGGCGTCCACCATCTCGTGGATCTCCTCCACGGTCAGAGGGCGGGACTTGCACTCGGGATACCAGCGGTTGGGGGTGGCGGAGGCGGAGGCGGTGATGTAGTCCACGTTCAGGAAGGGCTTGCCCACGGCGCCGAAGGCCTTGTTCTGGAGCATCTTGACCATGATCTCGTTGATGGCCATGGAACGGCCCATACCGGCGGACAGCTGGACAAACAGCTTGGAGCCGGTCTTGTGGAACTCCGGCAGCCACTCGGCCAGGTCCTTGAACATCTTTTTGTTCTGGTACAGCCAGCGGCCGCCCATGGTGTCGCGGACACACTGCATACCCGGCAGCACCAGGCCCACGTTGTTCTGGGCGCGGTTCAGGATGTGGTAGGCCGCTTCCTTGTCGAAGTGACAGGGCTCCAGCCAGCCGAACAGGGACGTACCGCCCATAGAGGGCTGCACGATACGGTTCTTGATCTCCACGTTGCCGATCTTCCAGGGGGTAAACAGAGCGCTGTATTTCTCGTTCATTCGGTGTTCCTCCTCATATTTTCAGCATACTGCCGGATTTTGCTTCCTTATTATAGCGGATTTTTGGGCGAAGTACAACAGCGAAATTGGAATAAGTGTCGTTTTTCTGGCAAATCCGTGGAAATAACCGAGAAAAGCGGCAGGGAGGTCCCTGCCGCTTTCGGCTTATTCGGTTTCAGGGGCACCGCCCTGCTCCCGGGCGTATTCCTCCAGGGCCTGGGCCAGGACCTTCTTGTCGTGGCGGCTGTGGACCTGGGTCAGGTCGAACCGCGCCCACATATCCGGGCGGCGGGCCATGGTGCGCTTGTAGCTCTCCTTCGTGCGCCAGTCAGCCACATTGCCGTGATGGCCGCTGAGCAGGACCTCGGGCACCCTGCGGCCGTGCCATTCCTCCGGGCGGGAGTACTGGGGATACTCCAAAAGGCCGTTCCAGTGGCTCTCGTCGGTGTAGCAGCTCTCCTCCGGCAGGACGCCGGGAACCATGCGGCACAGGCAGTCCGCCAGAGCCATGGCGGGTATCTCGCCGCCGGTGAGGACAAAGTCGCCTGTGGATATCTCCTCGTCCACGCACGCGTCCAGGAAGCGCTGATCCACGCCCTCATAGTGGCCGCAGACCAGGATAAGATGGTCATACCGTGCCTTCAGTTCACGGGCCACCTGCTGGGTCAGCACCCGGCCGCAGGGGGACATATAGATGGTGTGGACCCTCTCCCCCGCTTCATCGCAGATATGCTGCCAGCAGCGGTACAGAGGATCTGCCTGCATGACCGCGCCGCGGCCGCCGCCGTAGGGATAGTCATCCACCTGCATCTGCTTGTTGGTGGTGTAGTCCCGTATCTGGTGGGTCTGTATGGTGACAAAGCCCCGTTCCCGGGCACGACCGATGATGGACGAACCCATCATCGCTTCCACCGCGTCGGGGAACAGGGTCATGATGTCAATTCTCATCGGTGGCCAGTCCTTTCATCATGTGTACGCGAACGATTCCGGTATCTGGGTCCGCGGAAGCGATAAAGACCTCCGGCACGGCGGGGATCAGGTACTCGTGGGCCCCGCCACGGACCTGGTAGACCTTGTGGGCGGGATAGTGGAGCACCTTGTCCAGCTTGCCCAGTTCTTCGCCGGTGGCATCGTCCAGAACGGTACAGCCCTCCAGCTCGGCATCGAAGTACTGGCCCTTGGGCAGCTTGGCGTCGGTGCGGCGGATGGAGACCGTTTTGCCCTTCAGCGCCAGGGCATCGTCCATAGTGGCGACGCCGGGCAAGGCCAGCAGGACGGTGGATTTATGGACCCGGGCGGAGATGACCTTCACGGGCTCACCGCCGATATAGAGGGTCTTGAACGAGGCGATGAACTCCGGGTCGAAGCCGGCGGGGTTCACCTTGACCTCGCCGCGGATACCGTGGGCGTTGACAACAGCGCCGACGGGAATGAAATCGGGACGCATGGGGGTCCTCCTCCCTGTCAGAACATATCTTTCAGCTGGGACAGCGTGAAATGCAGCTGGAAGCGCAGCATATAGTACAGCGCCGCTGCGCCCACGGAGAAGATCAGTCCCAGCAGCGCGCAGGTACGGCCCCGACGCTGGAAGCGCACGGCAGCCACCACGACGCAGACCGCGTCAGACACAAAGGGCAGCCACAGCAGAATGGTCATGGGCCAGAAGGCCAGCCAGGGATCATAGTTGGCCGCAGTGATGGCGCCCACCAACAGTGAGGCCAGGTCGTAGATAAAGAACGGAACGATCAGGTTGATGATGCCGTGGATCAGGGAACGGGTATCGCCACGCATAGCCGGCCCTCCTTTCGACAGAATAACATATTTGAGTCAGTATACCATATTATGCATATCCGCGCAATGGGATATTTCATACTGTGCCGTGCTTTAACGGCCAGAGATGGTGCTTCTGACAACTTCGCAGCATACCGGCACTATATTTAGTGTGTTTGCGCGGTGTACAAATCACTATATCTTGTGTAACTTTGACAAAGTGCACAAAAATAGGGTGTACTTTTTGGCAGGTTATTTTCCTATATTTTGTTTTTTGCTCTTGAAACAGCACAAGATGTAGTGTATTATATCAACACACGCATCGCTGCGGGTGCAGGCTTAGAGCTGTGTGCCGCCGGGACGGCAGGGAGAGATAGATGAGATAGGAGGACGTACCATGAAGATCATCAAGAGAAACGGCGCCGAGGTGGGCTTTGACATCACCAAGATCATTATCGCCATCACCAAGGCCAACGAGTCCGTGGAGGAAGTAGATCGGATGACGCCGGTGCAGATCCAGCGCATCGCAGAGTCCGTGGACCTGCAGTGTCAGAAGATGAACCGCGCACCTACCGTGGAGGAGATACAGGATATGGTGGAGCACTATATCATGGCCCACGGCGCTTTCGAGGTGGCCAAGCACTATATCACCTACCGCTACACCCGTTCTCTGGTGCGTAAGTCCAATACCACCGACGACAAGATCCTCAGCCTCATCGAGTGCAACAACGAGGAGGCCAAGCAGGAGAACTCCAACAAGAACCCGGTGGTGAACTCCACCCAGCGGGACTATATGGCCGGCGAAGTCAGCCGGGACATCACCAACCGCATTCTGCTGCCCAAGGACATCGTGGAGGCCCACAATGAGGGCATCATCCACTTCCATGACACGGATTATTACGCCCAGCATATGCACAACTGCGACCTGGTCAATCTGGAGGATATGCTGCAGAACGGCACCGTCATCACCGGAACGCTGATCGAGAAGCCCCACAGCTTCGCCACCGCCTGCAACATCGCCACCCAGATCGTGGCGCAGGTAGCCAGCAACCAGTACGGCGGCCAGTCCATCTCTCTGACTCATCTGGCACCTTTCGTGCAGATCAGCCGGGAAAAGATCCGCGCCAGCGTGCGGGACGAGTTCGACGCCGTGGGCGTGGCTGTCACCGAGGACAAGATCAACTCCATCGCGGAAAAGCGGCTGCGGGAGGAGATCCGCCGCGGCGTGCAGACCATACAGTATCAGGTGGTCACGCTGCTGACCACCAACGGACAGGCCCCCTTCGTGACGGTGTTTATGTATCTGGGCGAGGCCAAGAATCAGCAGGAAAAGGACGACCTGGCCCTGATCATCGAGGAGACGCTGCTGCAGCGGTACCAGGGCGTAAAGAACGAAAAGGGCGTGTGGGTCACGCCTGCGTTCCCCAAGCTCATCTATGTGCTGGAGGAGGACAACATCCGCGAGGGCAGCAAATACTGGGAGCTGACAAAGCTGGCCGCCAAGTGCACCGCCAAGCGGATGGTGCCGGACTATATCAGTGAGAAGAAGATGCTGGAGCTGAAGGTGGACAAGAACGGCAACGGCCACTGCTATCCCTGCATGGGCTGCCGCAGCTTCCTGACCCCCTATGTGGACGAGAATGGGAACCCCAAGTACTACGGGCGGTTCAATCAGGGCGTCGTGACCGTGAACCTGCCGGACATCGCCCTGAGCTCCGGCGGGAACATCGAGAAATTCTGGCGCATCTTCGACGAGCGCATGGAGCTGTGCCACCGGGCGCTGCTGTGCCGCCACGAGCGCCTGAAGGGCACGCTGTCCGACGCGGCGCCCATCCTGTGGCAGTACGGCGCCTGCGCGCGGCTGAAGAAGGGCGAACCCATCGACAAGCTGCTGTACGGCGGGTACTCCACCATCTCCCTGGGCTATGCGGGACTGTATGAGTGCGTGAAGTACATGACCGGCAAGAGCCACACCGACCCCAGCGCCACGCCCTTCGCACTGGAGATCATGCACAAGCTGAACGCCGCCTGCAAGACCTGGAAGGCGCAGCACAACATCGATTTCTCCCTGTACGGCACACCGCTGGAGTCCACCACCTATAAGTTTGCCAAGTGTCTGCAGAAGCGCTTTGGCGTTATTGAGGGCATCACGGACAAGGGGTACATCACCAACAGCTATCACGTACACGTCACCGAGCCGATCGACGCGTTCAAGAAGCTGGAGTTCGAGGCGCAGTTCCAGCACCTGTCCCCCGGCGGAGCCATCAGCTACGTAGAGGTGCCGGATATGCAGAACAATCTGGACGCGGTGCTGGAGGTGATGAAGTTCATCTACGATCACATCATCTACGCGGAGCTGAACACCAAGAGCGACTACTGCCAGGTGTGCGGCTGGGACGGTGAGATCGAGGTGGTCGAGGAGGACGGCAAGTTGATCTGGAAATGCCCCCAGTGCGGCAACACGGATCAGGACAAGATGAACGTGGCCCGGCGGACCTGCGGCTACATCGGCACCCAGTTCTGGAACCAGGGACGGACGCAGGAGATCAAGGACCGCGTGCTGCACCTGTAATTCTCTTCAACTGCGGGGCGGGCTTATGCCCGCCCCTGTTTTTCACCTTGCTTTTTCCCCTTTATTTTTCAGCTCTATTTTAATATTATTTTAACCTTTGTGGTCTATACTCAGGGTCAGGAGGTCGTTCCATGCATTACGGAGAATTGAAGAAATGTGATATTGCCAACGGTATCGGCGTGCGGGTGACGCTGTTCGTATCCGGCTGCACCAACCGCTGCCCGGACTGCTTTCAGCCCCAGACGTGGGATTTTGACTACGGAAAGGAATTCACGGAGGACACCAAGGCGGAGATATTCGCGGAGCTGGACAAGCCCTTTGTAAACGGACTGACGGTGCTGGGCGGCGAGCCTTTCGAGCCGCGGAACCAGCGGGAGCTGCTGCCGCTGCTGCGGGAGGTCAAGGCGAAGTATCCGGGCAAGACCATATGGTGCTTTACCGGGTTCCGGCTGGACGACGAGCTGCTGGCAGACGGCAGCTATCCCCGGTGCGAGGCAACGGATGAGATGCTCGCGTGCATCGACGTGCTGGTGGACGGACGGTTTATGAAGGAACTGAAGGATATCTCGCTGCAGTTCCGGGGCAGCCGGAACCAGCGGGTCATCGATATGAACCGAACAAGGGAGACGGGCACCGTCACCCTCTGGGATAAGCTAAGACGATAAGAGCGAGACGCAGGAGGTACGGTATGAAAAAGTATTGGGTGCCGGGGCTGGCGGCTCTGCTGTGCGCCATGGCGGTGCTGGCCGGGTGCGGTCAGACCCAGAACAGCGGGCAGGACGGCGCGACGGATGCGGGCTACAACGCCGGGAACGGTGACGTGGTGCAGCTGAACGGTTTTCGCGCCATCGACATTGAATGGGTCAGCGGACAGGTGAATGTGGAGCTGTACGACGGTGAGGGCATACAGCTGTCGGAGACGATGATGGACGGCAGCGATACGGCACTGAAGATGGAATGGCAGGTAAACGAGGACAAGGGCACGCTGGACATACGCTCCCAGCCCCAGCTGATGAGCGCAACGGAGGAGAAGCGTCTGGTGGTGAGGCTGCCCCGAAGCCTTGTGCTGCACGAGCTGGACATCAAGACGGTCAGTGCCGGGGTATCGGTGGATCTGACGGACGAGGACACGCTGACGCTTCAGGAGCTTGACGTCACCAGCGTCAGCGGTGAGATCAGTGTCTATGCGGCCAACGCCGGGGAGATATCCCTGTCCACCACCAGCGGAAGCATCAGCGGAAGCGTCCGCACCCAAAAGCTGGAGGCGGACAGCGTCAGCGGCAGCATTGACCTGGCGCTGGACATCGTGCCAACAGAGCTGGAAGCAGAAACCAGCAGCGGGAGCATCGTCATGCAGCTGTGCGATCTCAGCACGCTGCTCTCTCCCCTGCCGGTGGAATTTAAGACCACCAGCGGCAAGCTCAGCAGCGACGTGACCTTCACTACGGTGGAGGACGCCGCGTGGGAATTCCAGACGGTCAGTGGAAACGTGGAGCTGCTGACGGTACGGTAAAAACACGCGAAAAATGACCGCCCTTACGGGCGGTCATTTTTTGCACTTGTCAGCGGACCAGCTCGCCCACGGTGGGGCCATTGGCAGCCTGGGACTCGTCGGTGTCGATGTGCATAGTGGTAGCACCGCCCACATTGACGCGGACAACTACATCGTCGAAGATCAGCTTGCGGCCCTCACCGCCGCAGGCGACCTTGATGATCTCGCCGTTCTTGATGCCCATGGCGGCGGCATCCTCCTCGGTGACGTGCAGGTGACGCTTCGCCACGATGACGCCCTCGGACAGCTCCACCTCGCCGGCGGGCCCGATCAGCTTACAGGCGCCGGAGCCCTTCACGTCGCCGCTTTCGCGGATGGGGGCGTCGATGCCCAGGGTGCGGGCGTCAGTGGCGGAAACCTCCACCTGGTCCGCCTTACGGGTGGGGCCCAGGATGGACACGTTGGCCATCTCCTTCTTGGGGCCAACGATGGTCAGGCGCTCGTTGCAGGCGTACTGGCCGGGATAGGACAGGGGCTTGCGGATAGTCAGCTGATAGCCTGCGCCGAACAGCTTTTCCACAGTCTCCTGGGTCAGGTGGATGTGACGTGCGGACGTCTCGATCATAAAGCTCATAGTGATACTCTCCTTTGTGTGGTTTTTGCGTTTATTTCTTTTTGAGTGGGTACAGATCTTTTTCGGAGATGCGTTCCAGCGTCTCCACTTCGCCGACGCAGAAGTAGTTTTTGCTCTCGGCCACCAGGGTACCGGTCAGGCGGACACAGTCGCCCCGGCGCAGGCGCTTCGCCTCGTCCAGCAGCTCTGCGCTGCCCGCAAGGCGGACGGTAAGGCCGAATCCGGTGTCGATCTCCCCGGCGCTGTTCAGATACCACCAGGGGAAACGCAGCTCCACCGCGCGGCCGGCATAGCGGCCCTGGGAGCCGTGGAGGTACTCGGTCTTCACCTGCTCAAAGGTGCGGGGGACGAGTTCTCCGTCCGGCATGGGGAAATAGAGCGTGCCGTACAGGCGGCTGAAGCGCTTGAGACGCTGGCCGTGACGGCTGACCATCAGGAACAGGACCACGCCGGCCATCAGGGCACCGTACATACCGTGGCCCTCGATCAGGCTCCAGACAAAGACGGCGACGGCGATGAGGAACAGCACACGGTTCATGTCATCCTGTCCGCCCCAGATATCTTTCAGTCGGTTCATAAGCGCCCTCCTTTTCTCAACAGCACTCATCTTACCACACCGCGGCGGCGTATGCAAGGGAAATTGCCATGCGCGGTACAATTTCCTCTTGTATTCGGCAAAAAATCTGCTATAATCAAAACAACGATTTTTTGCGGTGCGATCACCGGAACTAATAGGAGGCGGTTTTTATGTCCGTAAAGCTGGAGCTGTACCGGGTTTTTAAGGAGGTCGCCGAGGTGGGCAACATTACGGCCGCAGCACAGACGCTGTATATCTCCCAGTCGGCGGTGAGCCAGTCCATCAAGCAGCTGGAACGCGACCTGCAGACCCGTCTGTTCGCGCGGAACAGCCGGGGTGTGACGCTGACAGCCGAGGGGCAGATGCTGTATGAGTACGTCCGCAGCGCCATGGGCCTTCTGGAGACGGGCGAGGAAAAGCTGAGCCAGACACGGGAATTGCAGATGGGACAGCTGACCATCGGCGCCAGCGACACCGTGACCAGCCAGTTCCTGCTGCCGTATCTGGACACATTCCACAAGCGGCACCCGGCCATCCACATCCAGATCGTATCCGGGCGAAGCCACAAGGTACTGGGGCTGCTGCGCTCCGGTAAGGTGGATATCGCCTTTGCCAGCACACCAGCGGACGATGCCGGGCTGCGGATATACCCCTGCTTCGACACCCACGCTATCTTTGTAGCAGGGGCAGAGTATCCCTGCGACTTCCGGCACGTATACACGCTGGATGAGATCGCGGCGTTCCCGCTGATCCTGCTGGAGCGCAAGGCCTCCAGCAGGCTGTATCTGGAACGGTTCTTTTTGCAGAACGGGCTGAAGCTGAACCCGGAGATCGAGCTGGGCGCCCGGAGCCTGCTGGTGGATCTGGCGGCCATCGGCTTCGGTGTGGCCGGCGTGACGGAGGAGTTTGTCCGGAAGGAGCTGGACAGCGGACGGTTGAAAAAGCTGAAGACCTCCTTTGAGATACCGGCCCGCAGTGTGGATATGTGCCTGCTGAGCGATGTGCCCCAGTCCGCTGCCGCGGAGCGGTTCACGGACTTTGTCAAGGACAGCTTATCCAAGCTATGAGCAGGGCTTTTCGCTCCGGTAAAACCCACAAAAAACAGCAAAACACGCCTAAATAGTTCTCCGTTTTTCCCTGTCGCTTTTCCCTGCGAAATCAGGTATAGTAGGTGTACTATATCTCATGAGAGGAAGTGGTGGTCATGCAGCAGCTGAAGGAGCGTATCCTGCGGGAGGGCCGCGTCCTGCCCGGTAACATCATCAAGGTGGACGGTTTTTTGAACCATCGCGTCGACACGGCGCTGATGCGGGATCTGGCGGACGAGTTTGCCAAGTATTTTGACGTAAAAAATATCACGATGGTGCTTACGGCAGAGGCCAGCGGTATTGCGCTGGCGACGATCTGCGCCGAACGGTATGGTGTACCCATGGTCTTTGCCAAGAAGGCCAAGAGCGACAACATCGAGGGCGGTCTGTACCAGAGTGATATTTTTTCTTACACCTACAAGAAAAAGGTCACACTGCTGGTGAGCCAGGACTGGATCACCAAGGACGACAAGGTTCTCATCATTGACGACTTCATGGCCAAGGGCTACGCCATGCGCGGCCTGATCGACATCGTGAACAAGGCCGGCGCGCAGCTGGCGGGCATCGGCGTGGCGGTGGAGAAGGGCTTTCAGGACGGCGGCGACAGCCTGCGCCGGGAGGGCTATCCCATCAAATCCCTGGCCGTTATCGACAGCGCCGAGAACGGCGTGATCCGCTTCCGGGAGGACGACTGACATGAAAAAGGTGCTGGTTCTGGATTTCGGCGGGCAGTATAACCTGCTGGTGGCACGGCGTGTCCGCGAGTGCGGCGTATACTGCGAGATCAAGTCCTATCGGCTGAGCATGGCGGATATCCGCGCCTTTGGGCCAGATGCGCTGATCCTCACCGGCGGCCCCGCCACCGTGTTCGAGCCCAACGCCCCCATGGTGGACAGAGCGCTGTTTGAAATGGGCATCCCCGTGCTGGGCATCTGCTACGGACAGCAGCTGATGATGCAGCTGCTGGGCGGTCAGTGCCGCAAGGCGGAGACGCGGGAGTATGGCAAGATCCAGCTGACCCACACAGCCTCCCCCCTGTTTGCCGGTGTGCCGGAGACGTCCGTGTGCTGGATGAGCCACGGCGTGGAGGTGGAACGCATCGCGCCGGGCTTTAAGGTCATCGCGACCACCGACGGCTGCGGCTTCGCCGCTGTGGAGAATGCGGATCGGAAGCTGTACGGCGTGCAGTTCCACCCGGAGGTGCAGCACACGGAGTACGGTATGCAGGTGCTGGAAAACTTCCTGTACAAGGTCTGCGGCTTCAGCGCCGAGTGGAGCATGGCGTCCTATCTGGACGAGGCCGTGGCGGAATGCCGGCGGCAGATCGGCGACGGCCGCGTGCTTCTGGCGCTGTCCGGCGGCGTGGACAGCTCGGTGGCGGCAGCGCTTTTGCAGCGGGCGGTGGGCGATCAGCTGACGTGCATTTTCGTGGACCACGGACTGCTGCGGAAGGACGAGGGCGACCAGGTGGAGCAGGTGATGAAACACCAGTTCCATGTGGATGTACGCCGTGTCAACGCGGGACCGCGCTTCCTGAGCAAGCTGGCTGGCGTTACCGAGCCAGAGCACAAGCGGAAGATCATCGGCGAGGAATTCATCCGGGTCTTTGAGGAAGAGGCCAAGAAGATCGGCGCGGTGGACTTCTTGGCTCAGGGTACCATCTATCCCGATGTGGTGGAGTCCGGCCTGGGCGGAGAGAGCGTGGTCATCAAGAGCCACCATAACGTGGGCGGCTTGCCGGACTGCGTGGATTTCAAGGAGATCGTGGAGCCGCTGCGGCGGCTGTTCAAGGATGAGGTGCGGAAGCTGGGCACCGAGCTGGGTCTGCCAGACGAGCTGGTGTGGCGGCAGCCCTTCCCTGGCCCCGGTCTGGCCATCCGCGTTATCGGCGATATCACCGAGGAAAAGCTGACCATTCTGCGGGAGGCGGACGCCATCTTCCGGGAGGAGATGAAGCTGGCCGGTCTGGACCGCACCACCAGCCAGTTCTTCGCAGTGCTGACCGATCTGCGGAGCGTGGGCGTCATGGGCGACGAGCGCACCTACGACTACACGCTGGCGCTGCGGGCCGTGCAGAGCCAGGACTTTATGACAGCCACCTGGTCCCGCCTGCCCTATGAGCTGCTGGACAAGGTCTCCGGCCGGATCGTGGGTGAGGTGAAGCACATCAACAGAATTTGCTATGACATCACCTCCAAGCCGCCGGCAACGGTGGAGTGGGAATGATACGACCCCAAAGGTGGCCAAAAACTACAAATACGCCAAAACCTCCGGCTGCGCCGGAGGTTTTGGTTGTACCACGACAAAAGTTGTGGTATGCTGATGAAAAACAGCGGAGGAACACACCTATGCGTCTGATCTCATGGAATGTGAACGGGCTACGGGCCTGTCTGAATAAAGGTTTCTTGGCCTTCTGCGCCCTTGCGGACGCGGATGTCATCTGTCTGCAGGAGACGAAGATGCGGCCGGAGCAGGCGCAGTTTGAGTTGGAGGGCTATCACCGATTCTGGAACAGCGCCGACAAGGCCGGATATTCCGGCACGGCTGTTTTCACCCGACGGGAGCCGCTGGCGGTGACATACGACTTTGGCGAGGATATCCACCGGCATGAGGGACGGGTCATCACGGCGGAGTACGAGGATTTCTTTCTGGTGTGCTGCTACACGCCCAATTCCAAGGACCAGCTGGCGCGTCTGGACTACCGGATGGCGTGGGAGGACGACCTGCGGGAATACCTCTTGGAACTGGACGCCAAAAAGCCGGTGGTGTACTGCGGGGACCTGAACGTGGCCCATCAGGAGATCGACCTGAAAAATCCCCAGTCCAACCGGATGAACCCAGGCTTCTCCGACGAGGAACGGGACAAAATGACGCAGCTGCTGAGCAGCGGGTTCGTGGACACGTTCCGGGCGCTGTATCCAAAGCGGACCGGGGCGTACTCCTGGTGGAGCTACCGCTTTCACGCACGGGAGAACAACGCGGGGTGGCGTATTGACTACTTTATCGTGTCAGCACGGCTGATGCCCCGGGTGAAGAATGCGGATATCTGGCCGGAAATCACCGGCAGCGACCACTGTCCGGTGGTGTTGGAGCTGACGGAGTAGAGCATTATCTGTAGCGAGCAAAAAAGACCGCCTTTCGGCGGTCTCTTTCGTATAACGACATTTTTTAACCCTCGCTGCTGGTGTCGGCAGGATTTTTAACGGGGATCAGTTCGCCCATGAGGACGTAGCGGGCATTATCAAAATCGTAGTCGCAGGTGCTCAGGGTCAGGATGCTACCCGTGGGCACACCGGAGCCGGACTTGAAGGTGGACTCGTTGATACACTGCTGGAGATAGCTGTCGCTGAGAGAGGTGGCATACACATCGGCGTCATGATCCACAATACAACCGGCAAACAGGTTGACCTTGTAGGTCTGGTTGGGGGTGTACAGATAGAAGTAGGGATGCGCCTCGTAATAGCTCTGGCTCTTGTAGTTCATCAGGGACGCGAACATCATGCCGGTCTTCATATTGTGGCCGTAGATGAGGTTGTTCTGAGAGGTGAAGTCAGAGTTGCAGCGGATATCCAGGAAGACGGTGCCGTTCTTGTTGTCCTTGCCGTCGATATCGCGGTACAGATAGTACTCGCCGCCCTCGTCCGCGGACTGCACGATGGGCAGCTGCAGCGTCGTATTGGCGCTGTACACATAGCCCACCACGTCGGGGTACTTGGCCTGCATGGCGGTGAAGTCCACCTTGATGCTCTCTTCATCCTTCTTGACAGGCTTCTGCGTCTCCTGGCTGTCGCCGTCGGTGCCATCGCCGTCGGTATCGGTATCGCCGGCGGTATTGTCCGGACTGATGAAGTCCTGATTGATATTGTCGTTGATCCTCTCGGTGTCCTTCTGTTCCTTCAGATACGAAATGATCTTGACGGACGAGAACACCAGCACGCCCACCAGGATCACCAAAACGGCGTAATACAGGGCTTTTCCGTTCTTTCTGCCGCCGCGGCTCCTTCTGCTGCGGTGACGACTGCCGGTACGCTCGGCCGGCTGCTCTTGCTGCACACGGGATCTTCTCTTGGGTGCATCGTTCATGGGTACACGCCTCCTTATCGTTGGGTATTGTAACAGGTTTTTTCGTTCAGTGCAAGGGATATAGACAAGATGTAATGAAATTGTAACAGTTTCTCTTTACTTCTGAGAAACCAGGGATTACAATAGAAATGTTGGCTGCCGTATAGACGGCGGAGCCGCCGGCTCCGTTCCATCAAAAAGATAAAGGAGAACCACAATGATCTATTTCAACAGTGATTATCTGGAGGGCGCGCACCCCTCTATCATGGTCAGGCTGGCCGAGACGAACATGGTACAGACCGTGGGCTACGGCGAGGACGAATACTGTGAGGCGGCGCGTGAGAAGATCAAGACCGCCTGCCAGGCCCCGGAGGCCGACGTGCATTTTCTGGTGGGCGGCACCCAGACCAACACCACCGTCATCGCCGCCATCCTGCGGCCCTGGCAGGGCGTGATCTCCGCCGTCAGCGGTCACATCAACTGCCATGAGGCCGGCGCCATTGAGTCCACGGGCCATAAGGTCATCACCCTGCCCACCACCAACGGCAAGATCACCGCGCAGCAGGTGCAGGACTATGTGGAGTGGCACAGAAACGATGAGTCCACGGAGCACATCGTCCAGCCCGGTATGGTGTACATCTCCCACCCCACTGAGGGCGGCACGCTGTATACCAAGGCGGAGCTGACGGCGCTGTATGACACCTGCCGCCGGTACGGCCTGCCGCTGTTCATTGACGGCGCACGGCTGGGCTATGGCCTGATGGCAGAGGAGAGCGACATGACGCTGCCAGAGATCGCGCGGCTGTGCGATGTGTTCTACATCGGTGGCACCAAGGTGGGCGCCCTGTTCGGTGAAGCCGTTGTCATCATGAACGAAAATCTGAAAAAGGATTTCCGCTTTATTATGAAGCAGCGGGGCGGCCGCATGGCCAAGGGCCGGCTGCTGGGCGTTCAGTTCGACGCGCTGTTCACCGACGACCTGTATTTCAAGATCTCCCGCCACGCCATCGAGATGGCTCATCAGATCCGGGACATTTTCGTCTCCGCGGGCTATCCCCTGCTGTTCGACTCTCCCACCAACCAGCAGTATCCCATCATGTCGGATGACGAGCTGGCCATTCTGGGCAAAAGCTTCGGCTATGAGTACTGGGAGCGTGTGGACGAGACGCACTCCGGCGTGCGCTTCTGCGCCAGCTGGGCCACAAAGCAGGAGCACGTGGACGCCCTGCGGGCGGCTGTGAACGCGCTGAAGAAGTAAGCGTTCCTCTGCTGTGAGATAAGCATAGCGCAGGTAGCTGAAATGCACCTTAAAGTTACTTAAAAAAATTCCCCGACGATGTCGGGGAATTTTTTTAGCAAAGCAAAGGCACCCTCGCAGGGTGCCTTTGTCGATAGCGTACTTACGCCTTGGGGCCGGCGGCCACGACCTCGTCGCTCATGTGGGTGTACTTCTTAAAGTTCTCCACAAAGCTGGCGGCCAGCTTCTTGCAGCTCGCCTGATAGGCCGCCTTGTCCTCCCAGGTGTTCTCGGGGATCAGCAGCTCACTGGGCACGCCCTCGATACTGGTAGGCACCTGCACGCCGAAGGTAGGATCGGTGACGAACACACTCTTCTCGATCTCACCGGTGAGGGCGGCGGTGACCATAGCGCGGGTGTAGCTGAGCTTCATACGCTTGCCGGTACCGTTCCAGCCGGTGTTGACCAGATAAACCTTCGCGCCGGCCTTCTCCACCTTGTCGGCCAGCATGGCGGCATAGACAGAGGGATCCAGGGGCAGGAAGGGCTCGCCGAAGCAGGTGGAGAAGGTAGGCACAGGCTCGGTGACGCCGATCTCCGTGCCGGCTACCTTGGAGGTGAAGCCGGAGACGAAGTAGTACATGGCCTGGTTCTTATCCAACTTGCTGATGGGGGGCAACACACCGTAGGCATCGGCGGTCAGGAAGATGACCGTCTTGGGAACGCTGGGGCTCATGCCGGACAGCTCGGCGTTGGGGATATACTCCACGGGATAGCCCACGCGGGAGTTGACGGCCAGGGAGTCGTCGTCGAAGTCGAACTCGCGGGTGTCGGGATCCATGACCACGTTCTCTACCAGTGCGCCGAACTTGATGGCATTGTAGATCTCCGGCTCACCCTCGGGGCTCAGGTTGATGCACTTGGCGTAGCAGCCGCCCTCGAAGTTGAAGACGGAGTCGTCCGCCCAACCGTGCTCGTCATCGCCGATGAGCATACGGTTGGGATCGGCGGACAGCGTGGTCTTGCCGGTGCCGGACAGGCCGAAGAACACGGCGCTGTCGCCGTTCTTGCCGATGTTGGCGGAGCAGTGCATGGGGAATACGCCCTGCTTGGGCAGCACATAGTTCATCACGGAGAAGACGGACTTCTTGATCTCGCCGGCGTACTGGGTGCCGCAGATCACCACCTCGTGGGCCTCGTAGTCCACCAGAATGGCGGCCTCGCTGCGGGTGCCGTCGATCTCGGGGATGCACTTGAAGCCGGGGGCGGCGATGATGGTATAGTCCTCCTTAAAATCCTTCAGCTGCTCGGCCGTGGGGCGGCGCAGGAGCTGGTGGATAAAGAGATTCTGGCTGGCCAGCTCGTTGACGATGCGGAAGGCCTTGGTGTACTTGGGATCGGCGCCGGCAAAGCCGTCAAAGATAAAGATCTCCTTGCCCTGCAGATAGGCGATGACCTTGGCGCGGATGGCATCGAACTTGGCCTTCTCGATAGGACGGTTCACCTTGCCCCAGGCGATGTCGTCATGGACGGCAGGGGTGTCCACGATAAACTTGTCATTGGCGCTGCGGCCGGTGTATTTCCCGGTCTTGACCACCAGGGCGCCGGTGTTGGACAGCGTACCCTCGCCGCGGCAAAGCGCGTGCTCGGTCAGCTGTGCGGGGGTCAGATTACGATAGACCGCCTTGGCGTTGATGATACCCAGCTTTTCCAGTCCGTAAGTTTCCATTTGCAAAACCTCCTGTTTGAAATGTCACCGCGTCCGCCGCCGGCGGCGCGCTGCTTGCTTGTTCACCTTGGATTATACCATACGTTTAGGACAGTTAACAGTCCTTTTTCGCATTTTTCCTGAAAATCTTTCTTTATCTCTGAAAATTTTTTATCATTTCATTTGGTGAGCGCACAGTGGCAAAAAGTGTTCCGCCGCCGGATCCCGATCGCATACTTTTCTCTTTACGCAAGGATAACACCGTATTATGATAATGTCAATTTGCGAAAACCACGATTTTCTAAGAGGATCGCCGCACTATGGCACACAAGATACCCATATGTGAAATACCTCTCGCCCCTGCTGCTGTTCGGCCTGAACGGCGTGGTGATACTCAACGGCGTTAGCGGCGGTACACGGAGCGCCGTGTTTTTCTCCGTGCTGCTGCTGGGCGAAACGCTGACGCCGCCCGCTGGCTGGACGCGGCCATGGTGCTGGGCAGTGCCATGCTGGCGGAATTCGTACATCCGCGAAAGTAACGGAAACGATCTCCCCGCCTCCCCCGCGCAAAGTGCAAAACCTCCGGCTGAGCCGGAGGTTTTGCTTTATTTGGCGCATATCTCGCTGATGGCTGCCAGGAGCTCCGTTTTGCCGGTGCCCTTCTCGGCGGAAAAGGGGATCAGCAGCGCCTCCTCCGGCAGGGTCAGCGTATGGCGGATCAGGGTCAGATTTGGCTCGATCTCGCTCTTTTTCAGCTTGTCCAGCTTGTTGGCTACGACGATGACCGGGCAGCCGGTGCCCTTGAACCAGTCGCACATGGTCACGTCATCGGCGGTGGGCTTGTGCCGCGCATCCACGATCAGCACGCCCAGGGTAATGAGCCCCTCCTCGGCGAAGTAACGCTCCATCAGGCGGCCCCAGCGGTCGCGCTCCTCCTTGGAGACCTTGGCATAGCCGTAGCCGGGCAGGTCGGTAAAATACAGCCTGCCGTCGATGTCAAAATAGTTGATCTGGCTGGTCTTGCCGGGGGTAGCGCCCACCCGGGCGAAATTCTTGCGGCCCAGCAGCCGGTTAATAACGGAGGACTTGCCCACGTTGCTGCGCCCCGCGAAGGTGACCTGGGGCTTTCCGTCGCGGATGAATGTCTCCGCCCTTACGGCCGAGAGCACGAACTCCGCCTTATTAAAGTTGATCGCCATGACGCACCTCCTGCATAGCCGGACTACCCATCACCGCCAGATGCTCCACCGCCGCCTCTTTTTTCGGCAGGGTCAGTGCATGGGCAAACACGGCGTCCACCGTCTCGGCAGTGATAAAGCGCAGCGCCTCCCGTACGGCGGGATCGATGTCCGCCAGGTCCTTCTCGTTTTCCCGGGGAATGATGACGGTCCGGATTCCGCTGCGCTTGGCGGCCATGGTCTTTTCCCGCAGGCCGCCGATGGGCAGCACGCGGCCCCGCAGCGTCACCTCGCCGGTCATAGCCACGTCATGGCGCACGGCGCGGCCTGTCAGGGCCGACAGCATAGCCGTGGCGATAGCGATTCCGGCGGAGGGGCCGTCCTTGGGCACCGCACCCTCCGGAAAGTGGACATGAATATCCTTGGTCTTATAGAAATCCGGGACAATGCCCAGCTCGGCGGCACGACTCCGCAGGCAGGTATAGGCCGCCTTCACGGACTCCTGCATCACCTGGCCCAGATTGCCGGTAAGCTCCAGCTTGCCGGTGCCGTCCATCACACCGGCCTCCACCTCCAGCAGCTCGCCGCCCACTTCGGTCCACGCCAGACCGTTGACAACACCGATCTGGTCCATCTTGCTGCGGGTATCCTCGGCATAGGGCGGCGTATCCAGGAATTCACGCAGGCTCTTAGCTGTAATGTCTATGCGCTTTACACCCGTTTCCACCAAACGCATGGCGGCGCGGCGGCACAGCTTGCCCAGCTGACGCTCCAGCGTGCGGACGCCGGACTCTTTGGTGTAGTCGGTGATGATGGCCCGCAGGGCTTCATCGTCCAGGCGCAGCTGGCCGCGGCGGATGCCGTTCTCCTTCAGCTGCTTGGGCAGCAGATGCTCCCGGGCGATGTGCAGCTTTTCCTCGTCGGTGTAGCTGCCCAGCTCGATGACCTCCATGCGGTCGAGCAGCGGACGGGGTATGGTGGACGTGGTGTTGGCGGTGGTGATGAACATCACACGGCTCAGGTCCACAGGCAGCTCGATGAAGTGGTCGCGGAAAGCCCCGTTCTGCTCACTATCCAGTACCTCCAGCAGGGCCGAGGCCGGGTCGCCCCGCATATCGCTGGCCAGCTTGTCGATCTCATCCAGCACCAGCAGAGGGTTCATGGTACCGGCGCGGGTCAGGGCCTCGATAATGCGGCCGGGCATAGCGCCGATATACGTCTTGCGGTGGCCGCGGATATCCGCCTCGTCCCGCACGCCGCCCAGACTCAGCCGAGCGCACTTGCGGTTCATGGCCTTGGCCACGGACAAAGCCACGGAGGTCTTGCCCACACCGGGAGGCCCCACCAGGCAGAGTATCCTGCCCTTGGCGTCCGGGTTCAGCTGCCGCACGGCGATAAACTCCAAAATGCGCTGCTTCACCTTATCCAGGCCGTAGTGGTCCTTGTCCAGTATCTTTCGGGCCTGCGCCACATCCGCCCTCTCCCGGGTGAATTTGTGCCAGGGCAGCTCCAGGCACACATCCAGATAGTTGCGTATCACCGAGGCCTCGGCGCTGCCGAAGGGCTGCTTGCCCAGGCGCTCCACCTCTTTTGTCAGCTTGGTATGTATCTCGTCCGGCAGGTCCGCCGCCTGTATCCTAGCGGCGTACTCCTCCAGTTCCTCGTCGCCGTCATCCCCCAACTCGTGCTGCAATACCTTCACCTGCTCCCGCAGGATCATGTCCTTCTGCACCTGGGCCACACGGCGGCGCACCTTCTGCTCCATCTCGCTCTCCAGCGAGATGACATCCACCTCATGGGTCAGGATATCGTTGACGATACGCAGACGCTTATCCGGGTGCAGCTCCTCCAGCACCCGCTGGCGGTCCTGGTGCCGCAGGGTGATATTCTGGGCGATCAGGTCGGCCAGACGGCCGGTATCACTGCAATCCAGCACCGCGGCGGCGAAGTCTTCGCCGATGCCGTTGGCCAGCTCGCGGTATTCACCGAAGAGCACATAGGTTCGGCGTATCAGTGCCTCGCTGCGGGCCGTATGGCGGGCCGCCATCTCCGGCAGCAGCTCGGCCTGGGCCTGCAAAAACGGTTTTTTCTGCCACAGCCGGTGCAGCCGCGCCCGGCTCTCACCCTCCGCGATGACACGCACCGTAGTGTCCGAGGTCTTGATGATCTGCAAAATATGACACACCGTGCCGATGGTGTACAGATCCTCCTCTCCCGGCTCCGCCGTGGACAGGTCCTTCTGCGTCACCGCCAGCAGCCGGCGGTCATTCTCCATGGCGTTGTCCAGAGCGAAGATGGAGATATCGCGCTCCGCGTCAAAGGACACCGTCTGCCCGGGGAAAGCCGTCAGGCCGCGCAGTGCCAGCACCGGAATGTTCCGGGTGATCGTTTCCATAGTTGCCTCCTTTCTCCCGCCGGACGGCGGGCGTTGGGAAAAGGGTAGTATCCGAACTGCCGGAAAAGCCTCGGCTTTTCCGGCAGTCTGAGTCTCTGTTAAGACGCCGGGGCGGTGGAGGTCTTCTCCGCCGTGCCGGTCTTGAATTTAGCGCGCTGCGCCACCTTTTCCGGGTCGTGCAGCACCGTGGGCTCAGCATCCCCGTCCACACACGCCTTTGTGATGGTCACATCGCTGATGGTGGGGTCGGAGGGCACATCGTACATGACCTTGGTCAGCAGTCCCTCCATCACCGCCCGCAGACCGCGCGCGCCGATGTTCCGTGCCAGCGCGGTGTCCGCCACCGCCTCCAGCGCGTCCTGATCGAAATGCAGCTCCACACCATCGTAGCTGAGCAGCTTCTGGTACTGCTTCACCAGCGCGTTCTTCGGCTCGGTGAGGATACGCACCAGATCCTCCCGGGTCAGGCCCTGCAGGGCGGTGATGACCGGCATACGGCCCACCAGCTCGGGGATGATGCCGAACTTCAGCAGATCATGGGGCTGGACCTGCTGGAACAGTTCGCCGGTATGGCGCTCTTTCTTGCTCTGCACCGCATTCTCAAACCCCATGCTGCGCTTGCCCACCCGATCCTCAATGATCTTCTCCAGACCGTCGAAGGCGCCGCCGCAGATAAACAGGATATTGCTGGTATCCAGCTGGATGAACTCCTGATGGGGGTGCTTGCGCCCGCCCTGGGGCGGCACATTGGCAACAGTGCCCTCCAATATCTTCAGCAGCGCCTGCTGCACGCCCTCGCCGGACACATCGCGGGTGATGGACGTATTCTCGCTCTTCCGAGCGATCTTGTCGATCTCATCCACGTAGATGATGCCCCGCTCGGCCAGCTCCACGTCGAAATCCGCCGCCTGCAAAAGGCGCAGCAGTATATTCTCCACATCGTCACCCACATAGCCGGCCTCGGTCAGTGTGGTGGCATCGGCAATGGCAAAGGGGACCTTCAGCACCCGCGCCAGCGTCTGGGCAAACAGCGTCTTGCCGGAGCCGGTAGGACCGATCATCAGGATATTGCTCTTCTGCAGCTCCACGTCCTCGTCGCCGCCGAAATAAATGCGCTTGTAGTGGTTGTACACCGACACGGACAGCGCCACCTTGGCTGCCTCCTGCCCGATAACATACTGGTCCAGCACGTCGTGTATCTCCTTGGGCGTAGGCAGCTCGTCCATGCTGTCTATACCGTCGGCGCCCGCGGTGTAGCCGTCGTTCAGGATATCCATACACAGCTGGACGCACTCGTCGCAAATTCGGACACCGGGGCCCTGGATCATGCGATGGACCTGACTCTCCGGCTTGCCGCAGAACGAGCAGCGCAGGGCCTTCTTATCTTCTGCCATTCGTTTTTACCTCTTATATATGACCTTATCCACCAGACCGTATTCCCGGGCCTCCTCCGCGATCATCCAGTTGTCGCGCTCGGAATCCGTCTTGATCTGCTCCGGCGTCTTGCCGGTATTCTCCGCCATGATCTTGTTCAGGCGCTGCTTGATCTTCAGGAAATGCTCCACATCGATCTCCATATCCGTGACCTTGCCCTGGGTACCGGCGGAGGGCTGGTGGATCATGATCTCCGCGTTGGGCAGCGCGATGCGCTTTCCCTTGGCACCGCTGGACAGCAGGAACGCACCCATGCTGGCGGCCATGCCGATGCAGATGGTGGACACGTCGCACTTAATGTACTGCATGGTGTCATAAATGGCCATACCGGCGGTCACGCTGCCGCCGGGGCTGTTGATATACATCTGAATATCCTTGTCGGGGTCCTGCGCCTCGAGATAGAGAAGCTGTGCCACGACGAGGCTGGCGGTGGTATCATTCACCTCTTCGCCCAGGAATACGATACGGTCGTTGAGCAAGCGGGAGAAAATGTCATAGGAACGCTCACCGCGGTTGGTCTGCTCCACAACGTAAGGGACTAAGCTCATAAAAAATACCTCCTGTATGATAGATGCCTGATTATACCCACCCGACTGTGTTTTTCATAAGAGCCCGCGGCGGCGGGGGAAATGTTTTCACCCCGCCGCGCCGGCTTTTCTCTCTCGTATACAGCGAATTACTCCGCGTCCTTCTTGGCGGTCTTCTTAGCCGCAGGCTTCTTGGCGGGGGCCTTCTCGGCCTTCTCCTCACCCTCGGCCTTCTTCGCCGTCTTCTTGGCTGCGGGCTTCTTGGCGGGCTTCTCCACAATCTCGCCCTCGGCCTCCAGTTCGGCCTTCTCCTCAGCGGGGGCCACAGCCTTGGCGCTGTCCGCCACGACCTTGATGACCTTCTCACGGATGACCTGCTCCTTCACTTCCTCGGGGCGCAGATACTTCTTCACGGTATCCAGATCCATACCGTATTTGTCGGCCACGTTCTTCATCTCAGCCTCCACCTCGTCGTCGGTGGCATCCAGCTTCTCGGCATCGATGATCGCCTTGACGGCCAGGTCCATCTTCACCTGCTGCTCGGCAGGGCCGTAGGCCTGCTTGGTAAAGTCGGCCTCGGTGGTGTTGGTCATCTTCAGATACTGGTCGAAGGGGATGCCCTGAGAGGCCAGCTGCTGCTTGAAGCCCTCGGTCATCTGGGCGGCCTGCAGCTCCACCATCTCGGTGGGGATCTCGGCCTCGACGCTCTCGGCCACCTTGGCCATCAGCACGTCCTCAAAGGCGCGCTGGGCAGCCTCGGTGCGCTCGACGGTCATCTTCTTTTTAATATCGGCCTTCAGGTCCTTCAGCGTGTCAAACTCAGACACATCCTTGGCAAACTCGTCGTCAATGGTGGGGACCTCCTTGACCTTGACCTCGTTGATCTTCACATGGAAGACCACGGGCTTGCCGGCCAGCTCAGGGGTGTAGTTCTCGGGGAAGGTGATGTCGATATCCTTCTCCTCGCCGGCCTTCATGCCGATCAGCTGGTCCTCGAAACCGGGGACAAAGCTGCCGGAGCCGATCTCCAGATCAAAATTCTCGCCCTTGCCGCCATCGAATGCCTTGCCATTATCAAAGCCCTCAAAATCGATATCCGCGGTGTCGCCCTTCTTCACGGCGCGGTCCACGGAGACCAGACGGCTGTTGCGGTCCGCCATCTCCTTCAGCCGAGCGTTCACATCGGCAGCAGCCACCTTGACCTCCGCCTTAGGCGCCTCCAGGCCCTTGTACTGGCCCAGCTTCACCTCAGGGTATATGGCCACGGTGCACTTGAACACCACACCGTCCTTGGTGCAGCTCTCCAGCTCCACCTCGGGATAGCCGACGACGTTCAGTTCCTGCTCCTTCACGGCGGCCTCATAGGCGTCGGGGAGAATGATATTCACGGCTTCCTCATAAAAGACCTCGGCGCCGTACATCTTCTCGATGATCTTACGGGGGGCCTTACCCACGCGGAAGCCGGGTACGTTGATCTTACCGCGCATCTTCAGATACGCTTTGTTGACGGCGGCCTCGAATTCCTCGGCGCTCGTCTCGATGGTCAGTGCGACCCTGCTCTTTTCCAGTTTCTCGCAGCTTTTCACAGTCATTTGTTATTTCCTCCGTTCCGCATGGACAGGTTGTCGTGCCGATGTCCATACAATATAGTATCATAGCAGAAAGCTACGAAAATTTCCACTATTTTTTTTAGTTTTTTCCCTGTTTTTTCAGATTTCTGTATGCCGCAGGAATTAGTGATCAATCGCAAATCTTGACAGGGGTAAAATCCAGGTAGTCAGCGGCCACCAGATGGAATTCCGTGTTGTAATGGCGGCCCTCCAGCGCACGCTTCTGGGCGGCGCCGTGGAGGTGACCGAAATAGCACTCCTTAACGCCGTAGCGCTGCAGCAGGCGCAGTATCTCCGGACATTCATAGCCCTGATACAAAGGCGGGTAATGCAGAAAACATATCTTTTCACAACTTTCTCCCGCCATTTTCAATGATATTTCCAGTCTTCCTACCTCTCGCGCTAACATTTTTTCGTTGTGTGTGCCCTGGTTGTCCAGCTCGTAAAACCAGCCGCGGGTGCCGCATAGCGATATATCGTTATAATGCAGGCAGTTGTTGTGCAGTATCTCCAGGGAATACAGCCCGTGCTCATCAAAAAAGCGCTGCATTTTGGCGGCGGTGTTCCACCAGTAATCGTGGTTGCCCTTCATTAAAATCTTCCGGCCCGGGAGGTTGTGAATAAACGTTAAATCGCTCAGTGACTCCTCCAGGCTCATACCCCAGCTGAGATCGCCGCAGAGCACGGTGGTGTCATTTTCCGTCACCGCCGAGAAGCCGCGCTGTATCTTCTCCACATAATTCTGCCAGCGGTCGCCGAAGATATCCATAGGCTTGTCGCTGCCCAGGGACAGGTGCAGATCGCCGATGGTATAGAGTGCCACAGGTCCCCTCCTCTCTTTATTTTCAGTATATGTAATGCGATATCACTTCACAATATCCTTCGCCAGTTATTCCAGAAAATATCCTCCAGCAGCGACTGGGGATACCCTCTCTCTTCCAGCTTTTGATAGAGCTTTGCCACGTCCTGTACGCCGGTCATGCCGGCAGCCAGGGCCTCGCAGCCATCCAGGTCGCCGCCGATGGCAACTGTCGACTCGCCGCTAAGTGAGAGAAAATGCTCGATGTGGGCAATGAGATCGTCCATGTGGCCGCCGCCTACGAAATCGAGGTAGAGATTGATGCCGACCACGCCGCCGGTATCGCGGACGGCGCGGAACATATCATCGGTAAGATTTCGTCTGTGCGGGCACAGGCCGGGGGTGCGGGCGTTGGAATGAGAGGCCACGACGGGGCCTCTCGCTGCCTGTATCACGTCCCAGAAACCGGCATCAGATATGTGAGAAACATCTGCAAATATTCCGTATTCATACATTTTTGCAACGAATTCACGACCATAAACAGACAATCCGCGGTCAGGCTCATCGGCGCAGGAGCCTGAGAGGACATTGGCGTTGTTCCAGACCGGATTGATCAGTCGGACGCCCCAGGAGGCCACGGTTTCCAGGTGATCCAGGGCACAGTCCAGCAGGTCGGCCCCCTCGACGCTCAAGAGCGCGGCGGTCCGGTGTTGGGCAGCTGCAGCGTCCACCTCCGCGCCGGTTTTGCAGCGTGAGACCAGGTCGGAATTTTCCTGTATTTGGGAAAGGAACCAATCGTGCATTTCACGAAGTTTCGTCCATGCGGTATTTGGGGGCAGCGCGCGTACATCGTCGTACAGGGCAAAAAACTGAGCGCGTTTCCGGTAGTGTTGACCACGGAGCAGGTCCACGTGGCCCCTGTTTTCCCGCAGGGCGGCGCAGGCGGAAAAGTAGGCGCGGCACTCGTCCTCCGTAGCGCCGTAGTCCGGCACCACCTCTCTTTTCATGCAGCGCCATATCGTATCACAATGTCCGTCAAAATACGGTATATTCTGTATTTCCGTCACAAAAATATTCCTTTCTTACAGCAGCGAAGGCAGGCTGTTCCCCTGTTTTTTTCCGGTTTTCTTTCCAATTTCTGTCACTGAAAGGCATCCTCTACATACACGATACGGACGCTTTTTTCATCCCCGGGCGCGGCGGCGTAGACCTCGGCCACATCAAAGCGGGCGGGGCAGTCAAGGCCATTGTCGCAGAGGTAAAAGAGCGCGGTTTTTCGGATACGGGCCTGTTTGCCGGCGGTGACGTATTCCCGGGGCAGCCCCATCTGCGTATTGGTGCGGGTCTTGACCTCCACGAAGCAGAGGACGCTCTTATCCCAGGCGATCAGGTCGATCTCGCCGAAGCGGCAGCGGTAGCTGTGTGCCGCCAGCTTATACCCTTTTTCCCGGAGATAGTCGGCCACCAGAGCCTCGCCCCAAACACCTTCTGAACGGCTCATCGTTAACCTCCCCTTTTCGACGCGGTCTGCACAGGAAAAAATCCCGCTATTTTCTGTGCAGATACCTGTATTTTGTTTAAACGTTTCTGATACCTTGTCTCTACTTTTTTATACCGGATCTGTATCTGCTCGGTATCCGGGCTGTACCTTATGTGAGTATTCTGTAGATGCTCTGTGCCATGCCGTGAAAAACGCTTTATGTCCGCCCACCGGCGGACCATTTTTTCAGGAAGGACATACGATGTTCCGCGCATGGGCCGAACTTATCCAGCATTTCGTAATGCAGCTTTGTACCGTAGCCCTTGTGCCTTGCAAACTGATACTCCGGGTACTGCTTATCCAGCACGTCGATGACATAGCGGTCACGGCTGACCTTGGCCAGGATGGAGGCGGCGGCGATGGAGGCGGCGTGCGCGTCACCGCCCACGATACAGCGGTGGGGCGTGGTGACGGCAGCGAACTTACCGTGGTCACGGTTGCCGTCGATGAGGGCGAAGTCCGGCCGTGGTGCCAGACCATCGATGGCCAGCTGCATGGCCTTCATGCGGGCGGAGAGGATATCCGTCTCGTCGATCTCCCCAGCGGAGACGGAGGCCACGGACCAGGTCAGGGCCTGCTGCTGTATCCTCAGGAAAAGGGCCTCCCGCTTCTTTTCCGTCAGCTTTTTGGAGTCGTTCAGGCCGGGAAGCTCGAACTTCTCCGGGAGAATAACGGCGGCGGCGTAAACAGGTCCCATCAGCGGACCGGCACCGGCCTCATCCACCCCACAGACAAGGGCATAGCCAGCGTCATGGGCCTGCTGTTCGTAGCTCAGATCTTCCATATCAGCAATACTCCACTATTATCTTCCTGCACGCGCGGCAGACGGAGGCGGAGAGCTTCGTTTCGCTGAAGGCAGACCCCGTCGAATAGTGCCAGCCGTCCAGCACGATGCCGTTCTGACCGGTGATGTATTTCTTCGTCAGGATCAGGGCATCGGCATCGCCGTCCGGCGGCAGAAAGTACAGACCGCGGCTGCCGCAGGCCAGGAGCTTACCTTGCTCCATCTCTTTACCGCAAACGGGACAATTCATGGCGTTACCTCCTCCGTGGGTGCAGTCTCCAAGGTGAAGCGGCCCAGCTTACCGGCGCGGAACTCGTCCAGCAGGATGCGGGCCATGCGCTCGGTGTCCACCTGGGCGCCGCGCATGAGAAACCCGCGCTTACGTCCGGCCTTCTCCAGCAGCTCGTAGCCGGTGTCGCCGGGCTCCACCTCTATTTTATAGCGTTCGGTGAGGGTATCGGCGTAGTGGGCGGCCAAATAGTCCATGAGATAGCAGGCCAGCTCCTCGATATCCAGCACATCGTCCTTCACCGCTCCTGTAAAGGCTAAACGCTTGCCAACCTCCGGGTCGTCGAACTTCGGCCAAAGGATGCCGGGGGTGTCCAGCAGCTCCAGCGTGGGGTCCACGGGGACCCACTGCTTGGAACGGGTGACACCGGGACGGTCCTCGGCCCGGGCGGTCTTGCGGTGGGCCACCTTATTGATAAAGGTGGACTTGCCCACATTGGGGACACCCAGGACCATGACACGGACCACCTTGCCCACCTGGCCTCTGGCCGCGGCGGCGGCCAGCTTATCCCGCAGCAGCTCGCGGACGGCGGCGGAAAATTTCTCGGTGCCTACGCCGTTTTTGGCGTTGGCCTCCAGCACGGCGCAGCCCTGGGCGCAGAAATACTGGGTCCAGCGGCGGGTCTCGGCCGGGTCGGCCTGGTCGGCACGGTTGAGGACGATGAGCCGGGGCTTGCCGGCGATCAGCTCGTCCACGTCCGGATTACGGGAGGACAGGGGGATGCGGGCGTCCACGATCTCGCAGACGGCATCCATATTCTTGATCTCGGCGGAGATCATGCGCTTAGTCTTAGTCATGTGACCGGGGAACCAGCTCAGATTGTCGATCTGCATGGGACACCTCCTGAAAAATCTTACAAAACCAGTCGGATATTCCGCCACCTCATCCGCCCCGTCGCGGGGCACCTTCCCCTCAAGGGGAAGGCAATTTGGTACCTGCGGCGGCGATGGTACCAACCTCTCAAGGAGAAGGCCGGCGGCTAACGCCGCACACCTCATCCGGCGCTGCGCGCCACCTTCCCCTCAAGGGGAAGGCATTTTGGTGCGGCGGTCATCTATATGGCGCAGAATATCCGCGCAAACCTCATCGTAGCGGCAGGTCACATCCGTATTCGCATAGCGCAGCACACGCAGACCTAATGCCGACAATGCTTCATCACGTGCCCTGTCCGCCTCTATGCCCGCGGTGTCGTAGTGCTGCGAGCCATCCAGCTCGATAACCAGCCGCGCTGCCGCACAGTAAAAATCCACGATGTACTGCCCTATCACTTTCTGACGGTTCACCGTAATGGGAAGGCCGCGCAGAAAGCCATACCAAAGGAGCCTCTCCTCCCGCGTCATCTCTCTGCGAAGTACCTGCGCGTTTGGCGTAAGATGTCTGTTATTTCGTGTGTTCATCGTCTCACCCCTTGCAGTATAGCACAGGGTGGAGAAAAAGAAAAGCACCCACTTTTGGTGGATGCTCTCTTTTGGATCGATGCTTACAGCTTCTCGCGGACCTTGGCTGCCTTGCCGACGCGGTCGCGCAGGTAGTACAGTTTGGCGCGGCGGACATAGCCGTGGCGCACGGTCTCGATCTTCTCGATAGAGGGAGAGTGGACAGGGAAAACCTTTTCCACGCCGACGCCGTAGGACAGGCGGCGGACGGTGATGGTCTCTTCGATGCCGCCGTGCTTCTTGGCGATGACGGTGCCCTCGAAGACCTGGACGCGCTCACGGGCGCCTTCCTTGACCTTCACGTGGACGCGAACGGTGTCGCCCACCAGGATCTGGGGGACTTCCTTCAGCTGCTTCTCGTTCAGTGCTTTGATGAGATCCATGGATATTTCCTCCTAAATTATAGGTGTTCATGCCGCCATTTGGCGATATCCGCGCACATTCGGGATATCGGCGACAGAGGACCGCCCTTTTCACGCCATGATAGAATAGCATAGATAGCAGAGAAATGCAAGGGTTTTTTACTACATCAGCGAAAAATGTTGCCGGAGGCGTCCAGCAGCTCGCGGCGGCGGATACGGGTGAAGTCCGGGGTCAGCGCCGGCAGGTGGGCCGCGATGGCCTTCTCCAGCAGCTGAGGGTTCAGGCCGGGGTTCTGGGCCTGGACCACCACGGTGCCGGTAACGGCATGAGCGCCGGACAGGAAGTGTACTTCCTGTATCATGGGAGCGATATCGACGTCGGCCAGGTCCTTGCGCTTGGTGCGCTTCTGGATGACCAGCGCCGGGCGGGTGAACAGGGCCGTCAGGGCCTCGGCAGCGCCGGCGGGGACGCCGTCGTCGTACTCAAAGGTGACATCCGACCGGAGATACGCCAGGTCGCGGACGGGGCGGGTAGCCGGATAGCAGTCCAGCACGCGGAGACCGGAGGGCATACCGGTGTTGAGCTTTTCGGCGATGCCGCGGCCGTCGGTGTCCTGGGTGACCTCGAAGTCCAGGAGCTCACAGTCGCTGGACTGGCCCACGGGCAGGGGCAGGACGATGGAGATGATGGGATGGGGGTGGTAGCCCTGGGAGTGCTTGATATCCAGCTCGGTACGGGGAAAGGCGCGCTGGAAGGTGCGGAGCAGGTCCAGGTGGGAAATGTAGGAGGCCTGGGCCTCCTTGATGAACAGGAGACGGAGCTTAGACATCGCACTTCCCTCCTACTAATTTGTTGGCGCCGCAGCCGTTGCAGCGGGTGCGGCAGTCGGGGGTGGTCAGGGACGCATAGGCCTGATGGCGCTCACGCTTTAGATAGTCCTGCGTCACGCCGGAGGAGATCATGCTCCACGGCAGCAGCTCGTCCTCGCTGCGGGTGCGGTTGGCGTAGAAATGGGGGTCAAGGCCGCACGCGTCGAAGGCCTCCAGCCAGCGATCCAGGGAGAAATACTCCTCCCAGGCGTCAAGGTGGGCACCCTTGCGCCAGGCGGTCTCCAGAACGCGGCCCAGGCGGCGGTCGCCCCGGGCCAGGACGGCCTCCAGGAAGCTGGTGTCGGAGTCGTGCCAGTTGTAGGTGACGGTCTTGGTCTTGATGGCGTCGCGGAGCAGGGCCACACGGCGCTCGTACTCGGCCTTAGAGATCTGGGGTTCCCACTGGAAGGCGGTATGGGGCTTGGGTACGAACCAGCTGGTGGAGACGGTGATGCGGACGCCCCGCTGCTTGTTCTGGGCGCTCTCGCGCCAGGCGTGCATGACACGGGCGGCCACGTCGGCGATGCCCAGGACGTCCTCATCCGTCTCGGTGGGCAGGCCCAGCATGAAGTAGAGCTTCACGGCGCTGTAGCCGCCGGCAAAGGCCGTGCGGCAGCTTTGCAGCAGGTCCTCCAGCGTGACATTCTTGTTGATGACGTCCCGCAGGCGCTGGGTGCCGGCCTCCGGCGCGAAGGTCAGGCCGGTCTTGCGGCCCTTGGCCAGCCGCTGCATCAGGTCCATGGAGAAGTTGTCGGCGCGGAGACTGGGCAGGGACAGGCTGACATGACGGGCATCGCAGAAGGGCTCCAGCTCGTCGCACAGGTCCGTCAGCGGCGGGTAGTCGCTGGTGGACAGGCTGGAGAGCGTGACCTCCTGATAGCCGGTGTCATCGCAGGAGCGGACGCAGTAGTCGGCGCAGAGGTCGCGGCTGCGATTACGGACCGGGCGGTAGACATAGCCCGCCTGACAGAAGCGGCAGCCGCGGATGCAGCCCCGGAACAACTCCAGGGTGACGCGGTCCTGGACGATCTCGGTGGAGGGGACGATGGTATTTACCGGGAAATAGGACTTGTCCATGTCGTGGACGATGCGTTTGGTGACAACAGCGGGCGCACCGTCGCGGGGCGTGATGGACGCCACGGTGCCGTCGTCGTGATAGGTCACATCGTAAAGGGACGGGACATAGATACCGTCCAGTCGGGCAGCGGCGCGGAGAAAATCGGCCTTGCTCCAGCCCTCGCGGCGAGCGCGGCGGTGGAGCTCCACCAGCTCCACGGTGACATCCTCGCCCTCGCCCAGGCTGACCAGGTCGATGAAGTCGGCCAGGGGCTCGGCATTGTACATGGCGGTACCGCCGGCGATGACCAGCGGGGTCAGGCCGGTGCGGTCCGCGGCGTGGAGGGGGATGTGGGCCAGGTCCAGCATATTGAGGATGGCGGGAAAGGCCATCTCGTAGCCAACGGAGAAGGCCACAATGTCATAGTCGGTGATGGGGTCGCCGGATTCCAGGGCAAAAAGGGGCATATCCGCTTGACGCAGCTCGGCCTCCATGTCGCCCCAGGGAGCGAACACGCGCTCGCACCAGACGCCGGGGATATTGTTCATTACGCCGTAGAGGATACGCATACCCAGGTTGGACATACCGATCTCGTAGGTATCCGGGAAGCAGAAGGCGATGCGGGTGTCTACCGCCGCCTTGTCCTTGAGGATGGCGTTGTATTCGCCGCCCACGTAGCGGGCGGGCTTTTGCACCCGGGGCAGGATGCGTTCCAGTCGTTTATCCATGGTGTAGTCCTCTCCCCTCCCCTGCCCGACGGAGCGTGGGCGGGGAGCTATTTCTTGTAACAGTTTATTTTATCCGGTTTTGCGCCGTTTGGCAAGACCCCTTTTACGGCCAACCAGAGGACGCCGGGCAGCAGGAACAGCCCCGCGCCGGTGGTCAGCGTCAGGTACAGGCACAGGACCAGCAGGGCGGCGGAGGCAACGGCGCCCACCGCATAGGCCACGCGGTCGGCGGTGTAGGGCTCGGTGCAGAGCGCCGTCAGCAGCCAGAGGAGGCGGCCGCCGTCCATCGGCCGGACCGGCAGCAAATTCAGCGCCCCCAGGATCAGGTGGGCGCCGGCGAAGGGGGCCAGGGGCGGCCAGCCGGTCAGGGACAGCAGCGCCCAGAGCAGAAGATTGCAGCCGGGGCCGGCGGCCACGGCCAGCAGCTCGCCGCCGTAGGACAGGCGGTGGAGGTCCGGCACATACAGCTCCGCGCCGGTGGCGGAGAGGGTCAGGCGGCGGGGCGGCGCGTGGAGCGCATGGAGGGTCAGGACGTGAGCCAGCTCGTGGCACAGGGCGGCGGATAGGAGCGCGGCAGGCAGGGTCAACCCTCGGGAGAGCAGCAGAAACGCCGCCAGCAGCACCAGCGCAGAGGGCGAGACGGTGAGGGCGGCGGATGGCTTACGCAAATGTAACATAATAAATGGGGTTCAGATAGGTGTCGTCGTGGTGAAGTTCAAAATGCAGGTGAAAGCCGGTGGCACGGCCGGTATCCCCCATCTCGGCGATGGGGTCGCCGGCCCTCACCTGCTGGCCGTCGGAGGCGGTGATCTTACGGCAGTGGGCGTAGAGAGTGGAAAAGCCGCCGGCGTGGGTGACGGTGACGTAGCTGCCCAGATCGGTGCTGCTGCCGATAGCCGTCACCGTTCCATCGGCAAAGGCGCGGATGACCGCACCCTCCTCCCCCGCGATGTCCAGGCCGTAGTGGAAGCGGCCGTCGCCCTCCAGGGGGTCGCTGCGGCAGCCGAACAGTGAGGTGATCTGACCCGCCGCGACCGGGTCAACGTAGTCGAAGTCCAGGACCCGCTGGAGCATCTCCACATTGTCCGGCAGTGTCTCCGACCGGGAGACAGCGGGGGCGGCGGGTATCTCCGATGTGCCGAAAACGGCGGTGTAAGCATCGTTGAGGGCGTCAGAGACGGTGGATCCGTCCGCAAAGGCCCGGCCGGCAGCGGAGAACACCTCTACGAAGTCGGTATCAGCGCCCAGCAGATCCAGCAGCGTGGCGCGGCAGCGATCCAGCGCCGCCGGAAAGAGAAATTTCATGGCGATGACCGCCAGCAGCAGCGCGGCGGAGATCACCAACTGGACCATACGGCGACGGGCGCCGGGAACGGGCGCCGCGGCGGACTTCGTCCGGTCCGGGCGGGGCGCGGGGCGAGACGGGGCTTTGCGGGGCGGGGCACTGCGGCGGGACGGGGCTATGCGTTTTCCGGCGTAGGACACGGGGCGCTGGGACATGGCGGAACACCTCCTTCTTTTCCAGAGCACTATATGCAACGGATGAAGGTGTTAGACATACAAGTGAAAGTTGGGAAATTATACTTGACAGCCGCGCCGTCAGGAAATATAATGGGAGGGCTGACGGGGTGTAGCGCAGCTGGTAGCGCGCTTGGTTCGGGACCAAGAGGCCGGGGGTTCAAGTCCCCCCACTCCGACCATGCAGAGTGTCCTTATAGGATCTGAGTATCCTGTAATAGACACTCTGCTTTTTTATGTGAAGAATGGTGAAAAGCTGGAGCTGTCGATCATCA